>FLSH01003883.1_pt1 | contig 82157 bp, 64 predicted proteins | sample 1550441 | NCBI WGS metagenome assembly FLSH01 (sample SAMEA4031756, study PRJEB14383) | metagenome | biome: human; feature: oral; material: saliva | place: Philippines | collected 2014 | reverse complement strand
CAAACCACACCGAGTAAAGACAAAGATGCCCGTTGGATCAAGAAAAACGGCCTCTACAAACTCGGTTACAAACAACATACCCGTACCGATGAGGAAGGCTATATCGAGAAACTGCACATCACCCCCGCCAACGCCCATGAGTGCAACCATCTGTCGCCTTTGTTGGAAGGCCTAAGCGAAGGTACGACCGTCTATGCCGACAAAGGCTATGACAGTGAGGAAAACCGGCAACATCTGGAAGAGCATCAGTTGTTAGACGGTATTATGCGCAAAGCCCACCGCAAACATCCGCTGACGGAAGCGCAAACCAAACACAACCGACATCTATCGAAAACCCGTTATGTGGTCGAACAAAGCTTCGGTACGCTGCACCGTAAATTCCGCTACGCTCGGGCAGCCTATTTTGGTCTGCTCAAAGTGAGTGCGCAAAGCCATCTGAAGGCGATGTGTTTGAACCTATTGAAAGCCGCCAACAGGCTAAGTGTGCCTGTTGCCACCTAAAAGGTGGCCCGGATGCCTGATTATCGGGTATCCAGGGAGGATTAAGGGGGTGTTTGAGTAGAATCAGTGGATACTTGGAACGAAAATAGCCGAAAACCTGTGTTGGTATTTCGGCTGTTGGGGGAAAGGGAATATTACAAAGGTCTCAGGCCGTCTGAACAGATATTGTTCAGACGGCCTTTTTGCACTGATGAGCTTGGTTAACGAACGCATACAATGAAATCAATCAGCAAGTTTAAGCAAATGCCTTAATCAATACGGCCGAATTTGCCGCTTTTGAAATCGCTGATGGCTTGTCGGATTTCTTCGGCAGTATTCATCACAAATGGGCCGTAGCCGACTACGGGTTCATCAATCGGAACGCCTGAAAGCAGCAAGATTTTGGCTTCTTCGCTACCGGCTTTTACGCGCACTTTACCGCCGGTTTGCTCAAAATTGACCAATTCTCCGGCTGTCGCCTGTTCTTTGTCATTAAACGTCACCGCTCCGCGTAGGACAATCATAGACAGATTGTGATTGTCGGGTACTGCCAACTCGGCTTCTTTATCGGCATGAAGCACAATATCCCAAACATTCATTTCGGTGAACGTGTCCGCCGCGCCTTTTATGCCGTCATGTTCGCCTGCAATCAGACGTAAGTAGCCGGCTTCGTCGGAAAATTCGACGATGGGAATATTCGCTTTGGTAAGATGCTGATAGCGTGGCGGCGTATTTTTGTCTTTGGCCGGCAGGTTGACCCAGAGTTGCACCATTTCAAAGAGTCCGCCTTTTTTGCTGAAGTTTTCAGAGTGGAATTCTTCATGAATAATGCCTGAACCTGCGGTCATCCATTGCACGTCGCCTTCGTAAATAATGCCGCCTCCGCCGCTGGAGTCGCGGTGTGCTACTTCGCCGTGGTAGGCGATGGTAACGGTTTCAAAGCCTTTGTGCGGATGTTGTCCGACACCGCGGGGGCTGTGCATTTCGTTGGGTGCAAACTCATACGGTGCGGCATAGTCCAGCATCAGGAATGGATTGGTGCCGCGGTCATCAGCCATGTGGGAGAACAAAGGTTGCACGAGGAATCCGTTGCCTACCCAGTGTTGGCTGTCGGCTTGGTAGATTTGTTTGATGTTGCGCATGATAAAGTTCCTTCTTTTTATGGCCGTCTGAAGCCTTTCAGATGGCCTTTTGTTACAGAATGCTTGTATTATAGGGGGTACAAACTTTATAACAAGTACGCACATTTTTTATACTGTGGTTTGGAGATTTTGTATGTCAGAAACAGAACACGCACACGGCTCTTGCTGTCCGGTCGTTAATACTTTGGATATTATCGGCGGCAAGTGGAAGGTATTGATTTTATATTATTTAAATGGCGAAACCCGACGTTTCAATGAATTACAGCGTTTGTTGGCAAGTATTACCCAGCGGATGCTGACGCTGCAGCTGCGCGAATTGGAAAACGACGGTATCGTTCATCGGGAAGTGTATCCGCAGGTACCGCCGAAGGTGGAATACTCGCTGACTGAGTTTGGACGGACGCTGATGCCTGTGATCGAAGCCATGCACCGTTGGGGCGAACAATATGCTGCGGAATGTGTGAAACATAAAAAGCAGCCGTAGGCTTATGCTTTTATGGTTATGATATTGATGAAGGCTTTAAGGCCGTCTGAACAGGCGTGATTCATGGTTTCACGCTTATTCAGACGGCCTTATTCTTTAGGAACTAAGCCCAATCAAAATTGATTTTTCAATTCACGCAAGGCCGCGAAGACTTCGAGTTCGCTGGTTAATTTTCGTCCGCTCAATTCTTCGGCGTGTGCCTGAACTTGGGGCAGATGCATGCGGAAAAACGGATTGACTTTGCGTTCGTGCGCCAGGCTGACAGGCAGTGTCGGCGTGTGTTCGGCTGCGGCCAAGGCCGTCTGAATGTCGGCGTTGTCCGGCTCGATATGCTGGGCAAAGCGCAGGTTGGAGGCGGTGTATTCGTGCGCCGGATAAAACAGCGTTTCTTCGGGCAACTGGTTGAATCGGTGGAAGCTGTCGTAAAGCTGCTCGATTGTGCCGGTAAATACGCGGCCGCAACCGGCGGAGAACAAGGTATCGCCGCAGAAAACGTGCAGGCCGTCTGAATTTTCCAACAGATAGCTGATGTGGCGGTCGGTATGGCCGGGGGTTGCCCAAACGGTAACCAAGCCTTCGCCAAACGGGAACTGCGTACCTGCGGTGACGGTATGCGTCGCCACGTCGATGTCGCTTTCGCCATAGATTGGGGATTCTAAGAAGCCGTTGTGCAGCGCTTTTGCGCCACCGGTATGGTCTGGGTGCGGGTGGGTAATCCATATTTGCGCCAGCATCAAGTGGTTGTGCACAAGGAATTTTAAGACCGGCGTGGCATCGGACGGATCGACGCAGACGGCATGGTTGCCTTCTTGAATCATCCAGATGTAGTTGTCGTTTAGGGCTTGGATTGGTGTGATTTTCATATGCTTTCTTCTGGTTTGGGGTTTCAGACGGCCTCTAAATAATCTTTGATATTCGGGCTTTGGCCGAACACGGCTTCATGGGCTTGCTGGATGCACAGTCGGTTGAACAGCAATCTTTGGGTTTGGTCGCCGTCGACAATCCGCACTTGGCCTTGCAGTTTGGGCGCGTCGTGATGAAAGGTGTTTTTAAACGCGTGCCAACGGTCAGCTTGCAGATGGACGATGGCAAACATATCGTGCGAAATATTAACGCCGACGCTGAATAGCTTGGATGAGGCTTGCAGGCAGAAACTGCTGTCGCCAAACAGGCACAGCCCCGTGTTTTCCAGATAGCGGAACAATTCGATTTTCACGGCTTCGGGTTCGGCAAAGATGTTGCAAAACAACCGTTCAAACAACGACGGCTGCGCCACGCCTTCGCTCAACATACCGTAAAGCCCGCCCAGCCAATCGACATAGCCGAGAAAGGAAAAACGGTAGTCCTGCATAATGGCTTCGATGCGCTTGGGGTCGCGTTTGCTGATCAAGCGGACAAATTCAAAACCGACTTCCGGCAGCCGCGCCCGAAGTGTTTGGTGTAGGCGGTGGGCAAACAGGTTTTTATGGTTGTGCGGATTGCGCAGAATACCGAGGAATTTCAGCCGCAATATCCGCCACAAGGCATCCGGTACTTTGACGGTATCGGCATTTGCCGTAGTTGTTTTCAGACGGCCTGAAGGCAGGGTGCGCAGATGGTTGCAGGCATCTTCGTAGCCGCTTTCATGACGGTTGAACCAGCTTTCCAAATTGTATTGGTTGGCGGAGTCTTCGACAAAGGTCAGTGTATAGAGGTTTTTCGCCGCCAAATTGCCGATGATGTTAACGCTTATCGCTTCGCTGCGGTTTTGTTCTTTGCCGCGGGCTTTTTCGCCAGGATGGAACATGGACAAGGGTAGCTTGTAAACATTCTGATTCTGCGGGCTGACCTGCGGATTATGCGAATGCTGCCGCTGCTCGGTTTGGGCGACGAAGTGGTGTTCCTTAGTCGGATTCGCGGTCAACAGGGCGTAAGGCTTTTCGCCGCATTCGGGAAATTCGCAATCACTGAGGATAAAGGCTTGTCGAGTCATAATGTCGGGAAAGGCCGTCTGAATATGTCGATTATAGTTTAAAAGTGGGAATTATACAGAAGGACGGCGACGGGTTTGGTCTTTATACGCAAAAGGACGCAAAAAGGTCGTCTGAGAACGGATATAGCGAGGTTCGCTAAATCGTTTTCAGACGACCTTAAATCAACGGACTGTTCAACACTATTTATTCTTCTTTTTGGAAAACATGGTTGCGGTGATACTCGAAATATTTTTCGCTTTCAGGTTCGATTTTTAATTTCATATCGCGAGAAATTCCAAGCCGCTCTTGATTTTCCGGATCGATTTTTGGACTGATTTTTATCGTACCGTCGGTATCAAACGTAATCAGACCGCTATCGAATAATGCGTCGATATTGGGTGCGAGCATCAGACCATTGGAGGGATCTAAACGCTCTTCATTGTTGCACTTGCTCCAAGGTTTAATATGGCTGGCAATAAGTAAAGACTGAATATCTAGACCTGTTAGCGGGCAGCTCGGATATAGTTTGAGTAGGTCTTGTCGGAATTGATCTTGCCCTCTGCGGACTTTTATTAAGATTTTTAGTTCGGTTTGCTTTTCTGGGCTAGTTTCGGAGGCTAAACGGTTTTTGAGTTCAGCTATATTTTTTCCTAAGTGCGGGATAGAATTCGTGTAAAAATTTTGCTCTTCAGTCAGCCAAGCTGTCTTTTCTTCGTCTAATTCCTTTTTAAAACAAGTTTTACATCTGTTTTCTCTATCGTATTCACTCCAACTCCACTCACTGAGTTTCTTACGGGAGTTGGAACAAACTTTAAAATAATCTGCATCGTTTGTCGTCCAATTTTTGTCTTTTCGTTCAGTAGGAAAGCTGTTACAGCCACCACTAGCTTTGTGTAACATAGGGTATATGGATTGGGTTCCACCTTTGTCTATGTTTAGTACAAAACCATTTTTATTGTTCTTAAGCCAGTCAATATAAGCTCCATCATTTGGCATATCTTTAAAAATTTTTATATCAGACATAAGTTTCTCCAAATTGTTTTCCATAATTTCTATGAAGTTGTTTATTTTCAAAAAGGTCGTCTGAAAACCTTAATTTGAGGTTTTCAGACGACCTTTTCTTGCCAATCAGTCAATCAGGGCACGATTTAGCCCAAAGCCTTCCTTGCTCCTGCAAACAAACGATACCAGCCGGACAATTCCGTCCAGTCTTCCGGTTTCCAGCTCATTTGCGCTGCGCGGTACACGCGTTCCGGATGCGGCATCATGATGGTAACGCGGCCATCGGCGTTGGTAACGCCGGCGATGCCTTGCGGCGAACCGTTGGGGTTGAGCGGGTAGGTTTGGGTCACTTGGTTTTGACCGTCCACATATTGCAGCGCAATGCCCAAATCGGCGGAAATATTGCCGCCGTGAAGCGCGAAGTCGGCGCGGCCTTCGCCGTGGCTGACCACGACAGGCAGGCTGGAGCCTTGCATTTCATTCAGAATCAGAGAGGCTGATTTGGGGACGTGAACCATGCTCAGGCGCGCTTCGAACTGTTCGCTCAAGTTGCGTTTGAATTTAGGCCATGTTTCTGCGCCCGGGATAATCTCGGCAAGGTTGCTGACCATTTGACAGCCGTTGCACACGCCCAATGTCAGCGTGTTTGGGTCGGCGAAGAAGGCGGCAAATTGGTCGCGCAGAGCAGGATGGAACAGAATCGATTTCGCCCAGCCTTCGCCCGCACCGAGTACGTCGCCGTAGCTGAAGCCGCCGCACGCCGCCAGCATTTTGAAGTCGGCAAGGTGGACGCGGCCTGCCATCAGGTCGGACATATGCACGTCGTAGGCATCGAAACCGGCTCGGGTAAACGCGGCGGCCATTTCGATTTGTCCGTTTACACCCTGTTCGCGCAGGATGGCGATTTTGGGTTTCGCGCCGCTGTTGATAAACGGCGCGGCGATGTCTTCGTTTACATCAAACTTCACGTCGGCAAACAATGCGCTGCGTTCGTTGTCGTCAATCAGGGCGAACTCGCTGTCTGCGCAGGCAGGGTTGTCGCGCAGGCGTTGGATGGCGTGGCTGGTTTCCTGCCATGCACGTTGTAGGTCGGCACGGTTTTGTTCCAACACGATGCCTGCCTGATTGCGGATAACGATTTTTTCGTCAGAACCGATGGTGGCAACGGTATGCAGTGCCAAATCAGCTTCTTTAAACAAGGCTTCTAATGTCGCAACATCTTGTTTGGCGATTTGAATCACTGCGCCCAGTTCTTCATTGAACAATGCGCGGATGCTGGCTTCGTTGACGTCGGCTTGGTTGGCAACCAGTGAAGTCAAATCCACATTCAAGCCGCATCGTGCCGCAAACGCCATTTCTACCAGCGTCGCAAACAAACCGCCGTCGCTGCGGTCGTGATACGCCAAGAGTTTGTCTTCGGCGACAAGCTGCTGAATCACGCTGTAAAAGGCTTTCAGACGACCCGTATCGTCCAAATCAGGTGCATCGCCTGTCATGTTGTTGTAAACCTGACCGAATGCAGAGCCGCCCATGCGCGCTTTGCCGTTGCCCAAGTCAACCAGCAGTAATACGCTGTCTTCGACGTTTTTCAACTCGGGCGTAACGGTTTTGCGTACGTCTTCCACTGGCGCAAACGCAGAAATAATCAGGCTTAAAGGTGAAACGACGGATTTTTGTTCGCCGTTATCCTGCCAAACGGTTTTCATCGACAGGCTGTCTTTGCCTACGGGGATGCTCAAATCCAATGCCTGACAGGCTTTAGAAACCGCTTCGACGGTGCGGTAGAGTTTTTCGTCTTCGCCTTCGTTGCCGCACGCCGCCATCCAGTTGGCGGAGAGCTTGATGTTGCCGATGTCGCCGATGTTGACCGCCGCGATGTTGGTGATGGCTTCGCCGACACACATTCTGCCCGAGGCGGGCGCGTCAAACAGGGCGACGGTCGGTTTTTCACCCATAGACATCGCTTCGCCGCGATAGGTGTTGAAGCCCATCATGGTTACGGCGCAGTCGGCTACGGGGGTTTGGTATTTGCCGACCATTTGGTCGCGGTGGGTCATGCCGCCGACGCTGCGGTCGCCGATGGTAATCAGGAAGTTTTTGGCGGCTACGGTAGGCAGGCGCAAAACGCGGTAGGCTGCTTCGGTGATGTCGATATCGCCGGCGTTAAACGGTTTTTCAGACGGCGTAACCGTTTTGTCGGTACGCGTGGTTTTGGGCGGTTTGCCGAGCAAGACGTTCAATGGCAAATCAACAGGGTTGTTGGAGAACAAATCGTCGCGTACTTTCAAATGACCATCGTCGGTCGCCGTGCCGACTACGGCAAACGGGCAGCGTTCGCGTTCACAGATGGCGCGGAAGGTGTCCAAATCTTTTTCCAAAATCGATAATACATAACGCTCTTGCGATTCGTTGCACCAGATTTGCAATGGACTGAGGCCGTGTTCTTCCAGCGGCACTTCGCGCAGCTTGAATACCGCGCCGCGTCCGGCATCGTTGACGAGCTCAGGGAAGGCGTTGGACAGGCCGCCCGCGCCGACGTCGTGGATGGAGATAATCGGGTTTTGGTCGCCGAGCTGCCAGCAGCGGTCGATGACTTCTTGCGCACGACGTTCGATTTCGGGATTGCCGCGTTGTACGGAGTTGAAGTCCAAAGACGCGTCATTTGTACCGGTATTCATCGAAGAAGCCGCGCCGCCGCCCAAGCCGATGAGCATACCCGGGCCGCCCAGTTGGATCAGCAATGCGCCTTCGGGGATTTCGTCTTTGTGTGTTTGTTGTGCCTGAATGCTGCCCAAGCCACCGGCAATCATAATCGGTTTGTGGTAGCCGCGAACTTGGCCGTCAAACTTCTCTTCAAAAGTGCGGAAGTAGCCCAAGAGGTTCGGACGGCCAAATTCGTTGTTGAACGCTGCGCCGCCGATCGGGCCTTCAATCATGATGTCTAGAGGAGAAGCAATATGACCGGGTTTGCCGTAGGCTTGTTCCCAAGGCTGCTCCAAGCCAGGGATATTCAGGTTGGAAACGGTAAAACCGGTCAAGCCAGCTTTCGGACGTGAGCCTTTGCCCGTTGCGCCTTCATCGCGGATTTCACCGCCCGCGCCCGTTGCCGCGCCCGCAAACGGCGCAATGGCGGTCGGATGGTTATGCGTTTCCACTTTCATGATGATATGCGTGTCTTCTTCGTGGAAACGGTAGCCTTGGTTTTCTGCCGCATTCGGATAGAAACGCTCGACTTTTGCGCCTTCAATCACGGACGAATTGTCTTTATAGGCAACGACCGTACCTTCGGGATGTGCATTGTGTGTATCGCGAATCATGCCGAAAAGGGATTTTGGTTGTTTTTCGCCGTTGAGGATGAAGTCGGCGTTGAAGATTTTGTGGCGGCAGTGTTCGCTGTTTGCCTGAGCAAACATCATCAGCTCCACATCGGACGGATTGCGGTTTAAAGCCTGATAGTTTTCAACCAGATAATCGATTTCGTCGGCTGAAAGCGCCAAGCCCATTTCGGTATTGGCTTTGACCAATGCCTCTTTACCACCGCCCAATACATCTACGCTGGAGAAGGTTTCCGATTGGATATGGTGGAACAGTTGCGCCGCTGCATCGATGTCGGTCAACACGCTTTCGGTCATGCGGTCGTGCAACAGGGCTGCCCATTGTTGTTTTTGCCCGTCGGTAAGCGCACCTTCCAACCATACGGCCATGCCGCGTTCAATACGCTCAATGCCTTCCAAACCGCAGTTTTCGGCGATATTGGTTGCTTTGGAAGCCCAAGGAGAAATGGTACCCAAACGGGGCGTTACCAAAAATAAATGCAAGCCCTCGCGCGCTTTGGGCGTTTGTTCAACGCTTTGCGCCGCCAGTAAGGCTTGCAGTTTTTCGACTGTCGCGGCATCAAGTGCTTTTTCGCTACCGACAAAATACCAAAATTCGCTGCTTAATTTGACTTCGGGCAGGCCGAGGGCGGCTGCTTTTTGAAAGAGTTTTTCAACACGGAAATCGGAAAGGGCGGTTACACCGCGCAAGGGCAGAACAACAGACATGGATTCAGCTCACAAAATGCAGTTGGGGAATCCATTATTATACCTGAAAAATGCGATTTTGCTTGTGAATTTATACTTGAAATGTTGACAATTTTTACTTGTGAACAGAAGACGGAAGAAGCCGTCTTTCCGTCCTTTTGTTTATTTTATATCTGATTATTCAGTTATTTTTGTTTATTTTTGAAGGATTAGGCGAAATGGGGTCGGATAGGTGCGACGACATAAAGTGAGGATTATTGGATGGTTGTTTGTGATTTTTTGCTGACAATAAGGCCGTCTGAAACCTTGTTTTCAGACGGCCTTGCGTTATCCTTTCTTTTTATTCCCCAGCATATCCAACAAGCCTGCTAAGTTATTTTTTCCTTCTTCCTTGCTCACAATCGGATCGCCGCCTTTGCGTCCTAAAATTTTGATGTCTTCCTGCGGCATTTCGTCTATGAAGCGGCTGGGTTCGGGGAATTGCCATGTGCCTTGTTTTTTGCGTTTGAGGCAGTGGGTCAGCGTAAGCTGGCGTTTGGCGCGGGTGATGCCGACGTACATCAGGCGGCGTTCTTCTTCGACGTTGTCTTCCTCGATGCTGTCGTTGTGCGGCAGGATGCCTTCTTCGCAACCGACGAGGAAAACGTAGGGGTATTCCAATCCTTTGGAAGCGTGCAGGGTGGAGAGTTTGACGGCATCGACTTCTTCTTCGCCCTTACCTTCCAAAAGCGTCATCAGAGCGATGGTTTGGGCAAGCTCGATGATGTTTTTACCGTCTTGCTCGCCTTTGCGTTCCAGCCAGCCGGTCAGGTCGGTAACGTTGCGCCATTTGATTTCGCCTGCTTTGCCTTCCTCATTGGCCAACAGGTGGTTTTCGTAATCGATTTCTTTGAGCAGGCTGTTGATGAGTTCGCCCGCTTCGCTGGTTTCGGCCTTGGCACGGTAGCTGCCGAACATATCCATGAAGGCTTGCAGATGTTGGCGGTTGGTATGGTTCAACAGGGCAAGCGCTTCTTCGGTTTGCGCGGCTTCATACAGGCTGCATTCGTGTTCGTGCGCGTAGGTGTTGAGCTTGCCCAGCGTTACACCGCCGATGCCGCGTTTGGGTGTGGTTACGGCACGCAAGAAGGCAGGATCGTCGTTGGGGTTGGCAAGCAGGCGCAAATAGGACAAAACGTCTTTGATTTCGGCTTTGTCGAAAAAGCTTTGCCCGCCGGAGAGTTGGTAAGGAACGCGCGCGCTGCGCAAGGCTTCTTCAAAAATCCGCGCCTGATGGTTGCCGCGGTATAACACGGCGAAATCGGCGTATTGGGTTTTGTCGCCGCCTACCAGCTTTTGCTTGACGATTTGGCTGACAACCCAGTCGGCTTCATGCTGCTCGCTTTGGCAGGCAACGACTTTGACGATTTCGCCTTCGCCAAACTGCGACCAAAGTTTTTTGGTAAAGAGTTTGGGATTGTTTTCGATGACTTTGTTGGCGATTTTGAGAATCCGTGCGGTGGAGCGGTAATTCTGCTCCAGCTTGATGACTTTCATCTGCGGATAGTCTTCCTGCATTTTGCGCAGGTTTTCCATGTTCGCACCGCGCCATGCGTAGATGGACTGGTCGTCGTCGCCGACGGCGGTAAACATGCCTTCCGCGCCGGTCAAGAGCTTCATCAGCGTAAATTGGCAGGTATTGGTATCCTGACATTCGTCAACCAACAGATAACGCAGCCGCCGCTGCCATTTGTTGCGCACTTCGCTGTTTTGCTGCAACAGCACGGCGGGCAGACGGATTAAGTCGTCGAAGTCCACTGCCTGATAGCTTTGCAGGGTTTCCTGATAACTTGCATACACGCGCGCTGTTTGCTGTTCCCACACGTTAGAGGCCGTCTGAACTACTTCTTCAGGCGTTTTTAAATCGTTTTTCCAAAGGGAAATTTGGTGTTGCGCTTTGAATATGGCTTCTTTGCCCGTACCGCCCAAGAGTTCGCCGATAATTTTCGCGCTGTCGGTGGAATCGAGGATGGAGAAGTTTTTTTTGTAACCGATATGGTTCGCCTCTTCGCGCAGAATCTTCATGCCCAAAGAGTGGAAGGTACAAATTGTCAGCCCACGCATTTGCGATTTGGGCAGCATTTTGGCAACGCGTTCCTGCATTTCCGTAGCTGCTTTGTTGGTGAAGGTAATTGCGGCAACGGTATGCGGCAGATAGCCGACATTGACAATCAAATGCTTGATTTTCTGCGTAATCACGCCGGTTTTACCGCTGCCGGCGCCGGCAAGGACGAGCAGGGGGCCGCCAAGATATTGGACCGCGGCTTGCTGTTGGGGGTTGGGTTTCATTGAAGGGGGGAAGACGGGTAATGTGGGGAACAATTATACAACAAGGCCGTCTGAAATTTTCAGACGGCCTTGGGCGTTTTTTTAGCGTAAACCTTATGCCAAATATTTCAATTTGCCTTTGAAGTCTTCCAGTTTTTCGTAGCCTTTTTGCGCCATGATGGCTTTTAATTCAAGGGAAATCCGTTCGAAAATACCTACGCCTTGCTGGTGTAGCGCCGTGCCGATCTGCACCATGCTTGCGCCGCACAAGATGTGTTCAAACGCATCGCGGCCGCTGTAAACGCCGCCTGTTCCAATGACTTGAATAGACGGATCCAGTCTTTGATAGAACGCGTGGATATTGGCAAGCGCAGTCGGTTTGATATATTGGCCGCCTATGCCGCCAAAGCCGTTTTTTGGGCGGATGACGACGGATTCGTCTTCGATATACATGCCGTTGCCGATGGAGTTGACACAGTTGACGAATTTTAAGGGATGACGGTTGAACACTTCCGCCGCTTGATCGAAATGGACGATATCGAAATATGGCGGTAATTTGATGCCTAAAGGTTTATCGAAGTAGCTGAAGGCTTCGCCCAAAATACGCTCGGTGGTTTCAAAATCATAGGCGATTTGCGGCTTGCCGGGGACGTTTGGGCAGGAAAGATTGAGTTCGTTAATACCGTTGAACCCGCTATTTTGCACTTTTTTTAACAACATATGCGTTTCATCGGGCGACATACCGACCAGCGAGAGGAAAAAAGCCCTTTTCGGATGAGACTCTTGAAGGGTAAGCAGGTAATCCAGATAGTAATCAATGCCTTGGTTTGGCAAGCCCATCGAATTGATGCTGCCGAGAGGAACATCATGATAGCGTGGCTCGGGGTTGCCTTGACGGGAGGCAAGCGTTGCGGTTTTGGTAACGAAAGTGCCTGCCGAAGACTGTCTGACCGCTTCCAATTCTTCAACAGTCATGCATGACACCCCAGCGGCATTCATCAGGCAGTTGTCAAAGGAAAAACCGGCGATTTGGGTTTTTAACGATACCATCTCCTGCTCCTTTTCTTCGTAAAATCAAATTGTTTGCCAAGCGTAGCACGAAGAGGCGGCACAATTTTTAACAAACATCAAATGACAGGGAATGTAGGCGGATGTTGTTTACAATATTGAAAAAAGGCCGTCTGAAAAACTTAAACGGTCTTTCAAACGGCCTTCGCTAAGCTGTCGGCTGATTTGGCTATTGGGTTTTGAAAATCAGGCCAACCATTCGTTCAAGGCCACTTCAAAACGTTTCAAGCCTTCGGCCATGTCTTCGTCGTTCAGCAGCAGGCTGGGGGCGAAGCGCACCACATTGGCGCCGGCAACCAGTACCATCAGGCCGTGTTTCAAAGCAGCGGCGGTAATTTCCGATGCCTTGCCTGCGTATTTGTCTGCCAACACGCAGCCGAGCAGCAGGCCTATGCCGCGGACTTCTTTAAATACGCCGGTTTTTACGCCTAATTCACGCAAGGCCGTCTGAAGTTTTTGGCCTTGTTGCTCAACGTGTGCCAATGTTCCAGGCGCATTGATGATGTCAAACGCACGGCTGCCGACCGCGCATGCCATCGGATTGCCGCCAAAGGTTGAACCATGTGTTCCAGGGCCGAAGGTTGGTGCGATTTTATCAGTGGTCAGTATCGCGCCAATCGGGAAGCCGCAACCCAAGGCTTTGGCAGAGCTGATGATGTCGGGTGTGATGCCGTAATGCTCGTAGGCAAACAGTTTGCCTGTATGGCCCATGCCGGTTTGTACTTCGTCCAAAATCAGCAAGGCGCCGTGTTTGTCGCACAAACGGCGTGCGGCTTGCAGGTATTCTTGGGTGGCAGGCAGGATGCCGCTTTCACCTTGAATCGGCTCGATAATCACGGCGCAGGTTTTGTCGCCGACGGCGGCTTCCAATGCGGCAATATCATTAAATGGAACATGGGTAATATCTGACGGCAGCGGCGCGTAATCTTTGCTGTATTTGGGCTGGCCGCCGACGGATACGGTAAACAGGGTGCGGCCGTGGAAGCTGTTGAGGCAGGAGATGATTTCGGTTTTGTGTTCGCCAAAATGATCGCGGCCGTATTTGCGCGCCAGTTTCAACGCGGCTTCATTGGCTTCCGCGCCGGAATTGCAGAAAAACACTTTGTCGGCAAAGGTGTTTTCGACCAGTTTTTTAGCTAATTCTTGCGCCGGTTGGGTGGTGTAGATATTAGAAATGTGCCAGAGTTTTTGCGATTGTTCGGTTAAGGCTGCGACTAAATCGGGATGGCAATGCCCCAGCGCGTTCACTGCAATACCGCCTGACAGGTCAATGTATTCTCGTCCTTCGGTATCCCAAACCCGGCTGCCGAGCGCGCGTTCCGGAATCATGGGGGCGAATGAGAAATTGGGCGTCAGGTAGTTTTGCATATTATTTTCCTTTTAATATTGTCAACAATTTCTTCAATTATGCGCTTATTGATTGAGAGATTCAATATGGCAATCAGGCCGTCTGAAAACTTGCTTTCAGACGGCCTGATGCTTATTTATGCTTGATTTCCCAGCATTGATGGATTTTTTTGTTGCGGAAATCGTCGGGAACGGACTGCTTGGAAATGTCTTTGACGGCGTATTGCTCCGATACCGAGTCGTCCAAGACGAAGCTGCGCAAGTTGTTGGAGAAGTACAAAAGGCCGTCTGAAGCGAGCAGGTTCATCGCGCCGTCAATCAGCTTTTTGTGGTCGCGCTGGATGTCGAGGATGTCGAGCATCTTTTTGCTGTTGGAAAAGCTGGGTGGATCCATGACGATCAGGTCGAACTTTTTGCCTTCGTCTGCGGCGTTTTGCAGGTATTGGAACACGTCGGCGCGGACGATTTTGTGTTGTTCGGGGCTGATGCCGTTGAGTTCGAAATTGCGTTTTGCCCACTCTAGATAAGTGTTGGATAAATCGACGGTTTCGCTGGATGCCGCGCCGCCGGTGGCGGCATAGACGGTGAAGCTGCCGGTGTAGGAAAACAGGTTGAGAAAGCGTTTGCCCGTTGCAGTTTCGCCGACTTTTTTGCGTGTGTTGCGGTGGTCGAGGAAAAGGCCGGTGTCGAGGTATTTGTCGAGGTTGACCCAAAACTTGCGGCCGTTTTCGGTAATGACGAAATCGTCGCCGGTTTTGCCGGTTTTTTCGTACTGCTGCAAGCCTTTTTGGCGTTCGCGGCGTTTGAGGTGGATTTGTTCGGGTGCAAAACCGGTCACAAAACCAATGGCTTCCAATACTTCGGCAAGCCATGCTTCGTATTCTTCGGGCTGCATCAGCCAGCCGGTATCGTATTCCTGAAGGTGGATTTGGTCGCCGTAAACATCGACGGCAAAGGGAAATTGGGGTATATCGCGGTCGTAAATGCGCCAGGCTTCGATATTGTTGCGTTTGGCCCATTTCATAAGATGTTTGATGTTTTTGCCCAAGCGGTTGGCAAAAGGGGTAATGTCGGTCATGGTTTCAGACGGCCTTATTGGGGAAGTTTCCAGAATTGATCAGCAGGGACGTAGGCGTGGCGGTCAAGCATATAGAGAATTGTATCGTCAGGCGCAACCATGGTGGCGCGGTCGGTCTTGCCTTTAAACGGGAACACGATTCGTGCTTCCGAGGCGTTTTTGATGTCGATGCCGTAGCTGGTTCTGCCGCTTTCTAATTTGTATTGGTTTTGAGTGTATTCGTAAACGGTTTCTTTGCCTTTTTCGTCTTTGATAGTAAAGCTTTTTTCGGCAAAGGTGATTTCAGCTTTACTGCCATCGGACGCAACGGCCTTCCATGCGTCGCGATAACTCTCTGAGCCACTGCACGCGCCAAGCAACAGGGCGGCAGTAAGTGCAGGTAATAAGGCGGTTTTGAAAAACTTCATGTCGGATTCATCCGTGCTGATTCAATAAAACGGCATTATAGCTTGATTTTGCAGTCGAAGCCTGTTTTGCTTGACCTGGGCGGTTTTCTCCTTTATTATCCGCCGTTCGCCTTTTGATACGAAGCCATCGTCATCCAACCTAAACCGCCGTTTCGGGCGCGTTTCTTTTATTGCTTGCTTATTGGCAAAGCCTTTTCTGTGCAGGTTGTCGTCGATGTTAACCACAAGCAAGATGCTTGCGACAACCCTGTAACTTCACATTTTCCGTATCGTTACTTTCCTTTGCTTCAGGTCGTCTGAAATTGTTCAGGTGTGCGCGTTGTTGTCTCTTTAGGATAGCCATGTCTATTAAATTTGCCGATTTGAACCTTGATAAAAACATCTTGTCCGCCGTGCGCAGCGAGGGTTATGAAAGCCCGACGCCGATTCAGGCGCAAGCCATTCCGTTTGCTTTGGACGGCCGCGACATCATGGCTTCGGCGCAAACCGGTTCCGGTAAAACCGCAGCCTTCCTGCTGCCTACCTTGCAAAAACTGACCAAACGCAGCGAAAAACCAGGCAAAGGCCCGCGCGCGTTGGTATTGACGCCGACCCGCGAATTGGCGGCGCAAGTCGAGAAAAACGCGCTGGCGTATGCCAAAAATATGCGCTGGTTCCGTACCGTCAGTATTGTCGGCGGCGCATCTTTCGGCTACCAAACCCGCGCCCTGAGCAAACCGGTTGACCTGATTGTCGCCACGCCGGGCCGTCTGATGGACTTGATGCAAAGCGGCAAAGTCGATTTCGCCCGTTTGGAAGTGCTGATTCTGGACGAAGCCGACCGTATGCTGGACATGGGCTTTATCGATGACATTGAAACCATCGTCGAGGCCACCCCGACCGACCGTCAGACTTTGTTATTCTCCGCCACTTGGGACGGCGCAGTCGGCAAACTGGCGCGCAAACTAACCAAAGACCCTGAAACCATCGAAGTCGAGCGTGTGGACGACCAAGGCAAAATCGAAGAGCAGCTGCTGTACTGCGACGATATGCGCCACAAAAACCGTCTGCTTGACCACATCCTGCGCGACGCCAACATCGACCAATGCGTGATTTTCACGTCCACCAAGGCCATGACCGAAGTCATCGCGGATGAATTGTACGAAAAAGGTTTTGCCGCCAACTGCCTGCACGGCGACATGCCGCAAGGCTGGCGCAACCGCACGCTGATGGATTTGCGCAAAGGCCGCTGCAAAATTTTGGTTGCCACCGACGTCGCTGCACGCGGTATCGACGTACCGACCATTACCCACGTTATCAACTACGACTTGCCGAAACAGGCTGAAGACTATGTTCACCGCATCGGCCGTACCGGTCGCGCTGGCCGTACCGGTATTGCAATTACTTTTGCCGAAGTGAACGAATACGTCAAAGTACACAAAATCGAAAAATACATCGGCCGCAAATTGCCTGAGCTGACCATCGAAGGCATGGAGCCGACACGCAAACGTAAATCTGCCGGCGGCAAACCGAAAGGCAAAGGCGGCTGGGGCGATCGTAAATCCGGCGGCTGGCGTGGTGATAAGAAACCGGGCAAAGAAGGCTTCGGTGGCAAATCACGCGGCGAAGGCCATAAAAAAGACGGTTTCAAAAAAGATGGCTTTAAGAAAGACGGTTTCAAGAAGTCTGACGGTTTCAAAAAAGGCGGCGAAGGCTTTAAAGGCAAACGTAAGTCTAACGACGGCTTTGGCGGCAAACATAAAAAAGGTTGATTGCTTCAATCTTAAGGCCGTCTGAAATAAGACGAAAGGGCGTGTGAAGACACGCCCTTTTTTATGGTTTCGAGTTTTCGCATATAAAAAAGCGCGGGATTGCCCCCACGCTTTTTTCAGACGGCCTCTTACAAAGCGGACAATACGGCATCGCCCATTTCGGAGCAGGAAACCAGTTTGGTACCTTCTTCGTAAATATCGCCGGTACGCAAGCCTTGTTGCAGTACTTTTTGTACGGCGTTTTCAACTTGTTGCGCGCGTGCTTCGTCGTTCAGGCTGTAACGCAGCAGCATGGCAAGAGACAATACGGTCGCCAGCGGATTGGCTTTGTTTTGACCGGCAATGTCAGGAGCAGAGCCGTGAGACGGTTCGTACAGGCCTTTGCCGTTTTCGTCTAAAGAAGCAGAAGGCAGCATACCGATGGAGCCGGTCAGCATGGAGGCCTCATCAGAGAGGATGTCGCCGAAGATGTTGCCGGTGGCAATCACGTCAAATTGTTTGGGTGCGCGTACCAACTGCATGGCGGCATTGTCCACGTACATATGGGAAAGTTCGACGTCAGGATATTGTTTGCCGATTTCCTCAAAGATTTCGCGCCACAGTTCGGTGGTTTCCAAAACGTTGGCTTTGCCTACGGAGCAGACTTTTTTGCTGCGTTTTTGGGCAGATTGGAAGGCAACATGGGCAATACGGCGGATTTCGCTTTCGCTGTATTTCATGGTGTTATAGCCTTCGCGTTCGCCGTTTTCCAAAACACGGATGCCGCGCGGCTCGCCAAAGTAAATATCGCCGGTCAGTTCGCGTACGATAAGGATGTCGAGGCCGGCTACGATTTCCGGTTTCAGAGTGGAAGCGTTGGCCAGCTCGGGATAAAGGATGGCAGGGCGCAGGTTGGCAAACAGATTCAAGTCCTTACGGATAGCCAACAAGCCGCGCTCAGGACGCAGCGGACGGTCGAGATTATCGTATTGCGGAGAACCGACTGCACCAAGCAGGACCGCATCGGCTTTACGGCAAAGGTTTTGCGTGAATTCTGGATAAGGATGGCCGTATTCGTCATAGGCTTCGCCGCCCAAAGGCGCATATTCGTAGCTGACATCCAAACCTTGTTCGATAAGTTTGTCGAGTACACGGACGGTTTCTGCAACGATTTCAGGGCCGATGCCGTCGCCGCGCAAGATAGCGATATGTTTGGTCATTTCGGATTTCCTTATGGGAAGGTTTTAGGTAAAGGGCAGGTCGCCTGTTTTTCAGACGGCCTTAAATCAATTTGCTCTGAAAACGCTGATTGTACCATTATGGTACTGGTAAAGCTGGGTAGAAATCGCGTAGGCAGAGTCTTCAAATGCCTGCAGGGCAATATTCGCCATCGCCTGTAAAGCTTCTTCATCGGACGGGCTGCAAACGAGCAGGGCGTTGCGTGCCGGGACTGCAAAAACGGGGTTGGCCGGCAGCATAGGATCGTCTTTAAGTACTGCGTCCAAAAGCAAAATCAGGGAAGCATCATAGTCGTTGTCCAAATGGATTTGGGTCAATGACCAACCTTCGGCATGATGAATTTGGACACGTCCATTCATCCGTTGGCGCAAATTATCCATGGCGGTACGATACAAGGCGTCTTCATCTTCAATACCGGCCTCTTTCATATGCTCACGATTAAGCGTATGCATGGATTCTTCCGTATCCACCATATAAAGCAACATGATATCGCCTGCAATCGGTTTGTATACCAGGTAATCGGCAGGCTCGTCTTCGTCCGTATTTGTAATCAGTCTGACGTTTTCCAGATAAATCGTATTTTTAATCGTCGGAAGAATTTGTTGTGCTGAAACACTGGCATCAGTGTCTTGAATCTTATCGATAACCGCTAAATTGGCAGCAACAATAGCTTCCAAGGCCTCGGGATTCTGCAGATAACTTGTGTAATGGTTGCTCAAATATGTGCTGAACGATGCTTCATCATCTTCGGACAACTGGACGATGATAGGCGAAGAAGCAATGTTTTCGCCCCAGTCGATTTTCGCCTCAAGATCCAATTCTTCTTGGATACGACGGGCAAAGTATTCGACAAATTCCTGCCAAGTCATTAATTTAGGTTTGGAGCGGAACAACCTGCTGAAAAAAGACATATTGTGTCCTGGATAAGGAAATAAGGCCGTCTGAAAAATTATAGGCATTCGGTTTCAACACGGATTTTAAAAACAACTTTGCGTATGTTTGCTCTGTCGCCGACCAATGGGGCATGCGCATCATTCGGGAAAAATAGCGCAAATTCGCCGGGCTCCAAGGTCAACCAAGTTTCCGGCTCGCAGTCGAAAAACTCAATATCGCGCTTTTCGTTGTAGCCCAAACCGTTTTTCAGACGGCTTCTGTCTATCCAGCCATATGTTTCGCTGCCATCAATCGGTGTTTGAATATCAATGTGTTTTAAGTGCGCTTCAGGCCGGGCTTCGCCTTGAGTCCTCATCGGCTCGCTGCCGATAAAAATACGGATATTGGGATTTTCGCACGGCACTTGACCGTCCGGCAGATTGGCAAAATCTAGGGTCTGCAACAGATGGAAGGCTTCGGCAAAGTCGGGATGCAGGGCAGCGTAGCGAGTGGCATTGCTTATGGTGTCGGTAATCATAATATATTTGTGTTGATTAAAGGCCGTCTGAAACGCTTAAATTTTTCAGACGGCCTTTGGTATATCAACCGTTAAACAGCCAAGGCTGGCTTTGGCGGCGTTTTTCTTCGAAATCGCGGATTTCGTCGGCGTGTTGAAGGGTCAGGCCGATTTCGTCCAAGCCGTTTAAGAGGCAGTGTTTGCGGTGTTCGGTAATGTCGAATGTGAATGTTTCGCCGCTAGGAGTGGTCAGGGTTTGCTCGGCAAGGTCGATGGAGAGTTGATAGCCTTCGTTGGCCTCAACTTCTTTGAAAAGCTGGTCAACCTGTTCTTCAGTCAAAACGATGGGTAAAAGGCCGTTTTTGTAGCAGTTGTTGAAGAAGATGTCGGCAAAGCTGGGGGCGATGATGGCGCGGAAGCCGTAGTCGTCCAATGCCCAAGGGGCGTGTTCGCGTGAAGAGCCGCAGCCGAAGTTTTTGCGCGTCAACAGGATTTGCGCGCCTTGATAGCGTGGTTGGTTCAGGGAGAAATCGGGGTTTAGCGGGCGTTTGCTGTTGTCCATGCCCGGTTCGCCGTGGTCGAGGTAACGCCATTCGTCAAAGGCATTAGGGCCGAAGCCGCTGCGTTTGATGGATTTTAAAAATTGTTTGGGGATGATGGCGTCGGTATCGACATTGCTGCGGTCGAGCGGGGCGACGATGGCGGTAATTTTGGTAAAGGCTTTCATGTCAGATTCTTATAGTAATAATGGGAAATTTTATGGCTATTCGGCTTAGCGCGTGCTGTGCAAACCGATTCGGTTGCCTTCTGTATCTTCGATAAATGCGGCAAAGCCGTTGGCAATGCGGAATTTCTCTTGTAACAGTTTGCCGCCTGCTGCAACGGCTTTTTCTGCGGTTTCGGCACAATCCGGGCAATTGAAGAAAATGGTCGTTCCACCGTGGCCGGGTTGGGCATTGCTGTCATGCCAAATCATGCCTGCCGTGCCGTGTTGTGTGTAATCGGCCGGAAAAATGATGAAACGGAATCCGTTGCCGCCAACGTCTTGCAAGGGCTTGTCAAATACGGATTCGTAAAAGGCCTTGGCGCGATCCAAATCTTGAGCATGGATGCCGAACCAGCTTGACGGATTACTCATTGCTTCTTCTTTCGCAGGGAATCTTAGGATGTCTGAATAGTAGTAGGGAAACAGGCCGTCTGAAACGGATTCAGGAGGCTCAGACGGCCCACCTTACCGAATTATTCGGTAGCTGCTTCAATTTTGTTGCCGACATGGCTGACGCCGCGGCCTACTGCATTGCCGCCTTTTTTAACGGCTTCTTCAGTTTTATCGGCTACGCGTTCAGCGGTTTCTTTGGTTTTGTCGGCTACGCGCTCAGCAGTCTCTTTGGTTTTGTCCCAGTTGCGGTTGGTATCGTCTTTTGCGCCGGACCAAGTGCTGGAACAAGCGGTCAGGATGAAGGCTGCGGCAGCCAATGCAAACAGTTTTTTCATAGTAGATTCCTTTCAAGGTATCGATTGATTGAGAAGGTTTTCAAACGTTTTGCGCAATGGGAAAACTTAATTGGGCAATGTATTGTTTCAGACGGCCTGATGAATAAAGGCCGTCTGAACATGTTTTAAGCCATAGTGCGGATGTCGGTAAAACGGCCGGTTACCGCGGCTGCGGCTGCCATAGCCGGGCTGACGAGGTGGGTGCGTCCGCCGTTGCCTTGACGGCCTTCGAAGTTACGGTTGGAAGTGGAGGCGCAGCGTTGTCCCGGGGTTAGGCGGTCGGCGTTCATGGCGAGGCACATCGAGCAGCCCGGTTCGCGCCATTCGAAACCGGCATCGATGAAAATTTTGTCCAAGCCTTCTTTTTCAGCTTGTTCTTTAACCAAGCCGGAGCCGGGAACGATTAACACGCGTTGTACATTGTCCGCTTTTTTGCGGCCTTTGGCGATAGCGGCAGCTTCGCGCAAATCTTCGATACGGCTGTTGGTACAAGAGCCGATAAAGACGATATCGACGGGGATTTCGTTTAATGGCGTACCGGCTTCCAAGCCCATGTATTCGAGGGCGCGTTCCATGCCGCTGCGTTTGACCGGATCGGTTTCTTCGGCAGGGTTCGGCACTTTGCCGCTGATGTCCAAAACCATTTCGGGCGAGGTACCCCAGGTTACTTGAGGCTCGATGTCTTCGGCTTTGAAGTGGTATTCTTTATCAAAAACTGCGCCTTCGTCAGACACCAGCGTGCGCCAGTATTCGACGGCTTTGTCCCATGCTTCGCCTTTAGGTGCGAAAGGTTTGTCTTTGACATAGTCGATGGTGGTTTGGTCGACGGCAACCATGCCTGAGCGCGCACCGGCTTCAATCGCCATATTGCACAAGGTCATGCGGCCTTCCATAGAAAGGCTGCGGATGGCTTCTCCGCCAAACTCGATGGCGTAGCCTGTACCGCCGGCCGTACCGATTTGGCCGATGATATAAAGCGCTACGTCTTTAGCGGTAACACCGGGTTTCAGACGGCCTTCAACGGAAATCAGCATGGATTTGGATTTTTTTGCGGTAATGCACTGGGTTGCCATGGTATGTTCGACTTCGGAAGTACCGATACCGTGAGCCAATGCACCGAATGCGCCGTGGGTAGAGGTGTGCGAGTCGCCGCAGACCACGGTCATGCCGGGCAGGGTGGCACCTTGTTCCGGGCCCATGACGTGCACAATGCCTTGACCTTTATCCATAAACGGGAAGTAGGCAAGTGCGCCAAACTCTTTGATGTTTTTGTCCAAAGTATCGACTTGCAGTTTGGAAATCGGGTCTTGGATGCCTTTATCCCAGTCGCCGGTCGGGGTATTGTGGTCGGCTGTGGAGACTACGCTGTCGATACGCCAGAGTTTGCGGCCGGCCATTTTCAAGCCTTCAAATGCCTGCGGGCTGGTAACTTCGTGAACCAAATGACGGTCGATGTAAAGCAGGACAGTGCCGTCTTCTTCTTCGCGGACGACGTGGCTGTTCCAAAGTTTATCGTAAAGGGTTTGTGCGCTCATGATGAGTTTCTTTGCTAATTGGTAAGTATGAATGATGGTTTGTGTTTATGGGCGGATTTTAGGCTTTTTATAGGGGCTGTGCAATAGAAATTTGTCCAATTTTTAAAATTTGTCGTAAAGTTTCAAAAAGTCTTATTGAAAATTAGACAAATTGTAGAATTGTTGACAAAAAGATGCATTTTATCTGAAAGAATGCTTGTCGAAATGCACTAAAAAGTTCTATCATTCTCACTTAATATCCACATTTATCAAGAGGTATAGAGAATGAAATTACCGGTTCTGGCTCCTGAGTACCTGACTCAATTTCAGGAATTCGAGAGAAAAATTCTTGCCAATCATGCCAAAATCGAAGCATGGTTTCGTTCGCATTGGAACGAACACCGTCCGCCGTTTTATGGTTCTGTTGACATCCGCAATGCCGGTTACAAAATTTCATCTATCGATATGAATTTGTTTCCGGGCGGCTTCAATAATTTGAATCCAAACTTTATCCCGCTGGCGGCGGTTGCCGCGCAAGATGCGGTACAGCGCGCCTGTGAAACGGCAAAATCCGTATTGATTATTCCTGAAAACCACACACGCAACACATTCTATCTTCAAAACGTTTACGCGCTTAGCGAGATTTTGCGTTCGGCAGGGTATGAAGTCCGTTTGGGCAGCCTGAATCCGGAAATTACCGAGCCGACTGAGTTTGAAACTGCTTTGGGCGATAAAATCCTGCTGGAACCTTTATTGCGTACCCGCGAGCGCGTCCACTTTGCTGACGGGTTTTCGCCTTGCGTTGTTTTGTTGAATAACGACTTGTCCGCCGGCGTTCCCGATATTCTCAAAGGCATCAGCCAAACCGTATTGCCTCCGTTGCACGGCGGTTGGACGACGCGCCGCAAAACTGAGCATTTCAGTGCATACAACCAAGTTGCTGCTGAATTTGCCAAGCTGATTGACGTCGACGAATGGCAAATCAATCCTTATTTTGAAAAAATCAGCGGTTTGGATTTCCAAGAGCGCGAAGGCGAGGACGCATTGGCAGGGGCGGTAGAGCGCGTATTGGCGAAAATTCAAGCCAAATACGATGAATTGGGTATTACCGATCAACCTTTTGTGATCGTCAAAGCCGACGCAGGCACTTACGGAATGGGCGTGATGAGTGTCAAATCCGCCGATGAAGTGCGCGGATTGAACCGTAAAAACCGCAATAAAATGGCGAAAGTCAAAGAAGGTTTGGAAGTCAGCGAAGTCATTGTCCAAGAAGGCATTTATACCTATGAAACCATGAACGGCGCCGTCAGCGAACCTGTCGTGTATATGATGGACCGTTTCGTCATCGGTGGCTTCTTCCGTGTACACGAAGGACGCGGAGCGGACGAAAACCTCAACGCCGGCGGCATGGTATTCGTCCCGCTGTCCAACAGTATTCCCACCGGCAGCGGCGACAATTCCCAAGAAGCGCCTGAAGCCTGCAAACGCGTATTCGAACAATGGGATTCGCTCGGTATGCCGCGCTCCGAGAAAGACTGCGACGTGGACAACGAACACAACCGCCTCTACGTTTACGGCGTAATGGCACGTTTGTCCTTACTCGCCGCCGCATTAGAGTTGGAACAAACAGCGCCTCAAGCCTAATAAAACATTAATCAATGTCATCAGGCCGTCTGAAAATCAGTTTTCAGACGGCCTTTTCTGTCTGTACAATTCATTCTAACTAAAAAAACATGATTTATTTTTATGAGCAAACCAGCCAATCCAGTTGAGACAACCGACACTCTGCAAGACCAAGCCATGCAGCGCAGCAATACCGACAATGCGCCGCGTTCTGCCATCCACCAAACCTTATATTCCGTCGATACCTTTGTTCAGCATGATTATCTTGCCGGAAAGGCTTTGCCCGATATTGCATGCCCGCAAGAAGGCCAAATCAACTGGCTGCATTTTGTCGGCATCAACGATGCTGCTTTGCTCAAACACGCGCTTGAGCCTTACGGCATCCATGAGTTGGTTATTGAAGACATTCTCAGTCGCAAACAACGCCCGAAAATTGAAGACTACGGCAACTATGTGTTTACTGCCGCGCAGGTTTACCATTACACAACCACAGGCAAGCTCCATTCCGACCAAGTGTATGTGATTATCGGCAAAGATTTTGTGTTGTCTTTCCAACAAAAACCGCTGGGCTTGTTCAGCCAGCTGCGCCGGCAGATGCACGAAAATCCGCACGACATTTTGAACAAAAACACAGCGTTTCTGGCGTATTGCCTGCTTGACCGCATTGTGGACGACTATTTTATCGTTTTGGAGTCGTACAACAACCGTTTTGAAACCATAGACAAGTCCCTGTTTAAAAATGAAAACAGCGATATTCTCAGTAAGATTCACCGCCTCAAGCGCGATGCCGTCCGCCTACGCCGAACGCTTTTGCCCTTGCGCGATGTGTTTTACCAGCTGGCCGTGCGCGGCGATTTCGCCATTTTCAAAGGTGAATCCACCGTCTATCTGCGCGATGTGTACGACCACAATATGCAGCTTATCGAATCGCTTGATGCCTCTCGAGATATGGTGTTGAGCATGATGGACATTTACCTTTCCTTCCAATCCAACCGCATGAACCAGCAAATGCGCGTGTTGACGGTTATCACCATCATCTTTATGCCGCTGACCGTCATCACCGGCATCTACGGCATGAACTTCGATAATATGCCCGAGCTGCATTGGCATTACGGCTATTTTATGGTTTTGGGTGTGATGTTGTGCATCATCATCGGACTGCTGATTTTCTTTTCGCGTAGAAAATGGCTGTAAACAGGTAGGCAAGGGGTTGAAATTCAACGATTAAAAACGGTAGAATGATTTTGTACACGTGCAGTCTGAAGTTTTCAGATAATTTTAAAATAAATAAATATCAAAAGGAGAATAAACGATGAAACCGGAACGCCAACTACCTTCCCATGAACTCATCATGTCCGAGCTGATGATGCCTTATACGGCAAACTTCAGCGGCAATGTTCACGGCGGCGATCTTTTGCGCCTGCTCGACCAAGTGGCATATTCCTGCGCCTGCCGTTACAGTGGTACCTATTGCGTTACTCTGTCTGTTGATAAAGTATTGTTTAAAGAGCCTATTCATGTCGGTGAGTTGGTAACCTTTTACGCCAGTATCAACTACACAGGCCGCACTTCTATGGAAGTCGGTATTCGGGTTGAGGCGCAAAACATCCACACCGGCAAAGTGCGTCATACCAACAGCTGCTACTTCACCATGGTTGCCGTTGAAGACGGTAAGCCGGTTCCTGTACCGCCTTTGGAAATCAATACACCGCGCCAACGTTGCCGTTATGAAAGGGCTAAAAAGCGTAAAGAGTTGAGTCTGCAGGCTGCGAACGAAGATTCTGGCTGCAACTAAATTGAATTTATTAAATAATGAAGGCCGTCTGAAATCCTGTTTCAGACGGCCTTCACGCAAAAGCCATAAACTGCTTGTTTTGTGGTAGAATCAACAAAATTTTTGCCATACGAAATTACAGATAATCATGACCGACGCAACCATCCGCAACGACCATAAATTTGCACTTGAAACCCTGCCTGTCAGCCTTGAAGACGAAATGCGCAAGAGCTACCTCGATTACGCCATGAGCGTGATTGTGGGTCGAGCCCTGCCGGATGTCCGCGACGGTCTCAAGCCGGTACACCGCCGCGTGTTGTACGCGATGCACGAGTTGAAAAACAACTGGAATTCCGCCTATAAAAAATCGGCGCGTATCGTCGGCGACGTTATCGGTAAATACCATCCCCACGGCGATACGGCCGTTTACGATACCATCGTCCGCATGGCGCAAGATTTTTCCATGCGTTATGTGCTGATCGACGGTCAGGGCAACTTCGGTTCTGTCGACGGCTTGGCCGCAGCAGCCATGCGTTATACCGAAATCCGCATGGAAAAAATTTCTCATGAAATGTTGGCGGATATTGAAGAAGAAACCGTTAATTTCGGCCCCAACTATGACGGCAGCGAACATGAGCCGCTGGTATTGCCGACCCGTTTCCCTGCATTGTTGGTAAACGGTTCATCCGGTATTGCCGTCGGTATGGCAACCAATATCCCGCCGCACAATTTGGGCGATACCATCAATGCCTGCCTGCGCTTGTTGGATGAGCCTGAAACTGAAATCAACGAGCTGATCAACATTATCCAAGCGCCCGATTTCCCGACCGGCGCGACTATTTACGGCTTAAGCGGCGTGCGCGAAGGCTATAAAACCGGCCGCGGCCGCGTGGTCATGCGCGGTAAAACCCATATCGAGCCTATTGGCAAAAACGGCGAGCGCGAAGCCATTGTAATTGATGAAATCCCATATCAAGTAAACAAAGCCAAGCTGGTTGAGAAAATCGGCGAATTGGTGCGCGAAAAAACGTTGGAAGGCGTATCCGACCTGCGCGACGAGTCCGACAAATCCGGTATGCGTGTCGTGATCGAATTGAAACGCAATGAAAATGCCGAAGTCGTTTTGAACCAACTCTACAAACTGACCCAGCTGCAAGACAGCTTCGGTATTAATATGGTGGCCTTGGTTGACGGCCAGCCGCGTTTGCTAAACCTGAAACAAATCCTGTCCGAATTCCTGCGCCACCGTCGCGAAGTCGTTACCCGCCGTACTTTGTTCCGCCTGAAAAAAGCGCGTCATGAAGGCCATATTGCCGAAGGTAAAGCGGTAGCCTTGTCCAATATCGACGAAATCATCCGTCTGATCAAAGAATCTGCCAATGCGCCGGAAGCCAAAGAAAAATTGCTGTCCCGCCCATGGCGCAGCAGCTTGGTTGAAGATATGCTCAGCCGTACGGATTTGGACCTGCAAATGATGCGTCCTGAAGGCTTGCCTGAAAATTTGGGTCTGCACAGTCAAGGCTATTATCTGAGCGAATTGCAAGCCGATGCCATCCTGCGCATGAGCCTGCGCAACCTGACCGGCCTCGATCAGGAAGAAATTGTTGGCGAATATAAAAATCTGATGAGTAAAATCATTGATTTCGTGGATATTCTTTCCAAACCTGAACGCGTTACCCAAATCATCCGCGAAGAATTGGCAGACATTAAAGCCAACTTCGGCGACGAGCGTCGCAGCGAAATCAATCCGTTTGGCGGCGATATCGCCGATGAAGACCTGATTCCGCAACGCGAAATGGTCGTTACCCTGACTCATGGTGGCTACATTAAAACCCAGCCGACAACCGATTATCAGGCGCAGCGTCGCGGCGGTCGCGGTAAACAGGCAGCGGCCACAAAAGACGAAGACTTTATCGAAACCTTGTTCGTTGCCAATACGCATGATTATTTGATGTGCTTCACTAACCTCGGCAAGTGCCACTGGATTAAGGTTTACAAACTGCCTGAAGGCGGACGCAACAGCCGCGGCCGTCCGATTAACAACGTCATCCAACTGGAAGAGGGCGAAAAAGTCAGCGCCATCTTGGCCGTCCGCGAGTTCCCGGAAGACCAATACGTCTTTTTCGCCACCGCGCAAGGCATGGTGAAAAAAGTCCAGCTGTCTGCGTTTAAAAACGTCCGCAGCCAAGGCATCAAAGCCATCGCGCTTAAAGAAGGCGATTACTTGGTCGGTGCAGCGCAAACCGGCGGTACGGACGATATTATGTTGTTCTCCAACTTGGGCAAAGCCATCCGCTTTAACGAATACTGGGAAAAATCCGGTAACGACGAAGCGGAAGATGCCGATATCGAAACCGAAAACGAAGATTCAGACGGCCTGGATGATGAAAATGCTGAAAACGCATTGCCAAGCGGCAAACACGGTGTCCGTCCGTCCGGTCGCGGCAGCGGCGGCCTGCGCGGTATGCGCCTGCCGGCCGATGGTAAGATTGTCAGCCTGATTACCTTCGCCCCCGAAGCCGAGCAAAGCGATCTACAAGTATTGACCGCTACGGCCAACGGCTATGGCAAACGTACCCCGATTGCCGATTACAGCCGTAAAAACAAAGGCGGCCAAGGCAATATCGCCATCAATACCGGCGAACGCAACGGCGATTTGGTTGCCGCGACTTTGGTCAGCGAAACCGACGACCTGATGCTGATTACCAGCGGCGGCGTCCTGATTCGTACCAAAGTTGAGCAAATCCGCGAGACCGGCCGAGCTGCCGCAGGTGTCCGCCTGATTAATCTGGATGAAGGCGAAACCTTGGTCAGCTTGGAACGCGTGGCTGAAGAGGCTGAAGATGAAGCCGCTTTGGAAAGCGATGCAGCTGAAAACCAAGTGGTAGAAGCTGAAGATACTCCGTCTCAAGAATCTTAAACGTCAATGAAAAAGGCCGTCTGAAAAGTTTTCAGACGGCCTGCTTATTCCAAAAGAAAATCCCGTGAGCGCAACCGAACCGTTCGATTTACCTCTTTTTCTGAAAAATCTACCCAATCTGCCGGGCGTGTACCGTTTTTTTGACGAAGACAACAATGTTTTGTATGTCGGCAAAGCGGTCAATCTCAAGCGGCGCGTTTCCAGCTATTTCCAAAAAAATGACCATTCGCCGCGCATCGCATTGATGGTAAAACAGGTTCACCATATCGAAACCACCATCACGCGTTCCGAAGCCGAAGCGCTGATTCTCGAAAACAACTTCATCAAAGCCCTGTCGCCGAAATACAATATCCTTTTCCGCGATGACAAAAGCTATCCTTATTTGATGCTCAGCGGCCATCAATATCCGCAAATGGCGTATTACCGCGGCACGCTGAAAAAGCCCAACCAATATTTCGGTCCGTATCCCAACAGCAACGCCGTGCGCGACAGCATTCAAGTGTTGCAAAAAGTCTTTATGCTGCGTACCTGCGAAGACAGCGTATTCGAGCATCGCGACCGTCCTTGTCTGCTTTACCAAATCAAACGTTGCACCGCGCCTTGTGTCGGCCACATCAGCGAAGAAGATTATCGCGATAGCGTGCGTGAAGCCGCGACTTTCCTTAATGGCAAAACCGACGAACTGACGCGTACCTTGCAACACAAAATGCAAACCGCCGCAGCGAATCTGCAATTTGAAGAAGCTGCCCGTTACCGTGATCAAATTCAAGCGCTCGGCATCATGCAGAGTAATCAGTTTATCGACAGCAAAAATCCGAACAACCCCAACGATATCGATTTACTTGCGTTGGCGGTTTCAGACAGTCTGGTCTGCGTACACTGGGTCAGCATACGCGGCGGACGGCACGTCGGCGATAAAAGCTTTTTCCCCGACACCAAAAACGATCCCGAACCAAACGGACAAGACTACGCCGAGGCCTTCGTCGCCCAACACTATCTGGGCAAAAGCAAACCCGACATCATCATCAGCAACTTTCCCATTCCCGATGCACTAAAAGAGGCTTTGGAAGGCGAACACGGCAAACAAATGCAATTTGTCACCAAAACCATAGGCGAACGCAAAGTCTGGTTGAAAATGGCGGAGCAAAACGCACAAATGGCGATTGCACAACGCCGACTGCAACAAAGCAGCCAGCAACACCGCATCGACGAACTGGCCAAAATCCTCGGCATGGATTCAGACGGCCTCAATCGCCTTGAATGTTTCGATATCAGCCACACGCAAGGTGAGGCTACTATTGCGTCTTGTGTTGTGTACGATGAACAAAACATCCAGCCTTCGCAATACCGCCGCTACAACATCATGACCGCCAAACCCGGCGACGACTACGCCGCCATGCGCGAAGTGTTGACGCGCCGTTACGGCAAAATGCAGGAAGCCGAAGCCAACGGCGAGGCCGTCAAATGGCCGGATGTCGTGTTGATTGACGGCGGCAAAGGGCAAATCGGCGTAGCCGTATCGGTATGGGAAGAACTCGGGCTGCACATTCCTTTGGTCGGTATCGCCAAAGGCCCCGAGCGCAAAGCCGGCATGGAAGAACTCATACTGCCTTTTACCGGAGAAGTTTTCCGGCTGCCGCCCAACAGCCCGGCTTTACATTTATTGCAAACCGTACGCGATGAATCGCACCGCTTTGCCATTACAGGCCACCGCAAAAAACGCGACAAAGCGCGCGTTACTTCCTCACTCAGCGAAATCCCCGGTATCGGCAGCAAACGCCGCCAAGCATTGCTCACCCGATTCGGCGGCCTGCGCGGCGTGATTGCAGCCAGCCGTGAGGATTTGGAAAAAGTGGAAGGCATCAGCAAAGCATTGGCGGAAACCATTTACGAACATCTGCACTGATTGGCTTGAACAGCAAAAAGGAACAATATGAAACCTGTCATCATCAAAAATATCGAGATTGGCAAAGGTCTACCTAAAATTGCCGTGCCGCTGGTGGCTGCTAATACGCAGGAATTGGCGCAGGCTTTGCGCGTATTGAAAGAGACAGCTTTTGACATTATTGAATTTCGTGCGGATTTTTTCCAAACAGCGCTTAATGCCGATTTTATTGCCGAGCAATTAGGCATTGTCCGACAGGCTTTTCCTGCCAAGCCTTTGCTGTTTACATTTAGAAGGGCGCAAGAGGGCGGCAATACGCCTTGTTCGGATGACTATTATTTTGAATTATTGGAAAAAATCATCTGTTCCAAACAAGCCGATATTATCGATATCGAGCTTTTTGCCGAGGAGGGCGGCGTCAAACAAACCATTGCCTTGGCACATGAACATCAAGCTGCCGCCTTGCTTTGCAATCACGATTTCCAAGCCACGCCGTCTTTGGCAGACATTACAGGCCGTCTGAAAACAATGGCCGAGTGGGGCGCGGATATCTGCAAAATTGCCGTTATGCCGCAATCGCCGCAAGATGTGTTGACCCTGTTGCAGGCAACATATGATGCTTCACAAATTATCGACCGCCCGATTATTACCATGTCCATGGGTAAAACCGGAGTTGTCAGCCGCTTGGCCGGCTCGACTTTCGGCTCGGCTGTTACCTTTGGTGCAGCACAAAAAACGTCGGCCCCCGGCCAAATTGATGCCAACGAATTAAGGAAAATCTTGGCAATTTTGGGATAGTTTAATTATTAATATTCAAGGCCGTCTGAAAAATATTTTTCAGACGGCCTGATTTTTTTAAATTTATTTCTTTTAATTTTAAATAAAACCTGTAACAATGGGCTTCCTATTTCTAATAACTAGAGGAGAAATAAAATGACTACTACTAAAGAAAACCTGGCGAACCCAGGTCCTGTCGGCTTGTGCGGCTTTGCATTGACAACTTGGTTGCTCAGTCTGATTAACGGCGGCTTTTTTACTGCTCAAGAGGGTGTCGGCTTAGTTTTGGGCATGGCTCTCGCCTTTGGTGGTATCGCCCAAGTTATTGCCGGTATGTTTGAGTTCAAGAAAGGCAATACGTTTGGCTTTACCGCTTTTATCAGCTATGGCGCCTTCTGGTGGACATGGGCTTTGTTTACCATCTTTTTTAAAGGTGAAACCGCTCCGGCATTTATCGGCTGGTATCTTTGCGCATGGGGTATGTTTTCGCTGATGATGTTTGTGGCTACCTTGACCAAGCCTAAAGTATTGAGCGGTATTTTCTTTTTCTTGACACTGACTTTCTTTGCCCTGGGCATTGGTGATGGCATGGAAAATCATAGCATCGTCCATATCGGCGGTTGCTTAGGCTTGGTAACTGCACTTGGTGCGTTCTACTTGGCCGCTGCGGAAGTCATTAACGAATCTTTCGGCAAAACAGTTTTGCCGGTTGGCGAGCGTAAATAAGCTTTGTCATACAAAATGCCGTCTGAACAGTGAACATGAAATCAAAGATTTCGGCCACAATGTTCAGACGGCATTTTTTATTTGTCTTCAAATAAATCGACATCAAATAAATCCGGCTCTTTGATACGCTCACGACAATCGAGCTTGATGTCTTCAGTAACCCGGCAGCAGCACGGCAAAATTTCTCCGGGCGCGACAAAAGCGAGCGGAAAATTATCATAAGAGACTTTCCCATCCAAGATTTTAACCCGACATGAACCGCAATAACCGCTGCGACATTGGTATTCAACTTCGTGTCCGGTGCGCTCCAAGCCCTCCAATAAGGTTTCGCCTTGTTGGAGTTGGAAGGTTTTGTCGTGTGTGCTAATGAGTGCCATGTGATTAATTTGGATTGGAAAGGCCGTCTGAAACGGTGTAAAGACGAAATCAAAGATTTCTGCCACACCGTTCAGACGGCCTTAATCATAAAACCGAATGTTCGATTACAGCTCGAAATCGCCCAAATCGTCGGCATTGACTTCCGAATCAATCTGACCAATCAGGTAAGAGGAAATTTCCACTTCTTGCGGCGCAACCTGTACATTGTCAGAAGACAGCCACGCGTTAATCCAAGGAATCGGATTTTGGGTCGCACCTTCAAATCCGGCAGGCAGACCGACCGCCTGCATACGCAGATTGGTAATGTATTCAACGTATTGCGCCAGAATTTCCTTGTTCAGGCCAATCATTGAGCCGTCTTTAAACAGATAGGCCGCCCATTCTTTTTCCTGCTCGGCTGCTTTTTTGAAGAGGTTGAAACACTCGTCCTGCAATTCATTCGCAATTTCAGCCATTTCAGGATCATCGGCACCGGCACGCATCAGGTTGAGCATATGCTGGGTGCTGGTCAGGTGCAGGGCTTCGTCGCGGGCAATCAGCTTGATGATTTTAGCGTTGCCTTCCATCAATTCACGCTCGGCAAAGGCGAACGAGCAGGCGAATGAAACGTAAAAGCGGATGGCTTCCAATACATTGACGCACATCAGGCAGAGATAGAGTTTTTTCTTCAACTCACGCAAAGACACGGTCACGAGCTTGCCGCCGACATTGTGCGTGCCTTCGCCCAACAGATTGTAATACTGGGTGTATTCAATCAAATCATCGTAATAGCAGGCAATGTCTTCGGCACGGGCGATAATGTATTTGTTTTGCACAATATCATCGAATACGACTGACGGATCATTCACGATATTGCGGATGATATGAGTGTAGCTGCGCGAGTGGATGGTTTCGCTGAAGCTCCACGTTTCAATCCACGTTTCCAGCTCGGGAATAGACACCAAAGGCAAGAATGCAACATTCGGGCTGCGGCCTTGGATCGAATCGAGCAGGGTTTGATATTTCAGATTGCTGATGAAAATATGTTTTTCGTGTTCGGGCAGATTGGCGTAGTCGATACGGTCGCGCGACACGTCGATTTCTTCTGGACGCCAGAAGAAAGACAATTGTTTTTCGATCAGTTTTTCAAATACTTCGTATTTCTGCTGGTCATAACGGGCGACATTCACCGGCTGACCGAAAAACATCGGCTCTTTCAGCGCATCGTTTTTGGTTTTGGAAAAAGTGCTGTATGACATAGTTAAGTGTTCGCAGGACATAATGTCTTTCGTTTTTTAAAAAAATAAATATTATAATTTTTATTCAATAATTTTCCAGAATAGAATTCTTAAAAAATTTATAATATTTATAGTTATTTTGGAGTGTTAAAATTACGTATCACCTTATATGTAACAGATTGATTTGTTGCATTTATTATTTCCAATAATGCACCTTTATATCCTACTTGATGAGATTCACTTAAATCATATTCAACATCATTACTAAACGCCTGACGTGCCATATTATTTTGGAATTCTCTATATGAAAGTTTTATTCTATTTCCTATTTTTCCACTATATAAAAGATTTTGTTGAAATCCATTTGCATTAGTGGAATTAATTTTTTTAATAGTTGTTGGGATATTTTTTGAGCAGCTTTTTAAATTTAAAGCAGTAATTAAACAAATTTCATTATTTTTTTTAATTTTCATGATCGATATAATAGGATCCGCTAACATTCCTACCATAACACGACTTCCATTAGTATTACTAATTAGATAATAGTCAGCATTTTCATCCTCACCTGTTTTTACATATTCACCAGGGGGAATCTTATATGCGCCCCCCGCAATTTTTTGTAAAGAATCAAATGACAGAGCATCCATCTGTAAAGCATAGCCTTGATTTAACATATTCTCACCAATACCTACGGTATTAGTTTCACCAATAGAAGGCCAACTTAAATTTTCTGCTTTTCCTGTATAGTTAAATTTAGGTGCGGCACAAGCAGTTAGAAGAACTAAACATAAAGCCAAATTTAGTTTATTCATTTTACAAATCCTTATTGATAAGATTATTTCACGCTGCCAATTAAAAACTTTAAAATTTATTAATTATTTAAAATTAGATACCATTGCTAATATTTTTTAATTTAACATTAATATGAAAATAGAACATTATTAAATCTTACAAGCTCCGCCCGCGCAGCCATCATCTTGAATATCGGCTTGCGTATCGTCCGCACCATCGCGAGTGTTATGGTAGTACAGGGTTTTGACGCCGTATTTGTAGGCGGTCAACAGGTCTTTGAGCATTTGTTTCATGGAAACTTTGCTGCCTTCGAATTTGCCCGGGTCGTAGGCCGTGTTGGCGGAAATCGATTGATCGACGAATTTCTGCATCACGCCGACAAGTTTCAGGTAGCCTTCGTTACCCGGAAGCTGCCACAGGGTTTCGTAGGCATCTTTCAGGGTTTCAAATTCCGGTACGACTTGTTTCAAAATACCGTCTTTTGATGCTTTAACGCTGACCAGGCCGCGTGGAGGCTCGATGCCGTTGGTAGCGTTGGCAATTTGCGAGCTGGTTTCAGACGGCATGAGTGCGGTCAGGGTAGAGTTGCGCAGGCCGTATTTGACGATGTCGGCGCGCAGGCTTTCCCAGTCGTAGTGCAAAGGCTCGCTGCACACGGCGTCCAAGTCTTTTTTGTAGGTGTCGATAGGCAGTTTGCCTTGCGAATAAACGGTTTGGTTGAACAGAGGGCATGCGCCGTATTCTTTGGCAAGGTTCACCGATGCTTTGAGCAGGTAATACTGCATGGCTTCAAAGGTGCGGTGGGTCAGGCCGAGGGCGGAATCATCGCTGTAACGCACGCCGTTTTTCGCCAGATAGTAGGCGTAGTTGATGACGCCGATGCCGAGTGTGCGGCGGTTCATGGTTGCGGTGCGCGCGGCTGCAACCGGATAGTCTTGATAATCCAACAGGGCATCAAGTGCGCGTACGGTCAAGTCGGCGAGTTCTTCCAGTTCGTCCAAGTTGTTCAATGCGCCCAAGTTGAAAGCAGACAGAGTACACAGGGCAATTTCGCCGTTCGGATCGTTGATGTTGTCCAAAGGTTTGGTCGGCAGAGCGATTTCCATGCACAAGTTGGACTGGTGCACGGGAGCGACGCGTGGATCAAACGGACTGTGCGTGTTGCAGTGGTCAACGTTTTGGATGTAGATACGACCGGTACCGGCGCGCTCCTGCATCAGGGTAGAGAACAATTCTGTTGCCGGCAAAGTGCGTTTGCGGATGTTTGGATCTTGCTCGTATTGGGTGTAGAGGCGTTCGAATTCGTCTTGATCGGCAAAGAAAGCGTCGTACAGGCCGGGAACTTCATTCGGCGAGAACAGGGTAATATTGCCGCCTTTGATCAAACGGGTGTACAGCAGGCGGTTGATTTGTACGCCGTAGTCCAGTTGGCGGATACGGTTGTCTTCTACGCCGCGGTTGTTTTTCAATACCAACAGGCTTTCGGCTTCGATGTGCCACAATGGGTAGAACAATGTTGCCGCGCCGCCGCGTACGCCGCCTTGCGAGCAGGACTTAACGGCTGCTTGGAACATTTTGAAGAATGGGATACAGCCGGTGTGTTGCGCTTCTCCGCCACGGATTTCGCTACCCAAGCCGCGGATACGGCCGGCGTTGATGCCGATGCCCGCACGTTGGGAAACGTATTTCACAATCGCGCTGGTGGTGGCATTGATGGAGTCGAGGCTGTCGTCGCATTCAATCAATACGCAGCTTGAGAATTGACGGGTAGGCGTACGCACGCCGCTCATAATCGGAGTCGGCAGCGATACTTTGAATGTGGAAACGGCGTCGTAAAAGCGTTTGACGTAATCCAAGCGCGTCTCTTTCGGATATTTGCTGAAGAGACACATGGCCACCAAAATGTATAAAAACTGCGGCGTTTCATAAATTTGGCGGGTAACGCGGTTCTGCACCAGATATTTGCCTTCCAGCTGTTTCACGGCAGCATAAGAGAAGGTCATATCGCGACTGTGGTCGATATAGGCGTTCAGCTCGTCGAATTCTTCGCGGCTGTAATCTTCGATGATGTGGCGGTCGTATTTGCCTGCTTCGGTCAGTTTTTTAACGTGATCGTAGAGGTGAGGCGGTTCGAACTCGCCGTAAGCGATTTTGCGCAGATGGAAAATGGCGAGGCGGGCGGCCAGATATTGATAATCGGGCGTATCTTGTGAGATCAGGTCGGCCGCGGCCTTGATGATGGTCTCATGGATGTCGTCGGTACGGATACCGTTGTAAAACTGAATATGTGATTTGAGCTCGACTTGCGATACGGAGACGTTTTGTAAGCCTTCCGCCGCCCAAGTAACAACACGGTGGATTTTGTCTAAATCGATATTTTCCAAGCGTCCGTCGCGTTTGGTTACTTTAATATTCGTTGCTGCATTCATTATTCAGTCTTCCCATTAAAAAACACAAGATACGGTATTTGATTGCTTCGAACGGCACAATATAATGTATTTTTCTTTGTTTAACTAGACTTGACAATGCGCTTTTTTCGGGGGTTGATTAAAAAGGGGAATGGCTCAGGCTAGGTTTTATGTGGGTTTGTGGCGGTCAGGCATTATTTTGTGTTTGCATCACATTTGTTCAAAATTTTTCTAGAGGCTTATGAAATAAAGAGATTTATATTCAGATTTCGTCTAAATGGAAGGTGTGTTAAATTTTGCAAAGCAAGTAGTATGATGTAGTAATTAACCACATTTTTTGTCATATAAAAAATGGGCGTTTTGCCGGTGCTCAGGCGAAACATATAATGGAAAAACTACTTAGGAGGCGAATCATGTTGATGCTGAAAAATTTAGGTTCCGCACTGACAGTGGTTGCTGTATTGAGCTTGGGTACTTATTCTGCAGAAGCGGCGACTAAACCGCATGGCCATCATGTGAGCAAACACCAGCAGGCGAAGAAAAACAAATTGCATCCTGCCTGTAAGAGATACCTTGAGCGCCGTGCCGCTTGGTATCGTTATAAAGGCAACAAGGCCGAGTTGAGGGAAAACCGAAAAGCGGCAAAAGCGTTCCGCGGTTTGCCTTATGACGAGCAAAAAATCCAATGCCAATCCGCTTATCAGGCATTTAATGACTTTGATCACGGCAAATTCCGCCGCCGTTAATCGTCTGATTTAAACAAAGGCCGTCTGAAACATTCAGACGGCCTTTAATTTTTATTTCTCAACGATAATTTTGTTTTCGGCTTGAGGCTCGTATTGAGTGGATTCATCACCGTAATACAACACGCCCAGTTTGATGGGGATGCGGCCTTGCGATTTGCGGTGGGCATTGGAGTCGCGCAGGGAGTAGGCGCAACCGCAGTATTCTTGTTGGTAGAAATGTTCGCGTTTGCTGATTTCAATCATGCGTGCGCTGCCGCCGCCTTTGCGCCAGTTGAAATCCCAATAAACCAGGTCATCGTAGGGCTCGGCAGCGCGATGGCCGCAGCCGTTGATCTGTTTCATGTCTTTCCAGCGTGAAATGCCCAGTGAGCTGGTGAATACATGGAAGCCGTTTTCATGGGCGTATTGGGCTGCTTTTTCAAAACGCATATCGAAACACATGGTGCAACGGATACCGCGTTCGGGTTCAAATTCCATGCCTTTGGCTTTGGCAAACCATTCTTTGCGGTCGTTTTCGTAGTCGTCATCTTTGTCGATGAAGGGAATGCCGAATTTATCCGCAAAGCGCATGTTTTCTTCTTTGCGCAGCATATATTCTTTGTGCGGATGGATATTGGGGTTGTAAAAATAAATGGTGTAGTCGATGCCGCTGGCAAGCAGGGCTTCCATTACTTCGCCGCTGCACGGGGCGCAGCAGGAATGCAGCAGGACTTTTTTATGGCCGCCGGGCGGAACGAGGATGGAGCGGTCGATATCGGTAACGATAGGCGTGGTTTTTTCGGTCATGGTTGTATTCTGTTTTTGATATTTTGTTTCAGACGGCCTTTATCTCTGAGGCCGTCTGAAGGGGTTGAAATCTATTTGTCTATTTTAACAGAGCAATACTTTATGGAACAGATTGTTTCTGTGTTTCTTTTTCGTTTAACGGTTTGAAATCTTTAGCGTCCGGCGGCGGTTCGGCAAAGATAGCATCGGGATTGTGGTGCGCTGCAAATTCTGTCAGCAGGTTGCGGTAGTCCAACGATTGCTTCATCAGTTCGGCTGCGGCGGTACGCAGATTGTCCACGTCTTCCGGCGGCAGATAAAAACTGGTCGGTATGTTCAATACTTTTTCCCTTAACTCGGAAGGAGGGAGGTCTTTGAGGTTGAGGCTGACGAAGGAGAAGCTGATGCCGTCGGTTTGTTTGTCTTTATTCCACTGATCGACGAAGGCGCGGAAACGGCGCAGGGATTCTTGCGAGTTTTGGTCGATGGGGATATTGACGATAGAGGAGACAACGTCGCGGAAACCGGGAACGGCCGCGGTTTTGTCCAAATTGCTGCTGACTTGGTTTTGCGCATTGACGTTGATGACAACGATATGGCGGATGTTGTTTTGCAGGATTTTGTTTGTCAGGATTTTTTCCGGATACATTTCCGTCATATCCAAAAGGCTGCGCATGCCCAGATTGTCAGTCAGGCCGCCGTCTATCAGGTGGATGTAGGGTCGGTTTTTCCCGTCTGCGTATTTTTGGAAACGCTCGTAAAATTCTTTTATGGTGCGGCTTTGTTGTCTGCCTGTTTCGCTGTCGTCCGCGTCTTCGATTTTGATCGGCGGCGTGTAGTTGCAGCGTCCGCCGTTGTTGTTTAGGGTGATCGGTGCAAAGACCATGGGGACGGAGCTGGATGCGGCGACGGCGCGGGCGATGCGGAGGTTGCCCAGGTCGATACACATCGGATCAAAGTATTCCTGCGTGAAGTTGAAGCGTTCGCCTATGCCCATATCGGTGGCGGAAATGATGGCAAACGGGCCTTTGCCGTGTTTTTCCAAATCGCGGAAAGTGGCCTTGCCGAAAAGATAGTTTTCAAACTGCTCCTGCAACAAATCTCCGCGCCCGTACTCGGGCGAGGCCAGTCGGGGCAGGTTGGACATAGAAAAGGCTTGTTTGATGACTTGGCGTTGGAAGTTTTGATGCAGGAAACGCTTGTAAAACAATGGGATGGTTTCTTCGCCTTTTAATGCGAAATAGGCGGCTAAAACCGATCCGCCGGATACGCCGACAACGACATCGACATTGGCCAGCAAGGATTTTCTTTTGCCGCCGATGGTTACCTGCTGCTGGTTGAGCTGTTCTAAAACGCCGTAACCCAAGGCCGCCGCACGCGTTCCACCGCCTGAAAACATGACGACAATCAAGGTATCGTCATTGTCTTCCCGCTGGAGTTTGCTGGTTTCAAAGCGGTAGCCTTGCTTCAAATCGACTGCATCAATACCGGCAACGGGTTGGTATTTCACCAAGGAGCAGGCGGATAATAGGGCGAGAGAAAGTATGGAAAGCGTGGATTTGAGCTGGAATTTCGGCATAAAGTCAACAAAATCGGAAAATTATTGAAAACGGATTATAAAGGTTTTCAGGCGTTGTTTACAGAAGCAGGCCTTTCAGACGGCCTTTTGTGTCGATTTTCCGTTATAATCGACACAATCTTTATCTTTCCAAACCCTTATGGCGCAACCGAACCGCATCAACCACGAACCTGTCTTTCTGCTTGCTTCCGCCCCTTGGCGCGAGAGCAGCTTGTGGGTGGAGGCCTTCAGCCGCCGTTATGGGCGTGTGGCTTTGTTGGCCAGAAGCGCACGCAAACGGCAGAGCGAGTTGCGCGGCGTGTTGGTACCGTTTGTGCCGGTGAGCGCGTCTTGGTATGGTTCGCAAGAGTTGAAGACCCTGCATCGCGCCGAATGGATAGGCGGTTGGCCGCAGCCGCAGGGCAGGGCTTTGTTCAGCGGATTGTATGTGAACGAGTTGATGCTGAAGTTGACCGTCCGCGAAGACCCGTTGCCCGAGCTTTACGATGTTTTGGCGGAAACCATGAAAACCATTTGCTGCGAGGCCAACCACATTGCCGCTTTGCGCCGTTTTGAATGGACGCTGCTGACACGCTTGGGCTTTGCCCCCGATTTGTTCCATGACGGCAACGGTAATGAAATCAACGGCGAAGAAACGTATTGGCTCACGCCGGAAGAGGCTGTGGTTCCCTTGGCCGAGGCCGACCGCTTTCACGTGCTCAATAAAGGCGTTGCCGTATCGGGTGCGACGTTAATCGATTTGAGGGAAGGCAGTTTCGTTCATCAGGAAAGTCTGGGGCAGGCTTTGAAAGTAACGCGGCTTTTGATTGACAACCTTCTGCCCGAGGGCATCAAGTCTCGGCAGGTTTTGCAGCAATTGCAGCAGTTTGGCTTGGGCAGTTGAATTTTTCAGACGGCCTGTGAATATAAGCAGGCTCAGGCCGTCTGAAACTTTAAAGAAAGGACATTATTATGTTGTTAGGCGTAAACATCGACCATATTGCCACCGTCCGCAATGCGCGCGGTACGATTTATCCCAGCCCTGTCGAAGCGGCGCTGATTGCGGAAACCCACGGCGCAGATTTGATTACCATGCACTTACGTGAAGACCGCCGCCATATTAAAGATGCGGACGTGTTTGCCGTTAAAAACGCCATCCGCACGCGCCTGAATTTGGAAATGGCGCTGACGGAAGAAATGCTGGAAAACGCGCTTAACGTCATGCCGGAAGATGTGTGCATCGTGCCTGAAAAACGCCAAGAAGTTACCACAGAAGGCGGTTTGGACGTATTGGCGCAACAGGATAAAGTGGCCGAGTTCACCAAAATCCTGACCGACGCTGGCATCCGCGTGTCCTTGTTTATCGATGCCGACAACGCGCAAATCCAAGCCGCCCATGATGTCGGCGCGCCCGTTATCGAGTTGCACACCGGTGCGTATGCCGATGCGCACAGCCACGCCGAGCAAATGAAACAATTCGAGCGCATTCAAAACGGCGCGCATTACGCCAGCGATTTGGGTTTGGTCGTCAACGCCGGACACGGCCTGACCATTCACAACGTTACGCCGATTGCCCAAATTCTCGCCATCCGCGAGTTGAACATCGGCCATTCGCTGATTTCCCAAGCACTCTTCCTCGGCCTGCCTGAAGCTGTCCGTCAGATGAAGGAAGTCATGTTCAGAGCCAGAATGCTGCCTTAAGGGCATCAGCCATAACGGCTAAAGCGGTTTGCTTTGGCCGGTATTCACACTTTCAGACGGCCTGACTATTTAAACAAGGAGCAGACCCATGATTTACGGAATCGGTACAGATATTGTTTCCCTCAAACGCATTATCCGCCTGAACAAAAAATTCGGACTGGCATTTGCGCAACGCATTCTCAGTCCGGAAGAGCTGTTGGAGTTTCCGCAGGCAGGCAAACCGGTCAACTATCTTGCCAAACGCTTTGCCGCCAAGGAGGCTTTTGCCAAAGCCGTCGGGACGGGCATACGCGGCGTGGTGTCTTTCCGCAATATCGGTGTCGGACACGACGCATTGGGCAAGCCTGAATTGTTTTTTGCACCGGCTTTGAGCAAATGGCTGGAAGAGCAGGGCATCCGCGGCTGTCATCTGAGCATGAGCGATGAAGAGGATACCGTCATGGCTTTTGTCATTGCGGAAAAATAAGGCCGGATTTAAGTATTTTGGAATAGAACATCCTTTTCAGACGGCCTGAAGGGTTAGGTATTTGTTAAAAGTCGGGCGCATAGGCCCGACATCGTTTTTTTTACGCATAAATCGGCAGGTGTCGCCGCCTGCCGCATATTAAGAATAATCTCATGATGACTGAAGACACACGTCCCTTGGTGCAAGTGGTTGCAGGAATTTTGCTCGACCCAAACGGCCGCTACCTGCTCAGTTCCCGCCCGGAGGGCAAGCCGTATGCCGGCTATTGGGAATTTGCCGGCGGCAAGGTGGAAGCCGGTGAAAGCGATTTTCAAGCCTTGCAACGCGAGTTTGAAGAAGAACTCGGTATCCGTATCCTTGCTGCTACGCCGTGGCTGACCAAAGTCCATTCCTACGAACACGCACATGTACGCCTGCATTTTTTATGGGTGGAAGCCGACCAATGGGCGGGCGAAATCCAATCGAGGGAAGGGCAGAAATGGGCATGGCAAAAGGCCGGGGATTTTACCGTTGCGCCGATGCTGCCAGCCAATAGCGCATTGTTACGCTCCCTATCCATTCCGCGTCGGCTTCAAGGCCGTCTGAAAAGCGGCTTCAGCGGTCAAAACAGCATGGGCGAATATCATGTTGTGCCGTATGGATTGGCTCATCAAACCGCATCGGCGGTATTACTGGAATTTGCCGATTGGCAGCAAGACAAGCTGCAAGAAGCGTCCGGCGTGTGGCCAATCATTGAAAATGCCGAACAATGGCGGCAGGTGCAAAATGCGGATGCCGTTGTTTGGAAAGTGGCGAATGAAGCGGCAGCCAAGCAAGTTATCGATATTTTGGCGCAAGGCGTGGCGATGCCGCTGATTGTGGCAGCTCCGGAAAGTATGGTTTTCATTTATCGCGAACAGTGGCAGAGCATGGGTGCACATGCCGTTTTGACCGATAATGACATTGAGGCCGTCTGAAATGAGTAAAAATCAAAAGCTTTTGATTGCCGCTGTTTTACTGATTGTGTTTGCGGCGGCCAAACTGCTGCTCTTGGATTGGTGGCAGCAACAGCAATCAAAAACGAAAGTAGTCGAATGTAATTTGACACAAGGCTGCGTTCTGCCTGACGGTTCAAAAGTGCGAGCGACATCTATCAATACGCATGAGCCGTTTGATATCGTGATAGAGAATGTTCCGCAAAATACGGGCGCGGTCAGTATCAGTTTCAGTATGAAAAACATGGACATGGGCTTCAACCGCTATAACCTGACTAAACAATCTCCGCGAAGCTGGCAGGCTTTGCAAATCCGCTTGCCATTTTGTGTCGAGGGCCGCCATGATTACACTGCCGATATTACCGTCGGCAAACAGACTTTTCAGACGGCATTTAGCGCGAAGTAGCCATCCGATAGAGGCCGTCTGAACGGTCATAGGCTAAAAAAATCTAATTTTTTTGATAACGTATTTAAAAATTCCTTATAAATGAATCAATTATAAATTATTTTTTGATGGATTGTTTACAATCATTCTGACTATAAACCAAAAATACAAAACGGACAGAAGCCAGGCTGCATCAGGGTTTGATGTGGCAGGGACTGTCCGTTTTTTATGTTTGTTGCTAAAGAATCATTTATTAGCAACTGAATTTTTTATAAATTTTTTGAAAAAAGTGTTTGACAAGACCTGTTTTATTTTTTAAATTTGTTTCCATAAATAAAAAACTACATCGCACTACAAAGGAACATCATCATGAATCTGTATCAAACCACTCTCTCTTGTTATAGATTTTCTCCCCTCTCCGCCGATCCCGTCGTCGTCTGCTTATTGCCAGTCGCGGCGGTCTGAAGGCTCTCAACCCGAATCCAGTTTCCGCATTTCCACAAACACTTCGGGTTTTAAAACTTCTTGTCCCCGTTTACATTCATATACTGATTAATAATATTTAAAAAACAAATACCTCCGCTTCAGCCTTATTGTATTCAATAGTTTTGATAACTATTTGTTTTTATTAATTTTAAATTTTTAGATGGTTGATAATGGAAATTTTACAGGCCGTCTGAAAACAGTTTTTGAAACGATTGTTTCTTTTTAAACGGTTCGTTTCTGGTTTGGAGAAAACCGAGCCGTCCGATTGATACTGATAAAAGTCTATAAAGGAGAAATATGATGAGCCAACACTCTGCCGGAGCGCGTTTCCGTCAAGCCGTGAAAGAATCGAATCCTCTTGCCGTCGTCGGTTGCGTCAATGCTTATTTTGCGCGATTGGCCACCCAAAGCGGTTTCAAGGCGATTTATCTGTCCGGCGGCGGCGTGGCAGCCTGTTCTTGCGGTATCCCTGATTTGGGCATTACCACAATGGAAGATGTGCTGATCGATGCGCGACGCATTACGGACAACGTGGATACGCCTTTGCTGGTGGACATTGATGTGGGTTGGGGCGGAGCGTTCAATATCGCGCGTACGATTCGCAACTTTGAACGCGCCGGCGTTGCAGCGGTTCACATCGAAGACCAGGTAGCGCAAAAACGCTGCGGCCACCGTCCGAACAAAGCCATTGTTTCTAAAGATGAAATGGTCGACCGTATCAAAGCTGCCGTCGATGCGCGCGTTGATGAGAACTTTGTAATTATGGCGCGTACCGATGCACTGGCGGTAGAAGGTTTGGATGCAGCCATCGAACGCGCTCAAGCTTGCGTGGAAGCTGGTGCAGACATGATTTTCCCTGAGGCCATGACTGATTTGAACATGTACCGCCAATTTGCGGACGCGGTGAAAGTGCCCGTGCTGGCGAACATTACCGAATTTGGTGCAACGCCGCTTTATACCCAAAGCGAGCTGGCTGAAAACGGCGTATCGCTGGTGCTGTATCCGCTGTCATCGTTCCGCGCCGCAAGCAAAGCCGCTTTGAATGTTTATGAGGCGATTATGCGCGACGGCACGCAGTCGGCGGTGGTAGATACCATGCAAACCCGTGCCGAGCTGTACGAGCATCTGAACTATCACGCCTTCGAGCAAAAACTGGATAAATTGTTTCAAAAATGATTAACCGCTTTCAGACGGCCTTTCAGCAAATCCGCATTGGCCGTCTGAAAAAATAAAACCCATAAAAATACAAAGGAGAAATACCATGACTGCAACTACGCAAACCCCGACTTTCAAACCTAAAAAATCCGTTGCGCTTTCCGGCGTTGCGGCCGGTAATACCGAATTGTGTACCGTTGGCCGTACCGGCAACGATTTGAGCTATCGCGGTTACGACATCTTGGATTTGGCACAAAAATGCGAGTTTGAAGAAGTCGCCCACCTGTTGATTCACGGTCATCTGCCCAACAAATTCGAGCTGGCCGCTTATAAAACCAAGCTCAAATCCATGCGCGGCCTGCCTATCCGTGTGATTAAAGTTTTGGAAAGCCTGCCTGCACATACCCATCCGATGGACGTGATGCGTACCGGCGTATCCATGCTGGGCTGCGTTCATCCTGAACGTGAAAGCCATCCGGAAAGCGAAGCGCGCGACATCGCCGACAAACTGATCGCCAGCCTCGGCAGCATCCTGCTGTACTGGTATCAATATTCGCACAACGGAAAACGCATTGAAGTTGAAAGCGACGAAGAGACCATCGGCGGTCATTTCCTGCACCTGTTGCACGGCAAACGTCCAAGCGAATCACACATCAAAGCCATGCACGTTTCACTGATTCTGTATGCAGAACACGAGTTCAACGCTTCTACCTTTACTGCCCGCGTGATTGCCGGTACAGGCTCTGATATGTACTCCTGCATTACCGGTGCAATCGGTGCGTTGAAAGGTCCGAAACACGGCGGTGCGAACGAAGTGGCTTACGATATTCAAAAACGCTACCGCAATGCCGACGAAGCCGAAGCCGACATCCGCGAACGCATCGGCCGCAAAGAAATCGTGATCGGTTTCGGTCATCCGGTGTACACCATTTCCGACCCTCGCAACGTTGTCATTAAAGAAGTGGCACGCGGTTTGAGCAAAGAAACCGGCGATATGCGCCTCTTTGATATTGCAGAACGCTTGGAGAGCGTAATGTGGGAAGAGAAAAAAATGTTCCCGAATCTGGACTGGTTCTCCGCCGTTTCCTACCAAAAATTGGGCGTACCGACCGCTATGTTCACACCGCTGTTCGTAATTTCCCGTACAACCGGCTGGGCGGCACACGTTCTCGAGCAACGCAAAGACGGCAAAATCATCCGTCCGAGCGCAAACTACACAGGCCCTGAAGATTTGGCATTTGTGGAGATTGAAGACCGCTAATACGCGTAACAGCAGGGTGGGCCGCCAGCCCGCCCTATCTCGAAATGCCGTTTGAAAACAATGAATAAATGATGTTTTCGTTTTTCGACGGCCTAGTGCAGTATGCGAGAGAGAGAGCCGGCCGTTTGGAAAACATGCTGCTCTGCTGTCGTCATTCCCATACAGGCAGAAATTCAAAAGTTGAAATGTTCTGCTGTAAAGAGTGCTGAAAGATTTAAGTTTGGATTTCCGTCTATACGGGAATGATGGTAGCGGAGCAGCAATTTTTTTTCATACCGCGAATAGATTTCAGACAACAAGCAATAAAACAGAATTTATGGTTTCAGACGGCCTTAAGGTTCGAATCAACAGGCCGTCTGAAACCCCAAAACCAAAAAAAGAATAGATTTAGGAGAACCGACATGACTGCCAACCAACGCTACCGCAAAGCTTTGCCCGGTACGGATTTGGAATATTACGACGCGCGTCAGGCGTGTGAAGACATCAAACCAGGCTCTTACGACAAGCTGCCTTATACAAGCCGCATCTTGGCTGAGAACTTGGTCAACCGCGCAGACAAAGTCGACCTGCCTACGCTGCAAAGCTGGCTGGGTCAGCTGATTGAGGGAAAACAGGAAATCGACTTCCCTTGGTATCCGGCGCGCGTGGTGTGTCACGATATTCTGGGTCAGACAGCGTTGGTGGATTTGGCAGGCCTGCGCGATGCGATTGCCGAAAAAGGCGGCGATCCTGCCAAAGTGAATCCGGTGGTGCAAACCCAGCTTATCGTCGACCACTCTTTAGCCGTTGAATGCGGCGGCTACGATCCTGATGCCTTCCGCAAAAACCGCGAAATCGAAGATCGGCGTAACGAAGACCGTTTCCACTTCATCAACTGGACAAAAACCGCATTTGAAAATGTGGACGTGATTCCGGCTGGCAACGGCATTATGCACCAAATCAACTTGGAAAAAATGTCGCCCGTCGTACAAGTCAAAAACGGCGTGGCATTCCCCGACACCTGCGTCGGTACAGACTCACATACGCCGCACGTCGATTCATTGGGTGTGATTTCCGTAGGCGTGGGTGGTTTAGAAGCCGAAACCGTAATGCTGGGACGCGCGTCCATGATGCGCCTGCCCGATATTGTCGGCGTTGAGCTGACCGGCAAACGGCAGGCGGGCATTACTGCCACCGACATCGTGTTGGCACTGACCGAATTCTTGCGTAAAGAGCGCGTGGTTGGTGCATTTGTCGAGTTTTTCGGTGAAGGTGCAAGAAGCCTGTCGATCGGCGACCGTGCCACCATTTCCAACATGACCCCTGAGTTCGGCGCGACTGCCGCCATGTTCGCCATCGACGAGCAAACCATTGATTATTTGAAACTGACCGGCCGCGACGATGCGCAGGTGAAATTGGTGGAAACCTACGCCAAAACCGCAGGCTTGTGGGCGGACGACCTGAAAACCGCCGTTTATCCTCGCGTATTGAAATTTGATTTGAGCAGCGTAACGCGCAATATGGCAGGCCCGAGCAACCCGCACGCCCGTTTTGCGACCGCCGATTTAGCCAGCAAAGGCTTGGCTAAACCTTACGAAGAGCCTTCAGACGGCCAAATGCCTGACGGAGCAGTGATTATTGCCGCGATTACTTCCTGTACCAATACTTCCAATCCGCGCAACGTTGTCGCCGCCGCGCTGTTGGCACGCAATGCCAACCGTCTCGGCTTGAAACGTAAACCTTGGGTGAAATCTTCGTTTGCCCCCGGCTCGAAAGTGGCAGAAATCTATTTGAAAGAAGCAGGCTTGCTGCCTGAAATGGAAAAACTCGGCTTCGGCATCGTTGCCTTCGCATGTACCACCTGTAACGGCATGAGCGGCGCGCTGGATCCGAAAATCCAGAAAGAAATCATCGACCGCGATTTGTACGCTACCGCCGTATTGTCAGGCAACCGCAACTTCGACGGCCGCATCCACCCGTATGCGAAACAGGCTTTCCTCGCTTCGCCTCCGTTGGTCGTTGCCTACGCGCTGGCAGGCAGCATCCGTTTCGATATTGAAAACGACGTACTCGGCGTTTCAGACGGCCGCGAAATCCGCTTGAAAGACATCTGGCCGACCGACGAAGAAATCGATGCCGTCGTTGCCGAATATGTGAAACCACAGCAGTTCCGCGACGTGTATGTACCGATGTTCGACACCGGTAAAGCGCAAAAAGCCCCGAGTCCGCTGTACGACTGGCGTCCGATGTCCACCTACATCCGCCGTCCGCCCTATTGGGAAGGCGCTCTGGCAGGCGAACGCAGCCTGACGGGAATGCGCCCCTTGGCGATTCTGCCCGACAACATCACCACCGACCACATTTCGCCGTCCAACGCGATTCTGGCGGCGAGTGCGGCGGGCGAATATCTGGCGAAAATGGGTTTGCCGGAAGAAGACTTTAACTCCTACGCCACCCACCGCGGCGACCACCTCACCGCCCAACGCGCCACCTTCGCCAATCCGAAACTGTTTAACGAAATGGTGAGAAACGAAGACGGCAGCGTACGCCAAGGTTCGCTGGCACGCGTTGAACCCGAAGGCCAAACCATGCGCATGTGGGAAGCCATCGAAACCTATATGAACCGCAAACAGCCGCTCATCATCATCGCTGGCGCGGACTACGGACAAGGCTCAAGCCGCGACTGGGCTGCAAAAGGCGTACGCCTCGCCGGAGTGGAAGCGATTGTTGCCGAAGGCTTCGAGCGTATCCACCGCACCAACTTGATCGGTATGGGCGTATTGCCGCTGCAATTCAAACCCGGCACCAACCGCCACACCCTGCAGCTGGACGGTACGGAAACCTACGACGTTGTCGGCGAACGCACACCGCGCTGCGACCTGACCCTCGTGATTCACCGTAAAAATGGCGAAACCGTCGAAGTTCCGGTTACCTGCCGCCTCGATACCGCAGAAGAAGTGCTGGTGTACGAAGCCGGCGGCGTGTTGCAACGCTTCGCACAAGACTTCTTAGAAGGAAATGCAGCGTAAGGTAAATCGGGTATCGTCAAAATGCCCGGGCTACGCTAAAAAAGGTTTTCAGACGGCCTTGAATGTTTGAGAGGCCGTCTGAAAAAACCATACTAGAAATACAAAGGAGAACTCAAAATGCCGCAAATCAAAATCCCCGCCGTTTACTACCGCGGCGGTACATCTAAAGGCATTTTCTTCAAACGCACCGATCTACCGGCCGCTGCGCGGGAAGCAGGCGAGGCACGCGACAAAATCCTCTTGCGCGTACTCGGCAGCCCCGATCCTTACGGCAAACAGATTGACGGTTTGGGCAATGCCAGTTCGTCCACCAGCAAGGCGGTGATTTTGGATAAATCCGAACGCGCCGATCACGATGTCGATTACTTGTTCGGACAAATTTCCATCGACAAACCTTTTGTCGATTGGAGCGGCAACTGCGGCAATCTGACCGCCGCCGTAGGCGCATTTGCCATCGAACAAGGCTTGGTCGATAAATCCAAAATCCCTTCAGACGGCCTGTGTACCGTCAAAATCTGGCAGAAAAACATCGGCAAAACCATCATCGCCCATGTGCCGATGCAAAACGGTGCGGTTTTGGAAACAGGCGATTTTGAGTTGGACGGCGTAACTTTTCCAGCAGCCGAAGTACAAATCGAATTTCTTGATCCGGCCGACGGCGAAGGCAGTATGTTCCCAACCGGCAATTTAGTCGATGAAATTGATGTGCCGAATATAGGCCGTCTGAAAGCCACGCTTATCAATGCCGGCATTCCAACCATTTTCCTGAATGCCGCAGATTTGGGCTACACAGGCAAAGAGTTGCAAGACGACATCAACAACGATGCCGCGGCTCTGGAAAAATTTGAAACCATCCGCGCATATGGCGCGCTGAAAATGGGCTTGATCAGCGATGTATCCGAAGCCGCCACCCGCGCGCACACGCCCAAAGTCGCTTTTGTCGCCCCTGCGGCCGATTACACCGCTTCAAGCGGCAAAACCGTCAAAGCGGCCGATATCGACTTATTGGTACGCGCGCTGAGTATGGGCAAATTGCACCACGCCATGATGGGTACCGCTTCAGTTGCCATCGCTACCGCCGCCGCCGTGCCCGGTACGCTGGTTAACCTCGCAGCCGGAGGCGGAGCGCGTAAAGAAGTCCGTTTCGGTCATCCGTCAGGCACACTGCGTGTCGGTGCCGCCGCAGAATGTCAAGACGGACAATGGACGGCCACTAAAGCGGTCATGAGCCGCAGCGCACGCGTGATTATGGAAGGACAAGTCCGAGTGCCGGAAGATTGCTTTTAAGTTTTCAGACGGCCACGCCATTAAACAAGGCCGTCTGAAAACCAAATAAGCAAATTTTAGTCAGGTAGCGATACCTGCAATGGAGATTAGGGTTGGGCATGAAGCCTGACTAAACACCAAACCAAAGGCAATCTGGAAAGCTCTCAAATGTTTTTGCTCTTTTCAGACGGCCTGAAGCCAAAAAAACAATCAAAAATTCAAAGGAGAAACACTATGTCCAACCAACTCATTCTTGTTCTGAACTGCGGCAGCTCTTCACTCAAAGGTGCTGTTATCGACCGCAAAAGCGGTAAAGTTCTCTTAAGCTGTCTCGGCGAACGTTTGGGTACGCCCGAAGCAATCATTACGTTCAGTAAAGACGGTAAAAAATGCCAAGCACCCTTGGCAGGGCGCAACTGCCACGCCGGTGCGGTGGGTATGCTGTTGAAAGAGCTTGAAAAACACGGCTTGCACGACCGCATTAAAGCCATCGGCCACCGCATTGCCCACGGTGGCGAGAAATACAATGAATCTGTTTTGATCGACCAAGCGGTCATGGACGAACTCAAAGCCTGCATTCCTCTTGCTCCGCTGCACAACCCTGCCAATATCAACGGTATTTTGGCTGCGCAAGAACATTTCCCAGGCCTGCCCAATGTCGGCGTGATGGATACTTCGTTCCACCAAACCATGCCGGAGCGTGCCTACACTTATGCTGTTCCGCGTGAATTGCGCAAAAAATACGCTTTCCGCCGCTACGGCTTCCACGGTACCAGCATGCGTTACGTTGCCCCTGAAGCCGCACGCATCTTGGGCAAACCGCTGGAAGACATCCGTATGATTATTGCCCACTTAGGCAACGGCGCATCCATTACCGCCATTAAAAACGGCAAATCCGTCGATACCAGTATGGGCTTCACGCCGATCGAAGGTTTGGTAATGGGTACACGTTGCGGCGACATCGATCCGGGCGTATACAGCTATCTGACTTCCCATGCCGGTTTGGATGTTGCCCAAGTTGATGAAATGTTGAACAAAAAATCAGGTTTGCTCGGTATTTCCGAACTTTCCAACGACTGCCGTTCTTTGGAAATCGCGGCTGACGAAGGTCATGAAGGTGCGCGTTTGGCCCTGGAAGTCATGACCTACCGCCTTGCCAAATATATTGCTTCGATGGCTGTGGCTTGCGGCGGCGTAGATGCGCTCGTGTTCACCGGCGGTATCGGCGAAAACTCGCGTAACATCCGTGCCAAAACCGTTTCTTATCTTGATTTCTTGGGTCTGCACATCGACACCAAAGCCAATATGGAAAAACGCTACGGCAATTCAGGCATTATCAGTCCGACTGATTCCTCTCCGGCTGTTTTGGTCGTTCCAACTAATGAAGAGCTGATGATTGCCCACGATACGGCTCAGTTGGCCGGCTTTATGGAAGAAGCAGGCTAGGGCGAAGATTTTCCTAGACCATAAACAATAAAAAGTGCGGATTCATCATCCGCACTTTTTTAATTACATCTCAATCAAGCCACTTGGGTTTGATGTTCGTCGCCGTTGCGCTCACGAACTGCACCCAAACGGTAAACGGTTTCGCCTTGTTCGCTCAAGAAAGCTTGTACTGCATCGGCATCTTCTTTGGCAATGATAACGACCATGCCGATACCGCAGTTGAACGTACGGTACATTTCTTGGGTTTCCACATTGCCTGCCTTTTGCAGCCATTGGAACAGTTTAGGCAGTTCCCACGCTTTGGCATCGATTTGCGCAACGGTATTTTCAGGCAAAACGCGAGGTACGTTTTCGGTAATGCCGCCGCCGGTAATGTGGGCCATGCCTTTAATGGTAAATTTTTCCAAAGCGGCAAGAATAGGTTTCACATACAGGCGGGTAGGGGCGATGATGGCTTCGCGCAAAGTTTTGCCGTTGTCGAATTCCGCGTCCAAATCGGGATTGTCGCGCTCGATGATTTTGCGTACCAAGGAATAGCCGTTGGAGTGTGCGCCGTTGGAGGCCAATCCCAAAACAACGTCCCCGGCCTGAATGCTGCGGCCGTTAATGACGCGTTCTTTTTCAACCACGCCGACGGCAAAACCGGCCAAGTCGTATTCGCCTTCGGGATACATGCCCGGCATTTCGGCTGTTTCACCGCCAATCAAAGCGCAACCGGATTCTTCGCAGCCTTGGGCAATGCCTTTAATCACATCAGTCGCGCGGGCAACATCCAGCTTGCCGCAAGCGAAATAGTCCAAAAAGAACAAAGGTTCTGCGCCTTGAACCAAAATGTCGTTGACGCTCATGGCAACCAAATCAATGCCGACCGTATCGTGTTTATCCCAGTCGAATGCCAGTTTCAGCTTGGTGCCGACGCCGTCCGTACCGGAAACCAATACCGGATTTTTGTATTTCTTGCCGATTTCGACCAAAGCGCCGAAACCGCCCAAATCACCCAACACTTCAGGGCGCATAGTACGTTTGGCAAAAGGTTTGATGTTTTCGACCAGTTGATCGCCTGCGTCGATATCCACGCCTGCGTCACGATAGCTCAAAGAAGTGCTCATTGGATTTCCTTATTCGGGTATGGGTAGATTGTCGGAGCGTATTTTATCTTAAATTGGAGGATTCAGGCTGAATTTTTTGGCGTTATTGTTAACAATTTTATTTTGCCTTGATTGGTGTCGCACTTTCAGACGGCCTTTGTGAATCTGTTATACTGCTTATTGATTTTGAAAACCTTAAACATCAATTGGGAAATACCTTTTTATGTATCAAAAGAAAGCGCGCAGTGTAAAACCGTGGATTATTATGGCTTGCGTTATCGCGGCCTTTATTTGGCTTTTATATGCCTTAGGCAATGTTTTGACGCCGTTTATTGTGGCTGCCGTTTTGGCCTATGTTTTGAATCCCTTGGTCGAATGGCTGCAATTGAAGCGTATCCGCCGCGCACCGGCCTCTATGATTATTATGGCGCTTGCTTTGCTGATATTACTGGCGTTGATGCTGATTATTATACCTATGCTGTTAAATCAGTTTAATAATCTGGCCGAACGCCTGCCGCAAATCGTAGGCTTTGTTCAAAACAAATTGCTGCCGTGGCTCAACAGCGTCAGCGGGGATTATATTCAAATCGATCAAGAATCAATCATCGCATGGTTGCAATCGCATGCGAATGAGTTGAGCAATACGCTCAAAGCATGGATTCCTATCCTGATGCGCCAAAGCGGCAACGTGATCAGCGGCGTCAGCAATTTGGTGTTGTTGCCTTTGCTGCTGTATTACTTCCTGCTGGACTGGAAACGCTGGTCTTCCGGAATCAGTAAATTGGTTCCGCGCCGTTTTATTGACACCTACACGCGTATCAGCGGCAATATGGACGAAGTATTGGGCGAATTTCTGCGCGGTCAGCTGATGGTTATGCTGATTATGGGTTTGATCTATGGCTTGGGCTTGATGCTGGTCGGTTTGGATTCCGGTTTTGCCATCGGTATGGTTGCCGGTATCTTGGTGTTTATCCCGTATTTGGGTGCATTTACCGGCCTTTTGCTGGCCACGGTTGCCGCACTTTTGCAGTTCAACACATGGCAGGACTTGTTGATGGTCTGGGCTGTATTCGGTGTCGGACAATTCTTAGAAAGCTTTTTCATTACGCCTAAAATCGTCGGCGACCGCATCGGCCTGTCGCCTTTCTGGGTGATTTTCTCGTTGATGGCTTTCGGGCAACTGATGGGTTTTGTCGGTATGCTTGCCGGCCTGCCGCTTGCCGCCGTTACGCTGGTTCTGTTGCGTGAAGGCGCATCTGCTTATTTCGGCAGCCATTTCTACAAACATAAATAAATCGATGATATTAAGGCCGTCTGAAATCCAAGTTTCAGACGGCCATTGATAATAAAGGAAGTCTATATGTTAGCCATTATCGGCGGCAGCGGCTTGACCAAACTGCCGGAGCTCGAAATTACCGAACGAAAAATCGTCCGCACCCCTTACGGCTTAACCAGCAGCCCTATTTTATTCGGCAGGTTGGGGCGTTTGGACATTGTTTTCCTTGCCCGACACGGCTTCAGCCATACCATCGCGCCGCATGAAATCAACTACCGCGCCAATATCTGGGCGCTACACTCTTTAGGCGTTGAAAACATCATTGCCATTTCTTCAGTCGTCGGCATCAATCCTGATTTTGAAAACGGCAGCCTGGTGTTGCCGGACGATTTGATCGACTATACCTATGGCCGTAAAGATACCTTTTTTGAAGGCCAAGAATGCCCGGTTGTCCATACCGATTTTTTCAACCCTTATAGCAATGAGTTGCGGCAAGAATTATTGAACATCACAAAATCACACAATGTGCCGATTTACGACTCTGCCGTTTATGGCTGCCTACAAGGCCCGCGCCGCCCAACCCGCGCAGAAATCGCCCGTTATCGCCGCGACGGGGTAGATGTACTCGGGATGACCGGTATGCCAGAAGCCGTTTTGGCTAGGGAGTTGAAAATGGCCTATGCCCACTTTTGCAGCGTCAGCAGCATTGATTGTTTTGATAATGGAAAAGGGAATGAAGGCTGTAACGAACAGGTTTCTATGACAATGACCAAAATCCGACAATTATTGAATGGTTTGTAACTGATAATGCCGTCTGAAATGATGTTTTCAGACGGCATTGTTTATTTAAGAAGCTGTTTCGCGCGCCCAGTAGGGCAGGGAGGCTTTTTGTTTGCGGAACGAGGCAAGTTGCATGCCCCGACATTTTTCAAAAATCAATTCAACTCCGCTTTGCAACTGCAAAATTAAATTGGTATGCGTTTCTGTTTTAATAAAATCGATATTGCGTTGCACCAAACGTTGAATGACGGCATACACATCAAGGCAGCCATTTGCGAAAAACCACGGATTCAACTTTACCCAACGGCCGCCGCTTAATGCAGCATCAGGTTGAAAATCAGCACGAATCTGAGTCAGCCGATTGTCGGAGAAATGCAGCTCGATGTCGCCATAAAGCCAAATATTCCAGCCTTTTTGTACCAACAAGCCTTTAGGGACGCAATCAGGTGCAGGAAACATCTGCAAAATAGACTCTGCCGATTGTCCGATTTCCAGATAGTCAAACCGGCCGGTATACAAAAAATCATAAATATCAACGGCAATAGGAAAATGGTAACGCATGGCAACAACCATAGAAAAGCAATTAACCAAGCTATCTTAAACTTAAAATATAATGAAATCAATTCCTATTATTATTTAATTAATATAAGAAAGGCCGTCTGGAATTCCAGACGGCCTTGTATCTTTGGTTTAAACTGATATTGGTTTATTCAGCCTTTAAATCAGCCACACATTGCTTATCGCGTGCCTCAAAGGCTTCCGCGCCACCCAAAAGTTTGAGTTGCTCCTCAGGGCTGATTTTACCGAAGGTTCGGATTTGCTCGTCAGAGAGTTTGCTTAAAGGCTGATCCCACATGCAGACACAATAGTCTTGAGCCAATTTCTCGTTTTGCGCATCCAAACCTTTTGCCTTCAAATCAGCTTGCCATTTTTCAGCAAAAGGAATGTTTTTCACACAAGACTCCACCACATTTTGTTTCATCTGCGGCTTGTTCATGGCGCATTGCGAGAGCAGGGCGGTCAGCGCCAGCAAAGACAAAATTACCCATGCCCAAATACGGATGGTACGGATTTTTGCCTTGGCTTTCTTTCTGGCCGCCAATTGTTCTTCAGACGGCCTTTCTGTTTGTTGCTCAGTCATGCAGGCTTTCCATGCGGATCATGGTGATCGGAGCATCTACGCAGCTCAGTGCCTCAATCGCTGCGATAGCGCGTTTGACATTACGTTCCACAGTTGTGTGAGTCAAAATCACAATTTCGGCAGTACTTTGATCAATCACACCTTTTTGAATCAAAGCCTCGATAGAAACATTTTCTTTGGCCAAGAGGGCGGCAATCTGACCCAAAGTACCCGGCTCATCAGTTGCTTGAACGCGCAGATAGTAGCCGCTGGTAATTTCATCCATAGGCAGAATATTTTGCGCTCGAACTTGTGAAGGTTGGAATGCCAAGTGAGGAACACGGTGGTCAGTTTCCGCTTCAATCAGACGGGCAATATCAATAATATCGGCAACCACGGCAGAAGCAGTCGGCAATGCACCGGCGCCTGCACCGTAATACAAAGTCTCACCAACCATATCGGCATTGACACGGACAGCATTCATCACGCCGTTCACATTAGCCAACAGACGGCTTTCAGGAATCAGAGTAGGGTGTACGCGCAACTCAATGCCTTTGTCGGTTTTACGGGTAATGCCCAACAATTTGATACGGTAGCCGAGTTCTTCAGCATATTTGATGTCACGGCTGTCGAGTTTGCTAATGCCCTCCAGATAACAGGCAGAAAAGTTCATCGGCGTACCAAATGCCAATGCGCTCATAATCGTAATTTTATGGCCGGCATCATGGCCTTCGATGTCAAAAGTAGGGTCAGCTTCAGCATAGCCCAAAGCCTGAGCTTCTTTCAGTACGTCTGCAAACGCGCTGCCTTTTTCACGCATTTCAGTCAGAATGAAGTTGCTGGTGCCATTAATGATACCGGCGATACTGCGGATTTGGTTCGCAGCCAAGCCTTCACGCAAAGCCTTGATAATGGGGATACCGCCGGCAACAGCAGCTTCAAACTGCACCATGACATTTTTTTCTTCCGCCAAAGGGAAAATTTCATTGCCGTATTCGGCCAGCAGTTTTTTATTGGCAGTAACAATATGTTTGCCGTTTTCAATCGCCTTTAATACCGCATCTTTGGCGATACCGGTACCGCCAAACAATTCAACAACAACATCAACATCTTGATGCTGAACCAGCTCGAACGGATCTTTGATAAAAGCAGCATTCGGGCAAATTTGTTTGGCTTTTTCTTCGCTCAAATCGCAAACAGCAGAAATACGGACTTCACGTCCCAAACGGCGGCTGATTTCCGCAGCGTTGTCCTGCAATACAGTAGCCGTACCGCCACCGACTGTACCCAAACCTAAAAGACCGATATTTACTGGCTTCATTGTGTCTCCTTTTGAGCCGATACTTTAAAATAATCACGAAAAACCAAGGCTTGTTATAATCGCTTGCAATCGTCAATTCAGAGCAAAGCATCAATGCACAAGGTCAAACATTGAATCCTACCTGATATTGCTTGATTTTGCACCTTTTTTTGCAAGTTTCCAGAGGCCGTCTGAAAAATTGTTCCGCCATAAAAACAGGAATTACCATGAAAATTACAGAAAACCATATTGCCGAAGCCACATCATTTTTTTCATCCTCACAAGGCATATTGCAAATTGGTGAACAAACATACTCAGAACCCATTTGCTGGCAAGATGGCAAAATTAGCATCATTCCTCAAGCGACCATCGGAGAATTAAACGAACAAATTTTTGTATCAGCAATTGAGACAGCAGAAAACCGTCCTGAAGTTATCATTATCGGTACCGGAACGAAACAACAATTTCTGCATCCCAAAATTGCCGCAGCCTTATCAGCTTACGGAGTCGGCCTCGAATGCATGAACACAGCCTCAGCTTGCCGAACTTTAGTTTTACTGCAAGGCGAAGGCCGAAGCACATGGGCTTGGTTGTGGCCATAATTTGTGGAAAAGGCTTTTACATCATAACAGTTTAAGTTCGCATAATTTATATTATGTTAAATTCATAATGCTAGTATTTTAGCCTGCTAACTCCTGTTTTGCTCAGTAGTTCAATCACTTACAGAATTCAAAAGTAAAAGGTCGTCTGAAATTTTTCAGACGGCCTTTTATTTATATCTCCCAGTCTTTTCTCAGCAAATCCTTTATTGTTTTGATCGGCTGCTAATCAATTACCTACTCCAACTTTAACAATGGAAAGTGAGCAATCTATTCAATCAGTTTATGCCACACCAACGCTATACGTTTCGCCCTTGCTGTCCGCTTGGCCGACAATGGCAGCAACGGCAGCAGCCAAGCCGTTGCGCGTCATGTATTTTTGCGGAATTTCTTGGGCATTTTGTGTCAAGGTATAGGCATTATCTTCGCCATCGGCAAGGCCGCAGGGGCGCAAAATGGTCCAATTCAAACCGCTTTGTTTGAGATAGATTTCGGCTTCTGTTTTTGCACGGACGGCTTCGCCGAGTGCCTGTTTGAACGGCTCGCTCATTATGTCCCATTGTTCGCCGCAGCCCATGCTGGTAATCAGTACAAAGCGGGCTTGCGGATTGGCGGCTTTCGTAGCGGCAATGATGTTGATATTGCCCAGCGCATCACTGCGGATGCCCTCTTCGTTTTTGCCGCCGACAAAACTGATCACGGTATCGGGACGGTATTGTGCCAACGCTTTATCGAGTGCATCGGCATCAAGCGCATCGGCGACGATGGTTTGAATATTGTGTTCGGCAAAAAAGCTGTCTTCAGACGGCTTTCTCAATACGGCGACGATATCGGCTGAATTGGTCAATGTACGGATATAGGCGCGGCCGGATGGGCCGTTGGCTCCGAAGATAAGCTGCATGTTTAGGGCTCCTTTGCATGGTAGATGTTTGTTATTAGAAAATCCGCTCCTCTATGCGGCGAGGAACGGATTATCAGGCCGTCTGAAACTGTTTAAGTAGCATCAAACAGTTTGCGCATGGCTTCGATTTGATGTTGTTTCAACTCGCCTGCCTCATCGCGGCCGACGAAGATTTTGAACATGGCGCCGCCGTTGCGGTTGATAAAGTTGAGCGAGCAAGTGGCTTTACCCATGAACGGACGTTCCAAAAGGTAGATGGATGCGCAGTTTTCATAGTAGATATGACCGTGTACGCCGCCATCGGTTTCGGGATGGTCAAAATTGTAGAAACCGCGGCCGACTTTGCCGTTAGGCAGTTTGCCGCTGACTTCGACGATGGCATCGGGGGTGTGGGCGATGAAGGTAACGGATTCATTCCATGCGGCGATGGCTTGGAGGATTTCGACAATGCGGCTGCCTTCGGTTTGACGCACGTTCTCTTCAGGCAGGCAGCGGATAACGTCTTCAAAACTGCATTGGTTTTGCGCGGCCAGCATTTCCAGCACTTGGCCGGGATTTTTTTCCAATGATTGGCGCAACATGGTTTGTTGTTCGGCTGAAAGTTTTTGCATGGTTTGATCCTTTTCTTGAGTCGGAAGAGTGAGCATGAGTTTGCGGATAAGAGTGGGCGACCAATAACGGCCGCTGGTATTCAAACGGATCAGGCCGTCTGAATCGGGTTCTTTAAAAAGCTGCATTTCCTGCCATTGGGCAATCAGCTTTTGCGCTGCTTTGTTGCCGTCAAACAATGATGGATTCAGACGGCCTGTTTCAATATCGTGCTGGACTTTGCTGAGAAGTGCTTTATTTGGGCTATGACCGCTCATAAATGCGATGTTTTTCTCGCCTTTCGGCGTGGCGAGATAGCTCTCCAAATCGCCCTGCACCTGATAGCTGAAACCGCCGAAGTTACCGCCTGCGCCGGAGCCGAACGCCAAACAGGAAATATCGGATTTGATCAGGGTATTGTAGCGGTTGCGTTCGCCGCGGCCGGGATAGGCGAAGTGGCTGTTACTGACCTGTTCCCAGCCTTTTTCCAGCAGTGTTTCAACCGTGTAGGCATATTGGTCTGCCTGAATATCGAAACCCGGCGGTGTCGGAAATGCGCCTTTTTCAATCATGCGGTTGATGGGCAGCATGGGATAAAGGTTGAACGCATACGTATCCAAACCGGACAGAGGCAGCTCAGCGGCACGGGCAATATCGTTTTGCCAAACTTCATCGGTTTGATTGGGCAGGCCGAACATCAAATCAGCCACAATCACGGCATCGAGTTCGCACAATTTTGCCAAATATTCAAACGCCTCGTCGCCGCTGTGTTTACGGCCGAGACGGCGGCGGATGGCGGTATTGAAGGTTTGCACGCCGATGGAAATGCGGTTGGCCCCTGCTTTGAGACAAGCCTGTGCTTTTTCTAAATCGAAATGGCTCATGCGCCCTTCGATGGTGAACTCGCAGTCTTCGGCAAGCGGCAGATATTGGTAGCAGGCACGAATCAGGCGGACGAGGTCTTCCGTAAGCAACGCGGTCGGCGTACCGCCCCCGAAATAAACGGCTCGGATTTTGCCCTTGCCTGTACGGACTTCGGCTTCAGCGGCCATTTCTTCGATAATTTTGTCGGTGTACACGCTGCTTTGGCTGTCCTTCCACGCATTACGGTAGAAGCCGCAAAAAACGCAATGGTTGGCGCAAAATGGAATATGCAGATAAGCAAGCGCGTCCATATCGGCGGCATGGGGAAGCTTTTTCTTCCAAATGTTCTGCCACTGGGGACGCGGCATTGGAACGCCGCCCCAAACGGGCATTAATGCCTGACGCTCGGGAAATGCCTTGGGTGCGGATTGTCTTGGAGTCCAAACAAGCTGCTGTACCATGATAATGATAAACAAAAGTTATTGGTAAGATTTATATATTAAATAATCATTATCATTTTCTTGTCAATATTTTTTGTAATTAAAAATTAGTATTATTTTAACACATTGTATTCTATAAATAATTAAATGTATTTCTATTTGATGAAAATCGGCATGTTACTTGGGCAATGCACAAAATTTAGTGCTTCAAGTCGGGAATATCGTCCCATCTCGTTTCATTTTCGAGCAATACAATAAATTTTATTTATCGTTTTTCAGACGGCCTTTAGGCGCTCAGCTTCTGAAATAAAACCCTGCTTCATCTTCGCAACGGCGTATCTGCCAACCGTAAACCGATTCAAGCAAATCAGGGCGCATCACTTCGCCCACCTTGCCTGATGCAACGACTTTTCCCTTATTCATCAAAATAATATGTTCCGCATAACGCGCAGCGAGGTTTAAATCGTGTAATACCATTATTGATGAGGCACGGCTTGAATGCCCGACCAAATACTGCATCAGGCGGTGTTGGTGGCGGATATCGAGATGGTTGCACGGTTCGTCCAAAAGCAAGACCGGCGCGTTTTGCAACAGGGCGCGGATGATGTTGGCGCGTTGTTGCTCGCCGCCTGATAGCTTGCCGATGCGCTTATCCGCCAATACCGTCAAATCAAAATAATCGAGCAACTCGTCCGCCCATTCATGGTTCAGACGGCCTTTTTGTACGAATGATGCCAACGCAATGTATTCGCGTACGCTCATCGGCATATTGTAACGGCCATGCTGCCCGACCCATGCCACCCTGCCCGCGCGGATTTGCGGCGCAACGGCTTCATCAAAAAGCGTGATTTCCCCCTGCCCTGTTTGCCTGATTAAGGCCCGCAGCAAAGTGGATTTGCCCGCACCATTCGGACCGATAATGACGGTCATGCCGGAAGGTATATCCAGTTGATCGATTTCAAGCAGGGTTTTGTCTTGGACGCGGACGGAAAGATTACGAATTTGAAATAAGGTGTGCATGGCAAAAGATATGGGGCAATGAAGTTTCAGACGGCCTGTTTAGGCATCAACGGTTTTTCAAAGGCTTGATAAACAAATACATAAAAAACGGTCCGCCCAATAAGGCAATCACGATACCAACCGGCAAATCGACAGGGTATGTCAGCCAGCGCGCCGCGCCGTCCACCACCATTAAAAACACTGCGCCCAACCAAGCCGACAGCGCAATCAGTTTGCGGCGGCTGCCGCCGACGGTTTGCGCCAGCACATTGGGGATCATAATGCCTAGAAAACCGATGATGCCCGAAAGCGATACCGCTGCCCCCGTCATCAATGCTGCACCGATTACGGTTTGCACACGCAATGCCCCAACTGATACACCCATACTGGCAGCCGTGTCTTCGCCCGTCATCAAAACGTCCAGCCGCCTGCCTGCCGACAGCAAAATCAGAAAACCGGGCAACATGACCGCGATTGCCGTTACAGGCGATGAGAAACCGGCTTCAGCAAGGCTGCCCGACAGCCATGTGGTCGCGCTGCGCAATACCAAATCGTCAGATAAAAACAAAATCATGCTGACCACCGCGCCCGAAAACGCGCTCAACACAAAACCCAATACCAGCAATCCCAAAGTACCGCCGCCGAGCAGCTTGTGCACTGCCAAAATCAGCAGGCACACACCCAATGCACCGAGAAAAGCCGCCGCCGGTACACCCATCGCGCCACCGCCCAGAGCCAATAACACAATTACGCCCAAGGCCGCCCCGCCCGACGTCCCGATCAAACTCGGATCAGCCAGCGGGTTTTCAAATAAAGCCTGCAATGCCGCACCCGAAGCAGACAAACCGGCCCCGACCAAAAGCGCGGTATAGATGCGCGGTAAACGGATTTGACGAACGGTTTCATCCATCGCCAGCGGCGACTCCCACGCGCCAAAACCGATGCCGCAGCACAAATAAACGGCGGCGGCAGTAAGCAGCAGGCAGAGGATAAGGATATGCGGTTTCATGACATCATACGGTTTAATCGGATTGAGGAACGGTTTCAGACGGCCTTTTTAAGACAGCCGTTTTGCTCCTCAACAAGAAGGAACACATCAAGGCCGTCTGAAAACAAAAATCGGGTAGGCTTTTCAAAACAGGCGCGTTTATTTCGCCAAACCGTGCAAACGCTGAATCACTTGCGGCGTATCCAGCCCGTAACGGAACATATCGTTGGCCTTCCACAAATAAATCTTGCCGTTTTTTGCGGCAGGCGAGTCGGCGATTTCGGGGCGTGCGGCAAAGGTTTTGACGTTTCCTATCATGGCGGTGTTGTGGTCGGCAATAATGATGATGTCAGGTTTGGCCGCAATCCATGCCTCACGCGTCATCGGTTTGAGGCCGTCAATGGCGGCTGCGGCATTGATACCGCCGGCGCGGCGGATGATTTCGTCGGCGGCAGTATTCTTGCCCGATACGATGCGCCCGTCGTAGCTGAAGAGGTAGCTTTTGCCGCTGGAAGGCTGCTGTTTCATATCCGCCTGCCACTTGCTGGCCAACTTGTCCGCCTGCGCGCTTTTGCCGATAAGCTGACCAATGTTGCGGATACTTTGCGGATAGGCGGCGATGCTATCGTCGGGTGCAACATTGACGGCTTTAATGCCTGCTTTTTGCAGGTGGGCAAAAATATCGGCAGGCTGCGCCATCCATGAACCGATGGCGATGTCGGGTTTGGCGGCCACAATCGGTTCAACCGTCAGACGGCGATGAATGCCGATACTGGGCTTGTTTTTCAACGCCGGATTTTGAACGGTCTGATCGCGGCCGACGATTTCGTCCAATGCGCCAAGCGCGGCAACGATGTCTGCCGTATCGGGGGTTAACACGACGATGCGTTGCGCGTGTGCAGTGCCGGCCAACGAAATAAACGCGGAAAGCAGAAGGAGTTTGAGTTTCATTGTTTTTCCTTGTCGAATGCTTTCAGACGGCCTGCTCGCTTTCTCAGGCCGTCTGAAAACGGTTGAATCACATTAGAACTTCAGTTGTACGGTCGCGGCGAAATTGCGGCCGCTTTCGGTGTACAAGTCCATCACACTGGTACGGCTTATGCCGGCAACGTCGGCGTGCTGCCAGTATTTTTTATTGCCGACGTTGTAGATGTTTGCGCCTATTTCAAGGTTTTTAAACGGCTTGTACCACGCGCCGACATCCCATACGCCATAACCCGGCGCTTGGAAAACAGTCTCGCTGCTGACGCGGCTGTGTTTTTTCGACCAACGCAGCTTGGTGCCGACACCCCATTTTTCCTGCGTGTAATCCAAACCTAAAACGCCGTTGAGCGGATAAGCAGAATCCAGCGGCGTGCCGTCCTGCTGCTTGCCGCGCATCCAAGCGATGCTGCCGGATACCTGCCAGCCCGGCAGGAATTTGTAGGCGGCAGAGGCTTCTGCGCCGTAGGTTTTGACCCTATCCAGGTTTTGATATTGGTACTGGATAATCGGGCGGCCGCCTATGATGGAAGTGCCGACTTCAGTGCGGTCGATGAAGTTGCGGTAACGGTTGTAGAACGCGGTAACTTGCGCGCGGGCGCGTTCGTTTTTGAACTTCATCCCCAGTTCGAAGCTGTTGGAGCGTTCAGATTTGAGATTCGCATTCGGGATGACGGCATAGCCGTAGGTCGTGTTGGCAAACGCCATGGTCGCGCTGTCAAACGGCGGCGTGCGGAAGCCTTGGGAATAAGTAGCAAAACCGGTGAACTGCTCACCCATCGGTACGCTCAGACGCAGACTGGGCGTGAGTGCGGAATCGCTGAAACGTGTCGCTGTTCCGCTGGGGTTGGCATTGAGATAGGCTTGGTCGGTCGAAGTGTTCAGCTTGTCTTTTTCGTAACGCAGGGCCGGGGTCAGGACGATGCCGTTACCGAAAGTCAGGCTGTCTTGTGCGTAAACGCTAAACGTTTTGCGCTTACTATCGGGGAAAGTTTTATTCGGATAGGTGCTGCCTGCATAGATTTTGCTGACGGCGCCGGTCAGGTTGTCCACTGTCAGGCTGTCACGCGGACGGGCGGTCTCGGCGTGTTTATATTCTGCGCCGGCAACGACGGTTTGTTTGACCGCGCCATCAAATTCCCACACGCCTCGCCCGTTCAGTCCGCGTATGGTCTGATTGAAACCGTAGTCGGAATAACGGGTCGAGTTACCTAATAGACGCGCGCCCATGCGCGTCATGCTGACATCGACGGCATCGTCTTCTGTACGCAGTTTTTGCTGATAGGCAGTCAGGTTGGCTTCTTTCAGACGGCCTTCGCCAGTGTAGCGGTAGCCTGCTTCGATACGTTGACGGCGGATGCGGTCTCGGGCGTTGCTCTCAGATGTTGCGATGGATACCGGCCCGCGTGATTGCGAACCCAAGCCGTTTGCCAATACTGTATCGTTGGCGTGGTAATACTGTTCGTACAAAGTTTCAAAGCGGTGGTGTTCGTTGCCGATATTGCCTTTCGCCAAGATATTGTAGGCATTGTTTTTCTGCGGGTTGGTAGCAGTACGTGCAGTCGAGTAGCTGGTATCGCTGCCCATGTTTTCGGTTTCATGACCTTGACGGCGCGTCAGCATCAGCAGACCTTCGGCGTTTTCATGGAAACCTGCCACAGTCGCAGTAACCCCATGGCTGCGGTCGCGGCTTCGGTAACCGTGTTTCAACCCAAAATAACCGCGTTTGCCTTCATCGACGAAATCACTTGGAGAAAGCGTCACCATGTTCACCACGCCGCCGAGCGCATCGCTGCCGTAGAGCACGGAATAAGGTCCTTTGACAATATCGACCTGCTTGAGCGTGTCGCTTTCGACCATATCGCGTCCCGAAATCGCACCATTGGAGCCGCCGCCTGCATAAGATTCGGGAATGCGCACACCGTCCACCATCATCAAAATGCGGTTGCCGTCTATGCCTCGGATATTGATACCGGCATGACCGCGGCGGTTGTTGTCAGACGGCACGCTGACGCCGGATTCATACATTACAATATCGTCCAAATTCTGCGCCGAGGCTTGATTCAAGGTTTTGCGTCCAATAACCGACACATTCGGCGCGGCTTTATCCAAGGTTTGCGCATTGCGGTCGGCCGTAACCACCACAGGCTCTATTTCTGCCTGAGCCACCGGCATCTGAGCCGCATATAACTGTCCGGAAAAAACCGCCCCTACCACACAGGCAATCACTTTCTTTTTCATTACACAACCTTATTATTTGAATAATAATGGTTTGCATTTATAAAATAAATAGGCGGTTTTTGCAAGTTTAGGAACTGCAAGACACCAATAACAACCATTTCAAATCGCAAAATACAGTATGACGCAGCTAAATCAGTAATTTATGAACCAGGGGTAAAGTACCCGACCTTGTCAGCGTAGAAAACCCATCCACCGTCTTTGACCAAAAATCTCACATCGGCAATTGGGAAGCCGACACCTTCATCGGCAAAACCAGAAAAGCACATCGCCGAAAAAACATTTAGCTTACGAAACGCCAAGTGTTTTATTTTTAAATCTGTTCCAACCACTTGTGCCCGAGTGTTGCATTTGAAATTCGAATCAAAAGCTATCTGAAATTTTCAAACAAGTTTTTATTTGTCCCTCTTATCCCTCATCCTTCTATCTACTTCAAACTCAAAAAACATTTCCATATTATTAAAAATTAGTTAGAATTTCACAAAATTATAAATAATAATCAAACTTATTTGTATTATTTTAGTCAGAGTGTAATCGCATCTATTCGGTCTGTCTTGTTCAGACGACCTTACCAATCAAGTTATATGGATACATTCTATGCAACCGATCAAAGTTACCACCCTCTCCGCCTGCATCGCCGCCATTGGTTTTGCACCTACCGTTTATGCTGCAGATAATTCGACAGTTATTCTCGATACCATCACTGTCAAAGGCACGCGCAATAAAGACGAAATCGGTAAAAACCGGGTTTATACCCGCGAAATCGTCAATCTTTACAAAGGCAAAAACGAAGTTGAAACCTTCAAAGGCAACACCGTATCCGACCTTTTAAGCGGTATGTCCGGCGTGTACAGCGGCGACGCGCGCAACAGCGGCGCGCTGGATCCCAATATACGCGGCGTGCAGGGGCAGGGACGGATTCCCGTTACCATCGACGGCACCGAGCAGGCGATTACCGTCTGGCGCGGCTACGCAGGCGCAAACAACCGCAACTACGTCGACCCCAACATCATCAGCAGCGTTTCCATCGAAAAAGGCCCTTCGTTCAGCCGTGATATGAAAAGCGGCATAGGCGGCTCCGTCGCCCTGAAAACCATCGATGCCGACGATATTGTCCCCGAAGGGCAGAAATACGGATTTGAAGTGAAGGCGGAAGCTGCCAACAATTCCATCAAAAGGCGTGAGAATGCTTATGAACATTCAGTCGATTATCGAACCTTGCCTGTTCCCGCAGTAGCGACGGGCGGTATTTGGCGTTCGTTTTTTGACGATACCGACCGAATCGACCAGCGTTTCAACGGACGCAATAAATTTGGTGAGGATAAAGCCTACCGCATCGCCGCTGCCACCAAGCAGGACAATTTCGATGCCATGCTCGCCTATGCCTACCGCAGTAAAGGCAATTATTTTTCCGGCAAAAAAGGGGCGGAACGCTACGGCTATATCGGTCCTTGGACACAAGAAACTTTAGACGAATTGAAACGTCGTCAAGAAGAAGCCGCTGCCAAGGGTGAGAAATTTTTCGGCAGTGAAAACATGCTGGGCGCACCCGATATTTCAAAAATCGGACTTTTTTATCATCCGGGCGGGGAAGTCAGCAATACCTCGCTCGAAACCAAATCATGGGTAGGTAAAACCACCTTCCGTCTGCCGAACCGCCAAACGCTCAAATTCGGCCTGCGCCATACCGATTCCACGTTCGGCGAAATCATGCCTTCGCGCATTATCGGCCCCATCAGTTGGGATGCGTCCGTCCTCAACAAAATCGCTGAATGGCCGCAGGCATGGGTAAAACAGCGTTCCTACAATATCGACTATTCGTGGAAGCCCGAGGGCAGCCGTTGGATAGATTTCGATGCCACGCTTTGGACAACGCGCACCAAATCCAAAACCAATACCGCAGGCGGCTCACCCGGCGATACCGTTTATGAGGACAACAAATTTCAAATAGCATGGGACGAATACGACAGATGGCAGAAATACACTCCCGCAGAGCGGCAGGAATTGCTGGATGCAGGAATAGAAGCCCCCAAACCGCCCAAACCTGAAACGCCCAATACCAACGGCAGGTTCAACACTATCGAAGGCAACGCCTATTACGCCCGTAACAACCGGACAGGCTTTCAATTCTCCAACCGTATGAAATTGAGCGACAAACTGTCGTTGACCTTGATGGGCGATTTTCAAAATGAAAAACTGACGTCGCGCAATGATTTTTCAGACGAGCTGGAGCGGGGAGGATACGACAAATATCGTGAAGAACTCGAAAACAGCACCATCAGGGCAAATTATGAATTGAACCAATATGGCGTACCTCGAAACGGCAAGCGGCGAGAATACAATCTGGGCTTCAATTTCCACTACGAACCGTTCCGCTGGCTGACGTTGACGGCGGGCGGACGGTACACGAATTTCCAGCTTCAGGACAAAAGCAAACGCTTGGAAAGCGGTAAGAACAAATATGGTCACCCGCTGGAAATGAACAGGGGGATAAAATATTCGGTCGGCAGGGTTGCCACGCCGCAAGAATACGCGGATTACAAGGCAATTGACGATGCTTTGGCAAATGGCAGTCTTGATTATGCTTTATATATGGCGGATGAATATTCAGAACAAAGAAAAAAACATGAACAAATTAGCCTGTCTTCGTTTCAAGTCAATTCACAATTTATTCCGACTTTGACAGTTGATCGCGAAAAATGGGTCAATCCTAATGAAAAGGTGGATTTCTATTGGTTGAAAGACGATAAAGGCCGTCTGAATATGCAGGATCATCCCCTTACCAACGGCAGCATTCCTGATTTGCACACCAAAGTCCCCAATCCTGTATATGACCCGTCTATTCCGGACAGTCCGCAATTTGTACCTAAATACTACGCAGCCAGTGCAAGTGTTTACACAACGCCAATGACCGAAGCCGAAAGGCAGAGGGCAATGAAGCAGAAAGGCAGCGGTTGGGTACCCGCATTTTCTGCCACTGTCAATTTTACTGATTACAGCCGCGCCTATTTGCGCTATACCGAAACCCTGCGCTACCCCAGCATTTTTGAAGGGACTTACGGCTTTTCTACCGCCGCCGGCTCATTCAACCGCATGGGCTATGGCTGGCGGCCCGAACACGCCAAAAACTGGGAAGTCGGCTACATCCATGATTTGACGGGGCTGTTACCGAAAATGAAAAAAGCGGATTTCCGCATTAACTACTTCCATAACAAGACCAAAAACGTTATCGACAGGGACGACAATCTCGAATTCGAACAATTCGACAGACAAATCCGCAGTGGTGTCGAGCTGTCCACCCGCTTCGATACCGGACGCGTCTTCGGCAGCCTGAACGTATTCCGCAGCCTGAAAAACAAAATGTGCGACGAAAATTTCCCTTGGACATCCGCAACAGAGGGCATGGTTGATTCAAGCTATTTTGTGCAAAACGGTAAGACTATGAATCGTCCTGTCTGCAACCACGGCGGCTTGACCGATTCGGGCTATCTGGCAAGCGCGCTTCAACCTCGTTGGTCGATTGATGCCGAATTGGGCAGCCGTTTCCTTGCCAACAGGCTGGAAACAGGTGTGCGCCTTCATTACCACAGCCGTGTCTATGAAAACCGCAATGATGCATGGCAAGCCTTCTATGACACATTCAACCAATATATGGGAAGTAACCACAAGCCCCAGCATAACGATATGCGCTGGCAGCCTGTTGCGGTATGGGATGCCTACCTGCGTTATAAAATCGGCAAGAACCTGACTGCCGAGCTTGTGGGCAGCAACCTGACCAACCGCTACTACCTCGACCCGATGAGCCGTTCTTACCTGCCTGCACCGGGCAGAACCATCAGGATAGGGATTACGGGCAAGTTCTAAAATAGTTTCTAAATACAATTATCAAAACTCTGATATTGATGAAGTGCAAATTTTCAGAAATGATAATAATTCATGTTTCTATTTCCTAAAAATAGGAATATACTTACCTTACTTTTCCAAGAGGGCGGATTTGTAAGTTCGATTCAGATTCTTCTTGAGAAAGTTCGTTGATTTTGTAAAACTTTATTTTGGAGTGAATTATGAAACTCGTAAAAACCGTTGCGGTATTGAGTGTTGCGTTTGCCGCTTCTTCTGTGTTTGCACTGCCTGAAGGTTTTCAAGCCAACCCGACTGGTGCGACGACCAAATCGATTCAAGTCGAAGGGGTAAAGCATATTGGTGTTACTCTTGAAAACGAAGGCGATCATAAAGGTAAAGCTGCAATTTTTGTCAGTGATACCAAGGCTGTTCCATCAAATCCCAAGAAAGGACTTGCCAATAACAAGCCCGTCTCTTTTGCCAAAATCGATGAAACGGCAAATAAATTCTTTGTCAAAACGTTCGCTCACGGCATTTTGGGTAAAGACAAAAACGACGTTACCGTTGCCAACCTTTATCAGATGAAAGGTATTCTTTGGGACAATATTCCAAGAATGCCCGACCATTCCCATTTAGGCCGTTTATCTTATTCCAAAGTCGGTAATATGGATGTTTACTTCGGCGACTGGTCTGCCGTTCCTTCCGGTGCGGCTGTCGGTACCAAAGGCACGAATTACACCGCCTTCTACAGCGGCACGGGTCGAACCACCAATCTGCCGACCACGGGTACTGCCACTTATACAGTTAAGGGTATCAACCAATATCATACGCAAAATACAGCCCTCTTAAACGGTACGCTGAAAGCCGATTTCGGTAAGCGGACGCTGAACGGCGAAATGAATCGTACAGGTTTGAATGTCGCCATCAACAATGCCACGATTAATACGGCGCAGGCTTCATTTGAAGGTAAAGCTACGGCAAACAAAGTGGCCGGTACGACCCGTGGTCATTTCTTCGGCAACCAAGGCGCAGCGATTGCGGGTGTGGCTGAGTTTGATCGAAACCCTGCCTATAACACTGCCTTTGGCGGTACGAAAACCGGCAAATAATGAATCATAATGCGATAAGGTGGACGGTTTTTGTCGTTTCCCATTCCGTCCGCCTATAAAACACAAATCATCGACACACAATGCACATCGTACAGGGCCGTTCGGAAATATCGGGCTTCGCAATGCGTTTAAGCCGGTATTTTCCGAACGGCCCGTGAGCTTGAAGGCGTGATGTTTCGATGGGCTTGAGAAGCTCATTTTCAGACGACCCGTCATTCAAATAAAAAATGCTCTTGCCCGGTAAAGATGAAATGTCAGTTTTTCTTTGAAAAGGTCGTCTGAAAAACAAAGCCGTCCGACACACAGGAAAGAATTTTATGAAACGTCTTTTATTCCTTCCCCTTTTTATCAGCCTGCTGCCCCACGCGTTTGCCGACGACAGGGAAGACCGCTTCATGCAGCTCAAACAGGGAACGGAACTCCGCCGCGCGCAGCAGGAAAGGAACGAAGCGGACAATACGGCGGTTGAGTTCGGCGCGGGAGAAGTGCAGGACGGCGAAGATTTGGCGTTGTCGCTGATGAAGGCGGTCAACGCGCAAAACGAAGAGGAAACGGCGCGGCTGTTGGACATTTACCGCCGTCAGGATGATTACGACCCCGATATAGTGCTGTTTGCCGAGGCCAATCAGGCGGTGTTCCGCGACGATTTGAAGGCCGCGCTGGCGAAATACCGCGAGCTTTACCGCAAGAATCCCGAATTTCTGCGCGGCCGCCTGGATTTGGCGCGGCTGCTGTTTATAGACAAACAAAACAAAGAATCGACGGCATTGTTTGACGGCATCGATATTCCCGAAGTGCCCGCCGTCAATGAGAAAATCAAAGTGTTTGCCGACGCTTTGAAGAAACGCGATGCGTGGAGCGGCTCGGTTTCGTTCGGCGCGGGTTACGACACCAACTTAAACCAGTCGTCGGGCGCGACGGTTGTCCGCAATCAGACAAGCTACGGTTTCGATTCGAACGGGCAGCCGATTCTGGACGATGCCGGAATGCTGTCCTGCCGCAACGAACAGCTTGACGCCTACGCGCCCGATGCGTTGAAAAACCGGATGTGGGTATATGAAGCCAACTTGAGCAGACGCATTTCACTCAACGGCCACCACGGTCTGCAACTGGGCGGCTACGCATGGGGCCGGCTCTATCCCGGCAACAAAGAATACGGCGAACACAATATCAACGTCAGCCCCGCCTACAGTTTTCAGAACAAAGACCATTCCTTCAGTGTCGGCCCGCAGGTGCAATACGAATGGTCGGGCGGCAAACTGCGCGACAGCAGCGCCGGCATCAGCACGGCATACAGCCGCACCTTTTCTGACCAAGCCTCGCTGGGCGTGCAGCTCGACCACAAATACGACCGCTACCGCGGCGAATTAAAACATTTCAACGGCCCGCAGACGCTTCTGTTCACCACCGCCATCTACGCCCTGCCGAAAGACTGGCTGATATTCGGCGGCTACGACTATCTACGCAAAAACAGCCGCGAAAAAGTGGATTCCTACCGTCGACACGGCCTGCGCGCGGGTATCAACAAACGTTTTGAATCCGGTATCGACGCTACCTTTCAGGCAATCTGGCGCAAAACAGCCTATCAGGACTACCATGCCTGGCTGGAAACCCGCCGTCATGATTTCGAACGCACCTATCAGTTGGACATCAAATTCGATCGCCCTTTCCTTCGCGGCATCACGCCCGTTTTCAGCATCAAACACACCGACAACAAAAGCTCGTCCTGGCTAAATCGTTATAAACGGAATGAATTTCTAATTAAAATAGAACATAGGTTTTGAAATTAAAGGTCGGCCAGATGAGATCTTGTAAGATTATTATTTTATATTCATAATGTAATTAACTTGCAAATTTCTTACAGTTTAACTTATCAGCTTGCCAAAAAAAATTTGCAAAATAGGCCGTCTGGACTTAATGTTTCAGACGGCCTTTGCAGTATAGATTAGCTATCCCCTACGCTTTCTTGTTTCACAAGAGTTTGATGGTACTTGGTATTCTTATACCTCCCCCTATTCCACTACTCAATAAGTTAGGTAGTAGAGGTAAGGTAAAATTAAGTGGCCAAATTTCTCTTAAAACATATTGATTTGATACTAAAAATTGGAGTACTATGAGCACACTCTCTAGAGTATCATTAATTCTTATTTGACATATAGGAACAAAACAGCGGAATTTGTAGAAGAATAGGGAAAAGGAAATTAATTTATATTATGTTAAATTCATAATGCTAGTATTTTAGTCTGCTAACTCCTGTTTTGCTCAGTAGTACAATCACATACGGAATTCAAAAGTAAAAGGCCGTCTGAAATTTTTCAGACGACCTTTTTGTTTATATTCCCCTGCCTTTTCTCAACAAATTCCTTGTTGTTAAAGTCTCCGGTTATTTCAATAAGCAATTTGTCCAAGACTTTGTTCAGGAATTGCTTCGGTGTTATTTTTTAGACCCACCTGCCGACAGATTGTTTATGGCCTGGCTTTACCATATAGGTTTTCTACGCAACGGCTCGTCATGGTCTCCTTTGACAAGCTCCCAAATCGTCAGACCCATTTGGGGGCCGAGTAGCACATCTTGAGTCCGTACCCCCTCTCCTTCAGGGAAAATTTCACCTTTATTGAAATGACGGGTTTCACCGTCAAAGCTGGTGATTTTCCACATACCTGAAATCGGGACAGGCTCTTCCTCAACGCCGATGATTTCCTGCGGTGCTTGGGTGTAGATCTTTTTGCCGTCTTTTTCTTCGACTTCCCAGCCGTCCCATCTTCTCGACCAATAATACATCTGTTCGCGGGTAATTCCGCCCATATTTTCACGGGGGTATTTTTCACGTATCGGTTCTAAAGCGCGGTTTAGCGCAATGTAGTCCAAGGGTAAATCTTCGTAGATACCTCCGGTTTCAGGCAAGTTGCCAATTTTGAAAACTTTGATACCTGCTATATCACGCATCTTAATATCGGGATGATTTGCCAAAACAGGCTCCATCCTGCCTACCGGTAGCTGTCCGTAAAGTTCCCTGCCAACCAATGTATACCAACTGATACTGCGTATGTTGTATCTATAAAGCGTTGACAAATAATCGGTTGTAACCGGAATCAGACCGAAATTCTCGCGACACACCCCGTATTCGTATGGCGCACCATCGTAATAGTTATGCGGTGGAATTACTGCCAGACCGATATAGCCATGGAAAACATCCAGCTTCTCTGCAATCTTGTCGACAAATTCATCTAATTTTGCCAAATCTTTGGGGGAAGACAAAATTTCCAGTGGCAGATTAAAAAGCAGAGTGCCTAACGGCATATGCGGCTCATTTGCCAAACCTGCGGCAATAGAGGTAATGTCGAAATAATAGGATGCGCTGGTATCTGCATGCTCGCTTTGCATTCCCCACATCACCTCTGGCGGATTTTCCTTCCGACTATCCAGTCAACGGCAGATTGTATCCCGTTCTTTCAGATATGATTTTTCGGTCAGTTTGACTTTTTTAATATCCCTATGACCTCTTTCGTGCCTAGCTATTGTCAGCTTGTCTTTCGACCATTCGTAATAGAAATCCATCAGAGCGGTTAAGGCATCGGCGACATCTTCGCGGGTATTAAAATAGATTGCGCCACGTATGCCCAGTTTCAACAGGGTAAAGCCATGTTCGTTGTTGCGTTTGGTGCGGTCGGCGGTATAGTGGATGGCGATGAGTTTCTTTTCGGTATCATTCATGAATTATCCTTTCTTGATTAAAATGAAATCTTACGTTCGGCGGCGCAGCTGTTGCGGGCTTCTTCTTTGCTGGTGATAATTTCCCCATTACAACCTACTATGGTTACATGAGGACTGGCATCATACTCTTCTTTGCTTGCATCTCTGATATATGCAACTTGATCAATGGTATAAGTATTTCCTTCTACAGCTGGTATTCCTTATCTTTGTCCCATCCTATTCCATTGAGCACATTATCAGATTGAGCACACTATCAGTGATAGAGCGACTGCTTTTATAATTGCTTGTTGTATTCAATGAATAAAACAAAGGCCGTCTGAAAAGCTAAATTTAGTTTCAGACAGCCTTTAATTAGACCTTTTTTACTTTACACTAATCTGACAGACAGAGACTCTCCTCGACTGATTTGGCTTTAAGTTATCGATGCCGCATCTTGCTGTAAACGGTACGTAAGTTCCGGCTTTGAGTAGCAGAAGTAGGTTGTTACTTCTATCTTGTCAATAGGGTATTTTCCCTTATTCTTTCTCTACTTATAGGCTTGAGGGTAATAATTACCTACTCAGAAAGCTTATCCTGCCAATATTGCTTTCTTGCCTCATTTTTCGGAATATTTTTGCTACCCTGTCCATAGATTTCTACCAATTTTTTGGCTGCTTTAATTTCACCGTTATTGGCCGCACGTTCAAACCATTCCACTGCCGTTATCTCGTCTTTTGGTACATACCGTCCTTCCCAATACCATGAGGCCAAAATAGTTTGTGATTTTTCTTCACCAAGTTCGGCAGCTTTCTTATAATATTCATAAGCTTTTTTCTCATTAATGGGGAAAACATTATTTTTTTCAGAATACAATACACCGGCTACAGTATAAGCATAAGGTTCATCTTGAGCCAGAGCCTTTTCTAACCATAGCTTAGCTTCCTGTTTTTCGGCTTCTGTTTTGGCTATCGGGACTAACACACCTGCCAATTATTCTGCCTGCCCCACTGCCATATTTAATTCAGCTGCTTTTCTCAACCAAAAAATGGCATCTTCTGTTTTACCTATAATCATTGATATCTCCTTTTAATTAAGGTTTCTTAGATGGAACTACCTTATCCATACCAGTATTAATAGACTGTTTTGTAATCTCATTTGTGAGAGTCTGACTAATATCCCCAACTCCAGTTTTACCTACTCCAAATCCTGCAGCGGTACCCAATGCATTACCTGGAACTCCTTTCAACGTCTCTGTTATTGATTTACCTTGGCACATATAATCAGACATAGCTCCAGATCCAACGGATAATCCAGCTTGCGAACCTAATTTAGTTAACCCTGAACCTGCTGCACCGGTTACCATATCTACTCCAAATGCACAAGCATTAACTCGACCATTTTGCATAATTTGAGTTGTACCGGATACCGCAGCAGAAAGCCCTACACTTTTTTCAACAGCGGATAAAGAAGTCCATGCCTGAGCAGCTGAACTTTTTGATAGAACATTAACTCCTCTTGCTGCCAGTGGAATAAGTTCAGGAGCAGCTGCGGCCGTTGTTACTACTGCAGCCCCCCTACACCCGTTACACCGTTACAGCTAAGGTAGCGTTTCTAGAATCAGCTAAAGTACCTTGGAATTGATGTACGTTCTTACATTTTGGATCTTTACTTAGCTGCGCCATATGTCTTCCAAAAAGTACACCTACACCTGTTGCACATTGGTTATTTCCACTTTTTTGCGCTGCTTGATGTTGTGCCCTAATATGTTTAAAACGTTCTGCTTGAAATTGATTCTCTAAATTCCTTGCTGCATGATCACTAATACCAAAGATTAGGATTCCAGGTAAGCCAAATACATCTATCCAAGTTTGCACACTATTTGCAAACCGAAACAAACTCTCTCCCCCTGATAGTTTAATTGGATCCTACTGTGTAAACCGTCCCATTCTCCGGATCATAGTTCAGGATTGATCTTATGTGTTTTAACGGTATTTGAAGGACAAAGCTCTAAAGCTTCCTCGGATTGGAGTGATGTAAACATATAATGTACTAGATCAGGATTTTTTGAATAGTATTTACTGACCAAGTAAGGAGAGTTATTTGAATAGAAATAACAATATAATTTACCGTTATCCAAAAAAGATTGTTTTCGGGAAGTTGGAATATTGAAGTCTTTTAAATAGTCTATTCCTTTAGAAGTTATAGGATAAAGTTGGGAAAGTGGTATTTCATCTGCTGTATTTGTTTCAAAAATAACAATCATTTCATTTGTCTCAACAAAAGTCCTCAAGAATAAATTGCTACTGCTTTTGGGGAAAATATCAATGTACCAAGAAAATGATTCTGAATTTAAGAATTCATCAGGTGTATTGTAATAATAATCATTATAATAACCATAGTTAGGTATAAATATTAACAGCGCTATTATTGCAGTCAAAAACCCCATAAGGATTAAAGTTAACTTCTTAAAGTTATTCATAAATATCCTTTATTTTTTAATATTTCTTTTGTTTTGTGAGCATTTGGATTTAGATATTTTTCACACCGTTCTGCACATGTTTGATTTGAAGGGCATTTAAAACCATATTCATTAACACCCATATCTTTGTTCATATCATCTATCATTTCAGAGTTTGTTAACCTTTTACGACCATATGAGCCAATTAGATTTTGTCCCCAATCTCCAAATTCTTTCACTCTGCCATACATTAAAGCAAGCCCTTTATCTGGTGCAATTGACTTGGAGACTTTGCAAAATGCAGTACAATGAAAAAATTGATCTGTATCCGTTAGGTTAAACGTTTTCATATCATCTAAAGTACTTTTAAGAATTTGAATACTACTGGCTTCCCCTTTTATTGTTGCAGCAGTAAATCCATAATAATCTCCAAACTCATCAACATAATCATTAGATGATAACCCTAGTGGGTCAATATAAGAAATAGCATTCCAAGCTACTGCATATAAATTTTCCCCCCCCAATAGCTTAATCGGATCCTGCTGCGTAAACCGCCCAATCTCCGGGTCATAGTAACGGAAGAAGTTGTAATGCAGCCCCGTCTCTTCATCATAATGCTGATTCTGCAGTCGGATAGGTTGGTATATGTCTGATTTCAGACGTTCCTCCCGGGTCAGTTTGCCCCAACCGCTATAGTCACCGCTCCAAACAATACTGCCTTCTTCATCGGTCATCTCTCGCGGGATGCCGATTTGATCGTTGTGATAGTACAGGATTTCTCTTGCTTTATCCGAGCCATTGTAGGTAGTGATTTGGGCAAGGGGTTCATAGTTTCGGTCTTCGGTATAAACATAGGTGTAGGTACGGTCTTTGCGGTACTCCTGTAACAAACGGCTGCCGTCCCATAGGTATTGGATTTCGCTGCCGTCTGTATGAACTTTGGCTATGCGGCGACCTATGGGGTCGTAGCGGTAGCGATATAAGACAGCGTTTTGCCCAGGGCGATGGATTTCGGCTTCGGTCAGTTGGTTATCGGCATTGTAGCGGTAATGTTGGATTTCGCCGTTATGCTGCTGTTTTTCGATCAGGTTGCCCAAAGGATCGTAGCGGTAATTGGTACCTTGGTATTGGGTAAGGCGGTTGCCGCCAATTCTGCTTCCGTCGGTAAGGTTGTGGGCAGGGTCGTAGCGATAGCGCTCGTCCTCGCTTTGGGTAATTCTGCCTAGTGAGTCATAGGTGTAATCCCTGCTACCGTTGGTTTGGTCATCGGTACGGACGAGGTTGCCGGTAGTGTCGTATTGATAACGGCGACCGATAAGGACGGCAGGATCTGCTTTGTTGTGACCGTTCGGTTGGGTGATTTGTTGTTTCAGACGGCCTAATGGGTCAAGTTGAAATTGGGTATTCAGCTTGCCGATAGCCCGCTCGATCGGGCGATGCAGAGCGTCGCGTTCGATGTCGGTAAGGGCGGTGCCGTCGAGGTTAATGTGGTGCAAGTGCCCGCTGCCGTAATACAGGCGGTTTAAAACCTCACCTGTCGGCAGGATAGTTTGGATGCGGTTACCCAGTACGTCGTAACGGTGTTCGGTAATCTGTGCTGCGCCATCTTTGGATTGTGAACGGTTGATACCGGACGAAAGAGGTTTATCTAAGTGGATGAGCTGTTCTTTAACCAGTCTGTTGTGGTCATAGCCGAAGCGAAGCTCGCTATGGGCGTTATGTGCTTGGATCAGACGGTTAAGTTTGTCGTAGCGGTAGTGGGTGCTCAGGATTTCTCCGCCCTCTAAATGGCTGTCTTTCTGACGAATACGGCCGATACGGTCACGGTGGTAGGTGATCGTCCGTAGTGGTCGTGTACGCACGTCAATGTTCTCAGACGCATATTCCTCTTCGCGTATGAGTTCACTGGCAGGATTATAGGTATAACGTGTCATTTTGCCGTCAAAGCCAATCTCACGGATCAGACGGTCTCTCTCATCATATTCGAAGGTATAGCTGTCACCGTTTTCATTGACGAGGGTTTTCAGACGACCTGCGGGATCGTAACGGTATTGGAACGTACTACCCAGCGCGTTGTAGCGGATAGTTGGTTTACCATCCTTATCATAATCGTAGGCTGTACGGTTACCTTCGGCATCAGTAAGAACATTCAGTCGACCTGCATGATCGTAGCTGAAGTGTTCACTGCTGCCATCCGGATAGTTGATACGCAATGGTTTTCTATTTTGATAATGGTAGTGCGTGGTGTGACCGGCTGCATCGGTAATACTTTCGAGTTTTCCCTCATCGTTATAGGTATAACGGGTTTGCTGACCGGAGCAGTCAGTTTGAGTGCTCAGGCGGCGGTGCTGATCATACTCAAATGTATAGGTATTGTTTTTAGCATCGGTAATTTGGGTAATTTGCCCATTTTCGTTGTAACGGTAACGGGTTGCATTGCCTTTGCTATCGCTTTGGGTCTCAGGTAACCCTTGTTCGTTATACTCAATCAGGGTCTTTTGATTGTGCGGGAGGGTGATCTCTACCGGTCGGCGTTCTTGGTCATAATGAATGTGCTGATTTTGTCCACCTTCTCCGCCAACAAAGGTCAGCAGCCCGCATTCGTTATAACGGTAGCGGGTTTCACGTCCCATTTCATCAGTAATTTTAATGGGACGGCCCAATGCATCGCGTTCAGTCAAAACGCTACTGCCATCTGCAAAGACTCTTTTAACGACTTCGCCATGATGGTCGTAATAAAGGTGTTCACTACGTCCTAATGCATCAGTGATTTGGGTATGCCCGTCGGCATAGGCAAAATGCCACTCTTCGCCATTGTCGGTATGGCTGCGCAATACCCGGCCTTGGGGATTGTAATGGTCGTATTGATAGTAGGTATTTAATCCTGCTGCAGTTTGGTGGCGAATCATCATGTGGCGGCGATAACCGAAACGTCGGTGAACGAAACCCTCGGTATCTTCTACTGCGACAAGATCGCCGTTGTCGTCATAACGGTAACGGACAAGAACTTCCCGACCTTCAGGTAGATTATCGTTGTAGCTACCCATGCTGGTAAGGCGGTAAACGGGGATCTGCGTTAAAGGGCTGAGATTGTCAAATTCAAACCATATCTTCCGGCCCAGTTCGTCAATAACAGTATGAGGCAAACCGGTATCTTCATTATAAACAATACGGTAGCCATTCCCATGACGGTCGCTAACACGCGTAAGAACATAATCGCCATCACCACTGCCGATACGGTTTGTTCCATTCAGATGTAACGGAGAGAATCTCTGTCTACTATCCCCATCCAAACTGCTAATTTGATAGCTGCCATTATCGATTCGTTCGAAGATGATTTGTTCTGCTTCAAACAGAACCTGTCCTTCATCTTCCTCCAGTTCTGGCAGATCAAATGTACGTCCTTGGTTATCGGTATAGGTAAAACGACCGTCTTTACGCTCCAATTTTGCACTCAATGTGGTACGCCAGCCGCTACCCAGCCAACTTTCTTTTAGGTCGGAGAAATAGCTGCGGCTCCATACAAAAGGTACCAATCCATCAAAAGCAAAATCAGTTTCATCCGGCAAAACCTTAATCCCCGAAATAGGATTAACAGGACGCCCAATTAATTCGGCAATCTTGCAAGGAATACAGGTTTTATCGGTTTTTGCAAAACCGTTAAAGACAAAACTATCAGAGCCGCCCACAGGCATTGCAGGTGCTTTGACGCGAACGATCTTGGGAGAAGCAAGTATAATTTCTCCATTTTTTAATTTGATATAGCTGCCTCCACCACCGCTAATCATCACTTCGTCCTTACCGACGATCATTACTTTGGCAGTACTACTGGTCAGCTCAAGGTCTTTTTTTGCATCAATTTGCATCTTGTTATTTTTTGCCTGGATTTCAACCTTACCTTTAGCAGCATGAATTTTAAGGGCATTATTTTGTGCAAACAGATTGATACCTTGTAGTGCGTGTGCAGTAAAGTTTTTACCGGCACTGACGTTACTATCTTGTAAGCTGACCCAATGAATATGCCCTTGCGCTGTATTCAATATACTTTGCTTGGTACTGGTAGCCAAACCATCGGGAGCAGAAATAACGATGCCCGATTTTTTTAGTTTTTTTAAACTACTATTAATATGGTTTGTTTGAGCAATACTCTCTGTAGCACTATTTCCTACACGCATAGCGGCGGCATCCAATAATTTGGCTGCATCCAATGCTTTACGCATACGTCGTATTGCCTTACCCATCTCCAATACTTCACCCTTAGCCCCACTTTGTGTATCCGTACTGACAAGCATCCCTTTACTTGCGCGTAACGCACCCCAACCGTCGGTTCTGAGTTCGAAGCCTTCGCCGTTTTCTCCGCGTTTGTTGCGGTTTGAGTCGACGATATGGCCGAGGTTGAGTTGGGATTTCTGATAGTCGGTGGCGAGTTTGATGTGTTCCCGACCTTTCAGGTCTTCCATCCTGAGTTTATTGTTCGCCCAGGTACGGATGACGTTACGGGTGTTCCAATCGGCAGGG
>FLSH01460327.1_pt1 | contig 83271 bp, 70 predicted proteins | sample 1550441 | NCBI WGS metagenome assembly FLSH01 (sample SAMEA4031756, study PRJEB14383) | metagenome | biome: human; feature: oral; material: saliva | place: Philippines | collected 2014 | reverse complement strand
TCGTAGCAACGGGCGTTCCAGCCGAAGCTGGTGGGCCAGAACAGCTGGGTACCGTTCACGGTACCGTTGGCACCGCGGCCGGAAATCAGCCACTGAGCCAGAATAATCGGCTTGAAGGTCGAACCGGGCTGGAAGCCGCTGGTACCGCCGTAGGCCGCGTCAACGTTGTAGTTGTACTCGGTCTTGGAGTGATCGTTCGCATCGGCGGGGGTGCCAAGCTCGGTGTTCTGAGCCATGGCAATCACGCGACCGGTGCCGGGCTCGACACTGGTCAGCGCGGAGTTCACGTCGTTCCAGTTGGTGGCGGCCGGCTGGGTGGAGTCCACTGCCTGCTTGGCCACGGTCTGAGCCTCGGGGTTCAGAGTGGTCACAATCTTCAGACCGCCGCGCTTAATCGCGGTGTTGCGCAGCTCGGCGGTAGCGCCCAAGCTTTCGTCCTGCAGCAGGTAGTTCACCACGTAGCGGCAGAAGAAGGCCTTATCGCCGCTCAGGGAGCAACCCTGCGACTTGGGGTGGACGTCGAGCTTAATATCGCTGGCGATAGCCTCGCTGTATTCCTTATCGGAAATCTTGCCGTCGCGCAGCATGGTGCCAAGCACCACGTCGCGGCGCTCGCGGGCCAGCTCGGGGTTCACGGTTGGGTCGTACACGTTCGGTGCCTGCACCAGACCGGCAAGAAGCGCGGACTGGGCCACGTTCAGGTCCTTAGCGGAGATGCCCCAGTAGTACTGTGCGGCAGCTTCGACACCGTAGTTGGAACCACCCAGGTTCACGATGTTCAGGTAGCCCTCAAGGATTTCATCCTTGGACTTGTTCTGCTCCATCGAAATCGCAAGCTTCATCTCGCGAATCTTTGCGGCGTACGTCTTGTTACCGTTGAGGGTCGCGGTAGCGTCCTCACCGCGGGACACCGCGGCGTCCACGATCAGATTGTTGACGTACTGCTGGGTCAGGGTGGAAGCACCCTGGCGGCGGCCGCTATTGGAGTTAACGATGTTGTTGAGGAACGCACGGCCAATACCGATCGCGGAGACCGCACCGTGCTTGTAGAAGTCGCGGTCCTCAACCGAAACGATGGCGTCCTTCATGTGCTGAGAAATCTGGTCCAGCTTGACCGGGTCGCGGTTCTCGTCGAAGAAGGTCGCGATTTCGGTGGTGCCGTCCGCAGCGTAAATCGTCGAGGGACGCGAGAAGGGACCTTCCGCAATATCTTCGGGGAGGTCCTGGAACCATGACATCGATGCGTTCGCGACCATGCCGGCACTCACGGCCGGAGGCACGACAATGATTGCCGCGAGGAAACCGGCAATCACGCTGAACGCGAGGAACTGCAAAAAATCTCCCGGGCGGCGACGCGCACGGGTTTTCTTAGATGAAGCCATTCATTCAGTTTAACCCATGAAGCTGTGAGAGGAAGCCCTCTCTGGAGAGAACCTCGGTTGAGGCGCTCACTCGGGTTTTCCGACCGCTAGATAGCCGCCGGAGACGAGGAAAGGAAGGCGCAGCACGTGAAAAACACAATGTGACAATCCCTTTTACAAGTAGGGTCCCGAAAGCTAGGCTAGAGGGTATGAAGAAATGGGAATACGCAACTGTACCGCTGATGATCCACACGACCAAGGCAATCCTCGATAACTGGGGCGAGGACGGCTGGGAGCTCGTCACCGTGCTCCCCGGTGCCTCCGCACCCGCCGGCGCAGCCCCCGCATCGAACATGGTCGCGCCCACTCAGGGTAACCCCATCGCCTACTTTAAGCGCGAGAAGGCCGACTAAACGTCGCCCCTCCGGCGGCTCCCCCAGCTATCTTCGCTCCGCGCCGAAAACGTGGTTGCAATTGGGAATAGCTGAGGCGGGCCGCCGGTTAGCCGTTTAACCCTTCGAAAAGCGAAGGGTACATCGCGGACCCGTGGAAAGAACCGTATAACGGCACGCAACGCACACATCTCATCACCGTCCGGGTGTTAGCACCCGCAATCCTTCTGGAGTAATCATGACTGAATCTCGCATCGAAGCCCGCATCCGCGAACTCGGCTACGAGCTGCCCGTCGCACCCGCCCCCGTCGCCGCCTACGTTCCCGCGGTGACCTCCGGCTCCTATGTGTACACCTCCGGCCAGCTGCCCTTCGTCGACGGCGTTCTGCCCGCCACCGGTAAGGTCTCCGGCTCCGGTGAAGAGGGCTTTGTGAACCCCGAGGATGCGAAGAAGTACGCGGGCATCAGCGTGCTGAACGCCCTTGCCGCCGTTAAGTCCGTGATTGGCGATCTGGACCGCGTTCAGCGCGTCGTAAAGGTTGTGGGCTTCGTGGCCTCCGAGGTGAACTTCACCGCTCAGCCGGCCGTGATTAACGGTGCCTCCGAGCTGCTCGGCGAGATTTTCGGCGAGGCTGGCCAGCACGCCCGTTCCGCCGTGGGCGTGCCCGTGCTGCCCCTGGATTCGCCCGTCGAGGTCGAGATTATCGTTGAATATGTCTAATCAGCTGTACACCGGCGCACTGCCGTTGTCGGCTATCCGCGCGGCCCAGGCGCAGCGCGCCTCCCAGGAAGGTCGCCAGGTTGAGACTCCCGGCGGCGCCAACGACGTGAAGACGCTGCCCCTGCCAGTGCAGGAGCGCCGATTCGGCACCGCGGAGGTACCCGCCGAGCCCGAACATCCCCGCATGTTCACGGGCCGCAACTCCTCGCCCGCACCCCGCACCGAGGCCATTCAGCGCCTCTACGTGATCCCGGAGTTCATGCGAGCCGCCGCAGAAAGCTGGCGCGAAGAGGGTAACGAGGGAACCCCCGGCTGCACGATGCGCCAGGCGGCCTCCGTCATCTTCGTGCGCGACGGCGACAACGGTTTGGAGACCATCCTGACCTACCGCCCGGGCACTTCGCCGCTGGGCGTGGTGGCCTTCCCCGGCGGTACCGCGCTCCCCGGTGACGACGAATCCGCCTCCTGGGTGGGCCCCGGCGCCGAATACTGGCAGAAGCAATTTCACTACTCCGACGTGACGAAAGCGCGCCGCAGCGTCATGGCCGCCGTGCGCGAATCCTTCGAGGAGACGGGTATTCTGCTGGCCGGCGAGGATGAACAGGACGTCGTGGAACGCTCCAGCACCCCCGAGCTGATGACCTGGCGCGAGGCCGTGGCCGATCAGGACAAGAGCTTCGCGCACTTCCTGTCTTCGAGCGGGCTCAGTATTCGCGCTGACCTACTGCGCCCCGTGGCGCGTTGGCAGTCCCCGGACTTCTTCCTCAAGCGCTACGACATCGCCTACTTCACCACCGCCCTGCCGGTGGGGCAGGACCCGAAGCTGCTGCTCGGCAAGGGCGTGTGGGGTGATTGGCTGAACGTGCGTGAGCTTCTGGAAGCGCGCGACACGAGCGAGCTGGGCGACCGCATCGGCCAGCCCAATACTGTGGGTCGCCGCCTGGAAGAGCTCGTGACCCCCGGCGTCATGTGCATGCTGGAATCCCTCGCGAGGGCCCAAACCTCGGTGGCGTGGCTGTCGAAGCGCCGCCGCATCGAGGTGCGCAAGGCCGTGCTCGTGAGCCATAACGGCGCTTGCATGCTCTCCTTCACCGAGGTAGAGCCTCCCGCTCCGACCGGGCCGGTCTTCACCGGAGGCCTGGGCGCGGTGCCCCAGACCGGAAGCGAGCTGGACGGACGCGTCGCATAGCCTCGGGCCTGCGCACGCTGGGCATGCACACTCTCAGACCGACCGTTACCGAGGCCCAGGTCGCCTCGGCCGCACCGCTCGACGCATAAATTAACGGCAGGAGCCGCCTCCCCATGCAAAGGAGGCGGCTCCTGCCGTATGTAAAGCGTAACGTTGCGGCACTCATCCTGCCTGGCAGAGCCGGGACGAAAGACCGCAAGGTCGGAGAATGATAGCGGTTATGCCGCTACCGCCTAGCGGGAACGCTGGCGCAGGCGGGGCAGGTCGAGGATGACCACGGCGCGTGCTTCCAGACGAATCCAGCCGCGGGAAACAAACTCGGCCAGAGCCTTGTTCACGGTCTCGCGGGATGCGCCAACCAGCTGTGCCAGCTCTTCCTGGGTCAGCTCGTGGGCAACGAGCACGCCGTCGGTTGCGGGGCGGCCGAAGCGGTCGGCCAGATCCAGCAGAGCCTTGGCCAGGCGGCCGGGAACATCGGAGAAGACCAGGTCGGCCAGGGCCTCGTTAGCGTGGCGCAGGCGGCGAGCCAGGGTCTTGATAACCTGGTCGGAAATCGAGGGGTCGAGCTGCTGGGCACGTTTGAAGGACTCGTGCTTAATAGCTGCCAGGCGGGTCTCGGAAACAGCCACCGCGTTGGTCGAACGGGGCGAAGGATCGAAGAGAGCCATCTCGCCGAACACGTCGCCGGGGCCCATGATGGCGACCATGTTCTCGCGGCCATCGGCGGCGGTGCGACCCAACTTCACCTTGCCGGAGAGTACGGCAAAGAGCTGATCGTCCTGGTCACCCTCGTAGAAGAGGACAGCGTTACGGGAGAGGTCAATCTCCTGAATGTCATCGGTCAGCAGGGCAAATGCTGCGTCGTCAAGATTCGCAAAAAGAGGGGTGCGACGGAGGATCTCGAGATCCATGAAGTTCTCCTAGATATGAGGTGAAGAGCCGAAGCCCGTGATGTTCAGTGAGTGAGCCTGAACCTATGTAAAGTATCTCACGACTGCAGTGTGAGACGGCTCAAGCGGGTGTGACATATTCAACTGATAAGAGCGTACCCTAAAATTTTGGTTTAAGCACTCAGAACTCCGGAGCTTTACAACAAAAGTTTTTCATTCCCGGCAAATTCTAAGGTTTAGCACAGCTTATGGGTCTACTATCGGTCCATTGGGTGTGCCCACCGACGGGCCGCATATCGTGGGTGCATCCCTGATCATTTCTACCCACCCCCAAGGAGGCCCCGTCAAAATGGCTGACATTAACCCCCTTGATATCGTCATCCCTATTCTTCTACTGCTCTACTTCCTCGCCGGAATCCGTAGCGGCTTCTTCACGACCCTCGGCACCTTCCTCGGCCTCGGCCTGGGCGTTTGCGCCGCCGCGTGGCTCGTGCCCCTGGCCGTCGCCTCCGTCGGGACCCAGTGGAGCCTTATCACCGCGGTTGGCGTGCTCATCCTCTGCCTGACCATCGGGCAGTGGCTGGGCGTCGTCGCCGGACGTACCATCCGGAAGGTCACCGACGTTACCCCGCTGAAGGGCATCGAACGATTCTTCGGCGGCGTGCTCAACCTCGCCGCCTGCGCCCTCGTGCTGGTCGTGCTGACCATCTCGATGCGCACCGTGCCCATCCCGCAACTGAACACTGCGCTCAGCCAGTCCAAGACCCTGACCTGGATGGTCACCAGCACCCCCGATGCCCTTAAGGACCAGATCGACTCGGTCCGTAACAACGTGCTCGCCTCCACCTCCATTCCCGAGGTCAGCGAGCTCATCGCCCCCGAAGCATCCGCCCCGACCCAGAGCGTTGAGTCCGATGCGCTTGACGCCGCCAGCGCCTCCGTCGTGGAGATCCTGGGAGCCGCAGAGCAGTGCGGCTACACCTCCACCGGATCCGGCTTCGTGGCCGACACGGGCCTGGTCGTCACCAACGCCCACGTGGTTGCCGGCGTGAGCTCCCCGGTCGTGCAGGACTCCCGCGGACGCACCTGGCCTGGCACCGTGGTCTACATGGATAGCGAACAGGACCTCGCGTTCATCAGCGTGCCGAAGCTTCCCCTGAAGCCGCTCACCATCGGCAAGAACGCCTCCGCGGGTAGCCTCGTCACCTTCATGGGCTACCCCAAGGGCGGCCCGTTCAAGGCGCTGCCCGCCACCGTGCAGGGCATCGGTAACACCCAGACCATCGACGCCGACACCGGCCGAGCCAACGCCATGCGCCAGGTCTATCAGCTGGCAGCCGACGTTCAGCACGGCAACTCCGGCGGCCCCGTCCTCGACGAGAACGGCAACGTGGTTGGCGTGATTTTCGGTAAGGCAACCACCGGCCAGACCGGCTACGCCATCACCGCGACCACCCTCAAGCAGGCCCTGGCCGAGGGCGGTAACAACACCGCCGCGGTCTCCACTGGATCCTGCCGTAAGTAGCTAGTATCGAGCCGTGGAACAGCGGCACAACAGATTAGGCTCCCGCCCTCACACGAGGAACGGGAGCCTGAACTATTTCACGAACGGGGGAGGGCAAGTTACTCAGCGAGATGCTGCGCTGCTATTCCGCCAGATGCTGCACTGGGCTATTCCGCCAAATGCTGCGCCAGGAAATCTACCGCCATGACGTAACCGTAAGCGCCGGCACCGGCAATCACCGCGGTGGCCTGCGGGGATACGAAGGAACGGTGACGGAACTCCTCGCGGCGGTGAACGTTCGACAGGTGTACCTCAACCACCGGAAGCTCCACCGCCTCCAGGGCGTCGTGAAGCGCCACGGAGGTATGCGTGTACGCCGCCGGATTGATAATGATGGCGGCCCCGCGCGTGCGGGCACGCTGAATCTCGTCCACCAGAACACCCTCGTGGTTGGACTGCATGAATTCAACGTCGAAACCGTGGGCGGCGGCACGCTCACGCACTGAACGCTCAATATCGTGCAGGGTCGTGTAGCCGTACACCTCGGGGCGGCGCTGCCCGAGCAGGTTCAAGTTCGGGCCGTTAAGCACAAAAATCGTATCTGACATAGAACCAGTGTGGCACAGCAGGCACCCGCACAGTACGAGCCAACGCGAACTGCCCAGAAAATGACGCGGTATAGAAGACGGAGGCCAACTACGGTGAACCTCGCTACCGTCCGCCCCCCAAAGCCCGGTACCCTCACGCTATGACCGAGAACGCCACCCACCCCGCAACGGCCGCACAGAACACCCCGGCCCAAGACACTGCGGCAGACAACACCGAATCACTCCTGCAGATTCGCGTCGTCCCAGAGTTCAAAGCCGCCGCGGCCGCACGCCGGCTCAAGGCCCGCGCACCCGAAAGCCACCTCTCCACGGTGCGCCGCGCCCGCAAAATCAACCGTATCCTGGGCGAAACCTACCCCTACGCGGTCGCCGAACTCGACTTCGACACCCCCTTCGAGCTACTCATCGCCACCGTGCTCTCGGCGCAGACCACCGACGTGCGCGTCAACTCCGTGACCGGTGCGCTCTTCGCCCGCTACCCGGATGCCACCGCGCTCGCCTCCGCACGCTACGAGGAGGTCGAGCCCTACATCCAGTCCCTCGGCTTCTACCGCGCCAAGGCACGCTCCATCGTGAACCTCTCGCGCCAGCTCGTCGAGGAGCACGGCGGGCAGGTGCCCTCCACCCTCGAGGAGCTCGTCAAGCTCGCCGGAGTCGGCCGCAAAACCGCAAATGTGGTGCTCGGCAACGCCTTCGGCGTGCCCGGACTGACCGTCGACACGCACTTTGGCCGCCTGGCCCGCCGCATGGGATTCACCACCGCCGAGGCCCCCGAAGCGGTCGAAAAAGACGTTGCAGAGCTCATCGAACGCAAGGACTGGACCATCTTCTCGCACCGCATGGTCTACCACGGCCGCCGCATCTGCCACGCCAAGAAGCCCGCCTGCGGCGTATGCCCGGTTGCAGATCTCTGCCCCTCCTACGGCATCGGCGAGACCAACGAGCAGAAGGCCCGCAAACTCATGAAGTACGAAATGGCACCCGGTCGAGAAGACCTGCACCTGCGATTCCTGCAGGGCGCAACCCGCCGCCAGCTACAGGCCGAGGGGTACCCGCTCAGCGCCTAGCCGGCCCCTGCCGTACACTGGTGAAATCGCCGTAGACGGCCCGCACGGATAGCGCGAGCCATGGACGAGCACAACCTCACGCCTGCATATGATGCGGAGAGCAACCAACTATGACCGTGACCAGCGGAACCGAGCACCCTGCCCGTGACCTTCTCGAGGCCCTCGCCAGCGGCGGGGTCGAATTTGACGTGGACGCCCTGCTACGCAGCGCCCCCGCCAGCCCCCTGAGCAAGGAGGCCGCCGTGCTGATTCTCTTCGGCGTGCTCGATGACTCGCCCTCCACCGGCGAATTCGAAGGATGCCCCGAGAACGTGGGTGCCGACCTGGACGTGCTTCTGCTCGTGCGTGCCGCAACACTGCGCGCGCACGCCGGTCAGCCCGCCTTCCCCGGCGGGAAAATCGACCCCGAAGACTACGCGCTCGCCGAGTCCACGGGCGAACCGGTCGCACACATCGCCGCACTGCGCGAGGCCGTGGAGGAGACCGGCCTGGACCCCGCCGGCGTGCAGGTCCTCGGCCAGCTACGCACCCTGCCGCTTCCCATCAGCGACTTCATGGTCACCCCCGTCATCGGTTGGTGGAACAGCCCCGTGCCCGTCAGCGTGGTCGACCGCAACGAATCGGCCCTCATCGCGCGGGTTCCGGTGCACGATCTGCTGAACCCCGCCAACCGGCACACCGCCTACGTCAAACGCGGCCGCACCTCGCACCGCACCCCCGCCTTCGACGTGCGCATGCCCGGCGGTGAGGAGTTCACGGTGTGGGGATTCACCGCGATTCTGCTGGACCGCATCTTCGACTCGCTCGGCTGGACCGTGCCTTGGAACCGCAACGATCTACGTCCGGCACCCGGGTACGAGCCCTAGAACCCGCCGGTCGTATGGCGTGCCGGTCAGCCGGTGGAGCCAGCCGGTGGAAACGAACGCGGCCCCACCCCGCGGCGGCCCGCACAGCCCGCCGCGGGTTATTTACCTTCGGAGTAATCGTGTACGTGGTGCACCGAGACGGGAAAATCCACCGGGACCCTGCCGAAAAGCAGACGCGCCGCCTCCGCCGCACACTCGCGCACGATGCGAGCCACGCGCTCGGCCTCCAGCTCCGGACCGCACAGCAGCAGCTCATCGTGCAGAAAATAGACGATGCGGGTGCGCATGGGCATGCCGAAAATCGTCTCCGTCAGCAGGCGGGCGCGCACCGAACCCATCCAGCACAGCGCCCACTCCGCGGCGGTTCCCTGAACAATAAAGTTGCGGGTCATGCGGCCGTGAGCACGCGCGGTCGACACCGCACGCGATTCGGCCGCCGGTGAGGAACGATCCGCCACAATCTCGCGAAAATGATCGCTCACCGGCGGTGAAGTGCGCCCCAGAAAAGTCGTCACCTGGCCGCCCGCCTCACCGATGCGCGCCGCCCGCTCCGTGAACTCCATGGCCTGCGGGAAGAGGGCCGCAACGTGCGGAAGAAGCGCCCCAATCTCGCCGCTGCGTCCGCCGTACATGATGGCGAGCATGCCCACCTTGGCGTGGGCGCGCTCCGTCAGACCCACGCCCTTGAGACGCGCCAACTCGGCGATGCCGGCGTACAGGTCAGCGCCTCGTCCGGCCGCTGCGAGCGCCTCATCCCGGCTGAGGGCCGCCAGGATGCGCGGCTCAATCTGCGAGCCGTCCGTCACCGTCAGAATCTGCCCCTCGGGGGCCTGAATTGCCTGCCGAATCTCGGCAGGAAGCTGCAGGGCGCCGCCGCCCGAAGCGCCCCAGCGCCCGGTCGCGGCCCCGCCCACCTCAAGGTGCGGGCGGAAAGCGCCCTCAGAAACCCAGGTGTCGGACCACGCCCAGCCGTTGGCGGTCCAGATACGGTACAGCTTCTTGTAGCGCAGAATCGGTTCAATGAGGGCCTGCCGCTTCTGCCGCTGCGAGGGCACGGCCTTCGCCCAGCTCTTGAGCTCCCAGGACCGGGTCGACGTCACCGAGGCACCCGCCGACTGCAGGGCGTGTAGAAGCTCCTGCGGTGAGTCGGGGTTAAGCGTGGGCATGAACAGCATGCGCTGGATCTCTTCGACCAGCTCCTGCATCTTTTGTGGGCGTTGGCCGGGCTCGGGCCGGGGGCCCAGTAGTTCCTGCAGGTGTTCGTGGTGAGCCCTCACGTTAAAGGGGATGCCGTAGTACCCGATTTCGGCAGCGACGAGGGCGCCCGCCGATTCGGCCGCCGCCAGCAATCGCAGACGTTCGGGATGCTTCGAGGAGCTGATGGCCCGCGCCTGGGCCAGCCATTCGCCCATGAGGGCGCGCACGACGGGGTGTTCCGGCAAAAGACGGACGGGCCCGGCCGAAAGCTGTGCCTCGAAAGGCTCGTGAGGCGCCGGCTCAAGAAGATCGTGGGTCCCCGAGGCCTGCGCGGGATTCTTTGCGGAAGCACCGGCTGAACCGGCGTTCTTCTGAGCGGCACCGCTCAGGAAATCCGCGCCGAATAGTTCCTCCTGCCCCTGAATTTGGCGGGCCACCGGCAGGTATCCCTGGGGCTCTAGAGCCTCGGCGAGTTCCGAGAGGTCCAGCTCGGTTTCGTAGCTGACAAAGCGGCTGGGATGCGTGGCTGCGGTCCGCAGAATACGCTGCACGAGCCGCAGATCGTAGCACTGGTGCACGCGCACCCCGCGCCGTAATAGCAGGGGTGCGATGTGGCGGGTATCGGCCCAGATCCAGCGCGGGGGTCGGCGGTCCGGGGACTGCTCGGCCCTCCGCTCAACCTCGCGCACGTAGGCCGCCAGGTTCGCGGCGCTGACCCGGTCTGCGCGCAGAATCTGCGGAATAAAGGAAGGGTCGGCCAGCTGCTCGGCGGTGGGGTCTTCGTAGTGGAAAGCTCCCCAGGACGTCACCGGGCTCTCCGCCCGTCCGCGCGCGGGCACGCCCGCCGCAATGCGGGCGGTGACGGGCTGATTCGCGGTGCCGGTGCGGGCCGTGATGTCCGCACCGGTGGCGGGGCTGAGAAGGATGTACATAGCTCCATTATCGGTGACGACCGGGTGCGGGCCGTGACGGGGCGTCGACCCTGTGGATAGTAGGAGCGGCTGAGCGGCTGAAGGGGTTGTGCGAGGCTGGGGGCGCTGTGCGAGGCCGGGATGCCGTGTGAGACAGGGGCGCTGTGCGAAGCGGGGGCGGGTCTTGAAGCGGGTGAGTTTTGGAGTAAGCGAGTTTTGGGGCGGACGACTCTGGGGCTGTGCGGTTTTCGCGTTTCGTCATAAAGCCGTCGGAACGGGGGCTGATCGTCTGAGAAGAGACAAAAATGCCCTGTGGATAACGGATTTTGCGGGGTTTAAGCCGGAATTATCCACAGAACGATTGTTCTATATTTGGGGGTTTTCCTCTCGTGGTGTGATGAAGCCATGAAGACCACCGACCAGCTACAGAACCCGCAGCGCACCCTACTCGCTGACCCGCCGCGCGTGAGGGCGCAGATTCCTCCGCGGGAGTCGGAACAGGGCCTTGCCCCCACACCGTCCGCTGTGGCGCCTCACGGGGTGCCTATGCCTAGCGAGGTGTCTGCCGGGGCGAGCGTTTCCGCGCTGATGGTGCCCGAAGACTACCGGGCCCGCGCCGTGGCCGTACAGGCGAGGGAGCGCATCCTGCGTTCCCCGGAATTGAGCTCCCTCGCGCTCGACGGAGCTACGGCCTTTAATGGGCCCTCATCAGCACAGCCCTTCTTCGAGTCGCCGTTGCGTCCTCTCCTCGAGGGGGTCGTGGAGGAGGTTATCGCCGAGATAGACGGAGCCCCGCCGCCCGGTGCGCTCCCGGGGCCGTCCCGGGTAGCCCCGGGGATTCTGCACCGTTTTATGCCCCGGGTCCTCTCGGGTACCCTCTCCCTGCAGAGAAAGCCGGGGAAGCTGCCGGGCGTTTTTACTGCACATCCCGCAGGTCCGCGCGCCGCCGAACGGGGGACCGCCCCGTGGAGCTACCCCAGCGTCGAACACGTACCCGTCGACCGAGAACTGGCTCTGCGCTACCTGGGGTCTGAGCTCTACGGGTTTGGCGCGCTCGATTTGCTCCTCGAAGCGGGGGAAAAACTCGGCGCCGCCATCACCGATATCTACGTGAACTCACCCTGCGATATATGGGCGGGCATCGGCGGTGAGGTTCGCCCCGTCGCCCTGAGCCTCGGCAACGAGCAGCGAGTGCGTGCCCTGGCCGAGCGCCTTATTCGCCGCCGCGGTGGGCAACTGGATACCGCGCATCCGGCTACCGACGTCAGCGACGAGGTGGGTCGACGCATCCACGCCATCATTCCGCCCCTGAGCGAGCGCACCCGCCTGTCCATCCGATTGCCGGCAAGGGAACGCCCTGGCCTAAACCGCCTCGTCAGCGTCGGATTGTGCGATGAGGCGACCGCCGCCTACCTGCGCCGCATGATTGCCGAACGCCGCGGATTCGTCATTAGCGGCGGTACGGGAACCGGTAAGACGACGCTCCTCAATGCCCTGCTGGGGCTGTGCACGCCGCAGGAGCGCCTCATTCTGCTCGAAGACACCCCGGAACTCGCGCCGCAGCATGAGCAGGTTATTGCCCTCAAAACTCGCGCCGCCAACTCCGAAGGCGCCGGCGAAATCGGGCTGGGTGAGCTGATTGTGCAGGCGCTGCGTATGGGCCCGGATCGGCTCGTGGTCGGTGAGTGCCGCGGTGCGGAGGTGGTGCACCTGTTGACCGCCATGAATACCGGTCACCGCGGTGCCGGAACGACCCTGCACGCCAATAGCGCGCAGGCGGTGCCCCTGCGTTTGTGTGCCTTGGGTGCGCTCGCCGGACTAGATAGTAGAACGGTCGCTCTACATACGGCGACGGCTTTTGAACGCATTATCCACCTGGAACACCGGGACGGACGCCGCCGCATCGAGGGTATCTACAGCCTGCACCCCGCAGTTGAGGGGAGCGAAGAGTACCTGCAGGTCAGGCGTATGTCTACCGAATCCAATGTTGGGTACTAGCCCCCGAAATGGGGGAAGCAGAAAACGTGAAAGGAGGAAGCAATGCAGCAGAACGAGAAGAGCAATGAAAACCTTCGCGAACGCTGGACTGAGCGCCTAGCTGGGCGCATCGCCGGAGCAGCCAGCGCCGAGGAAATGCGCATGTGGCCGCTCATGCTACGCACCCTCGCCCTGAGCCTGCGCGCCGGCATTCCCCTGCAGGAGGCGGTGCACACCAACTCTGGCTCCGGGCAACTCGGGCAGTTCGGGCAGGGTGAGCCGGTGCCGGGTGCGGGGAAAGCACCCGCGAGAAAAAGCGCCCAGAAAAGCATCCGACCCCGACGAGAACGAGGAGCCTCGCCCCTCTCCGAAGACTACGGGCACAAGCGGTGCGCCGAAGATATCCGCCGCTTCACGCAGGCTCTCGCCACGGTTACCTCCTGGGGTGCACCCGCGCACCTCGCCTGCGCCCAACTGCTCGAAAACAGTGCCCGGATGCGCCCGCACAGCCGAGAGCGCCTGCACGACCTGCAGCTGAGCCTGCGCATGAGCGAGAGCGCCGGTGCGCCGCTCGCCACGAGCCTGGAACGCGCCGCCGAACACGCCGAAGAACGCATCGATGCGCTTCTGGGCAGGCAGAGCGCCCTCGCCGCACCGCGTGCCACCGGCAGGATCCTCTCCTGGCTGCCGCTGCTCGGCCTCGGGTTGGGGGTGCTCATGGGAAGCGACCCCGTGGGTGTGCTGACAGGGTCCGTTCTCGGAGCGGTCACCGGTTTGCTCGGGCTGGGGCTCGCCTTCGCCGGGCGCCGCTGGACCGCCGCGCTCGTGCATCGGGCGGAGGTGGAGAGCGCAAGGCCGGGCACCAGGGCGGCGAATGCTGAATCTGAGACGGAAAAGTCTGCCTCGCCAGCAGGTGCAGCGCCCGTTGATACCGCCCTCGTGCTGGAACTGCTCGCCGCGCAGTTGAGAGCCGGGCTCGCACCGCTTGCTGCGCTGGGCACCCTCGCCGAGGCGCTCAACAGCCGACCCCTGCACACGGTCTGCCAGCGCCTACAGATGGGTAGCAGCTGGGGGAGTGCCTGGTCGGGGTCCGCGGCGGGAACCTTCGGTGAGCTGCGGGATGCGCTCGCCCCCGCCTATACGGGCGGCGCACCCAGCACGGCGCTGTTGCTCTCCCTCGCCGATGCGCACCGCCTCAGCGAACGCCGCGCGGCAGAACGCGCCGCCGGAAAGCTCTCCGTAGCGCTCGTGGTACCCCTCGGGCTGTGCTCGCTGCCTGCCTTTATCTGCCTGGGCATTGTGCCCATCCTCATTTCGCTACTACCCACGCTGACCGGCTAAAGAACCAAGCCTATAGGCGCTGTCGACTAGCTGAAATGCTGAAAAGTTTAGACCTTCGCTTTAGACCCTCGCCCATCTGCCGTGAACGCGGATGGGCACCCACCCCGCCCCGAATGAACGGGGCACAACGAAAGGAAAACCAATGACGAACACCCTCTGCGAAGCAATCCGCCACGACCTGCACACTGCCGATATTTCGGTCGGCGCTCCGGTCAATGCCCCGGTCGGTGCTCCGGGTGGCATTCCGAGCGAAATTCAGCCCGCCGCGCTCGGTGCCGTGCAGGGCGCTGAAACGCAGACCGTTCTGGGTCCCGTGCCGCTGTCCGTTGCCATCGCAACCACCATGAAGCAGCTGCGTGAAGAATGCCCTGAGCTCTTCAGCGATACCGAGCTTTTCACTGATACCAAGCTTTTCAGCGACGCTGAACTTTCCGCCGGCGCTGAACAGAAGCATGCCGGCCCCAGGATTGACCCTAACGAAATGGAGATTGATATGAACACGGACCGTCTGAACCCCGAGCAGGCGCTGACCATTGCCCGCGCGCTCGCCGAGGGCTGCACCCTGGACGAATGCGGCGCTACCTGCCGCAGCCTGGGTGAGCACGCACCTGGCTGCACCGAATATGTACCAGCTGAGGGGCACGAAAAGGCGCTCGAAGACTACGCCCCCGCGGGTGACCCGGAGGAAGGCGCCTCCACCGCGGAGTACGGCATTGTGATGCTCGCGGCGGTCGGTTTCGCGGGTCTGCTGGTGCTGATTCTCAAGTCGGATGAGGTGCGTTCCATGCTCCTGGATATTGTGCGTAATGCCCTGTCGATTGCGGGCAATACGGGGCTGCTCTAGAGCCTTTGGTAAAACCCGCCATAGGATTTAGTTCTAGATGCTAGGTTCCCCGGAAAATCAGACTAGAAAGGAGGAATAAAGAATGAACGCTCATGTGAATTTGGGTGCTTTGCGGTGCACTCGTCTCGCAGGAAAAGTCGGGGCGGAACCGGCACCCTCGACCCCGCACAAGAGCCCCGCAGAAGAGGGCGTGATTACCGCCGAATTTGCGGTCGCCCTACCCGCCGTGACGGTGGTGCTCGCCCTCTGTCTGGGTGCCGCCTCCACGGGGGTTGCGCAGCTGAAGGTGGAGGAGTCCGCGCGAACGGCCGCACGAGCCGCCGCCCGCGGGGATTCCGAGGCGCAGATTCGCTCCGCCGTCAGCCGCATCGACCCGGCGCAGAGCGTGCAGATTTCCGTTTCTCCTGATGATGCAGCCGTGACAGAGGCGGGGCGCGCCCGACAGGTGCACGTGCGGGTGAGTCGCCCCGCCCCCGGTGTGATCGGCTCGGCAACCGGCTGGATGCTGCGGGCAGACGCCCACGCCCGTGTTGAAAGCGGCGGCAAAAACAATGCTGAAAACGGTGCGGGGCATGAAGGTGAATAGAGCCGCTATGCGCCCCGCCCCGAAAGCAACCTCCGAGAATCAACGCCCCGAAGAGGGTAGCGGCACCGTCCTCGCCCTCACCATTATTGCGGCGCTACTGGTGGTGACCGTGGTGATCGCCGGGCTCATCGGGGTGGTGTCCGCGAACCGCAGGGCGTCCGCAGCCGCCGATTTGAGCGCACTCGCGGCGGCGGATGCCTACCGCGGGCTCACCGAGGGCGACCCGTGCGCGGTGGCGGCTGATCTTGCCGCCCGCCACGGTGCACACCTGGAATCCTGCACGTTTCCGGACCGCCCTGAAACGGTGGAGGTGACGGTCGCCGTCCCGGTCGCAGGGCCCATGGGGATGCTGGGCCCGGCGAGGGTGCGTGCCCGCGCCGGGGCTGAGTATCCCGAAGAAGGGCACCCCGAAGAAGAACATGCGGCGGGCAACGCAGAGGAGCTGAGCCCCGCGGAAGTTGCCGAGCTGGAGGAAGAACTGGAAGCTGAGCAGGACTCAGTCCCCGAACCATCCGAGCTGGAAAACCCAACCGATCCAGAAAGCCCCGCAGGCCAAGAAACCCCAGCCGACTAGGCTATTTACGCTCTCGGGAGTTGTCATCCCAGCACGCCCTACGCCGCCTGCAGTAACCTACGCCTCCGCCATGCTCCGCAGCATCGCCTGCAGTAGCGCCCGTGCGCACTCGCTGCCCGCCTTGCTCATTCCCGAAGACTATCGCGCCCGCGCCGTCGCCCTGCACGCCCGCGAGTTGATCCTGTAATCGCCGCAGATGAGCGCTATCGCCCTGAGTGGTTTTAGTGCCGGGGTTGAGAATGCAGGGGGAGCGTCTGCCTAATGATGGATTGGATGATATTGTAGATTTACTTAGAAAAATGGAATTAACTGGTGAACAAAAGTTAGAAATATATTTCTTGACAGAGAAGTATTTAGGTAGCGTACAATAAGTTGTGTAAACACAACTTGTTAAATACATTAATCGAAGAATTTAAGAGGAAATAAACATTAGGGAGGTTGCAACAGCAATGAGCAATTTGAATAATGCAGTTAACTTTATTAAAGAAATAGAGAAATTAAAGTCAGTAACAAGATTTAATAGAACCCTTGATGGAAGATTTGAAAATAGTGCCGAGCATTCTTGGCAGTGCGCGATAGCTTCGATTGTTCTTCAAGATTATTATCCTGAAAAATTGAATATAGAAAAGGTCATTTCTATGTTGCTGATTCATGATTTAGGTGAGATCTATGCCGGAGATACTTGGGTTTTTGATGATGAAAAAAAGGTTCACTCTCATGATAGAGAGCTAGAATCTATAAAAAAGACAATGAGCATCCTCCCAGAAGAAAAATATTTGAATATGAAAAATTCTTGGCTGGAATTTGAAAAAGGGCAGAGTGCTGAGGCGAGATATGCAAGAGTTATTGACGCATTGGTACCACTTATAAATCACTTAGAAGTGTCAGAATTAAATTATAATCCAGATAATATTAGTTCAGACATGGTATTAGAAAAGAAAAAATTTATAAAAGGTGAATCTAAAGAGTTGTGGAAACTGACTGAAGAGTTGGTTAAGGAAAGTGTAGAAAAGGGCTTATATTTATAATATCAATTGGCCTTTAAAATAAATGGAAAAAAGAATATATTGTATTTGGTTGGTAGTAAAGGAATCTCCAGAATTGGAGATATTATGTTTGACTTTGCTAATAATACATTTTTGGCTATAGTCCTACCCCGCACAAGAGCACCGCGGATGAGGGCGTGATTACCGTTGAATTTGCGGTCGCCCTACCCGCTGTGACGATGGTGCTCGCCCTCTGCCTGGGTGCCGCCTCCACGGGGATTGCACAGCTGAAGGTGGAGGAGTCTGCGCGAACAGCTGCACGAGCCGCCGCCCGCATTGAAGGCGGCGCTGAAAATGATGCTGAAAACGGTGCGGGTCATGAGGGTGAGTAGAGCCGCTATGCGTCCCGCCCCGAAAACAGCCTCCGAACCTTCTGAGTCAGAAAACCCAGCCGATCCAGAAAGCCCAGCCGACTAGGCTATTTACGCTTATTGGGAGTTGTTATCCCAGCACGCCCTATGCCTCCTGCTGTAACCTACGCCTCCGCCATACTCCGCAGCATTGCCTGCAGTAGCGCCCGCGCGCCGTGCTTGCTGAGCGGCTCGTTGCGGTTGCCGCACTTGGGTGAGTGCACGCAGGAGGGGCAACCGTTGTCGCATCCGCAGCTTTCGATGGCTTCGAGGGTGGCGCTCAGCCACTGCGTAACCGCGTTGAAGCCGCGCTCGCTGATGCCCGCACCGCCCGGCGCGGCATCGTAAACGAAGATCGTGGGCTGGCCGGTATCGACGTGGTAGAGCGTGGAGAGCCCTCCCAGATCCCAGCGATCGCTGGTGGCGATGAGGGGCAGCAGGCCGATGGCGGCGTGCTCGGCGGCATGCAGGGTGCCCGGGCCGTCCTCTTCGGTCACTCCGGCCCCGAAGAGGTAGCTGGGCTCGAACGTGAACCAGACGGCTTCGGTGATGAGCACCTCCGGGGGCATGGGCATGGGCTCGTTACCCAGGTGCTCACCGCCGTAGACCGAGAAACGTTTGTAGCCGGTCACCTGGTTGGTGACCTGAACCTGGCCGCGGTGCATCGTGAGGACGGTGTCGGAACTTTCGCCGGGGCCTACGCTGCGGGCCTCCTCGAAGCGTACGCGCGCCCGCTCGGCGAGCACTCGCACCTCGGTGGTTTCGATAGCTCGCGTGTAGAAGTCCGGGTTGGCGCGGCTGAGCAGAATCACGCGCTCGTCCTCGCTGAGGGATTCGACCACGTAGAGAACGTTCTGGTGAATATATACCGCTCCGGGGTGCCCCTGACTCATGGCGTGTGCGGCGTCCATGGTGCCGACGAGCGTACCCTCCTGCCCGTCGATGAGCTGGTAGGGGCCACCACCGGTTCCGCGGATGTCGACCAGGTCGGCGGCAGACTCGGCGTGCGTCCAGTACCAGCCGTCGGCGCGGCGGCGCAGGTACCCCTGCTGCACCAGGCGATCCAGGAGCGCCTCGGTGTGCGGGCCGAAAAGGTTCAGCTCCTCAACGCGGATGGGGGCCTCCTGGGCGGCCGCACAGAGCTGAGGGGAGAGCACATAGGGGTTGGTTGGGTCGAAAACGGTGGCTTCAACGTCCTGCCCAAAAATCGCCTCCGGGTGGTGCACCAGGTAGGTATCGAGCGGGTTGTCGTCGGCGATGAGAACGGCGAGCGCGTCCTGGCCGCCTCGTCCGGCTCTGCCGATGCGCTGGGTAAAGGATGCGCGGGTGCCGGGCCAGCCGGCCACGATGACCGCGTCCAGCCCGGAAATGTCGATACCCAGCTCCAGTGCGGAGGTGCTGGCCAGGCCCAGCAGCTCGCCGTTGCGGAGCCTGCGTTCGAGTTCGCGGCGCTCTTCGGGGGTGTATCCTGCCCGGTACGCGGCGACACGGTGGGCGAGGCCGGGCTCAACTTCGTCGAGGTAGCGTTGGGTCTTCTGCGAGAGGACCTCCACGCTACGACGGGAGCCCGCAAAGACCAGCGAGCGGGTGCGCGATAGCACCAGGTCGGTGAGCATCTGCGCACCCTGCTCGATGGGGGAGAGGCGGCGTGGGGCGTTCTGTTCGGCTTCGGATTTGAGGGCCTCCTGCTGGGTGCTGCGGGCACCGGCGGCCAGGCGGTCGGTTGCTGCGGGCGGGAGTAGCTCGGGTTCCCAGAGCACCACCGCAGTCTCGCCGCGGGCGGCCGTGGATTCGGTGATGGCGGTGACCGCCCGCTGCGGCACGCCAATGAGCTTGGCGAAGGACTCGACCGGGTTGGAGCTGGTGGCCGAGGCGCCGTAGAACACGGGCACGGTGCGGTAGAGGGCGCAGACGCGACGCAGGCGGCGCATCAGATTGGCGATGTGTGCGCCGAAGACCCCTCGATAGCTGTGGGCCTCGTCGAGCACCACGTAGCGCAGCCCGCGCAGGAAGGAGGCCCACTGCCGGTGGTTGCTCAGAATCGAGTAGTTGAGCATGTCCGGGGTGGTGAGGATGAAGTTGGCGTGCTCGCGAATCCAGCGGCGTTCGCCGGTGGGGGTGTCCCCGTCGTAGCTGGCCGGGTAAAGCCCGGGAAGATTGTAGGAGGTGAGGGCGGTGAGTTGGTCTGCGGAGAGTGCCTTCGCCGGAGAAATATAAAGAATGTTCGCTCTATTATTGAGGTTCTCAGTCCCGGAATAAGCGGAAGTTGAGCTCACCGGTTCGCCGCACGAAGCTCGGTAAACGGCGTCCAGCGTGGGCATCAGGTAGCTCAGGGTCTTGCCCGATGCCGTGCCCGTGGCAACGATAACGTGCCCGCCAGCACTCTTCGCACCTTCAGCGTGTGCAGGAGCCCCCGCCTCAACGCGCCCCGCCTGCCAGCCGTAGCGTGCCGCGCTCGCCTCCAGGGTGGCGTCAAGACCGGCGTGGGCCGCCTGCGCGGCGGCGACCTGGTGAGCGTATGGCTCCGAAATGCCGAGAGATTCGAAGGCCTCCACCACGCGCGGATGCATCCACTGCGGCCAGGGGGCGTGCTCCGCCTCGCGGGCCGGGATGGTGTGCACGTGGGTGATCTGCTCGGGCAGGGTGGAGGCGGGCGACAGCTCGGGGAGGAGGGCGCTCAGAGCCTGCTGAGTGGCGTTTGGAAGGTCGCCGAGGCGGCGGGGCACGCCGGGTACCGCCGGTGGGCCCGAACGGTCTACGTTCGCGGATTGGGGGTCTGCGGGGTGATGAGCTGCGTGCTGGGGCATGGCTTCAATTGTAGGTCTCGGCTCGCGCGCGAACTCCCTCGTTCGTTACGGGCCCATCCGTCTTCGGTCGGAGGCGTTCCGGGGTATCGGGCGTATTTCTGTGCCGAGGGTTCGCACGCATCAAGGATTCTGTATGTATTGAGGGTATTGCACGTTAAAATAGTTTCGTGGCTCAAAATAAGATTATTCTGTATTACCAGTTCGCCCCCATCGCCGACCCGCAGGCGGTCATGCTCTGGCAGCGTGCCCTCTGCGAGAAGCTCGGCCTGCGCGGGCGCATCCTGATTTCCAAGCACGGCATTAACGGCACCCTCGGCGGCGAGATTAACGCGGTCAAGGCGTACACCAAGGAAACCCGCAAGTACCCCGGCTTCAAGAACATGGAGTTCAAGTGGTCCGAGGGTGGTGCGGAGGACTTCCCTCGCCTGTCCGTGAAGGCTCGCGACGAGATTGTGGCTTTCGGCGCTCCCGACGAGCTGCAGGTGGACGAGAACGGCGTCGTTGGCGGCGGCGTTCACCTGAAGCCTGAAGAGGTCAACAAGCTTGTTGAAGAGCGCGGCGACGAAGTGGTCTTCTTCGACGGTCGTAACGCGTTCGAGGCGAAGATTGGCAAGTTCAAGAACGCTATCGTTCCCGACGTGCGCACCACCCACGACTTCATCCGCGAGATTGAGTCCGGCAAGTACGATCACATTAAGGACAAGCCGGTCATCACCTACTGCACCGGCGGTATTCGCTGCGAGATTCTCTCCGCGCTCATGAAGAACCGCGGCTTCAAGGAGATTTACCAGATCGACGGCGGCATCGTGCGTTACGGCGAGAAGTACGGCGACAAGGAACTCTGGGAAGGCTCGCTCTACGTCTTCGACAAGCGCATGCACATGGAGTTCACCCCGGACACCGTCACCATTGGCAAGTGCGAACAGTGCGGCGCCCCCTCGAACAAGTTCGAGAACTGCTCCAATGAATCCTGCCGCGAGCTGGTTCTGCTCTGCCCCGAGTGCGCAGCTGATGACGCGAAGCGCCACTGCGTGCCCGAGTGCTCGGTGGACCGCGAAGCAGCTGAGGCGAACGCCTAATGGCAGCCGCTAAGGGCGGCGCGGTTCAGATTTCTGAACCTCGCATTGAGGAGCACCCGGCGATGGTTGTCGCCGGCGTTTCGCAGGTGTTCCCCCTGGACGGCGACTTTTCCTCGCTGTGGGATGAGCTGAATCAGAAGGCGTCCCCGGCGATGCTGGATGTTCTGAACGTGACCCAGTACCTGGGCGTGTGCACTCAGCCGAACCCGAAGGGGCAGGTCCGCTACACGGCGGGCTTCCTTGTGTCGGAACCGGCGAGCGCGGCGAAGCTCGGTCTGGGCGTGCTGGAGTTGCCTGCGAGCACCTACGCGGTGGTTGAGGTGACCGGCCCGATTTCGGAGTCCATTCCGGCTGGCTTTGCGAGCTTTGAGGAGGCGTTCTTCGCGAAGAATCCGCAGTACCGCCCGGTGGGTGGTCTTGAGGTGTATGGTCGCGGCGATATGCAGGCGGCTGATTACCGCATGGAGCTGTGGGTTCCGTTGGCGAAGCGTTCCTAGGGCGGTTTGTTTCTGCCGTCGCAGCTGTAGTTTTAGCTGTTGAATAGAAGTGCCCGGTGGTGCGATGTGTTCGTGCCGCCGGGCTTTTCTGTGCCCTTTTGCACCTATACTTTGCACCTATATTTTCGTCAGTATTTGTGTTCCGGGCGGGTGGGCGCGCCGTGAGGTCGGGGGAGTGGGGGCTCTCGCGTAACATTCCGAAATAAAATACTTGACACGTAAAGTATTTGGGTTTAGACTTAAACCATCAGCCCGGTAGTAGAAGAGATCGGGCGCAACCCGCAAAGGAAAAAACCATGAACACCCCTAATAACCCTGGCACCCCGCAGATCGACGAATCCATCCGCATCAGCCACCTCGAGCCCATGCGCGGCGACGAGAAGAAGCTCGGCTTCCTCTCCTTCGGCCACTGGGCTGAGGTCCCCGGCTCGCGCGTACCCTCCGCCGCAGAATCCCTGCACCAGGCAATCGACCTCGCCGTAGGTGCCGAAGATATCGGACTGGACGGCGCGTTCTTCCGCGTGCACCACTTCGACCAGCAGCAGGCAACCCCCTACCCGCTGCTCTCCGCAATCGCCGCTAAGACCGAACGCATCGAGCTCGGCACCGGCGTGATTGACATGCGCTATGAAAACCCGCTCTACATGGCAGAACTTGCTGCCATGGCAGATCTCATCGCTGCGGGCCGACTGCAGCTGGGTGTCTCCCGCGGTTCGCCCGAATCTGTGATTCGCGGCTTTGAGAGCTTCGGCTACTACCCGGCAGAAGGCGAAAACGAGGGCGATATGGCGCGCCGCCACCTCGATATTTTCCTCAAGGCAATTGAGGGTGAGGGCATGGCGCCCAGCGCTCGCATGGCGGGCAAGTATGCCCCCATTCAGCCGCAGTCGCCGGGTCTGCGCGACCGCATCTGGTGGGGTGCAGGCAGCGATAGCACCGCCGTGTGGACCGCGCAGAAGGGCCTGAACCTGATGTCGTCAACCCTGATGCTGGAAGATAAGGGCATTCCCTTCGATCAGCAGCAGGCGCAGCAGATTCGCCTCTTCCGCTCCGAGTGGGTGAAGGCGGGTAACTCGGGTGTTCCGCGTGTTTCGGTGTCCCGTTCGGTGCTGCCTGTTATCGACGAAACCTCGGCACGCTACTTCGGTCGCCATGCCGCGGAGGACTCGCAGGATTACACCGGCATTATCGACAACACCTTCTCCCGCTTTGGTCGTAGCTACATTGGTGATCCGGCGGATATTGCTGAAGAGCTCGCCCGTGATGAGGCGGTTCAGGCGGCGGACACCGTGCTGCTGACTATCCCGAACCAGCTGGGTGTGGACTTCAACTTGAAGATGCTTGACGCCATCGTCAAGGAGATCAAGCCCGCGCTGACCACCAAGTAAAGAAGACCCTGTGCCAAGCTGTTTTCGGCGCTCTATAACGCGCTGAGATACTTGAACCCGTGTAGCTTGAGCTATGGATACAGCAATGCCCCGGCAGGCACCCGCAAGGGTTACCGCCGGGGCATTACTATGCTCACGTTCTTAGAAATCCTTCTGTCTAAAAATCTTTCGTCTTTTCCCAGGGCTCAATAGCGCCCGGAACCACCTCAAACAGCGGATGCGCACATGCCGCCAGCTCGCCGCGTGCCGCCATCGCTTGCGTGATGGGCGGTGGTCGCTGATGAGCGCGAACTCTGCCGCCTCCCGAGGGCAAGGGCGCGGAGCACGTGCGGCAGCCCGCACAAGTGGACAATTGGTCAGTTATCACTGTATAGTCATCGTATGCTGACTATTGCTTCACACCTCGACGTTATGAACCGGCTCGGCCGCGCCATGGCCGACCCGACACGTTCCCGGATTCTGATGACCCTCCTCGGCGGCCCGAGCTATCCAGCCGTGCTCTCGCGCGAGCTGGAGCTGACCCGCTCGAACGTGTCCAACCACCTGACCTGCCTGCGCGATTGCGGAATCGTCGTCGCCGAGCCCGAGGGCCGCCAGACGCGCTACGAGATCGCCGACCCGCACCTCGCCGCGGCACTGACGTCCCTGATCGACGTCACGCTCGCGGTGGACGAGGCCGCGCCGTGCATCGACCCGGCATGCTCGGTGTCGGGCTGCTGTGGAACGGCGGCGGGAGCATGAGCGAGACCCTGACCACCGCACGCCGCGCGATGCTGCACCGGCGCGTCCGCTTCATCGTCGGCTTCACGATCACGTACAACGTAATCGAGGCAATCGTCGCAGTCTGGGCAGGCGTCCTCGCCTCGTCCGCGGCGCTCATTGGCTTCGGGCTCGACTCGGTTGTCGAGGTACTCTCGGCCGCGGCCGTCACCTGGCAGTTCACCCGCAAGGACCCTGAGCGGTGGGAAACGGTCACCGTCAAGGCCATCGGCATCGCGTTCTTCGCGCTGGCGGCCTACGTCTCGATTGACGCGGTGCTGGCCCTGGTCGGCCAGGAGGGCCCCGACCGTAGCCCGCTGGGTCTCGGTATCACCGCGCTGAGCCTGGTCGTCATGCCTCTGCTGGCGTGGATTGAGGTCCGCACCGGGCGGGAGCTGGGCTCCAAGAGCGTGATGGCCGACGCCAAGCAGCTCATCCTGTGCATCTACCTCTCCGGTGCAGTGTTCATCGGCCTCGTCCTCGACAGCCTGTTCGGCTGGTGGTGGGCTGACTCGGTCGCGGCGCTGGTCGTGGCGGTGCTCGCGGTGCGCGAAGGCCTGGAGGCCTGGCGCGGCGACGTCGAGTCGCCGTTCGAAGTGCTAGAGGACCTCGAAGACGACTGACCCGTCACCCGACGATGAAGAGCCAGTGCTTGCAACCCAGACATGCGCTACGAAAACCCGCTCTACATGGCTGAACTTGCCGCCATGGCCGATCTCATTGCGGCGGGTCGACTGTAGCTGGGCGTGGACTTCAACCTGAAGATGCTTGAGACAATCGTGAAGGAAATTAAGCCCGCGCTGACCACCAAGTAAAGGCCCTGAGGTGAAGGTCCTGGGGTAAAGGTCCTGGGGTAAAGACCCCGTGCCAAGCTGTTTCCAGCGCTCTGTAACGCGCTGAGATGTTTGTTCCCATACAGCTTGAGCCACACATACAGCGATGCCCCGGCAGGCACCCGCAAGGGTTCTGCCGGGGCATTACTATGCTCACGTTCTTAGAAATCCTTCTGTCTAAAAGTCTTTCGTCTTTTCCCAAGGCTCAATAGCGCCCGGAACCACCTCAAAGAGCGGATGCGCACACGCCGCCAGCTCGCCGCGTGCCGCCAGGCGCTCGCTCAACCGATGCTCCCACTCGGGGTCACGCCCAGCCACCTTGTGCCGCAGAAAGGCGAGCTCGTACTCCAGCTGACCCAAAGGAACGGGAATATGCGCGACCGAAGTGTACGGGTTTCCTACCTTGTCGGCGCAGTTTTTACCTGTGCCGTTTTTACCTGCGCTATTTTCGTTTGTGCTATTTTCGTCTGCATTATCTTTGCCCGCACCAATCAGTGCGCGGTTGAACGAGTAGCCGCGGGCATCCGCCTCATCCGCCAGCCCGCACAGGTAGGCGGCAACCGCCTCCAGCGGCTGCGGATGCGCGCGAAAACGAATCAGCTGCGGATGGTTCGTGTACCCGCGAGTCAGACCCCGCAGAACCTTCTGCGCCAGCAGAGTTTCACGCCAGCAGGCGACCAGGGCACGGCGGTCAAGCAAGGAGGGGTGCAGGGACCAAATGCGCACGCCTAGCCCTGTGCTTCTGCCGCATATACCTCAGCGGCATTTTCGTCAGCCGATGCTGCGCCCGTGTGCTCGTTGCTAAAGTGCAGGAAGCTCTTGAGCACCAGCTCGCGCACCGCGTGCAGCAGGGTGTCGCGCGGATGCTGCTGTTGCGTACCGCGTGCCGCGGCGGCCGCCTCGTCGTATTCGGGCCAGGAGAGCAGCATCGCCAGGGCCGCCACAATCTGGCCCACGGCCAGCTCGCCATCGCTCGCGGAAGTGAAACCCGCCGTCTCGGTGGAGAGCAGCTGGGTGCGGCACAGACCCGATCCGGCACGCAGCAGAATAACGCTCGGGTGCTCGGCGCCGGGTCGGCCGTGGCGTTCCTCGGTGACGTCCTCGGCGACCTCCAGGTGCGCGGCGAGGAGCGCCTCGTCGTCCATGGCGGCCATGCGGTCGTAGCGGCGCACAGACTCGGTGAGGGCGCGGGCGATGGGCTGCTGAATCGGGTAGGTAATCTCCTCAAAACGCAGCAGGGGTGCGGCCAGGCCGGCGGTGGTTGCCTCGGTCGGGCGGCGCAGCCAAATCATACCGAAGCCAATAGAATGAACGTTCCGGGATTCGAAGTCGTTCAGATACGCCAGGTAGGTCTGCTCGTAGTGCTTGCGGTCGCGGTTCTCGCTCGCATCCTTCAGCCAGGTCTCGGCGTAGGACTCGGGGCTCAGCGTCTCGCGCTGAATAATCCAGGCCTCGGCGTCGGCATCTTCAACCCAGGCGTGCACGCGCTCGTCCCAGGAACGCGGCTGCGAGGGGTCCTCGGAATCGCGGATAATCTCCCAGTTGCCCAGCATCTGCGCGCGGCCGCCGGGCACCAGAACCGAGGGCAGGCGGCGCACCATCGTGCTGACAATCTCATCGCCGGGCAGGCCGCCGTCACGGTAGGTGAACTGCTCCTCGGCGCTCTCACCGGCCACGCGCGGGGTAATCACGAACGGCGGGTTCGACACCACCAGGTCGAAGCGTTCACCGGCCACCGGGTCCAGCAGGGAACCCTCACGCAGGCTCACGCGATCCTGCGGGTTCTGCGGGTCGATATCGAGAGCGGGAGCGTTCAGCAGCAGGTTAAAACGGGTGAACGCCAGGGCGCGCTCCGAAATATCGGTGGCGGTCACGTGACGCGCGTGAGCCAGCAGGTGGAAGGTCTGAATACCGCAGCCGGTACCCACATCCAGGGCACGCTCGACGGGGGTGCGCTCGGTAATCTGCGCCAGGGTCAGGGACGCGTGACCGATGCCGAGCACGTGATCCTTGCGGAGCACGCCGGGACGCTGATGCGCGCCCAGGTCCGCGGCCACATAAATCTCGGTGCCGTCGTCGGCGGCGTGCGGGCGCAGGTCAACGCTCGCGGTCCAGCGACCTGCCGCGTCGCGCTCAATCAGGGATGCCTCCGCGAAGTCCTGCAGGGTCTCGCCGAAGACCTCTGCGGCCTCCGCCTCGGTCAGCGGGCGGGCCAGCAGGAAAAACGCCAGCAGACGCGCCAGGTTCTTCTGTTCCGCACCGTACTCGCCGCGCAGAATCTGCTCGACACGCCAAATTCCGGGGACCACCTGGTCGCGGGCCATCGCATCCGCGGCGTTCGCGCCCAGAAGCTCCTGCACGGCGTCGTACGTGTAGTTCAGGGCAGTGAGGCGCTCGCGCAGGCGCACGAGGCGGGCGTAGTCGTCGCTGCGGGGCGCATCCGCAACAGCGGCGTACTCGGGGGCGAAGTCGGGGGCAGAAATACTCATGCACACCATTCTACGCACCGGGCCCACACCACCTTCCCGTTATCCACAGCGACCCGCCGCTGCCCTGACGCGGGCCCAACATCGCATACACTGTAGAGCATGAGCAATCTCTACCCCGATGAAAGCATCAGCGCCGAGAAATGCTGGGAACGCCTGCACGCGAACACCCTCGGCCGACTCGTCATGACCGACGGGCAGCACGTCGACGTGCTCCCCGTGCTCTACGCCGTGGCCAACCAGGAAATTTACATCCGCACCACCCGCGGCAATAAGTTCTCCTCCGTGGTGGTCAGCCGCCGCGTCGCCTTCGAAATCGACGAAACCCTCGAGGACGGCATCCGCTCGGTCATCGTGGTCGGCGTCGCCCACTGGCTCCCGCCCGAGATGACCCCGCAGATCGTGCGCACCTTCGACCTGCCGGACTCCGACACGCACGAAATGCAGTGGGTGCGCATCGCGCCGCAGACCGTGTACGGCCGCGAATACCCGCTACTGCCCGCATACCTGGACGGCACCCACCCCGACTCTGATACCCTCACCAGCTAGCGGTTAGCGTCCACACCCCGGAAAACGCGGCCCCGCAGGATCCCCGGTGAGCACGTCAACGGGTGCCCCGTGCACCAAATCAGTCCACCGGTACCGTATGATGGAGCGAGTACCCTGCGACCACCGCGTCTCAGCGCACACACGGTGCGGGGCGCAACCTCGACCCCCGCTCCGGGAGTCCAACACACTAATCGCTCAACGAAACACCTCACCCATCGTATTGAACCGCCCCGACCGCCCGGACCGGACGTTCGTGTGGGTTATGGTTGAATACGTAGCGACAACACATAGATAGAGGAGTGCCGTGCCCGCTCAGGCCAAGAATGGAAAAGCCCTGCTAATCGTGGAGTCCCCCTCCAAGGTCAAGACCATTAGCGGCTACCTCGGCGAGGACTACCTGGTCGACTCGTCCATGGGTCATATCCGTGACCTTCCGCAGCCCTCCGAGCTGCCCGAAAACCTCAAGAAGGGCCCCTACGGCAAGTTCGCGGTCGACGTTGAAGACGGCTTCGAACCCTACTATGTGGTCAACCCCGACAAGAAGAAGAAAGTTACCGAGCTCAAGCGCAAGCTCAAAGAAGTAGACGCGCTCTACCTGGCAACCGATGGTGACCGCGAGGGTGAGGCCATCGCGTGGCACCTGAAGGAAGTCCTCAAGCCCAAGGTGCCCGTCTACCGCATGACCTTCCCCGAAATCACCCGGGAAGCCATTCAGCGTGCCTTCGGCGAACTGCGCGACATCGACCTGCACCTGGTCGATGCGCAGGAGACCCGCCGCATCCTCGACCGTATCTACGGTTACGAAATCTCCCCCGTACTCTGGCGCAAGGTCGGCCGCGGCCTCTCTGCAGGCCGCGTGCAGTCCGTCGCAACCCGCCTCGTGGTCGAGCGCGAACGCGAACGCATGGCCTTCGTCGCCGCCAACTACTGGGACCTGTCCGGCCGCTTCCTGAACGCGGCCTCCGAGGGCTTCGACGCGAAGCTCGTCGCCGTGGACGGCAACCGCATCGCCACCGGCAAGGACTTCGCTGACGACGGCACCCTCAGCTCCTCCAAGGTCACCCACCTGAACGAGGAGGCGGCCCGCGCGCTCGCCGCCGCCCTGCAGTCCGCCGCGTTCTCGGTGCGTTCGGTCGAGACCAAGCCGTACAAGCGCCGCCCGGCAGCGCCGTTCACCACCTCCACCCTGCAGCAGGAAGCCGCGCGTAAGCTGCGCTTCTCCTCCCGCGTGACCATGCAGGTTGCGCAGCGCCTGTACGAGAACGGTTACATCACATACATGCGTACCGACTCGGTTGCGCTGAGCGATCAGGCCGTCAAGGCCGCACGCCGCCAGGCCTCCGAGCTGTACGGCGCCGAGTTCGTGCCCTCCGCACCGCGCGTGTACACCTCCAAGAGCAAGAACGCGCAGGAAGCCCACGAGGCAATCCGTCCCGCGGGTGACACCTTCCGCACCCCGGACGCCGTGCGCGGCTCTCTGTCCAACGACGAGTTCCGCCTCTACGAGCTGATCTGGAAGCGTACCGTCGCCTCCCAGATGGCTGACGCGACCGGTTCCACCGCCTCCGTGCGCCTGGGCGCCGTGGCCTCCAACGGTCAGGACGCCGAGTTCGCCGCATCCGGCACCGTCATCACCTTCCGCGGCTTCCTCGCCGCATACGAGGAAGGCGTTGACGCATCCCGTGTGGCCGAGCGTGAGGCGAAGGATGCCGAGAAGCGCCTGCCGAACCTGACCGCCGGCGAGGCTCTGACCGCAGAGGCGATTGAGCCCGCCGGTCACGAGACCCTGCCGCCCCCGCGCTACACCGAAGCCTCCCTCGTGAAGACCCTGGACGAGCTGGGCATTGGCCGTCCGTCCACCTACGCGGCGGTTATTTCGACCATCATGGACCGCGGATACGTGAACGTTCGTTCTGGTTCGCTGATTCCCTCCTGGACCGCGTTCTCCGTGGTGCGCCTGCTCGAATCCAGCTTCGGCCCCTACGTGAACTACGAGTTCACCGCCCAGATGGAGGAAGACCTCGACCGCATCGCGCGCGGTGAGGAGTCCCGCGTCGAGTGGTTGGACGAGTTCTACTTCGGCGGCGACTCCAAGCGCGGCCTGAAGCCCATCGTTGACAACCTCGGCGAGATTGACGCCCGCAGCATCAACTCCATCCCGATTGCGGACGGCATTGTGCTGCGCGTGGGCAAGTTCGGCCCCTACCTGGAGGCCGAAGGCACCCTCGACACCGAGACCGGCGAACTGACTGAACCGATCCGCGCGAACGTACCCGCCGACCTGGCACCGGACGAACTGACCGAAGCGAAGGCACGCGAACTGCTCGAACAGGGCAAGTCCGACGGCCGTGTGCTCGGCGTGGACCCGGTTTCCGGCAACCAGATTGTGGCTCGCGACGGCCGCTTCGGCCCCTACGTCACCGAAGTTATCGAGGAGATGACCGAGGAACAGATTCAGGCGTACCTGGACGCCCAGCCGACCGAGTACTACAAGAACGGCAAGCCCAAGCCGAAGAAGAAGCCGAAGCCCGAGAAGCCGCGCACCGCGTCCCTGTTCAAGTCCATGGACCTGGCGACCGTGACCCTGGAGCAGGCTCTGCAGCTGATGAGCCTGCCGCGCGTGCTCGGTACCGACGCTGAGGGCGTGGAGATTACCGTGCAGAACGGCCGCTTTGGCCCGTACCTGAAGAAGGGCACGGACTCCCGCTCGATTGGCAGCGAGGACGAGATCTTCACGATTACGCTGGAGCAGGCACTGGAGATTTACTCCCAGCCGAAGCAGCGCGGTCGTGCGGCGGCCAAGCCTCCGCTGGCTGAGCTGGGCGTGGACCCGGTCAGCGAGAAGAAGATCGTGGTGAAGGACGGCCGCTTTGGCCCGTACATCACCGACGGTATTACGAACATTACGGTTCCGCGTGCGGAGTCGGTCGAGTCGCTGACCCACGAGCGTGCGGTGCAGCTGCTTGCTGACAAGCGTGCGAAGGGCCCGGTCAAGCGTAAGACCGCCGCGAAGAAGACCACCACCACGGCTAAGAAAACGACTGCTAAGAAGACGACCGCTAAGTCTACTACCGCGAAGAAGACGACCACTCGTAAGACCGCAGCGAAGAAGACCGCCGAGTAGCTCTTCTACCTGAAGGCGCAGGATGCGTCCCGAACCCCTTAGCGGGGTGGGGCGCCTCCTGCGCCTTTTGCGTGCCCGGGGAACGTTTGTGCTCGGGGTGTTCGGCGCATTTTTGTGCCCGCGCTGTGTTTCTTAGGCTTGCGCCGTGTTTTTATGCCCTCGCTGTGCTGATGCTGGGCATCCGCCCGGATTGTTTGCGGAGTGAGCCGCGCCTCTGACAGACTGGGAGAGGCGCCGCACCTGCGGTACCGCACACAGATAGTATCCCGCCGCGGGGCGGGGGAGGGGAGCGCATCGTGCGCCTGGGAGTTCTGGATGTCGGGTCGAATACGGTCCACCTGCTACTGATTGACGGCAGCCCTGGAGCGCGCCCCGAACCGTACGCGTCGCATAAGATTCCGCTGCAGCTCGTGCAGTACCTCGACGCTGAGGGCAACATTTCGCAGGAGGGCGCGGACGCGCTGACCCGCTTCGTGACCAGCGCCCGCGACTTCGCTATCGAGAATGAGGCGGAGGACCTGCTGGCGTTCGCCACGAGCGCTATCCGTGAGGCGGGTAATGGTGCGGCGGTGCTGCATCAGGTGCGTGAGCAGACCGGCGTGAGCCTGAACGGTATTTCGGGCGACCAGGAGGCGGCGATTACGTACTTTGCGGTGCGCCGCTGGCAGGGCTGGGGTGCGGGCCGCATCCTTGATTTTGATATTGGTGGTGGCTCTTTCGAGTTTTCGATTGGCACGAACGCCATGCCTGATGCGGCGATGAGCGTGCCGCTGGGCGCGGGTCGCCTGACCCGTGAGTTCTTTGATGAGCAGCCGCCGAAGCCGAAGCAGGTGAAGCGTCTGCGCAAGTATGTGCGTGAGCAGATTGCCCCGGTGGCGGAGAATCTGTTGCGTTATGGTGCGCCGGATATGACGGTGGGTACGTCGAAGACGTTCCGTTCGTTGGCGCGTATTTGCGGTGCGGCGCCGTATTCGGCGGGCCCGCACGTGAAGCGTGAGATGCACCTGCAGGATTTGCGCCTGTGGACTCGCCGTATGGAGGCGATGACGGTGTCTGAGCGTGCTGACCTGCCGGGTGTTTCGAAGGTGCGTGCGGAGCAGATGCTGGCGGGCGCTATCGCGGCGGAGGCGGCGATGGAGGCGTTCGGGGTTGAGACGATGCGTGTGTGCCCGTGGGCGCTGCGTGAGGGCCTGATCCTGAAGCGTATTGAGCACCTGGCGGAGGGCACGGGTACTCCGGTCAACCCGAAGACCCTCCTGGGTGCATAACGGGCGCGTAACGTGGCCGAATAGCCGTAACTGAACCCCGCAGGCTGGTGTGTAATGGGCACCCGCCTGCGGGGTCACCGCTTTTCTTGTATATACCCGCCGACAACGATGTAGGGAAGGAACAATCACCGATGAAAATCCAACTACTGTTAGCGCAGGTGCTAGCTGAAGGGTTCAACTGGGACTATCTCTGGCATTGGACCCACGACCAGGAAATTGGCAAATCATTTGTCTCTGCTTCTGCGACAGTTATTGCCGCTGTTATTGCTGTCATTGGCGTCGGTTTGACGGCTCGTCGGGCGACGCAACAGATGGAACTCTCTAAACAGGGGACCCCTCCTGAGCTAACCCGTTATAAGACCTGGCTCGAAGTGTCAGAGACATTTAAAGAGCTTGAAGGTGTTGAGTATACGAGAGCACTAGCTGATTCGGAAGAGTATCAGGAAATTGAAGCTTCTCGGAATGTTGCTCTTGAGAGAGCTGTATGGGAGCGGAAAGTGATTTCTGAATGTTCTAATATTCAGGCTCAAAAGCTTGTAATGGAACTTCCAGAATCGAAAATATATGCAATTCATAACCCGGATATATCTCGAGGAATTGAACTTTCGGCAGATGCTTATCTGAAACCAAAAGCTTTCAGGGGGTTATGGTTTATTCTGTTTATGATATTTTTCTTTTTCCCAACCTTAATGGCAATCGTCTCGGGTGATAATTTGGGAAATAGGATACTTGCTCTCACGTTTTTCATAATTGCGACCGTGATTATGTTTCCCGTGCTCTATTGCGTCGTTCCAAATCAAAATAATGGAACTTTTGAAGCTAATTATTTCCTTAGGAAAAAGAGGGTTGAAATTTTACTTAAAATGCGTGAATCGGAGGGTGCTAGTAATTGCAATAATATCTTCTATAAAGTCGATCAGTACTGGGAAAAATGGTATCGAAAGGAAGGACTTCGATATGCATCAGTTTTTAATACATGGGAGGAAAAAATTAATTGCCCTTGGGAGGATAAAGGGTGGTTTAAGCGGATATGGCATAAAGTTTGGTGCTACTTTCTTCCCGGGGTTTATGTAAGATCGATTTTTAAGCCTAATATTAAATCTTGGGGTTCTTATAAAGAAGAAAATTTGAACGTTAAATTGAATCAAAAGGATAACGGGTCTTCGAATGAGGATCAGGAGAATAGGGATTCTCAACCAGTGAGTTCTGATACCCCAGAAGAAACCTTGCCTACGCCTCCGCAAAGGTAAACGTTGAGAAGCCACATGTGTTTCGAACAGCCACGTCATAGGTGGCTTCTGGAAACACATGTGGCTTCTCGCTATTGGGGGTGTCTGTAGCCCGTGCAGAATTTGTGCCATGGTTTAGCTTTTTCGGCGGCGGGTTAGTGACTTTAGGCTGGGGTTTTAACCATTGCCAAAGACGCTAAGTCATGACTGAAATCGTTAAGTCATTACCGAATTTCCGCCCCGCGCCGAGCAACCCAAACGAAACAGGGCAGCCCTGGACGAACACACGCATCCGGGGCCGCCCCCTCGTTTCCTAGGGGGATTTTATTGCCGTTTTGATACAATCACAGAGGGCGCAATTAGCATGCAGAAGGGCTGGAGTATATTGTATATTAATGTACGGCAGAACTTTTTCACAATAAAATTTAGTGGCGCGACAAGAGAAATAATCTCACGAGGGACTATTGGAGGTATCGATGGCTTTTCTGGGCTACAATAAAGACGAAAAGTTAGAATTTAACTATAAGAAGGCGTGCGGCCTGTGGCTAATTGTGGTAGCGGCAGTTATAGCAATAGCCACCTTGGTTGGAGGAAAACAAATAATAAATATGCAAGTATTCAGCATTGGGTACGTCGTCAGCTTTTTCTCAATCAACATGAACAAGAAGGTGCTGAATAGACTATCCGATGGCCCTTCGAGCGAATTTCAAAAGAAAGTATCTTCACGTGCCGTTATTCTATTATTTGTCTTGATGGTTTTGCTGGGCGGCCCATTCTTCGCAACTGAAAATTGGAGACTGATTTGGTTGGGAGCACTGATGGCAACCGCCCTGCATTTCTTCCCATACTATTTTGTGCATGGAAAATCAATGATATACCTGGGCCTTATCTGTGCCATTAACGTTTTCGTAGGATATGTTTATGTCGATGTTCCACTAGAGGTAATTGCATATATTGATGCGGCAATTAAGCTCGTGTTTGGAATTTATCTACTATTTCTTTCAAAGCCATCAAAGCAAAGATAAGGCGCAGTTTGCCGATGTGCTAAAAAGCGGCCCCGGACGCACACGCATCCGGGGCCGCCCGCTACCTGTCAGAACCTACTTTTTAGCGCCGAACGCCCGCGTCCACGCCCAGCGCGTCAGCACCGCCGTGCCCACCGCAACCGCCATCGGCAGCCACGCACTCGCACCCTGACCCGTAAAACCAATCAACAACGTCAACGCAGATAACGGCGCATTCATCGAAATACCCAAAAATGCTGCCGTACCCGTCAACGCCGCCGCATACAACACCATCGACGCGCCACCCGGCACCCCGTCTAAACCGGGGAACACCCACAGCACCAGCGCCGCCACGCAAAACGCAGCCGCCGCACCCAACGCCAAACCCGGCGTCAGTGTGCCGCCGTACGAACCCGAACGCAGACTCAACAACACCACGGCAGCCTTCGCCACGCACAACGCCAACACATACCCTGCCGCCGCCGCAGACAAGCCGCCCGCCGCCGCATCCAGAGACACATTAAACGTGTGCTGAGTCAGTAGGCGACCATTACCCAGAATCTCCGGAAGCCACAGCGAAACCACCGCGACCAGCGCAAATGACACCGGAATACGCCACAAAAGAGAACGGTCCTTCGCCTTAATCTTCTCCGCACGCTGCGACAACGCCCTAAAACCCAAGGCCAACGGAGTCAACACCACACCCGTTAGCGCCGCCACCGTCAGCGTCGTCGCATCCAACGGAAGCTGCGGCACCGGGTACGTCGGCGCATTCGAAATCACCAGATTCGCCGTGACCGTCGCCGTCCACACCGTCACCGCACCCACATACAGCGACCACAGGCTCAGGCCCGCAGCCATCGCCTCCACAAGGTACACCAGACCACCAATCGGCACCTGATACACCGCCGCCAAACCGGACGCCGCACCCGCCGCCACCAGCAGGCGACGCTCACGATCACCCAGCAGCGGCGAACCATCCGGGCGGGTGCCGCCAATACGCTCCAGCAGACGCGCGCACCGACCCGCGGCCAGGGCGCCCAGCTCACGCGGCGCGACCTCCTTACCCACGGGGGAACCGGCACCCACCGCAACAATCTGAATCACCGAATGGGAAATCTGCCGCCACAGCGAGGGTTTAAGGTCCTTCTCGGTAGCACCCGCAATCTGCGCCTTCACGCTCACCACGCGCCGACCGCCCGACTGCAGGTAATACCAAACCAGCGCCACGAACGGGCCCAGAGCTGCCAGCACCAGCGCACGGCGCGCCGGGTCAGTACCATCAGTAACCATCGGGTGGTGGCCCTCAGAATGGCCGAAGGTCAGCTCCTGCATAAAATCCAGAACATAATGCAGAACAATCGCACCCAGGCCGCTGAACACACCCGTGACCAGCGCGGCAAGGGTCAGCCCCAGCAGGAGGCGAAACGAAAAAGAACGGGAACCCGCAGGCTTCTGGGGGCTATTCGTGGGTGAATGGGGATGAGAAGACATAGATTGAGGCCGTAACGTGTTGCGTGCTGTGTGTTGGGTTGAGGCTTCACAACCCGCGCGAACCGCGGCGAAAGCCGTAGCGCAAACCGGATGGAAACCGCAGCGAAATCGGGGGGAGACAAAGCCAATTTAATTTTACGCCCGCGCTTTTTGCGCCTCAGCAACGGGAGCAACGCGAAAACCCGGTTTCGGATGGCAACACGAGCCTCGCCCACGGGGTCGGCGCATCAACTCTCGGCTTTCATGCGTTGGTTCGGTGTGCCCCAAACCACCCGCACCCGCTAAGCTGGAAGGGTACGCCTCCATGCGCCCGCCGCACACTGTGCAAAGTAGCCGCCGGGCGCAGGCACCCCATACGGAAGGATCAACGATGACCGCAACTATTGCTTTTCTCGGCACCGGCTCCATGAACGGCTCCATCGCCGCGGGCCTGCTCGCAGCCGGCCACGACCCCGCCCACATCCGCGCCACCGTGCGTAGCGAAGAATCTCGCGCTGCCCTCGCCCAGCGCCTCGGCGACAAGGTAGAAATCATCACCACCGGCGGCGAAGCCGACGGCAACCACAAGGCAACCGCCCACGCAGACGTCGTGCTGCTCGGCGTGAAGCCCTACGGCATCGTCGAGCTTGCCCGCGATATCGCACCCGCCCTTGCCCCGAACGCTGTTGTGGTCTCCGTGGCCGCAGGCGTGACCCTCGAAACCCTCGCTGCTTGCCTTCCCGCAGGTCAGCCCATTGTCCGCTGCATGCCGAACACCCCCTCCTCCGTGGGTAAGGGCGTGCTCGCCATCTCCACCACCGACACCGTGAAGGACGAACAGAAGAAGCTCGTCGAAGAGGTCCTGGGCACCGTCGGTCTGGTCGTCGAGGTTCGCGAGGACCAGATGGATGCGGTCACCGCCGTCTCCGGCTCCGGCCCGGCATACGCGTTCCTGCTCGCAGAGGCGATGGCAACCGCAGGCGAGAAGCTCGGCCTGGACGCAGACACCGCCCTCAAGCTTGCCAGCGCAACCGTTGCCGGTGCGGGCTTCCTGCTCGACACCAACCCGGATGCGCCCGCCCTGCGCCGCGCCGTGACCAGCCCGAACGGCACCACCGAGCGTGCGCTGAACACCTTCGTGGACGGTGGCCTCTTCCAGCTGACCGAGGACGCGATGCGCGCCTGCGCGGAGCGTTCGGCGGAAATGAGCAAGCTGTACACCGCTGACGAAGACTAACCTGCGGGAACTACCCAGCGGGGACTAATACCGCTCGGTAGCGCCGCCCGGACCGGGTAACGCAACAGAAAACTGGGTAAAACCACAGAAACAGCCTCTTCCTGGAACTTCTGGAAGAGGCTGTTTTTCTATTTACGTTGTGTTCAAACGCGGGCCGCTCAAAACCGGTGAAGTCGGAAAAATAACTGCCATGGTGCGGGGAAAAGTAACCCGCCGCGCCCTCGCGTTCCCGCTCCAACACCGCGCTCTAACAGCGCTCTTAGGGCCGTGCCGCGAAGCGCTCAATCAGGTCCACCTGGCCCGAGACGATCAGAATGTCGCGCGAGTGAATACGAGTAGTGGCGTCCGCGTAGGTGAAATCCTCACCGGGGGACTTGATACCGACCACGGACACGCCGTACTTGGCGCGAATATCCGACTCCGCCAGCGTAAAGCCGTGGGTCTCCTTCGGCGGGCGCATCTTCGCAATGGCGAAGTCGTCGTCGAACTCGATGTAGTCCAGCAGGCGACCTGAGACCAGGTGCGCGGCGCGGCGGCCGGCGTCAGCCTCCGGGTAGACCACGTGGTGCGCGCCGATGCGCTCCAGAATCTTGCCGTGCGCGGGGGTGATGGCCTTCGCCCAGATGCGTTCCACGCCCAGGTCCACGAGGTTTGCGGTAATGAGCACGGACGCCTCAATCGAGGTGCCCACACCCACCACGGCGGACCCGAAATCATCTGCACCCAACTGGTGCAGGGTGTCGATATCGGTTGCGTCTGCAGAGACCACGTGGGTCAGCACGCCCGACCACTTCTGCACCAGCTCGGGGTCCTTCTCAATCGCGAGGACCTCCTTGTTCTGCACGCGCAGCTGGGCGGCCACCGCGGAACCGAAGCGGCCCAGGCCAATCACGAGGACGGGATCGTTATGTGCACTAGCCAATGGTGGGCCTTTCTTCGGGGAACTTGTAGAGGCGGCGGCGTGAACGTAGCGCCAGGCCGGTCGCGGCGGTTGTTGTACCCACACGGCCGATGAGCATCAGCACGCTGAGAACGTAGATGCCCGCCGGCGGCAGGTTGGCGGAGAGGCCGTCTGAGAGGCCGCAGGTCGCGAAGGCGGAGATGACCTCGAAGATTACTTCCTTGAGGTCCGCGCCGCTAATAATCAGAATTGTCGCTGAGCCAATACCCACCACGGTAGCACCCATCACGATCACGGAGATGGCAATGCGTAAAGAGGATTCGGGGATGGTGCGGTTGAACGCGACGACCTTCTGATCGCCTCGCGCCTCGGCAAGAATCGACAGGGCAATCACGGCGATAGTGGTGACCTTCACGCCGCCCGCGGTGGAGCCGGAGCCGCCGCCAATGAACATGAGCATATCCGTCAGGAGCGTGGAGACAGGGGTAATGCTGTTCATATCAACAAGATTGAAGCCCCCAGAACGCATCATGATGGAAGCAAAAACGGCGTTGAGAATCTTATCTCCGGGCGAATAGTTGCCAATGGTGGCGGGATTATTCCACTCAAAGAGAGCCCAAAAGACTGCGCCGAAAAGGAAGAAGAAGAGGGTTGTGACGGTGGTCAGCTTAGCCGTGAGCGACCAGTGCCGGGGGCGGAAAGGATTGCGCTGAATCGCAATGAAGACCGGAAACCCGAGAGATCCAAGGAATACGCCGCAACAGATAGGAATGAGCAAGAAGAGATCATGGCCGTAAGGCACGATGCCGTCGGAGTGCGGGGTGAAACCGGCATTGTTGAAGGCCGAGACAGAGTAGAAAATGCTGTGCCAGATGGCTTGAAAGGGGTCTTCACCCAGGGTCAGGAAACGCGGAATCAGCACGAGCGCAATGATCGCCTCAATGGAGAAGGAAGCATGGGAAACGCTCTTGACGATGCCGCCGACCTCGCCGAGACGGCTGATGTTCAGGTCTTCCTGCGCGATGAGCTTGGTGCGCAGGCCCATCTTGCGGCCGATGGCCAACGCCAGCAGAGAGGTGATTGTCAGAGTACCCAGACCGCCCACCTGGCAGGCCACCAAAATCATGGCCTGCCCGAAGGTTGTCCACTGCTGGGCTGTGGAGACGGTGGTTAGACCCGTAACGGTCACCGCGCTGGTAGCGGTAAAGAAGGCATGGTGGAAGGGGGCCGGCTGCCCATCGTTGGAAGAGATGGGCAGTAGCAGAGCAAGCGTGAAGAAGATGATGACCAGCAGGAACGCGCCAATCGCGGTACGCGAGGGCGAGGATAGAACGGTTGCGTCAATGAAATCGCGGAAGCGTTCGAGGGTATACCGGTTGAACCCGAGAGGACCCTTCGGCTGACGGCGGGTACCGGAGTGCTCGTGACGGTCGCGGAGCGCGGGCAACCTGTCCAATTTGAGACCCGGGACGCTCGCGAGGACACTCAGGCCTTCAAATTCTTCGATGCGCTCGCGGTAGCTCTCGTGATGCTCACCGGCGCGGTACTTGTGCTGAATACCGCTGAGGGAGCTCCAGCGGGGGTTGAGAAGATTCTGCGAGCCGTTGCGGCTGCGATAGCGGCGTCGAGGACGGCGCCGTGGGTGGCGGAATGTGTTTCCCATGCGCCTCCTTCATGAGCTCGTGGACGGGGTGCGCGATGCGGGTGCGAGGATAGAGAAAAGCACAAAATGGTGCCTTCCTAGTGTATCGCGCCGGGCGTTCAGAACCGAGGCGATGGACAGGAGCGAAGGCACACGATGCGGGAGCCTTCATGCGAGACCCACGGTTCTTCTGCTGGCTCGCCTTCGCACTTTTGGGAATTTGAGGGTTATTGAGGCTTGAAACCTCCTGAAATTCACGGGAAACGCTATATTCTTTTATTAGAATATTCCGTCAGAAAATTGCCGTGATAACCGTGTATACCCAATTTCTAATGCTCTGAAACGTTTGGTGGCTATAAGAAGGGCATGTGCCGTGGGCCTGATCGAGATGTGCAGGGAAGACGAGCCGAAATGAACGCTCAAGAGGCTCTTATGGGGTGTAGGGCATAAAAAAATTTAAGGGGATTCTCCGCATCACCCTCATTCTTAGCTTGAGGTGCCCCTATTATATGTCATAATCGCTATATGCATTCTGATGTTTTTTCTGTCATCGCAGACCCTACCCGCCGTCGAATCGTGCGTATCCTCGCCGAGCAAACCCATACGGTGGGTGCTGTTGTTGAAAAGCTGAGCATGAGCCAGCCGACCATCTCAAAGCACCTTAAAGTCCTCCGCGATGCAGACGTCGTCTCCGTGACGGTGGAGGGGCAGCGTCGCCTCTACTCGCTGAACCCCGAGGTGTTCGCAACCGTCACCGATTGGATTAACGAGACGGTTCAGATTGCACGCCGCGCCAGCGAAGCGCCCGTGGCCCTGCCCGGCGGTGCCACCCTGTCTAGCGAGCACGCCCCCACAGAAAAGGCCGAGGCCGTCGCCACCGAGCCTGCAGCCGAGAAGGTCGCCGAGCCCAAGGCTGTTGAAGCTCATGAGGTAAAGCCCGCGGCACAGTCCGCAGAGCAGCCCGCAGCCGAGGCCCAGCCCACCGCGGAGGAACTGGAGCAGGAGCGAATCCGTCGTGCCCGCGCCCAGTACATTACCCCCAACACGCGTATCATCGCCCGCCCGGCACACCCGGCACCCGCCGAAGCATCGCCCGCCGCCGCAAGCGCGACCACTCGAGACGCTGAATCTCAGGCCATCCCCGAGTATGAGGAAGCGGTAGACAGCACCCCGATGCGTCCCTTCACCCCCGCCTCCTACGGCTACGATGCGGGCCGCACCGCCCGCCCCGAGGCGCAGGTTGCACCCACTGCCACCGCAGAACCCGTCGAGGAACCCGCAAAGAGCGAAAAGCCCGTCGAGAAGACGGAGAGCCCCGCGGTTTCCGTGCCCTCCGGTTACGGCTTCGACTCGGCCTCTTCCTACGGCATCGACCCCGCTGCCGTGGTGGGCGGATCGGTTCAGCCCATCGTCGAGGAAAGTGCAGCTGAGGAAGGCGCCGCTGAGGAAACCACTGCCGTGGAAGACTCCTCCGAGAGCTCCGAAGAATCTGCCGTAGCGGCTCCTGCAATTGAGCCCGCAGAAGATTCCGCAGCTGCTCCCGCAGAGGATTCTGCGATGGCAGAAGAGGCGTCGGAACAGGCCGAGGGCTCTGAAGAAGCCTCCGAGGAAACCCCCGAGGAACCCGAATCCGCACCTGCCGAGCCCGCGCAGAGCGAACCCGAATACCAGACGATGCCCGCCTACAACTCGGCGTACGTCCCCGCCCAGGAGCCCAAGGAGAAGGAACACCGCGGTGGCCTCTTCGGCTTCCTGCGTGGCCGCCGCCGTTAGCCTACGCATCCTGCGCCCTGCGCGCTACCCCCTGTCCTCAAACACCCACTCTCACTCACCTCTTTAATCGAAAGACAGCATACACGTGGCTATTCATCGTAAAATTCTGCGCTGGCTCGAGAACGAATTGTTCGAAGGTAATATTCAGCTGGGCCAGGACCTGCCCACGGACAGCGAGATTGCGCGCGCGATTGGCGTGGGACGATCCCGCACCCGCGACGCCCTGCGAACACTCGAAGACATGGACCTGGTGCAGCTCTACACCGGCCGTGGCAAGGAGATGCTGGTTCACCTGAGTGATGAACCCGCCGCCGCCGCGAGTGCCGCCCTGCGCCTGCACATGTCGAGCTCGCGCTACCCTACGCGTGACCTGGTGCAGACCCGTATCCTGCTGGAGAGCTGGGCGATTGCGCGTATTGATCCAAAGACCGCGTCCTTTGCCGAGATGGACGACGTCCTCGCCCAGATGGAAGACTTCGACCTGTCCATCCGCGATTTCCTGGAGCTTCTGCTGAGCTTCCACCACCAGGTGATGCGTTGCGCCGGCAACGAGCTACTGGTCGGTCTTCTGGCGTCCGTGCGTCAGCCGAGCTTCGAATCGATGCTCTCCCTGGTTGGCCGCATGCCGCTGTGGAGTAGCGCCGTGGAGCGTCTGCGCGCCGAGAGCCGTGCCATTGCCGAGGCCCTGAAAGCCGGCGATGCTGCGACGGCGCGCGCACTGGTGATTGGCCAGCTACGCGGCATGTATTCCGAGGCGGGCATTGACCTGGAGGAAGAAGCGACCTCCGCGAACGGGCTACCCGGTGAGCCGGCGGCGGCTTCCTTCGCCCCGGTTGAGCTGGACGATTTTGAGGCCGACGACCTGGTTGAAGATTTCGACGAGGCTATTGCCGATGACCCCTCGTTCTCGGATGCAGATTTTGCGGTTGCCGGCGTTGAGGTTTCCGGCGATGCACAGCCCGTTTCGGATGGTCCCGCGGAGGAACCCCGAGTCGAGACCGTTGCGCCCGTGGTTTCGGCCCCCGCGCCTGCCGAGGTGAAGGCTCCCGAGCCCGTACAGTCGGTTCAGGCGCAGCCCGCCCGCTCGAAGACCGAGCCCCAGAAGGCCGAGTCTCCGCGCGCCGAGGCCCCCGCCCGCCCGGCGCGCTCCGTGAGCGCGGATGTGCCGCTGAGCTTCGGCACCCCGCACCCCCGCACGGCGACCCGTGCTCCCCAGGCTCAGGTAGCCCAGCCCGCGCAGAACCTTTCCGCGCAGAACACCCCCGAGCCGGCTCGGGCCGATGCCCGTGACGCTCAGCGGACCCTGCAGGCCGCTCCCGCCGAGGAGCCGGCGGAACCTGCAAAGGTTCTGCGTGCGGCATCCGGTACGTCCCGTCGCCGTAGCGGCCAGATTATTTCCCCGGTGCGCGCCACCATCATCAAGCCCGTGGATCGTAGCCGCACCCTGGTTGCCCCGAGCGTGCTTGCGTCCCGCGCCGCCGAGCCCGCCGCTTCCTCCGGCGACCGCGTGCTGCGCGCTCCCTCGCGCGAAAGCGTGGAGGCACCCGCTCAGAAGACCGCCGCCCCCGGGTCCGCCCAGCCGGCCGCTCAGCAGGCGCATGAGGAGCCCCCGGCCGAGCCCTCGAACCGTCTAGAGGCGGCCGCGACGCTTCAAGATACCTACGCGATGCTCCCGCACGAGCAGGATCAGGAGCCGGAGCGCCGCGGTCTGCTGTCCAAGATGAAGCGATTCTTCGGCGTGGACGTGTACGAGCCCGCCTCGCGCGGTGACGAGGAGCAGGCCCCCGAACCGGCTGAAGAAAAGGACGCCGAGGAGAAGGTAACCGCACCGGACGCCGAGGCCCTGGCTCGTGCCGAGGCCGAGCGCGCCGAGCGTCTCAAGGCTTTCCACGCCGCCGCGTCCGAGGACTCCGCCGATGAGGAGCCCGAGCTCGCTACCGCTGATTCTGGTGCCCTCGAGGAACCCGCGGTGGAGGGCTCCGAGGCAGAGCCGGTCGAATCCGTCGAGCCCGGCGAAACCTCCGAGCCCGAGGAAACTACTGAGCCCGGCGAAACCTCCGCACCCGAAAAAGCCGATGCCGTTTCTTCGGCTCACACCTCTGGCTCCGCCCTGTCGAAGGGCCGTTCCAAGGGCTCGAAGAAGTCCAAGAAGAAGCGTCGCTAGGCTTTCGGAAACACCGTTTTAGCCCGGCTTAGCCCCGGGAAGATCTGGAAAAACGGGGAAAAACTCCTCAAAACCGGCTCTCGAATGGTGAAAATGGGTGCAAACCTAGTACTCTAGGTAGGTAGCGCTCCGAAACGCAGGGTATTTCTGTGCCTAAAATGCGTTCCGGATCGGTTATACCGGTATACATATTCCCGGGTAGCTACCGAGTCGAATGGCTCGGCCGGGTACGAGTAAAGTGAGGAAATCCTATGGGTTCCGTTATCAAGAAGCGCCGCAAGCGTATGTCCAAGAAGAAGCACCGCAAGCTGCTTCGTAAGACCCGCCACCAGCGCCGCAACAAGAAGTAAATAGGCTTCTTCAGCCCCGCCCTCTTGCACGAGGAGCGGGGCTTTCGCGTTTTCGCTGTTTGGGGGTGGGGGCCGCTATCTGAGAGACTGGACCCATGACTGAAACTCACACCGTTAAAGTTCATCTCATGCGCCACGGTGAGGTGCACAACCCCGAACGCATCGTGTACGGCCGCCTTCCCGGTTACCGCCTGTCCGAGAAGGGTCGGCAGATGGTGCGTCTGAGCGCCGAGGAGTTCGCGGCACGCGCTGAAGATGGCGCCCGCTTCGTGCACCTGGTCTGCTCGCCGTTGCAGCGCACCCGCGAGTCGGCCGCACCCGTTGAGGAGCTGCTGGGGCTGACCGCCCAGCCTGACGAACGTGTCATCGAGGCCGATAACTACTTTGAGGGCCTGCACGTGAACGCGCAGGAGCTTCTGCGCAACCCGCGTCACTGGACGAAGCTCTACAACCCGGCCCGTCCCTCCTGGGGCGAGTCCTACCTGGAGCAGGTACGCCGCATGGCCGCGGCCGTTCAAGACGCCGCCCGTCGCGCCTACGAAATCGGCGGCGAGGGTGCGGAGGCGATCATCGTCTCGCACCAGCTGCCGATCTGGATTACCCGCCTGGGCGTGGAGGGTCGCCTGCTGCAGCACGACCCGCGTTCCCGCGAGTGTAACCTCGCCTCGATTACGACCCTCGCGTTCAGCACCGTGGACTTCGAGCACGAGATGCCGCGCTTCGTGGGCTACTCCGAGCCTGCCGCACCGCTGTACGGTGGCGTTATCCAGCTTCCCGGAAGCTAAGTCACGCGCGTTATTCGCGGGTATAGCTAAGGCTGCGGGGCGCATCCATTGAGGGATGCGCCCCGCAGCCTGCGTTAAGAATGGGGAATCGTACCGGGCTATCGGCTCGGGTCGTCCTCCGGACGTTCGCCTTCGGTCCCTTCATTTTCGGACCGTTTATGTTCGGGGTTAGAATCCTCGTGCCCGTCGGTGCCGGCTTCTCGAGATGCGCGCTCCGCCTCGCGGCTGGCGCGTTCGCGCTCGGCCTTCGCCTTGAGCCAGCGCAGGTAGGCCTCATCGTCGTCGGGGGAAGCCATCGAGGGGGCGTTGCCTCGCTGAGCCGCGCCGGGCAGAGAGATAGAGCCGCGGGCGCCGCGCTCCCGCTTGGGGCGGCCCAGCAGCAACCACAGCACGGGACCCACCACAGGGAAGAACAGGGTGACAAGAACCCACAGCCACTTGGGCAGGGTACGCTCCTCGCGCGCGGGGGTGCGCACAGCATCCAGAAGGGCGTAGATGGTCAGGCCCACCACGAGGGCGCCCGCACCAATAATCAGCATGGCTCGAAACATAGAACCACTATGACATATCGCGGGTCGTCGCCAAAAGCGAGTCAGCTCAGGACTGATTCACCGCTGCCGTGCGGTATCGAAACGACAAAACTTTGGGAGGGCTCCGGCGGCTTAGTAGCCGGTGAACACCTGAATTTCGTGGCTGATGATATCCAGCGAACCCAGCCACACGGCCAGCGCCAGGAGCACCGAGTACACGAGCGCCACGATGCCAGCCTGCTTCAGCACGGGAATCAGCTCGCGGCCACCACGCATCCACACAGTCGTGCAGGAGTGAACGGTCGGGCCCACGAGCACGAAGACCAGCATGAACCAGGGGTTCTGGTCGAGCAGCAGGACGGTCAGGAGCAGCGCGAGGGCCATCTCCGCGATGTAGGCGACGCGCGACCAGCGCTCGCCCAGGCGCACCGCAAGGGTCAGCTTGCCGGCCTCGATATCGGTGGGGATGTCACGCACGTTATTCGCCATGAGCAGTGCGCAGGAAATCAGGCCAATACCGATGGCACCCACCCAGCCCAGCAGGGTCAGCGTGTGGGCCTGCGTGTAGAGGGTGCCCAGGGTGGCGACCAGACCAAAGTAGACGAAGACGAACACGTCACCCAGGCCCATGTAGCCGTAGGGGTGCTTGCCGCCCGTGTAGCCCCAGGCCGCAAAGACGCTCGAGGCGCCAATCGCCAGGAACCACCACTGGTTTGCCAGGGCCACCAGCACCAGACCCGCCAGCATTGCCGCACCGAAGCACGCGAATGCGGCGTACTTGACCGAACGGGGGCTGGCCACGCCCGAACCGACCAGACGCAGGGGCCCCACGCGGTCTTCGTCGGTACCCTTAATGCCGTCGGAGTAGTCGTTGGCGTAGTTCACGCCCACCTGCAGGAAAAACGCGACCAGGAAGGCCAGGAAGGCGTACAGCGGCTTGTACTCGCCAATCTCGTAGGCAGCGGCCGAACCGGCAATAATGGGAGCGACGGCAAGCGGCAGGGTGCGCAGGCGCGCGCCTTCAATCCATTGAGCGGCAGTGGCCACGGGGGTTCCTTCCAGGGGTTGATGCGTTTGCGGTGAGGAGGGCTACGGGAGGTACGGGACGGCGCCGTGAGGCAGAACCGCGGCGCGAATACTATCCGCGCGAGGCCTCCCGATAGTCCCTGTCCAGGATACTGTATATTTCGCGGCGGTCCGGTTTGCCAGTGCTGGTAAGCGGGAAGTCGGGCAGGATGCTCAACAGCTTGGGTGCCGCCGCCACACCCAGGCGTTCGATGCAGAGGCTCCGCAGGGCCTCGCGTAGCTCCGCGTTCTCGGCGAGGGCCGTAGCCGCGCCCTCGGCCGGGGACACGAGCGTGAGGGCGGCCGTCACGGCGGAGCCCCAGCGTGCATCCGGCAGACCGCACACGAGGGCTTCGCGCACGGCGGGGTGGCTCTCAAGAGCCTCAGCTACCGCGCGGGCCGAAATTTTGACACCGCCGGTGATGACGATGTCGTCGCTACGCCCCAGCACGCGTAGGATGCACGGCTCACCGGGGGCGTGAGTGCTCAGCAGGCCGTAGTCGTCGGTGCGGTACCAGCGGGTGCCGTCGGCAGCGGCGAAGAAATGCTCTGCGGTACGACCGGGGTCGCCCAGATAGCCCTGCGCCAGATGCGCGCCGCTGATCCAGATGCGACCAACCTGCGGCGGATCCTCATGCGCCGGGTCCTCATTCGTTAGCTCCGTACCCGCGGAGGGCACGCTCGGCATGCCCTCTTCAGGCACGAGCTCCACCCGCACGCCGGGCAGCACCCGGCCGGAGTAGATGCACCCGCCGGCGGTCTCGGCGCTACCGTAGGTGGTCACGACGTTGAGGCCCAGCTCTTGGGCGGCTGCGAGCAGGTCAGCGCTGGCGGGGGCACCTCCGAGCAGAATCCCGGTAAAGGAGCGGAGCGCGGCGTGAATTTCTTCGCCCGTGCGCGGCTGGTTCCGGGCCGTCTCGAGAAGCTTGTGCAGCTGGGTGGGCACGAGCGAAACAAAGCGACGGGTGGAGCTCAGCTGCTCGACCGCCCGCAGGAAGACATCGGGGCTAAAGTGCACCGGCTCGGTCACGGAGCGTGCGATGACAGGCTCGGTTCCGGCCAGCACCGAGCGGGCCAGAACCTGGGCGCCCGCAACATAGTGCGCGGGTAAGGCTAGAAGCCACTGGGAGGCCTCGCTTCCCGCGCTCTTGAAGAAGCCCTCGGTAGCCTCCGCGCTCGCCCGCAGGGCCCGGGCGCTCAGCGCGGTGTGCTTGGGGATTCCGGTGGAACCGGAGGTACCCACGAGCAGGGCGACGGAATCCTGATCGTTCCCCGCGAAGATTCGCCCGAAAGAATCCAGAAGGGCCCGCGGATCGGCGGGTCGATCGGCCCGCAAGCGTACCGCGTGAGGGTGCAGGGCATCCTCCCCGGGGGCGGGTAGGGGCTCTAGCCCGGGTACGGGGGTGGTAATCATAGAAAGTCCTTAGCGGCTGTTCGTAGCGGCTGTGCTCTAGTGGCGTGTCATGCGCCGGGGCTGCAATAACGCGCCCAACAACGCGCCGGAGCCGGATTCTTAGCTGAGGGTCTCAGGGGTGAATCCGGCTCCGAGCCTATTCATTTGAAGCTACTAGAAGTAGTAGGGGTAGTTGGACCAATCCGGGTCACGCTTCTGCAGGAACGCATCGCGGCCCTCCACGGCCTCGTCGGTCATGTAGGCCATGCGGGTGGCCTCACCGGCGAAGACCTGCTGGCCGAGCATACCGTCGTCGGGCAGGTTGAAGGCGTACTTGAGCATACGGATTGCCTGCGGGGACTGGCGGGCGATGTGCGCCGCGTACTCCAGACCCTTGTTCTCCAGCTCGGCGTGGGGGACGACGTCGTTGACCGCGCCCATTTCGTACATGCGCTGGGCGTCGTATTCTTTGGCGAGGAAGAAGATTTCGCGGGCGAACTTCTGGCCCACCTGGCGGGCGAGCAGCGCCGAACCGTAACCCGCATCGAAGGAGCCGACGGTCGCGTCGGTCTGCTTGAACTTGCCGTATTCTTCGGAGGCGATGGTCAGGTCGGCCACCACGTGCAGGGAGTGACCGCCACCGGCTGCCCAGCCGGAGACCAGGGCGATAACGACCTTGGGCATGGTACGGATGAGGCGCTGCACCTCCAGGATGTGCAGTCGGCCCGCGCGTGCCGGGTCGATGCTTTCTGCGGTCTCGCCGCTGGCGTAGTGGTAGCCGTCGCGACCGCGGATGCGCTGGTCGCCGCCGGAACAGAAGGCCCAGCCACCGTCCTTGGGGGAGGGGCCGTTGCCGGTGAGCAGTACGGTGCCCACGTTAGAGGTCATGCGGGCGTGGTCGAGGGCGCGGTAGAGCTCGTCCACGGTGTGCGGGCGGAATGCGTTGCGCACCTCGGGGCGGTCGAAGGCGATGCGCACGGTAGGCAGATCGCGCAGAATCTCGCCGTTTTCGTCGCGCTCAACCTGGCGGTGGTAGGTGATGTCGGTGAAGTCCTCGAAGCCCTCAACGACGCGCCAGTCGGCGGGGTTGAAGATGTCCGAGACCTTTTCGGGAAGTTGTGCAGTCATAGACCCTATTTTACGGTGCCCGCGGTGCGGCTCGTCGAGGCCGGGGAACGAAGCACGCTCGGCATAATATTCCAATAGCAGAATATGATGCGCGGGGAAGGGTCTCTGTCCTTGCGCTCATACCTGTATCTTGGCAGGTTAAGACCCTATAAACAGGCCAAGGCCCGGACCGCGTGTGTGCGGCCCGAGCCTTGGGGAAGAGACTCTTTACTTGACCTTGGCGAGCTCAACCGCGCGGTCGAACTCTTCGTCAATGGCGTCGTTCTTCTTGTAGGTCATGAGCGAAACCACGATGGCGACAAGCAGCGCCGAAGCGAAGCCGGGAACCATTTCGTAGAGCACGGACTTCATGGGGCTCTGGCCCCATGCGAATGCCACAACGGCACCGGTAATCATGGAGGCCAGTGCACCCTGGGTGGTCAGCTTACGCCAGTAGAGCGAGAGCAGAACGGTCGGGCCGAAGGCCGAACCGAAGCCAGCCCAAGCGAATGCGACCAGCTGCAGAATGGAGCTGTTGGGGTTCCATGCCAGGGCACCGGCAACCAGCGCCACGATTGCCACGCCTGCACGGCCGAGCCACAGGGACTTGCCGGCACTGAGCTTCTTCGAGGAGAAGATGCCGTAGAGGTCCTCCACCAGAGCGGAGGAGCACACAATCAGCTGCGAGGAGAGGGTGGACATAATAGCCGCCAAAACCGCTGCCAGAATCAGACCGGCGATGAAGGGGTGGAAGAGGATCTGCGAGAGGTCCAGGAACACGGACTCTGCGGTTTCGGGGTTGGTGAGGGACGCTTCGGGGTGGCGTGCAAAGTACGCGATACCCATGAATGCGCCGCTGAGTGCGCCGAACACGGTCAGAACCATCCAGCTGATGCCGATGCGGCGGCCGGACTTAGCGTCGGCGGGGGTGCGCATTGCCATGAAGCGCACGATGATGTGAGGCTGGCCGAAGTATCCCAGACCCCAGGCGAGGGATGAAATAATACCGGCGAAGGTGGTGCCCGCGAAGATGCTGAGGGCGTCGGGGCGAACCTGGCTGATGGATTCAACCACCGGGCCTACACCGCCAAGATCGATGATGGTGATGACCGGCACGGCGATGAGTGCTGCAAGCATGAGCAGACCCTGAACCATGTCGGTGTAGGAGGCGCCCATGAAGCCGCCGAAGAGGGTGTAGAACACGGTGATGCCCGCCAGCAGGAGCATGCCGGTGTGGTATTCCTGGCCGAAGGAGGACTTGAAGAACAGGCCGCCGGACACCATACCGGAGGAGACGTAGAAGGTGAAGAACACCAGAATCACGACACCGGAGACGATGCGCAGCACACGCTTGGTGTCCTTGAGGCGGTTGCTCAGGAAGACGGGGACGGTCACTGCGTCGCCGGCAACTTCGGTGTAGCTACGCAGTCGCGGTGCCACGAACTTCCAGTTGCACCACGCACCGATGGTGAGGCCGACGGCGAGCCAAGCCTGGGAGAGGCCGCTGAGGTAGACGGCACCGGGCAGGCCCATGAGGAGCCAGCCGGACATGTCGGATGCGCCAGCCGAGAGAGCGGCGACGGTGGGGGAGAGCTGTCGTCCACCCAGCACGTAGTCGTCGAGGCTGTTGTTCTTGCTATTGGCCCACAGGCCGATCGCGATCATGGCGACAAAATATATCGCCAGCGCGATGATTTGGTATGTACTCGCGGCCATTGTTTTCCTTCTCTCCTGGTGTTGGTGAGCGTCTGTGTGTATTTATACGCTACTCCATAACTTTATAAGTGGTCTGGGATACATTCTAGATTCTTCGCAGCGGAAAATAAAACCACCGACTCGAAATTTAGTTATGCGGTAAACAAATAAATATACATAGATGGAATATAGTGGGTTACCGTATGCATGGGAGACAGTGGGAATCTGTGCGAAAAAATGCCCGAAAACCCGGGGTGATAGGGGGTTTCGGGCATTGTGTCACGGGCTTAGCTATGCAAAGGCAACGCAAACGCGCATTGGCATATTCAATACAAACGAAGAAAACGAAAAGTTTAAAAACCTTGACGGGGTGTCGTCTAACGTGTCGCCCATAGAAGGAGCACAGGGCAGGAAGAGCCCGCGTTACGTGGTGTGAAGGTCTAAAGATTACGCACGACCCAGGGCTCACGCGATATGAGGGCCGGGTCAAAACGCTCCAGAATCACCGAAGCATCCGGCACCGGAACCCGACCCTCATGCGGGCGGCCCGAATCGTCCAGCACCGGAATGGATGCAGCAATCCAGCCGAGCACCTCGGGGATGGTCACCCCCGCCTCCTGAAGCTGAGGCAGGGTGACCGCCCCGTCACGCTTGGCCAGGCGCTTACCCTCCTCGTTCAGCGCCAGGGGAACGTGCGCGTAGCGCGGCTGCGGCAGACCCAGCAGGCCCGCCAGATACGCCTGGCGAGGCGCGGAGGGTAGCAGGTCATCGCCGCGCACAATCTGCTCAACCCCCACGAAAGCGTCGTCCACCACGGAGGTCAGGTTGTACGCGTAGGTGCCGTCGTTGCGTACCAGCACGAAATCGTCCACCAGCCCGGTGTAGGGGCCGTAAAAATCATCATGCACCGTGTAGCTCGTGCGCTCGGCGCGCAGGCGCAGAGCCGGCGGACGCTGGGCGCGGCGCTCCTCGCGCTGCGCCTCGCTCAGCCCGCGACAGGTGCCCGGGTAGGCGCCCGGGGCACCGTGCGGTGCACTCGAGGCCTCCTGAATCTCGCGACGGGTGCAGTAGCACTCGTACACGAGGCCCGCCTCGCGCAGGCGCTGAACCGCACGCTCGTAGGCGGCAAGGCGCGTGCTCTGGTAGAGGACGCCGGCCTCCTTACCCTCGGTACTCTCTGCCGCGCTGCCCGGGCTGATATCCCAGTCCAGGCCCATGGCTTGCAGATCGGCCAGCTGGCGTTCCGCAGCACCGGGCCGCACACGATCCAAATCCTCAACGCGCATGTAGAAGGGCTTACCGCCGCGGCGAGCCATCGCCCACGCCAGAATCGCGGTGCGCAAATTACCCAGGTGCAGGTCGCCCGAGGGGGAGGGGGCGTAGCGTCCCGTGCCGCTGGGGAAAACCGCACCGGAAACATCGTTCGAAGAATCTGGAGAAATCATGGTTCCATCCTACGCGGAAAGCACTGCAACCAAGGCGGATCCGGGCCGGGCGGCTGGGGCTCCGGAACCCGAAAACCTCTCGGAGTGTGCCCAATTTCCTTTTCCAAAAAGGGAAATCTTGCTCTCTGAGAGTGCAATGGCGCAACATCGCTCAAAAATTCCAGTAGGGTTGTATCTATGGCTCGCACAATTGAACTTGCCGACGGCGTGTATCGCATCGCGACGGATAACTACCGACTCAATACCGGACTGGTTCTCGGACTGGAACGGGCACTGGTCGTAGACACCGGCGCCGGTCCCCGTCAGGCCACCGAAATTTATGATGAGGTTCGCCGCCTCACCCGACTTCCGATTACCGTAGTGAACACCCACGGCCACTACGAACGATTCTTTGGTAACGACGTCTTCGCGGCTATGGGGGTCGAGGAGTTCTGGGCGCACCCCCGCGCCGCTCGCGCCATCCGCAAGTACGGCGCGGCGCAGCGATCCTACGTTGAGACCCTCGAACCCGAGATGGCGCACCACCAGGGTGCCGCCACCGATATCGTCGTGCCCAACCACCTGGTCGCTAACAACGGCGACGGCATCACCTTCACCCCGATCGACCTGGGCGAACGTAGCGCAACCCTCATGTACATGGGTCCCGGCCACACGGACGGCGACATCATGGTCGGCGTTGAGGACGTGCTCTTCATGGGTGGCCTCATTGAGGAAGGCACCGACCCGTACTTCGAGGATTCCTTCCCCGATCGTTGGATTGACACCCTGGGTGCCGTGCTGGAATTCGACCGCTACCGCGTGTTCGTGCCCGGTAACGGCGAGCCCGTGGACCGCACCTTCGTGGAGCGCGAACGCAACACCATGATTAGCGCGATCAAGTCAATTCGTGCCTCGACCCTGGACCGCGAGGACGAGGCGACCACCGCCGCAATGTACCAGCTGCCCTATGCGCCGGGCGCGACCCGCTTCCTGCTGGACCGTTTGGCCCAGCTCGAGAACGCCCCCGACTCTGAGAGCTTCGACGTGGAGCACCCGGACACGAGCGGCTTTACGGGCCCGATTACGCTGGGCAAGGCTGCCTACTAGGCCCTGTACTCCGCGATGGGTGGGGGACGTAGAGTGCCCCACCGCCTTACCGGAGTCTCAGCGTATTCAATATAGCCGATACGGCATAAATGCAGGTGCGGGCCGGTTTCTTCTCAGAAACCGGCCCGCACCTGCGTTATATATCAGTCGTGCGCTAGGGGGATCTACGCCACGGCGTACTCCGCGCGCATGGCCTCGCAGTCGGTCTTCAGTGCAGCGGGAACTTCGCCCATCGCGCCGCAGAGCTCCACGAAGCGGTGGCGCCAGTCCAGGTGCTCCAGGGCGCGACGAATCTGACGCTCACCCTGTTCGGGGGTCCAACGCGAGGCGGCCTCGGCAACCTGGGCGAGGCCCGCGCAAGCATCCACGTGATCGATATCGACGGTCGCACCGTCCCAGAGAATCTCGCGTACGGTGCTCGTGTTCGGAACCTGACCCACCACGGTGACGCCGGAGGCCAGAGCATCGGTCCAGCGGCCGGTGATGTACTCCTTCGTGGGGTGGGTGTAGGGGGCGGGGCTCACCGAAGTGGAGAAGGCCAGCAGGAACTTCGCGCGGTTCAGCGAATCCTGCAGGTGCTGCGCCGACTCGCGGTCGTTCGCGCCAAAGGGCGGGCGGCCCTCGAAGCTCAAACCCAGCTCCTTGGCCAGGCGGGCGGTTGCCTCGTCGTCCTCGTAGGCGGCGGGCTGTCGGCCCACGCGCAGCAGATCGGTGGTCTTGGAGGGCAGGGTCGCAAGACGCTCCGAGAAGGAGCTCCACACGTCCGCGCCCCAGGGCAGCACGCCCGGGGTCTTCACGCCGGCCGCGGTCCACGGCTGGACGTCGTCGGCGTCGGCGACGAAGATACGGTCGTAGACCGAGGACTTCGCAATGGCGGGAATACGGTCGTCCCAGAAGCTGTCAATGACCCAACCGTAGATGGCACCGTAGCGGCGGAACGCGAAGGAACGCTGCGCGACGGCGTAGAGCTGGCCGGGGTCGGAGGCGATGACCACGCAGCGGCGAGAGCCGCCCTTGAGCCGCGGTAGGCGAGCCAGAAGCTTCGTTTCCTTGGACAGAGAAGCCCCCACGTCGACGGTGTGGACGGTGCCGCCGGTGTAGCGGGCCAGGAGGTCCGCCATGGCGTGAACCGGAACCCAACCGGCTCCGGAGGGAACGGCAACAATAATATCGAGTGAGCTCATAAGATTCCTTGAGAGGGATCCGGCCGGGGAAAATGCGCGCAATGCTCATCACAATTGGCGGGACGAGCGGCACGCTCCCGGGGCGGACGGACGACAGATATTTAAGCGGGAAAATCCCTTGCGGCGGCCCCGGTACCGGGTATTTGCCGGGTAAACCCGCGGCGGGGCGCATGCAGTCTTCAGTATATCCGCAGCCCGTGGTTCTCCGGGGTTCAGCCTCGCCCGCTAGGGTGTGTGAATACGCACCTCGATACCCGATTCGGCGCCAAACCCTGCGGCCATGCGCGCCAGATTGGTGTTCGGAGCGGCCGCGACCGTGAAGAAGCGGCTCACCGCGGCTGCGAATTGCTCGTCGCGGGCCAGCTCTCCGTGTTCCAGGGTCGTGAAGATGCCGCCGCCGGCATCGTCGAAGACCTCGATGCGCAGGTCGGGTAGCAGCTCGGTGCTCGGCAGATTGAGCGACGCAATGTCGTGCTGGAAGGTCAGGTCGCCGCAGAGCAGGGTCACCGGCAGGGCGGAGCCGCCGATGACGGGGCGGCCCTCGGAATCCGTCCCGGCGGGGTAGTAGCCCGAGAGGGAAACGCCGATGGCGGTTGCCGTGGTGCCGTCGATACCCGCCAGACCGCGGTTGGCGAAGACGCGCGCGGGGGCGGGCTCGCCCAGGGCGGGGGCCGCCGCCTCCAGATCACGCACAAGGTTGGAGGAACCCAGCACGAGGAGCCGCTTCTGCTCCACGGCTTCCCGCCAAACGCGGCGGGCGTAGGAGCGTCCGGCGGTGCGATTGCGGTAGTCGAGGTAGCGTTCCTCATCCTCTGGGCTATTGCCCGAGGCACCGTCCGCGCGGTGCTCGTAGGTCTCAATTTCGCGCAGCGCGGCCTGCTGCAATTGCTTGCCGGCACGCATCCACTGCTGGACCCAGGTCTCGGCGGTTTCACCGGTTTCTTCTTCCGCGGGCTCGGGGCCCCTGGCCGGGGCGTCCTCGACACCGCGCGCGAACTCGGCGAGCCGCTGCGGGCTGGAGATTTCGATGAAGGAACGCGCTCCGGGCTCGTACCAGCTGGCGCGGCGCGGCGCGTAGTAGGCGCAGGTCACGCTCTCGTCGGCCAGTAGAGCGGTCACGGGGCGCGAAAGGGTCGGGTGACCGAAGAGCACCACGCGCTCAATACGTGCGGCAGGCTCGAATCCCTCTGAGGAGAGCAACTGCGGGTAGTGCGGAATGGCGGTTGCGCCGTGGCGTGCCTCGGAGGAGGGCTCGGCCAGCAGCGGCAGGTTCAGCACGCGCGCGAACTCGGCGGCAAATTCCCCGGCCCCGTCGGCGGCCACCACGACGGTTCGCGCGGTGGTGGAGGGCGCGGGCGCATCCGCCTCAATGGTTTGGGCCCCGGTGCTGAGGGAGCTCAGAAGCCACTCCCTTTCTAGCGCGGAAAGCCCCGACCCCTCGGCGCGGTCGGTGCGCAGGCGAGCCTCCTCCTGCGGATCGTAGTCCTCGAGCAGGCTCTGGGCCCACTGCGGCAGGGCGTGCGCGAACTGCCCGGAAGGGGTGAGCGGCGTATCGAAGCAGAGGTTCAGATGAACCGGGCCGATGGGCTCAGCCGAGGGGCGGGCCCAGTTTTCTGCGGCGCGGCCGGTCAAAGCGTTGAGGCAGGCAGCGAAGGCAAAGGTCTGCTCGCCTTCCTCCTGCTCGGGATAAGCGGTCAGGTCGGCCTCGGCGCGCACAAAGGGAGAGAAGAACCCGGCCTGGTGGGTGGTCTGGTTGACGCCGCTTCCACGCAGACGCTCGGGGCGGTCTGCGCTCATGATCGCGAGGGGTACGCCGGCATGGTAGGCCTCCATGACGGCGGGCATGTACTCGCCCAGAGCGGTACCGGAGGTGCACACAAGGCCCACCGGGCGGCCCGAGGCTTTGGCGATGCCGAGAGCCGTGAAGGCGGCGGTTCGCTCGTCCACTCGCACGTGAGCGATGAGTGCTCCGGCTTCGGCGGCCGCGGCGATGGCGTAGGCCAGGGGCGCACTGCGGGAGCCCGGGGACACGACAATATGCCGCATTCCGGCGCGAATCAGTGAGTCGAGCACGGAAATTGCGGTCAGCATGGCGGGGATGGAGCGATGTTTAGTCACCGTACCATTCTAATGCCGCGCCCATATCGGGCCGGTATGGGTTACCTTCGCGCGCTGGTTCATGACGCACGGGTTCGTGGCAACGCGCGGTTCTTGAGAGGCTCAAGCCCCCATGCTCTAGCGGCGGTCTAGCCGCGGTGGATGCGTTCCAGCACGCGGTAGCAGCGGCTCACCCGCTCAGCCCACCACCGGCGGGTCGGCTCGTCGGCGGCCAGGCGCTCGAGGCGCTGCGGGTCGGGCTCGACGGCTCGCACCCGCATGAACCCGTCGTGGGCGATCATGGGGTCCTCGGCGACGTCCTCGGCCATGAGCGAGACGGTTCCCAGGCCGCACCCGTACTTCAGGGTCGGCAGGGAGGCCGCCAGGGCGGCACCGGTTGCGATGCCCACCGAGGTTTCCAGGGCCGAAGAGACGACGGCCGGAAGCTGTGCCTGCTCAACGATGGCCAGGGCACGGCGAACACCGCCCAGGGGAGCGGCCTTGATGACGATGAGGTCTGCGGCATTGGCGCGGGCCACGCGTAACGGATCTTCGGCCTTGCGAATCGACTCGTCGGCGGCGATGCGGACCGGCAGTCCCTCCTTGGCCACGGCGTAACGGAGCGCCGCCATGTCCTCGATGGTGGCGACCGGCTGCTCGGCGTAGATGAGGCCGTACTCGCAGAGTTTGCGGAGCGCCTCGAGAGCGCCGGAGGGGGTGTAGCCCATATTCGCATCGATCTTGAGGCGCGCCTCGGGGAGCGCATCGCGCGCGGCGGCCACGCGGGCCACGTCGTCGGCGAGGCTCTGACCCTTCTCCGCGACCTTGATTTTGAGCTCCCGGATGGTGCCGTCGTAGCGGGCGAGTACCTCGGGCACGCATTCGGCGGGGACGGCGGGCAGTGTCGCGTTGAGCGGAATACTTTCGCGCACCGGCTCGGGGGCGGGGAGCCAGGCCGCTTCGAGGGCGCAGGCGAGCCAGGCGGCCGCCTCTTCGTCGCCGTATTCGAGGAATGGCGCGAACTCGCCCCAGCCTCGGGGGCCGCGAATGAGCGCGCTCTGGCGACGGTTCACACCGCGGAAGGTGACGTTCATGGGGATATCGACGACGGCCAGGCGCTCGAGCACCTCGCCCAGCGGGGGTAGCGGAAGCCCCGTGAGGCGGAAACCGTAGCCCAGGGGCGGCACGCCGCCCGGGGTGGAGTCTGCGGGTGATGATTTGTGATGCACGCTCACTGTTGTCCTTTCCCCGCTAAAAATTTTTTTAGCGGTTCAAGCCCCTCGATATGGGGCACGTCCCAACTCGAACCGGGCGCTTGGCACGCCGCTGACCAGGGCTTTTAATGGGGGGCTTGGGGAACTTTCGATACCTCTCGCGTTAAGCCTGCGTATTTTGCGGAAACTCTCAGCTTAGCGACCCAAAAACTTTACCTTTTCATAGCTTAACCTGAGATAGTGAGGTAGTTACTCTATCAGCGCGGTGACCGCATTCGACTCGCGCGAAGGCTTGGGGGTCTTCGCCGCCGGGTGGACCGCCGCGAGGTAACGCCATGAGGGAGAAGGTACGAAACGAAGTGTGGAGGGGCTTATGAGCTATCGATGGAACGCGCACGAAACCGTCGCGAGCGGCGCGGTGAGCGATTCTGAGGCAACCCGCCCGCTCCAGACCGGCGATAATGCCCCTACCCTGCCCTTCTCCGCCGAGGCCGTCGCGGACCGCGCGGCCGAGCTCTCCGATACCCAGCCTATCTCTGCGACCCAGCCGATTTCGGCCACCCGTTCTTCTTCCGCGCGCGCGTACGCGCACGATGCACAGGACCCCACCGAGGTGCTCCCCGCCCGAAGCCCCGACACCCGCTTGCTGTCGAACACTGACGGCTCCACCCGCCTCATGCAGGCCACCCAGACGCTTGAGGAGCCGACCATTCAGGCTTCTCGCTCGCCCTATGCGGCCCCCAGGGTTGAGCCCGCGACTCCGGCTGCACCCGCTGCGCCGGTGCCGCCTCGCGCGGCGAACCCCAACGTTTCCTACGGGGGAGCCTCGTATTCCGGCGTTCCCTACCCCAACGAGGCCTTCCCTCCCGCTTCTCAAACGGGCAACGTCTATTCCCAGGTTGGAGTGACCTCGATGAGCCCCATGGGCAACCCGATCCGCCCGGGTGAGGGCGACCCGAAGAGCTTCCCGAGTACCGGCCTTCTGATGCGGCATCTCTTTGCCCTGCTCTTCTTGGGGGCCTCGCTTTTCGGGGCCTTCCGTTTCTTCATCTACACGCACGTTGGCCAGCAGGTGGATGAGCAGGCCTACGCCGAGTACACGAACCAGTTCCTCAACTATCGCGGTCCGACCCTGACCGCGCTGGACTCGTTGCCGACGATTGTCGGTGTGGTGGCGGTGCTCGGCCTGATTGCGGTGCTGGTATGGAAGCACCGGTTCCTCCCGGCACTGGTGGGGGTGCTCTGCGGCGTGGGAGCCTGCGTCACGACCTACGCGCTGAAGAACTACATCATCGTGAAGCCCGACTGGGGTATTCAGGAGGCGGTGAGCAATTCGGCGCCCAGCGGCCACACGACGTTCGCGGCGGCGGCCGGTGCGGCCCTCTTCCTGGCGGCTCCCCGGCTGATGCGTCCGACCGTGGCCCTGTTGGCGGCGGTCGCGACCTGCCTGACGGGTGCCTCCACGATTATTAACGGCTGGCACCGCCCGGTGGATGTTGTGACCGCGATTCTCGTGACCTCCATGTGGACGGTACTGGGCATGGCCCTGCTGCGCTACGTGCGTCGCGGTGACTTTACGATTGCCTCGCGCGGCGGCCTGGTGTTGGTGCCGTTGTTGACGATTGCGACGCTTTTCCTTTCCTTCTGTTCCGTGATTCTGTACCTGATTGCAATTTTCTCGCCCATCCCGGGAGGCGCGTTTACCGCAGCGACCTGCATGATCGTGGCGGTGAGCTTCGGTACGACGGCGCTGACGGTGAATCTGCTGCGCGCACGCAATAGCAAGCGTCAGGCGTAACCCAAATGCGTGCCTCGCCCTCATGCGGCGGGGCACGCGTTTTTATTGGCTTTGTGCGTGGGCGTTGCCTCGCGGGGGAGCGCAGAATACAATGGGAATAATTGGTATTTTTGATACCAAATAACAGTATTGGCGACTAGCCGCCGGGCCGCATACTCCGCCCGGCTCGAGTAGAAAGGTGCGTACCATGGCAGGTACCCATGAAGGCCGCGTCATCATTTTCCCCCAGCTCACCGAGGAGCTAAAGCCCTTCGAAGACAAGCCCCAGGCCCGCAAGATCGTGGACGCCGACGGCGGCAACCTGACCCTCATGGAGCTGGCGGCCGGCCAGTCCTGGCACGAGCACCACAGCGTGCACCCCATCTTCGTGCAGGTTCTCAAGGGCGAGGTGATCTTTCACGTGAAGGATCGCGATATTACCCTGGTCCCGGGCAAGCCGATTCACGTGACCGCCAAGCTTCTGCACTCCCTGCGCGCCGTGAAGGACTCCACCCTGCTGGTGACCATGCTGACCGGTGAATCGCACCCCGAGCCCAAGCTCACCGTTGAGGTGGAAGAGGTTTAAACCCCGGCCTCTAAACCCCTGACCCCAAAACCTTAGCTCGCCGCCGCATCTGCACAGGATGCCGCGGCGAGCTTTTTCTCTGTCCTCCTGCCCTCACATATGTCGGCGAGAATACCCTCACGCTACGCCCTGAGCTTTCTGCATGCTCATACGCCCCCGCGCGGGCGTACCCTGAGAAGTACACTCCCGCTAACCTCACAGGGAGCAACCCGAAAGGATACGCAATGCCCAAGTCACTGCAACGCCCCGTCGTTCTTCTCACCGGCGCCAGCTCCGGTATCGGCTACGACGTAGCGCCGCTGCTGGTGCGCTACGGCTACACCGTCTACGGTGCCGCCCGCCGCGTTGAGAAGATTGAAGAGCTCGCCTCCGAAGGCGTGAAATCGCTCAGCCTGGACGTTACCGATGAAGCATCCATGGAAGCCGCCGTACAGCAGATTATTGAGGCAGAAGGTCGCATTGACGTGCTCATTAACAATGCAGGCTACGGATCCTACGGCGCCATTGAAGACGTCCCCATCGACGAGGCACGCCGCCAGTTCGAGGTGAACCTCTTCGGCCTCGCGCGCCTCACCCAGCTGGTGCTGCCGCATATGCGCGCACGGGGCAGCGGGCGCATCCTGAACATCTCCTCAATGGCGGGGCGTATTACCTCGCCCCTGGGCGCCTGGTATCACGCCACCAAGTACGCTCTCGAGGCGTTCAGCGATGCGCTGCGCATGGAGGTTGAAGAGTTCGGTATTGACGTGGTCATTATCGAGCCCGGCGGCATCAAGACCCCCTGGGGGCTCATCGCGGCAGACCACCTCGAGGAATCCTCCCGAAACGGTGTCTACGCGGCTCAGGCACAGCGCGTTGCGGCAAATATGCGTAAGCTCTACTCGCCGTCCTCCAACCTTTCAGAGCCCAAGGTCATCTCTAACGCTATTCTGCGAGCCCTGGAGGCGCGCCGCCCCAAGACCCGCTACCTGGTAGGTTTCGGTGCTAAGCCCTCCGTGTTCCTGCATACCGTGCTACCGGACCGTCTCTTTGACAAGGTGGCTCGCCGTATCTTCTAGAACCGAAATAGCGGCGAACTAGAGCATTAAAAAGCGGGCGGTGCTGCGCGAAACAGAATGTTTCGTACAGCACCGCCCGCTATATTTTCAAGAGCTACTACTAGTTTACAACCGCGTGGGTCGGATCGAGCACTCGAGCCAAGAAAGCCCGGGTGCGTTCGTGCTTGGGGGCGCCAATCACCTGGTCGGCAGGGCCTTCCTCCACGACCACGCCGTCGGCCATGAAGACGACCTTGTCGGCCACCTCGCGGGCGAACGCCATCTCATGGGTCACCACAATCATGGTCATGCCCTCGTCGGCCAGGTTACGCATAATGCTCAGAACCTCGCCGACCATCTCCGGGTCCAGCGCGCTGGTGGGCTCGTCAAAAAGCATCAGGTCGGGGTGCATGGACAACGCACGGGCGATGGCCACACGCTGCTGCTGGCCGCCGGAAAGCTGAGCGGGAAAACGGTCTTCCTTGCCGGCCAGGCCCACCTTAGCGAGCTGCTCGAGGGCCACAGCCTCCGCCTCCTCCTTGGAGCGGCCCAGCACCTTAATCTGGGCAATCGTGCAGTTATCCAGGATGTTCAGGTGACCGAAGAGGTTGAACTGCTGGAACACCATGCCCATGTGGGTGCGCACGCGGTTAATGTCCACGTCCGGGTCGGTGACCTCGGTATCGCCCACCATGATGGTGCCGTCGTTCGGCTCCTCCAGTAGGTTCACGCAGCGCAGCAGGGTGGACTTGCCCGAACCGGAGGGACCGATGAGGCACACGACCTCGCCGGGGGCGACCTCCATGTCGATGCCCTTGAGCACCTGGACCTTGCCGTAGGACTTGTGCAGGTTAGAAATGCGCACCGAGGAGGCGGCCATGGATGAAGTTGAAGCGGTCATAGTATCCGTAATCCGTTCTGTCTCGTCGTTGCGCTTACTTGCGGCCGGTCAGCTGGGTGCGGCGCTCAAAGTATGCGGAGAGCTGGCCCAGCGGGACGGTGATGATGAGGTAGCACAGGCCGGCGACCACCAGGGGAGTCAGGCCTGCGTTAGCGGCGGTCAGGCCCTCACGGCCGAACTTTGCCAGCTCGTACTGCGATACGGTCACGCCCAGCAGGTACACGAGGGAGGAGTCCTTGGTCAGCAGGATAACCTCGTTGGTCAGCGGGGGAAGCACCACGCGGAAGGCCTGCGGGATGATGATCGAGATCATCGCGCGGGTGTGGGACATACCCAGGGAGCGTGCCGCCTCCATCTGGCCCTTCGGAATGGCCTGCAGGCCCGCGCGCAGCACCTCGCTGATGTAGGCAGCCGAAACCATGCCCAGAGACAGGGTCACCGGAATTAGGTTATCCACGAAGCGAATCTTGAAGGCCAGCGGAATACCGTAACCGAAGGCGAAGAAGACCAGCAGTGCCGGGATACCGCGGAAGAGCTCAACGTACAGGGTGGCAATCCAGCGGTACGGGGCAATGGAGGAAATACGCATGAGCGCCAGCAGTAGACCGCCGGAGAGGCCCACAACAAAGCCCAGCGCGGTGTAGAGCAGGGTGTTCTTCAGCGCCACGGTGATGACGTCGGGGAACTGCTTGGCTGCCACATCGAGGTTGAAGACCTGCTGGCTGAGGGTCTTCCAGTCAGCCAGCAGAATGGCAGCCAGGGCAATAACGGCCAGGATGGCATACTGTGCGTAGCGGAAGAGCTTCTGCTTCTGGCGGGGGGAAAGTTTAGAGGACATGCGCTTTCTTATCCAGTGCTGTTCGGTCAGAGCGTACTAAACGCTCGCGGAAAAAGGCTGGGACCTCCCCAACCCAAAAGTATTAGAGTACTCCTGAATTGGGGGAGGAACTAACCGATGAGGGAGTTAGGACGCGGAAGAGGAGGCGCTCGCGGAGGCCGAGGAGGTGGTGCCCACCCACTTGGCCTTCATCTTGTCGAGCTCGCCGTTCTTCTTGAGCTTGTCAATGGTGGCGTTGGCCTTGGCCAGCAGTGCCTTGTTGTTGGAGGAGACGGCTGCCGCGATTTCCTCGGTGTTCTCGGAATCCTGGTAGGCAATCTTGAAGGAGTCCGGGTCGTTGGTCAGGGCCTCGGACACCACGGAGAGGTTGGCCGCGACGGCCTTGACCTGACCGGTCTTCAGAGCGGAGAACATGAGGGAGGTGTCTTCGTACTGGATGACCTCTGCGCCGTTTTCCTTGGCGTAGGTCTCACCGCTGGTAGCCTGCTGGGCACCGACGGCCACGCCCTTCAGATCGGCTGCGGAGGTAATGGAGGAGCCCTTGGGAACCAGGATGGCCAGGTTGTCGTCGAAGTAGACAGTGGTGAACTCCATCTTGCTCTTACGTTCGTCGGTCACGCCGATACCCGCCAGTGCGATGTCGCACTGGCCGGTGGACAGACCGGTGCCGGAGTCCAGGCCCTCGAAGCTGATGGAGGTCAGCTGTGCCTTCACACCCAGGTCGGAGGCGATGGCGTTGGCGATGTCTGCGTCCAGGCCCACGACGGTGCCGTTCTCTTCGTATTCGAAGGGCTTGTAGGGGGTGTTGGTGCAGACGCTGAGCACGCCGGACTTGACGAGGCTGACCTCGCCGTTGGCGTCGGAGTTCTCGTTGGCGGTGGAGACGCAGCCAGTCAGTGCCAGGGGCAGTACCGCCAGCAGGGCCAGCGGCTTGAGGGATGCCTTCTTGAGGATTGCGGTGTTCATTGGGGTTCTCCTATGTGCGGTGTGTTCTATGAAATCTACGGTCTATTGTGCGCCTCCATGTTAAAAAATGCAAGCATATACATAAATATTCATAATATTTTGCTGAATATACATAAATTTACCCTCGAAGAATGAATAAAACCCCGACTATGCGGCCCAAAAACCATCCGAGCGAGCCTGCGAACCACTCACATGACGTAACTACGGTTCACCCAACTATCGAATCCCCCAACCTCCATGCCACAATTGAGAGCGTGAACGCAGAGAAGAATACCCGCGCCACCCGCGCCACCCTGGATAAGAAGACCAGCGACATCGCCGCAATGTTCGATACCGTCGCCGAACGATACGACTTGATGAACGGCATCCTTTCCCTCGGCCAGCACATCTACTGGCGCAAGCAGGCCGTCGCCGCCGTCGACGCGCACCCCGGTCAGAAGGTCCTGGACGTAGCAGCAGGCACCGGCGTCTCCTCCGAACCCTTCGCGGACGCAGGTGTAGACGTCATCGCCGCCGACCTCTCCGAGGGCATGCTGGACGTTGGTCGTCGCCGCCGTCCCGACATGACCTTCGTGCAGGCCGACGTCACCGCCCTGCCCTTTGAAGACGGCACCTTCGACGCGGTCACCATGTCCTACGGCCTGCGCAACGTCGCAGACTACCCCAAGGCGCTGACCGAAATCTACCGCGTGCTCAAGCCCGGCGGCCGCATCGTCATTCTCGAGTTCTCGACCCCGACCTTCGCCCCCTTCGGCGCGGTGTACAAGAACTACATCATGAAGGCGATTCCGCCGATTGCGCGCGCAATTTCCTCCAACCCCGAGTCCTACGAATACCTCGCCGAGTCCATCATCGCCTGGCCCAACCAGCAGGCACTGGCCGAAAAGTTCAAGGAGGCGGGATTCACCTCGGTGCAGTACCGCAACCTGACCGGCGGTATCGTTGCCATTCACCGCGGCTTCAAGCCTGTGGAATCCAACGCATAACGTTCACACCACCCCGACATACCCACCGCACCGTTTTCACGCCGCCCCGATAGGACATTCCGAGGGACGGACCACTAGAAAACACCAAGAAGATAGAAGACACCGTGACCAACGCAGAGCAGCCCATCGCCGCCACCGACCTGCTGGGAGACCTCGATCTGAAGCTTCCCGCGGGCTTCGAACTGATCGCCGCAGACCCCAAGCTGGGTCCGCAGATCCTCTCGTCCCTCGCCCGTATTGAGGAGCGCCTGGGCGAGGCCATCGCGCAGACCGACCACCTGGCCGACGTCGCCTCCCGCCACCTGCTTCTGGCCGGAGGCAAGCGCGTGCGCCCGCTGCTGGCCCTGCTCTCGGCAGCCGTGGACGGCGAAATTAACGACGAGGTGATTGAGGCCGCCGTGGTGGTGGAGCTGACCCACCTGGCAACCCTCTACCACGACGACGTCATGGACGACGCCCCCAAGCGCCGCGGCGTGGACAGCGCCCAGATGATTTGGGGTAACTCCGTCGCAATTCTGACCGGCGACCTGATCTTCTCCCGCGCCTCCCTGCTGGTGTCCGAGCTGGGTACCCGCCCCATGAAGATCCAGTCCCAGACCTTCGAGCGTCTGGTGCTCGGCCAGCTCTTCGAGACCACCGGCCCGCGCGAGGGCCAGGACCTGCTCGACCACTACATCGCCGTCATCGAGGGCAAGACCGGTTCCCTGATTGCCGCCGCCGGCGAGTACGGCTCCCTGCTGTCGGGTGCCTCCGAGGAGGTCATCTCGATGGTCAAGACCTACGGCGAGCTGGTGGGTGTGGCCTTCCAGCTGGCGGACGACGTGATTGACATTGTCAGCGACGGTAAGACCAGCGGCAAGACCCGCGGCACCGACCTGCGCGAGGGTGTTCCGACCCTGCCGACCATCCTGCTGGACCGCGCTGTGGCGGCCGGCGACGAGTCCGCCCGCGAGGTACGCGCCCTGCTGGACGCCGACCTCAGCTCCGACGAGGCCCTGGAGACGGCCGTTGAGGCCCTCTCGGCCCACCCGGTCACCCAGGAAGCCTGGCAGATTGCCTACGACTGGGCCGATCGCGCGATTGAGGCGATCGCTCCGCTACCCGATTCCACCGCGAAGGCTGCGCTGGAGTCCTTCGCCCACGCCGTGGTTCACCGCGAGGGCTAGTCTCAGCTAAAGGCTTGCCTTCTGATTCTTGACCGTGAGGCCCCGCCCGTCCACCAGGACGAGCGGGGCCTCACGGCGTATCTGCGGGCAGAATTTTGTGTCGTGTCTCGTTTGAACGGGGCTCCGATATTTCGCATGGTGGGGTTGTGTGGGAATTTCTTGACCGGTTCTCGCTCTTTAAGGTAAACCTGAGAGTCATGTCTAAAACGTGCCACCACGTTCTGGACCCCCGACGGCTCCCTCGCCCACCCCGCGTTGGACGGGCCGTCGCTTCTCTTGGACGCGAGCAAGTCCCGCCAACCCGCGGTTCCCCTCGCACCAACCATCCGCGTCCCCACATCTAGAGGTTTACAACAATGGGAGCATCTACCCCTAAGGCGCCCGCGAAGCGCGAAGGCTTCTCGAGCCGCCGCGTCTTTATCTTTGCCGCCATCGGTTCTGCTGTTGGTCTGGGCAATATTTGGCGTTTCCCCTACATCGCATTCGACAACGGCGGCGGCGCCTTCATGATCCCCTACATTGTCGCCCTGCTGACCGCCGGCCTGACTTTCCTGTTCTTTGACTACGCCATTGGTCACCGTGCGCGTGCTTCGTCGCCGCTGGCCTTCCGCCGCCTGAACCGCAAGACCGAGTTCATCGGCTGGTGGCACATGGGTATTAACTTCGTGATCGCTATCTACTACGCCGCTATTGTGGCGTGGTCGTTGCGTTACATGGTTTTCTCCTTCACCAATGCGTGGGGCGATAACCCGAAGGCGTTCTTCCAGGGTGAGTTCTTGAAGGTTGCGGACACCCCCGGTGTCTCCCTGGACTTCAACATGAACATCCTGATTCCCATGGTTCTCGTCTGGGGTGTGCTGCTGGCTGTGATGGCTCTGGGCGTGCAGAAGGGTGTTGGCGCGGCCAACATCGTCTTTATCCCGCTGCTGCTGGTCATGTTCGTGGGCCTGGTGATTTACTCCCTGACCCTGCCCGGCGCAGTTGACGGTCTGAACGCGCTGTTCACCCCCAGCTGGGATTCGCTGGCTAACCCGGATGTGTGGGTTGCCGCCTACGGCCAGATTTTCTTCTCGCTGTCCATCGGCTTCGGCATTATGATCACCTACTCCTCCTACCTGAAGCCCAAGGCTGACCTGACCGGTTCGGGCGCCGTGGTTGGCTTTGCAAACTCCGGTTTCGAGCTGCTTGCGGGTATTGGTGTGTTCTCGGCTCTGGGCTTTATGGCTCAGGCTGCGGGCACCCAGGTGAGCGATGTTGCGACCAGCGGTATTGGTCTGGCGTTCATCGCGTTCCCGACCATTATTTCTCAGGCTCCCGGCGGTGTGCTGATCGGTATTCTCTTCTTCGGCTCCCTGCTCTTCGCGGGCTTCACCTCCCTCATCTCGATTCTTGAGGTGATTATTGCGGGTGTTCAGGACAAGTTCGCCACCTCGCGTCTTGCCTCCACCGCCCTGGTGATTATTCCGGTCGCCGTGATTTCGCTGTTGCTGATGCCGACCACCACCGGCCTGTACGTGCTCGATATTCTCGATAACTTCGTGAACCTCTTCGGTATTCTGGCCGCCGGCCTGTGCGCCATCATCGTCGTGGCGTACGTGGTGCGTGCGCTGCCCGCCCTGGCCGAGCACCTGAACCGTTACTCCTCCATCAAGGTTGGTAAGATTTGGATGGTTCTGCTGGCCGTCGTGACCCCGCTGGTTCTTGGCTACTCCCTGATTCAGAGCGTCATCAAGCTGATTCAGACTCCGTACGAGGGTTACCCGACAGATATGCTGGCAATCTTCGGCTGGGGTATGAGCGCGCTCCTGCTGGTCGGCGCGATCGTTGTTTCTCTCTTGCCCTGGTCGAAGAAGTCTCGTGCCGCTGAGAAGCCTCCGGCACCTCCGGTGATTGCCGGTCAGGTGGAGCACGACCACGTCGATACGACCATTACCCGTTAGGAGCCCTCATGTCTATCTCTGCAATTGTGATGCTGATTGTGGCCATCCTGATTATCTGGGGTGGCCTGGGCCTGGCGATGCTGAACCTGCACCGCCATCCGGACCTGGATGCCCTGGACGAAGCGGCTGAGGCTCAGGGCTCCGAGCTCTAGAGCGTAAACGCGACATACAGTGATGCCCCGCCGGCTTATAGTTGGCAGGGCATCACTGTATTTTATGCGGGTGTTGAGCGTGCCGAAGGGACAGAACGGGGGAACTATTTGTTCTCGGAGCGCTGGGTTTGCTCCTGCTCTTCCAGAAGAATCTGCGCATCCTCAGCCTGTACGTTTTCCGCCTGAACCAGCGGAATCATGCCGGTTTCCGGGTCGGACAGCGCGGAGGCGCGGTAGGAGCGGGAGGCGCGCAGAGCATCCACCGTGAAGATGATGAGCGCAACCCAGATGAGGCCCAGGCCCAGCACCTTATCGGGGCTCATGCGCTCATGCAGCACGGTGATGGCCAGAACGAACTGGATGGTCGGGCCCAGGTATTGCACCATGCCGATAACCGAGAGCGGCAGGGCCTTGGTCGCCGCCGCAAAGAGCATGAGCGGCACAACGGTGACCACACCGGTGGACGCCAGGAGCCAGAAGTGCCCGGTGCCCTCGCTGAAGAGGGTCATCTGACCCTGTGCGTTGAGGACGAAGAGCGCAATAACGCCGAAGGGAGCCAGGATTAGCGTCTCGAGGGACAGCGAGACGATGGGACTCACCTCATGGGCAATACGGGCCTTGAGCAGGCCGTAGATGCCGAAAGTAAAGGCCACGCCCAGGCCGGTCCACGGCACCTGCCCGTAGATGAGGCTCATCATCAGCACAGCGATACAGGAAATCGCCACCGAGACCCACTGCGCGGCGCGCAGCCGCTCCTGCAGGAAAATTACGCCCAGCACCACCGAAACCAGCGGATTGATGAAATATCCCAGCGACACATCAATCGTGTGGCCGGTCGTCGTCGCCACCACGTAGATGAGCCAGTTTGCGCAGATGAGAATGGAGGCGGCCGTCAGCACCAGCATGATGCGGCGGTTCCGCAGGGTTCGGCGAAAGTCGGCGGTTGCCCGAACAAGAGGTAGCAGCAGGGCGCAGAAGATGAGGGAGAAGACCACTCGGGCCACGACGATTTCAATCGGCCCGGCCGGCGCCATGACCACAAAGTAGAGGGGGAGCAGACCCCAGATGAGGTAGGTACCGATAATGGTGATAAACCCGTTACGGGTGGCGTGTTTCTGCGTCTCTGACATGGTTTCTTCTTGAGCTACTTTCTTCTGTGCGTGTTCTTTGAGCGTTATTCGTCGGGTTGGGGCCGCACACAATCAATCCCGCGCACTGCAGACATCCTCGTGGGGACCGGATAGAGGTGCTCCGGACGCCGACAGGCGCGGTACCACGAGGATACCGCGCCTGACGGGGTGTTGTGTATTCGGTTTAGAGGCCGAAGAAGCGGGAGAAGAAGCCCTTCTTCTTGGGCTCGGGCTTCTGCTGCTCTTCCTCGCGGCGCTCCTCGAAGTGCTGACGCTCGTACTCTTCGTGAGCGGCTTCTTCGTGCTCGGCGGGCAGGTCGGGGGCGTCGCCGGCGTTGTGAATCGGCTCCACGTACTCGGCGATTTCCTCTTCGGTGTACTCGCCCTGTGCCTCGTAAGCTTCGGGCTCCTCGGCGTGCTGCTCTGCCGGTGCCTGCTCGGCGGGAGCCTCGTGAGTTTCAACGTGCTGCTCGTCCTCGGCACCAATCGAGGCGTCGGTGTAGACGCGGGCCTGCTCGGGCTCGTGCTCCTCGACGGGCTGTTCCGCCGGGGCGGGCTGAGCCTCGGCGACGGGTGCCTCGTACTCCTCGTGAGCTTCGGCGGCGGGTGCCTCGTAGGTTTCTGCAACCGGTGCGTGCTCCGCAATCTCGACGGCGCGCTCGGCCTCGGCGCGGGCGGCGGCGCGCTCGGCGGCCTCCTGCTCGCGCTGGGTGCTCTGGGCGGCGGCCTCGGCTGCGGCGATGCGCTCAATCTCGGTACGGGCAGCTGCGAGCGACTCGCGACGCTGGGCCGCGGCGGCGGCGCACTGCTCCAGAACCTCGGGGCCGACCTGCGGCTCGGCCTCCTCAATACCGCTGATGCGACCGTCGTCGAACCACAGGCGCAGTGCACCGTCGGTTGCGGTCAGCACGGCGGTTGCCTCGGTATCCCAGGCAATGTGGAAGCCGCGCTGCTGGGCGTAGGAATCCACCGCCAGAACCTGGTTGTGAATCTCTTCGCTCTGCAGGGTCTTGGCGATAACACGGCCGATGCCCTTGTAGGTGGGGGCCTCGAGGGCCAGCTCGTGACCCTCCAGCAGAGTCCACGCGCGCACACCGGCACCGGCGGGCAGCGGGTAGTGGGCGTAGAAACCGCTCAGGGTCTTGGCCGCCAGGGTGAGCCGGCGGGCCAGGGACTCCGAGAGGGGAAGCTCATCGGTGGTCAGCTCGACCAGGCCGTCGCGCTCGCCAGCTTCGCGGGCCTGAATGGCCGCGGAAACCACGGAGTCGGGGAAGTAGCCCAGCTGCTGCCAGGACCAAATCCAGGTGCCGCGGTTTTCGGATTCGGTGCCCAGCAGGTGCGGCTTGAGCGAGAGCGGGGGAACGGTCTCAAAGTCCAGGGACTGAGAAGTGAAGTCCACGTTCCACTCGGAGGTACCCACGAGCTCGGCGAGTCGAGCCTGGTACTCGGTGGAGATAAAAATCGATGCGTCGATAAGATCCTGCAGAGAATTCGTCATGATTTAAGATTATCAACCTTTTGAGGGTGTATCTGCCCTGTATCCCCCGTTTCGGGCGCTCTTTCGACGGATGCGTGGCGGGCAGGGCTCGACGGGGGAGGCCGCGGATCTCGGTTCAGCCTCTTGCTGAGGTTGAGGGCGGGGGTCTGACTCGGGGTTTTAGGGAGCGTTGAGGAGAGGGCGAACATGCATCTTTCGGCGTAAACTATCACCGTGAAGCTGACACGTTCGTTAGAATCGAAGTGAGCGGCTTTTTCCGGCACCACTGCAAGCCCATAGATCTTTCACCTGCAATCACGGATGCACTCTGCCGCGCCGTAATTCAACACTCAAGGATGTATGAACACATGACTGAACCCCGCCTCACCGAGACGAGTAGCCGCGCTGCGCGCATCCAGGACGCGCTCAATAACATTGGTAGCTGGCTGCTCGACGTTGTGAACGCCGACCCCGGCTGGAGCGAAATGGTACTCGACGTGAAGCCTCTCGCGGGGCAGATTTTTGTGCGGGTGCGCGAATTCCGTGACGGCGAGGAGTACATCGGTACGGTTGGTCCCCTCAAGGAGGGTTCGCCCATTATCGCTGAGGTGCGCAAGCTGCAGCGCGCAGCCTACGACGGTAACCGCGGCACCTGGTTCACCGCATCTATCGTGGTGGCGGCTACCGGCTGGCCCAACCCGCAGTTCAGCGTCGGCGCATCGTACAACCGCGACGACGAGCCGGACAACTGGAAGAACGAAGGCACCCTGACCGCCACGGACGTGCGCGAGCACCTGGCTGAGTTCCCGCGTGACGCTTCCCGCGTGCCCGAGTGGGCCCGTGAACGTATGGAGGGGCGCGCCCGCCACTCGGCCGCAGCGGCTCTGGGCTCGAGCGAGCACGAGATTCCGAATCCCTACCTGGTGGCCGCTCTGCAGACCTTCCGCAACGATGTGCAGGAGCGCACCCTCATTAACGTGGTGCGCACGATGCTCGGCGGCGACGTTCTGCTGGACGCGACCGGTTCGCTGCTGATTCCCTCGGAGACCGACCCGATGGGCCCCGAATCCGTGCTGACCCACCAGGTGATTCGCATGCCTGAGACCGGCATGCAGGCCCTGTGCGTCTTCTCGTCCTCGGAGCACGTGGGTAAGAGCTACGTGCGCCAGGAATCCGAGGGTGAAGAGCTGATTCTTCGCGAGCCCGCGATGAAGGTCTTCATGGATTTCCTCGCGAATGAGGCGCTCGACCTGATTGTGGTCGATCCCGGAACCGATCACGAGTGCTACATTGAGCGTGCTCAGGTGCAGTGGATTGTGACCTCTCCCCGCAACGATGGCGCGAAGATGGCGCTGACCCAGGACAACATGCAGATGCTGCTGGGTTCGCTCGTGTCTCCTGCCTCGGTGCTGTTGGTGGGCGTGGACCCGAACGACCCCTCGGGTTCCTCGTTCGTGTTTGATCCCGACGAGAACGGCAACCCGCAGAGTCTGCTGGTCTTCACCTCGCCGATTGAGATTGCGGCGCTGGACCCGCATATTGAGGTGCGTTCGGCGAACGCCCTGGAGATTCTGCGCTACGCGCTGGAGATTGGCGCCCCGAGCGTGAAGGTAAACGCGATTAACCCCTCGACCGTGTTGAGCGCCCAGCAGATTCGTGAGCTGCTGGAGATCGTGGATTCGCAGCCCCGTCCCGGCATGTAGCTTCAACATACTTAAAACAGCTGACCGCTAGCGGCGACCCGATGGTCGTCTCTAGCGGTCAGTCTTTTAGCAGGCGGATGCGCTCCGGGATCCAGCCGACGCGTAGGATGCGGGGCGCCGCCGCGCTTAACGGTTAGTTACCCAGCAGCTGGGCCGCCGCCTCACGCTGGGCGCGGGCGAGCTTGGCCTCTTCCTCGGTCTGGCAGTCGGTGCAGACGCCCTGGTAGAGCACGTCGGCGCTGAAGAGCGCCATTCCGTGAAAATCGCTGGGGGTCAGGCAGGGGGCTGAACCCACGGCGCAGTCGACGTCTTCAACCTTGCCGCAGCGCACGCAGAAGGCGTGGTGGTGGTTGTCGCCGGTACGGGTTTCGTACAGGGCGGGGGTTCCGGGCGGTTCGAACTTGCGGAGCAGGTCGATATCGGTCAGGTCCGCGAGAATGACGTAGACGGACTGGACCGTGATGGCGGGGATGCGCTCGCGTACGGCCTGCACGATGGTGTCCGCGGTGGAGTGCGGGTGGTCCTGCACGGCGTGGAGCACTGCGAGTCGCTGCTTGGTGACGCGGCGTCCGCGGGTGCGCAGGCCGGTGGTCCAGGCTTCCTCGAGCTGCTCGTCGCTCATGGGGGAGAGGACGGGTAGCCCGGTGAGGTGTGCGCATCCGGGCCCGGCTAGTTGTTGTTCTGGGATGGGGGTTGTCTTCAGGTCTGTGGTGTTGTGTACGTCGGTCATGGTCCCATTTTACACGTTATTATGAGGTATTCATCATTATATTATGATGAATTCATAATAAATCTCCGAGGGGTCTCAGCAGCAACTCACCGTTTTTCGGCCCCCCTTCCAGTTCTCGAGGAATCGGCTGCGACTCCCGTTCCCGTACCGAGCGATGCCGTACAATCGGGAGCGAAGGGCCGCGCAACGAAGGTGCGACCGATAAGTCGTCGAGGAGCCACCGGGGAGGGTACGAGCGTGGTCTACAACTTCACGAACCCCATCTACATCCTGCTGATGGTTCTGCTCTTTGGCGCGCCCCTCATAACTCCCGTTCTCTACGCCCACTACCGTAGCGTCAGGTCCGGTTTCGACCTGGAGGGGCAAATTATGCTGGGCCTGCTCTTTACTATCTTTCTGGGGGCCTACGGCACCATCCTCCTGCTGGGTATCTTCCCCACCGCGACCGCGCAGGTCCTGGAGCAGGTGCCGCTCGTGACCATCCCCGGGGCCATTCCTTAGCCATTCGAATTCCCGGTCGCGTTCTGACGCTCTGGGTGAATCTGTCGCTTCCGGAGATGCGCGCGGCGGGCCGCTTCCGTATCCTGAAGAGTCAAGCGCGGTTTACCCGCGCTGTCCACCCGCACTTTGGAGCTCAGGAGGTTCCTCATGCATCGTCACCACAACGGCCTTAAAACCACCCTTCTTATGGGGTCCATGGTGGGCCTTATGCTGCTCATTGGCGGCCTGCTGTCGGCAACCTTTAAATCCTCATCCTTCATCTGGATTATGGGCCTGCTGAGCCTGGGCGGCGTCGCGTACACCTACTGGAACTCCGATAAGCTGGCTCTGCGTTCGATGAACGCCTACCCGGTCACCCGCGATGAGGTGCCGGTGCTCTATGACATCGTGGAGGAGCTCTCGCGCACCGCCGGCCAGCCGATGCCCCGCCTCTACGTGGCCCCCACGATGACCCCGAACGCGTTCGCAACCGGCCGTAATCCGCAGAACGCGGCCGTGTGCTGCACCGAGGGTATTCTGCAGCTGCTGGACGAGCGTGAGATGCGCGGCGTGCTTGGCCACGAGCTCATGCACGTGTACAACCGCGATATTCTGACCTCCTCCGTGGCGGCGGGTATCGCCTCCATTATCGGCATGATCGCCCAGGTGCTTTCTTTTGGCGCGATGTTCGGCGGCTCGAACCGCGACGATAACCGGGCCAACCCCCTCGCGGCGTTCGTGATCGCTCTGCTGGCTCCGATTGCCACCCAGGTGATTCAGATGGCCATTAGCCGTACCCGCGAGTATGACGCGGACGAGGATGGCGCACGTCTGACCCGCGACCCCATTGCCCTGGCCTCCGCCCTGAATAAGCTCGAGCACGGCGTCTCTCTGTACCCGATGGACCCGAACAACCGCAGCACCCAGGCGGCAAGCGCCATGATGATTGCGAACCCCTTCGGATCCCTGCAGAACGTGATGTCCACCCACCCGCCGATGAATCAGCGCATTGCGCGCCTGCAGCAGATGGCCCGCGAAATGGGTCAGTACTAGGCTGGGCAAGCCCGCATAGTTTTTTCGTCAAACCCGCCGAGTCGGAAGATGACCCGGCGTGACGATTATGACCCGCGATGACGGGGCTACAGACAAAAATCCTCGGGGTGGCTACTGTGGAAGTAGTCGTCCCGAGGATTTTTTGCGCTCGATGGTGCGCGTCGGATGCGACGGGTGCATCCGCCGGCTCCATTGGACCCTGAGCGCTTAGCGGTAGTTGACGAACTGGAGGTCGACGTCGAGGTCGGCGGACTTGAGCATGGCGATAACGTCCTGCAGGTCGTCGCGAGACTTGGAGGAAACGCGCAGCTCGTCGCCCTGGATGGTTGCCTTCACGCCCTTGGGGCCCTCCTCGCGGATCATCTTGGAGATCTTCTTTGCCTGGTCCTGGGCGATGCCTTCCTTAATGGAGCACTCGATGCGGGTTTCCTTGCCGGAGGCGTAGGGCTTGCCCGCGTCCAGGGACTTCAGGGAGATGCCGCGCTTGACCAGCTTCGACTGGAACACATCCAGTACGGCCAGGGCGCGCTCTTCGGCGTTTGCCTTGATGAGGATCTTGTCGCCGGAGTAGTCGATTTCTGCGCCGACGCCGCGGAAGTCGTAGCGCTGGGAGATTTCCTTCTGAGCCTGGTGCAGGGCGTTGGATACTTCCTGCTTGTCGACCTTGGAGACGATGTCGAACGAAGATTCGCTAGCCATGGATATTCCTTTCGTGAACGGGGTGCCGGGGCACCGGTTAGTACTAGCCTACCGGGTCTACCGAGTTGTTCACAGCTAACTAACAGAAATGCCGACCTGTTTTACAGGTCACTCTAATCTTTGAAGAGGATAATAGAAGTATGACCACCTATGACCTGTCCGTGACGGACGTGCAAGCGAGCGAAGAAGCTCGAGACCTGCAGACCCTTCTCTTTATGGACTTGCATAATTCTCTGAGTCCTGAACCCGAGGATATTCCCGAGGCCGAGCGCCTCGCCCCTGAACCTTCCCTGGAAAGCCTTCAGTTCGAGCTCCCCGACGAGGATTCTGAGCCCTCCCCCTTCGACAGTATTGGTATCACCCTGACGGAGCCTTCGCTTGTAGCTCGATTCTGCGGCGTTCGTCGCGACCTGGAGCGCGAAATTTCCGGCGGCATGTGCACGGTTGAGCAGGCGCGCCGCTACCTGGAGCACCTTGAGATTGTGCTGTTGCTTGAGCAGGACGGCGATATTCCTTCCCGTTCCTTCTAGGCTGGGTGCCTCCCAGACTGATAGTCGTGAGGTTTGCCGTTCTTGCGGGGTTCCGGGCCAAGAGCCATCATCGAGTATAACCTTCATCACAAATTCAGCTCTGAAGTGTACACGGCTCGCAATCTGCTGTAGAGTAGTCTCTGTTCGCGTGAGCGAGCAACTAGCACCTAGCTAGGCGGCAGGTTACCCGAGCGGCCAAAGGGGGCTGACTGTAAATCAGCTGGCACTGCCTACGGGGGTTCGAATCCCTCACCTGCCACAAATAGCCCGGTTACGAAAGTAACCGGGCTTTTGTGTATCTAAAACCAAAAGCTTAGCGGTGAGGCGCATCTGCGCGATGATGCTCCTCAGCGAAGTCCAGGTACGGTTTGTGCCTGCCGGGTAGCGCGCCTCCACAATCGGCCACAGGAACCTTCACCGGAGTTCCCGCGACACGCCTAAAACTCGGCAGAAACTACCGCGTAAAGAGCCAACTATGACGGCTGCTTGTCATATCTTTCACAATGTTTGAATCCCAGGGCGAACAATTAGCGATTGGGATGTAGAAGGTGTAGCGTTATCACATGGCTACTATTGAAATTACTCAGCAGAACCTGACTTCTACCGTCGAGGGCAACGACATCGTCTTCCTGGACTTCTGGGCAGATTGGTGCGGTCCCTGCAAGCAGTTCTCCCCCGTCTACGAGGCGGCTTCGGAGAAGCACAGCGACATCGTTTTCGGCAAGGTTGACACCGAGGCCCAGGGCCAGCTCGCCCAGGCCGCAGGCATTACCTCCATCCCCACCATCATGGGCTTCCGTGGCGGTATCCTGGTGTACCAGCAGGCTGGTGCACTGCGCGAGGACCAGCTCGAGACCGTGATCAGCTCGATCCGTGAGCTCGACATGGACAAGGTCCGTGCAGAGATTGCAGCGGCTGAAGGTTCCGCAGAGAAGAAGTAAGCTCAACCACGCATCAGAGCTTGAACGGGGCGTACCCACCGGAGTAACCGGAGGGTACGCCCCGTTGCTTGTGCTCTCACCGGGCACTCAGCGCTCGCGGTGATCCTCAATGCTCATGTGCGCGCCGAAGCGTTGCTTCCAGAAACCCGAAGCGTACATGTAGCGCACCACGCGCTGCCGGTGCGGGCTGTAGGGGGAGAGCAGCGCTATCATCCCCGCATCATCGGTGCGGCGGCCCCCGAGCAGTTCGCCAACCGAGTGGGCCAGATGGTAATCGCCGACGCTGATAGCGTCCGGATGCCCGCAGACGCGCTGGAGGGTTTCGGCAATGCTCCACGGGCCTACTCCGCGTAGCGTGTTGAGCGCCCGGGCCAGGGCGGTGACATCGCCGGTGCCGGCAACCCGAGCGATGGCGGGGGCGGAGCAGGCGTAGGCGCGCACCGCATCGTAGCGGCTCTTATCTACGCCCGCCCGGTGCCAATCCCAGGTGGGGATGGCCGCCAGGGTGCGGGCCGTGGGGTAGACGCGCATGCCCTCGGGCTGAACGGGGAGGCCGCTTGCCGGGGCAGGTTCGCCGTGCCGGTACAGAATCCACCGCAACGCCCTGAAGGCTTCGGTCTGCGTGATGCGCTGCTCCACAATGGCGTTGAGTACGTGCCGGTCCAGCTGGCCCGAGGCGCTTAGCCGTAGCCCGGGGTTGGCCCGCCACGCGGTACGGATGCGCTCGGGGAGTTCTCCAAACGAGGGAAGGGACGCGAAATCCTCGGGACGGTCGTGCAGACCCAGCCAGTAGGTCATCTCATCGGCCAGCGCTCGTACGTCGTGGCGCGCCGCCAGCTGCCGCTCGGCGGAGTCGTAGGAAGCCCAGATGCGAACGCGGACGGGGCGCATCAGCAGCCGGTGCAGGGCCGGAAGGGCGGCCGCCGCGGAATCGGGAGAGCCCGTCGCGGAATCGGGAAGGCGCTCTGCGAAGAGCACCGCGGGAAAGCTATGTTCCGGCGTGCGGGCCGTAATCCAGATGCGTTCGGCTCCGGCCTCTCGGCTGAGCGCGCGGTAGGCCGGATCGCTCGCGCCTCGGCTCAGCGCGCCCAGCGTCTGCGCCAGGTGCACGGGAACCTGCGGCTCGACGATAACCTCGCAGGACTCGGGCGCGAGGGTGCCCGGCAGGGAGCGCGTACCCGCGGGGGAGAGCGAGCGAATCGTCACGCGCGGTTCGGCACGCAACGGTCCTGGGGCATAGGGCAGGCGCGCCGCGGCCAGCGGGTGCGGGTTAGTGCCCGCTGCCGGAGATAGCGTCCGGGGGGTCGAGGGGGGTTGCGTGCTCACAGCACCAGTCTACGCGGCCGGGTTCTGGGCTTCGAGCCGACGGAGCCCGGCGATGGAGCGTCCCGGACTCATACGCTACCCTAGAGTGATAAGGAGTGTGTACAGTGCATCACAGGGCTGGCGGTGAAACCCGGGCTTCGACGGATGCGCTCCCGAAGGAAGGAAGCCCATGGCATCGGAAGAGACTGAAGTAGCCGCACAGAGCGCGGCTCCGACGAGGCCTCGAACCACCGGCGGCTCAGCTTCCCGTTCGGGCGTCGCCGGGGGCCTCCGCGAGCGCCTCAAGCGCATCCGTCTGCTTGACCTGCTCCCTGGACTGATGCTGGGCGTGGCCGTTATGGCGCTGTACACCTACTACTCGCTGCAGCAGGTTAAGCACTGGGTGACCCCCTCGTGGGATCTGGCAATCTTCACGCAGATGGCCCAGGCGTACTCGCACTTCTCCGCACCAATCGTGCCGGTTAAGGGGCCCGGTTTTAACCTCTGGGGCGATCACTTCCACCCCATTCTGATGCTGCTGGGGCCGATTTACGGGATGTTTCCCTCGCCCACGACCCTGCTCGTTGTGCAGAACGCCCTAATTGCGGCCGCAACGAGTGCCATCGTCTTCTTCACCCAGCGTGCCTTTACCCTGGCTCGAGCCTCCCGAACCGGTGAGGAATCTGAGCCGTCCCGGTTCCAGCGGTTCGTGCCGACGCTGACCGGTCTTCTGCTCGGTGCGGGCTTCGCCCTGAGCTTTGGCGTGCAGCAGGCCGTCGCGGCGCAGTTCCACGAAGTGGCCTTTGCTGCGCCCCTGCTGACCGTGAGCCTGGGCTATCTGGTGCTCGCCTCGCGCGTGAGCGGCGACGAACGAAACCGATACCTTGCCCGCGCCTGCTGGTGGGCGCTACCCATCGCCTTCGTCAAGGAGGATATGGGCGTAACCGTGGCCGTCATCGGCGTTGTGGCCCTGATTCGTAGCGGCTGGTTGGGTGTCGCGTACGATATTCTGCTGCCCCGCCTCTCTGAGGGAGAACCGGCTTCGTTCCGCGTTCGCCTGCGTTCCCTATACCACTCCTGGGCCCGCACTCGCGCGGTTGCCGAGTCGAGCATGGTAATTGTGTGGGGTATCTTCTGGTCGGTGGTCTCAATCGCCGTGATTCTGCCCTACTTCAACAGCGGCGGAACCTTTGACTACGCCGACAAGGTGAATGTTGCCGCTGCCGTTGGGGATCCCTTCGGCTCCCTGATTCAGATGATGAATAACAACACGAAGATGGCGACCCTGGGCCTGCTACTCATCACGGGTGCGGTGCTGTGGGTTGGCTCGCCCCTTGCGCTGGTGGCTCTGCCGACCATCGCGTGGCGTCTGCTCTCCACGATGGAGTCCTACTGGGCCAGCACCTGGCACTACTCTCTGGTGCTGATGCCGGTCGTCTTCTGCGCCCTGCTGGATACCGTGCTACGGATGCGCTACGGTGCGATTCCGGCCCGCAAACTCGCGGAGCCCGCCGAGGTTCCCGACGCCCCCAAGGAGCCTTCCGGTCGCAGCCGCATCCGGGTTCGCAACCTGCCGGTGTGGATTCTTCCTGTCGTAGCGCTTTTCTTGGCCGCTTCCCCGATTTTCGTGCCGGGCTCTACGCAGCCTCTCGCAGCCCTGGCGAACTCGCAGTTTACCGACTCTGCTTTGACCTCCAGCGATCAGATGAAGCTCAAGGCCGTGCAGCAGGTGCCCGAGGGCGTTACCGTGGCCTCGGATTTGTCCATTCTGACGCAGCTGATTCCGGGTCGCACCGTCTACTGGATTGGTCATACCGGCGAGCCGGCCCCCGAGTACGTGGTGATTGACCGCAGCAATAACTCCTGGGGTGGTAATCCTCCGGCGAATGTGGCCCAGTACGCCGCTGACCGCTACGGCCACTCCTACGCTAAGCACGCGACCGTCGGCACGATCGATATCGTGCGCCGCGTCGACTAGCCCCTCGGCTAAGCCTCTAGATGAGCGCCCACCCTCCATGAGTGAGGGTGGGCGCTCGTGCCTAAGAGATGAGGTTTTAAGCACCTTTTTATAGCCGAGGAAGGGACCCTGCGGTACACTGTATAAACACGGGAACCCCCGATGAAGGTCTTGTGCGCACCGAGCACCCCAGGTGGTGTCATTTCGGAAAGTGCGCTGTACTCACCATCACCGATTGATACGCCCCGAAAGTTGCGGCTCCGCCGCACTCGGGCTTCTCTGAACGATCTCTGGTCAAAGCCTCCTGACGCGTCTGCTGTTACAGACTGATACACCATACGGGTGAGGCCCCACGCCAGGAATACGTGACGCCTTATGTGAGCACAATTGACCGTACCTCTCTCCGCCCCGCGCGCCCGGTGCGCGTTCTCGGCGCGGTGACGTACGAGTCTCCAATTGTGTAGCGAGAAATTCAAGACCGCTCCCAGCAGTAACCCTCACACCCTCACTGTGCCCTCTGCGCCCCGCGCGAGGGGATAACCGGGTGTGTGCGGTGAAACCGTCGGCTGAACAATACGCCGGACGCATGTGACTGGGCCGTGAAGGGGACACCCGGTAAGCGCCGAAGAGCGTGCGCTATCCACCCCTACCGTATAGAGGAAAAATTGACTGAGAATACCGCTACCCCGGCCGAACTGAACGCCGAGGCAGAGACCGTTGTGACCGCTGAGAACAACGTTGAGACCCCCGCCGCGGAAGAAACTGCGGCGGAGACTACCACAGAAACCACCGCAGACGCCCCCGCCGAAAAGGCTGAGGAAGCGGGCGTGCGCTTTACCGACCTGGGCCTGGACGCCCGCGTCCTGGCAGCCCTGGAAGAGGTCGGTTACGAGAAGCCGTCCCCCATTCAGGAACAGACCATCCCCCTGCTGCTTGACGGCCACGACGTGGTCGGTCTGGCACAGACCGGTACCGGTAAGACCGCAGCATTCGCGCTGCCGGCACTGTCCCGCATGGCTGAACTCGCCGACATCAACGGAATCTCCCGCGACACCCAGGTTCTGGTCCTGGCACCCACCCGCGAGCTGGCTCTGCAGGTTGCAGAGGCCTTCTCCTCCTACGCAACCCATATGGAGGACTTCACCGTGCTGCCGATTTACGGCGGCTCCCCCTACGGCCCGCAGCTGGCCGGCCTGCGCCGCGGTGCGCAGGTCGTCGTCGGTACCCCCGGCCGCGTGATTGACCACCTGGAAAAGGGCTCCCTGGACCTGTCCAACCTGCAGTACCTGGTTCTGGACGAGGCCGACGAAATGCTTCGCATGGGCTTCGCCGAAGACGTGGAGAAGATCCTCGAAGGCACCCCCGACAGCAAGCAGGTGGCCCTGTTCTCCGCCACCATGCCCAACTCGATCCGCAAGATCGCTCAGCAGTACCTGACCGATCCGGTCGAGATTCGCGTGAAGGCTAAGACCACCACCAGCGCCAATATCTCCCAGCGCTACATGCAGGTCATGCACTCCCACAAGCTGGACGCCATGACCCGAGTGCTCGAGGTTGAAAACTACGACGGCATTATCGTCTTCGTGCGCACCAAGAAGGAGACCGAGGAGGTCGCCGACAAGCTGAAGGCCCGCGGCTTTGCGGCGGCTGCCATCAACGGTGACATTCCCCAGCAGCTGCGTGAGCGCACCGTGGATGCCCTGCGCGACGGCCGCATCGACATCCTCGTGGCAACCGACGTGGCGGCACGCGGCCTGGATGTGGAGCGCATCTCCCTGGTCGTCAACTACGACATCCCCCACGATACCGAGTCCTACGTGCACCGCATTGGCCGTACCGGCCGTGCGGGCCGCGAGGGTGCCGCCATTCTGTTCGTGACCCCGCGCGAGAAGTACATGCTGCGCCAGATCGAGAAGGCTACCCGCCAGAAGGTCGAGCCCATGCACATGCCGACCGCGGAGGCCGTGAACGAGACCCGTAAGCAGCGTTTTGCCCAGCAGATTACCGAGACCATCGAGTCCGAGGACCTGAGCTTCTTCCGCCAGATTATTGAGGACTACGAGAACGAGCACGACACCACCGCCGAGGATATCGCGGCCGCACTGGCCGTTATCGCCCAGCAGGGTCGCCCGTTCTTCCTGGACGAGTCTGAGGATATCGCCCGCAACTCCCGCCCCTTCTCCGACGATGATCCGGACCGCGGCGGCCGCAAGGGCAAGCGCGTGCACAACGACGAGGGCATGGTCAACTACAAGCTGAACGTTGGCCGTTCCTCCCGTGTGACCGCGGGCGCCATCGTGGGTGCGCTGGCTAACGAGGGCGGCATCAAGGGCTCGCAGATTGGCTCGATTGATATCCGTCAGCACTTCACCATTGTGGGCCTGCCCCAGGACCTGCCGCGCGACTTCTTCGATCGCCTGCGCGACACCAAGATTGCCGGTGAGTTCATCAACATCCGTAAGGACAACGGCCCCAAGGGTGGCGGACGCGGCTTCGGCGGCGGCCGTCGCGAGGGCGGCTACCGCGACTTCGACCGCCGTGAGGGTGGCCGTAATAACCGTCGTGACGATAACCGTCGCGAGGGTGGTTACCGCGGTAATCGTGACGGTGGTCGTGACTTTGGCGGCGACCGCGACTTCAAGCGTCGTGACGACCGCGGTGCTCGCCGCGATGACCGCGGCGGCCGCGAGTACGGTAACCGCGACTTCGGCGGCCGTAATAACCGTCGTGACGATAACCGTCGCGACGGCTACCGCGGCGGTCGCGGCAAGCGCTACTAAGCGGGTGTTGTAGCCCGGAAGCCGTATCCCGCGCCGCGTGACCGGAGCGTCGCGTAGCGCGGGGAGGGCCCAAAGCATCCAGGCCGGTGGGGGACGAATTATCCGTTTCTCCGCCGGCCTTTTGCCTGTCTTAGGCGTCCGGCTGCGGCGGCATGGCGGGGAGCATGGAGGAGTGGATTCCCGAGGATAAAATTGTGGTGTATGCCATACTATTCGCGCTTGCGGGTGCCCCTAAAGCCATGTATAGTTTTACCTGTTGCCCCGATAGCTCAGTGGTAGAGCGCCATCTTGGTAAGATGGAGGTCCCGGGATCGATTCCCGGTCGGGGCTCTGTCATTAGCCCGTTATGCGGCGTTAATGATGTGGCGGTGTAGCTCAGCTGGTTAGAGCGCACGACTCATAATCGTGAGGTCGACGGATCGAGCCCGTCCACCGCTACGCCCCGATAGCTCAGTGGTAGAGCGCCATCTTGGTAAGATGGAGGTCCCGGGATCGATTCCCGGTCGGGGCTCAGATAAGCCTGTCTCTTCGGAGGCAGGCTTTTTTGTT
>FLSH01000101.1_pt2 | contig 86590 bp, 86 predicted proteins | sample 1550441 | NCBI WGS metagenome assembly FLSH01 (sample SAMEA4031756, study PRJEB14383) | metagenome | biome: human; feature: oral; material: saliva | place: Philippines | collected 2014 | reverse complement strand
GCCCAGGTGGCGGAATTGGTAGACGCGCTAGCTTCAGGTGCTAGTGTCCTCACGGGCGTGGAAGTTCGAGTCTTCTCCTGGGCACCAAATAATTTGGTGCTTCTTTGCTTAAGAAAATTTAAATTGCCCAGGTGGCGGAATTGGTAGACGCGCTAGCTTCAGGTGCTAGTATCCTCACGGGTGTGGAAGTTCGAGTCTTCTCCTGGGCACCACTGATAAATCAATCAGTCAAGTTTTTATATTATTCTGATAATAAGTCAGGATAATAGTCCACAGAGAGGTGGATGAGTGGTTTAAGTCGCACGCCTGGAAAGCGTGTATACGTGAATAGCGTATCGAGGGTTCGAATCCCTTCCTCTCTGCCAGATACTAAAGACACCAGCTAACGGTGTCTTTTTTCATATCTGCCCTTCTTAAAAATATTACATTACACTTTTATTTCTCTTACCTTCTAATCAGAAACCTGCCACTCATTCTTATCTTATTACTAAACCTCAATGATTAAAGGCCGTCTGAAAGTTTTCAGACGGCCTCTCTTAAAACCTACCAAATCCCGAACCATTGTTTATCAGACTGCTTTTTATTGCCGTTCTGCTGCTCGTGGTTTTGACGGCGAAATTGCCAAGGCGCCTGCGGATTGTCTTTTTTCCATAAGCCCTTACGTTTTTCCTTGGCTTGTTTTTGTGCGGCCGAATAGTCGGTGTAGGCGGTTTTACTTTGTTGTTTTTTGGCATAGCTTTCGTAATGCCATGCGGCGCCATCCCGTATCTGCATTAAATTCAAGTCAATCGTGCCGACTGATACTTGGGCGACTTCGCGCTGATAGCGGTCGCTTTCAAACACGCGCACTTTGGCTTTTTTATTCAATGCGGCATCAATCAAATTGTCTCGTGATTGCGTACCATAGGCCTGATTGATTTCCGGCGCATCGATATAGGCCATGCGGATTTTGTGTTTTCGGCCGTCGCTATCGATAATGTGCATGGTATCGCCATCATGGATTTTGATAATTTTTCCGTTGTATGTGTAGGATTGTCGCGATGCCTTTTGTTTTTGTTTCTGTTCTTGCTTGGGCTCAGCTTCGGTTTTGGTGTCAGATGTAGCTTTGACGACATTTTCTCCCAGCCATTCATTGACCTTTTCCAAACCGATATTGTCGTTTTGTGCCAATGTTGCGGCAACGCTTACCCCGGTACGAATCAACTCGGTATCGCGTGAACTATAGCCCAGGGCGCCCAACACAGATAAAACAACAGGAAGCCATTTTATAATTTTACTGATTTGCATATTTTGCCAAATTGAAGGCCGTCTGAAAGACCTGATGTACTTTCAGACGGCCTTTTAAGATTGATTAATCTTCATTAATCCTGACAAGGCAGGATGACTTTTGCGCCTTCTGCCGTACCCAAAACCAACACATCGGCGGCATCGCGGGCAAAAATACCGTTTTCGACTACGCCGGTGATTTTATTGATTTCGTCTTCCATTTTCAGGGCTTGATCGATATTGAGGCCGTGAACATCAACGATTTGGTTGCCATAGAAAGTAGTATAGCCGACACGCAACTCAGGCTGTCCGCCCATGGCAAGCAGTTTGCGCGACACCAGCGAACGGGCATTTTCAACCACTTCTACCGGCAATGGGAATTTGCCCAAACGGGAAACATATTTGCTTTCATCGGCGATACAGACAAATTTATCCGATGCGCTGGCCACGATTTTTTCGTTCAAATGCGCACCGCCGCCGCCTTTAATCATTTGCAGCGCGTGGTTGACTTCGTCTGCGCCGTCAACATAAACCGCCAAACCCATCACATCATTCAGTGAAACTTCTGGAATTTCGTATTTTGCCAAAAGCTCGCTGGATTTTTTGGAAGTAGATACGGCACCCTTGATTTTCTTACCGCTTTTACCCAAAGCTTCGATAAAAAAGTTAATGGTAGAGCCGGTGCCGATACCGATGTATTCGTTTTCAGGAACAAATTCCACCGCTTTTTCGGCGGCAATGCGTTTAAGTTCGTCTTGAGTTGCCATGTTGTCAGTCTTTCGGTTTGAATGATGAAACGATTTTAAGCCCTTAGGCTTTAATCAGCAATACTGCCGCTTGTGCTTCAATGGCTTCCATACGCCCCAGATAGCCGAGTTTTTCGTTGGTTTTGCCTTTGATGTTGACGCAGTTTTCAGGCAAGCCTAAATCTGCGGCAATATTGGCGCGCATGGCCGGAATATGTGGCGCGAGTTTGGGTTTTTGCGCAATTACGGTCGTATCGACATTAACCACCTTCCAACCCAATGCCTGCACACTTTGATAAGCCTCGCGCAACAGCACACGGCTGTCTGCATCTTTGAACTCGGCGGCAGTATCGGGAAAATGGCTGCCGATATCGCCCAAACCGGCCGCGCCCAACAGGGCATCGGTAATCGCATGCAAAAGCGCATCGGCATCAGAATGGCCCAGCAAGCCTTTTTCAAACGGAATGTTGACGCCGCCGAGTATCAAATCTCGCCCTTCAACCAACTGATGGACATCGTAGCCCTGTCCGACACGGATATTCATGTTTGTTTCCTTAAATAATGGGTTTTAATTGTTCAGACGGCCTTGAGCAACAACCTGACAATGTATTCGTCTTGCGGCAGCGTCAATTTTAAATTACGCGTATCGCCCTGCACCAAGCGCGGCCGGATACCCAGTTTTTCAACCGCTGACGCTTCATCCGTAATTTCACTTAAATCATCAACCGATAAGGCGCGATTTAATAAGGCCGTCTGAAAAAGCTGCGGCGTTTGCGCCTGCCATAATCCTGCGCGTGCGACGGTTTCATCAATATGATAACTGCCGTCTGCCCGCTTGAGCGTATCGGCCACCGGTATGGCCAGAATGCCGCCTTCGTCATTCTCGCCTGCCTCATCAAGCAAACGCGTTAACGCTTCGGCAGGCAGGCAACAGCGCGCGGCATCATGAACCAAGATATTGTCTTGCGCCTCGGCCAAACCTTGTTCTAATAGAGTAGATACGCCGTTGCGTACCGTTTCGGCACGACTTGCACCGCCCACTCGGAAGACACGCACCTTCTCAGATAGGGCCGTCTGAAAAACCGAATCTTCCGGCGAAAGAATGACGGCAATTAAATCTATGCGTGGGTGTTGCTCAAAAATTTCTATGGTGTGTTGCAATACGGTTTTACCATTGATTTCAACATATTGTTTGGGTTTTCCCGCGCCAAATCGCGCCCCGACACCGGCCGCAGGAATCAAAGCGATATTGCGGCGCATCATGCTGACGCTCCGGCATCGGCCTCATCCGGCGTTTCAGCCTTGCGCCATACGCACGCTTCGCCCAAATCGTCCAAATATTTTTCATGCGCGGCCAGCTCATCCGCATCGGCTTTGATGACTTTCAACTGCGACGTACGTTTGGTTTCGGCAATAACGGTTGGTTTGACTTCGCCCTCTTCTTCCGCCTCGTCGCCCATCAGGTCGAACTGCTGACGCGTCATGGCAAGATAGACTTCCCCCAAAAGCTCGCAGTCGATTAACGCGCCGTGCAAGACACGTTTGCTGCGGTCAACGGAAAAGCGGTTACACAAGGCATCCAAGCTTGCCTTTTGCCCCGGAAACATTTCACGCGCCATGGCCAGCGTGTCGGTGACTTTACAACCCAGTTCCTCAATAGAAGGCAGCCCCATGCGGCGGAATTCCATATTCAGGAAGCCGACGTCAAACTTGGCGTTATGGATAATCAGCTCTGCACCACGAATAAAGTCGGCAATCTGTTTACCCACTTGGGCAAACGGCGGCGCATTCTTCGCTTCCAATACTTCAATCGTCAAACCATGCACCTTCGCCGCTTCCTCCGGCATATCGCGTTCCGGGTGGACATATAAATGAAGGTTGGAGTCAGTCATTTGGCGGTTGATCATTTCCAAGCCGGCAAATTCGACCAGACGGTCGCCGCTTTCAGGATAAAGGCCCGTGGTTTCCGTATCGAGGATAATCTGACGTTGGCTCATGGTTGGTGGTTTCTGCAATTATCAAAACGTCCTGAATCATACTGAAGGCCGTCTGAAATGTATAGTCAGCAAAACTTTAGCTGCTTTTCAAATACCCTTTTAACGCTGGATTTGTTCAGACGGCCTTTATTCCTTTTTCATCTATTGGCCGTCTATTACTCCAATTTTGAGTAGAAAACCCAATTTCTACAAAATTTTTTAAATTTAATTTCTTTAATAATGAATACCTTACTTATTATTTAAATAATAGGAACAATTATCATTTGCAAATTTAAAAAATCTCCGTATAATACAACCCATCGAAACGAAACAACCGCACCACAGAATGAAAGGAGAAGAAAATGCCCGAAAGTATTTTTAAGCAAGTCTCCCTTGACATTCTGAGACTGCACCAACAAGCCATCCGCTCTTTAATCGCCACCAAGTGTTGCGATGAGTGCGAAGTACACGACGCAGTATTCATTACTTTAGATGGTCGCTATTATGTTTGGCTTCCTTGCATGGGCAAATCGCCCCAATCAGAAACCGGCATCCTGCTGATTGAAGATGAAGACGGCAATACACGCTTGAGCTGGGTGGCCGATACACGCGAAGTCAAGCAAAAAGACAGTCTGTACAACCGCGTTGTTTCCGCCCTGCAACGAAAAATGCAGCGCACGAAAAACAAATTTATCCAGTCGGCAAACGCCCGATTGCTCGAACTTACGCCTCAGCAAGGCCGTCTGACGACAAACAGCGAAGATTTCTCGCTTTCACCACATGACTTGATGAAAGCACTTTATCCGGCAACACATCAAATAGGAGAATTTGCCCTGTAACAGTTTTTGGTAGTGGTTTGTGTTCCTTTTGCGCCCCTTAACATTTTAAAGGGGCGATTTTTTTGCCTCTGCTTTTCAGACGGCCTCAAAACCGGTTTTCCAGTACAATAAAGGCCGTCTGAACATTTCCTACTTTTCAACCATGCAACTGCTCAAATACATCCAATCGCAAGGTCTCGGCAGCCGCAAGCAATGCCAGTGGCTGATAAACAATGACTGTATCGCCATCAACTGCGAAATTCATAATCGTGCCAAAGATGATATCGATCCGTCTCAAGTGCACACCCTGTCTGTTGACGGCGAAGAGATTGCCGCCGTACCCATGCCCTATTTCTACATTTTGCTTCATAAGCCTGCGGATTACGAAACTTCGCACAAACCCCAGCAATATCCGAGCATCTTCAGCCTTTTTCCCGACCATATGCGCAATATCGATATGCAGGCAGTCGGCCGCTTGGATGCAGACACAACCGGCATTATTCTGATTACCAACGACGGGCAATTTAACCACCGCGTTACTTCGCCCAAACACAAAGTTCCGAAGCTCTACCGCGTTACCTTGAAGCATCCTGCCGACGATACCCTTTGCGCTACGCTGAAAAACGGCGTCCTCCTGCATGACGATAATGAAACCGTCGCCGCCGCCGAAGCAGTGTTGGCCGACCCAAACACATTGATGATGACCATTACCGAGGGCAAATATCATCAGGTCAAGCGCATGGTCGCAGCCGCAGGCAACCGTGTCGAGCAGCTCCACCGTGAAAAATTCGGCGACTGGAATGTCGACGATTTGGCCGCCGGAGAATGGAAATTCATCCAAATCTAAAAAAATTCCAAAATTTTGAGATATTTTTTTAAACAAAATGGATTTTTAATTTATTTAAAATCAACCATCTAAACCTTATTATTTTTATTTAACAGAATTTAACACTAGAAGGACTGAACTATTGTATAATTCGCCTGTCTGAGTAACACTTGCTTCGAGAGAAGTGAGTAAGTGAGTAAGACGTTTTCCCCGTAATGTGTTTGGCCATCTATACTTTCCCCTTAGTATAGATGGTTTTTTTTATCTAAAATTCGGCAGGTCTGCAAACGTACTTTCAGACGGCCTCTCCTTATCAAAGCCCATCATTTCCAAACCGTGCAACCCTATTCATTGCTTGCCATTATTCCCATTTAATTTTCGATTTCTACTGCACCCATCCAAACCCGTTCAATTTCAAATAAATCGTTTCGTAAAAAGAGAACTGTCGGCTATCCAAACAGGTATCAACGTATGCCATTCAGACGGCCTCTACTGATACCGTTTATTCAATATTACCTTAGCCGAATTCTCTGTTTGCACGTTTCCATATCAAGCAGACTAGAAAGACTCACTAAAAATTCTTCATTAAATGGTTTTTTTACCTAAAATTCTTTTCAGACTTTAGTCAAGATTCGTTAAATCTTTGCGGTAAAATGTTGTCTTTATTTTCATGTATCTGAGTTTTTATGTCTTCCAATCAACCTCGTCAAACTTGGTCCAACCGTTTGACTTATATCCTTACCGTTGCCGGCGCGACTGTCGGCTTTGGCGCAACGTGGCGTTTCCCGTATTTGGTCGGTGAAAACGGCGGCGGCGCGTATGTGTTTTTATTCTGTATCGCCATGCTGGTCATCGGTATTCCGATGATTTTGGTGGAAAACGTCATCGGCCGCCGTAAAGGCGTGAACGCGCTGGATGCGTTCGGTGGCTCGATGAACGGCAAACCTGTTGCCAAAGTTTGGAAAGCGGTCGGTTGGATGGGCCTGCTCGGCGCATTCGGCATCATGGCCTATTACATGGTGCTCGGCGGCTGGGTTATCAGCTACATCGTCAACATCATCGGTGGCAATTTGGATATTTCCAGCCCGGTTTCCGGCGAAGTTACCAAAAGCTTCTTTACCGAACACATCGAAAACAGCCCTTGGGAAATTGCCTTTTACACTTTCTTGTTTGTGGTCGTAAACCAATGGATTTTGGTCAAAGGCGTCATCGGCGGTATTGAAAAAGCGGCAAAATACCTGATGCCGCTGCTGTTTTTATTTCTGATTGCCATGGTTGTGCGCAACGTTACCCTGCCGGGCGCGATGGAAGGCATTACCTTCTATCTGAAACCTGATTTCAGCAAAATTACCGCCGAACTTTTCGTCTTCGTTTTAGGTCAAGTATTCTTCGCCTTGAGCTTGGGTTTCGGCGTGATGATTACCTTGTCCAGCTATCTAGATAAAAACGAAAATCTGGTTCAGACGGCCGTAATTACCGCCATTACCAATACCATCATCGCCGTGCTGGCGGGCTTTATGATTTTCCCGTCGCTCTTCAGCTTCGGCGTCGCGCCCAATTCCGGCCCGACTTTGGTATTCCAGAGCCTGCCGATTGTGTTCTCGAATATGTGGGCTGGACCTGTGTTCGCCGTGATTTTCTTCTCGCTGCTTCTGATCGCCGCGCTGACGACTTCGCTGACCATTTACGAAGTGTTGATTACGACGATTCAGGAAAAAACCAAAATCCGCCGTACCGCCGCGATTACAATTGTCTTGGCTGCCATCTTCATTTTCGGCAACATTCCGTCTATTTTGAGCTATGGCCCGTGGAAAGACGTTTCCGTGTTCGGCAAAAATATTTTTGATGCCTTTGACTACATCAGCGGCAATATCCTGTTTATGCTGACCGCGCTCGGCTCCGCGCTGTTTGTCGGTTTCGTGATGAAGGACGAAGCGAAGGACGAATTGCTTTATAAAGGCAACCATACGACGGTCAATGTCTGGTTTGCCTATGTGAAATACCTCGTGCCGTTGGTGATTTTGCTGATTTTTGTCAGCAACCTGTTCTGATAAACTGCATATAAAAAGGCCGTCTGAAATATTCAGATGGCCTTTATTTTAACTATGCTTTATTCTGCCCAGTTTTTCTTCTTACTGGTTTTACCGATACCGGGGTTGAAGCTATTGGTCGGGTCGAGTTTTTTATAGAACTGTTTCAACTCGGGCTTGGCTTCATACAGATGACCGACATTATGCTCGGCAGGATATTGCGCACCGCGTTGGTCAAGCAGATGGAGCATTTCATGTTCCAAAGCCATACAGTCGTTGCCTTTTTTAATGATGTAGTCCTGATGGAACACATGACACATAAAATGTCCGTAATACAATTTATGGATGATTTTATTGTCGATTTCGGGCGGCAGTGTTTCAAACCAATCACGATCATCACGGCGCAAGGCGATATCGAGTGCAACCAAATCCTCTACTTCATCATCATGTACAGAACGGTAACGGATCGCGGCAGACGCCACAGCAAAGCGATGCAGCATAGCCGCCTGCGTTTCTTCGGCATTACATTCGAAGAATGCGCCGCCATGGGTTGCAAAATATTCTTTCAAGAAAGCACGCGCTTCTTCTACGCCCTCCCCGCCCATTTTCAAGATCAAATGGTGTTCATATTTATCGCGATAATTGCGCATAGATTTTGGCAAGTGATCGGGCAAAATCTTGCTGATCAGTTGCATGAATTTATCAGAGAAGTGTTTTGGTAAGAAACTTATCTTTTTGCTGAATCTATCCACACGTGCTTTCAGATCAAACAGTTTCGGAAGTTGGTGGGTACCGAACGTCTTGATGATATAAAACGTATCTTTACCATAAACGGCAGCAATATCAAAAGCATGACGATGGATATACTCACCGGAAATAGGCAGGTTTTTAAACTCGCTCAAAGCGGCACGACGAATATCGGTCAGCTCATTAATATCATTGGTACCGATATAGAAGACGGCAGTCTGTTTTTCTTGCGGGAAAGTATCCAAGCGTACGGCAAACACCATCAGCTTTCCCGCGCAACCTGATGCTTCGTAGTGACGCGCAGGGTCGGCATTAAAACGGGCGGCAGTCGGTTCATTCACTTGGCGGACATGATCGCAGTATGCATGGTCATGCCCTTTGCCGGCATCTTGCGTAATGTCTTTTCGCTGATAATGGAAACCTTGCAAGTTGGTCAAAATTTCTTCAGGGGTTTCGCCCAAGTCAATGCCCAAATGGTTGACCAGCTCCAGCTTGCCCTCTTCGTTGATTTGCGCAAACAGCGCCATTTCCGTATAAGCAGGGCCACGCTGTACCAATGCACCGCCGGAGTTATTACATACGCCACCCAATACAGATGCGCCAATACAGGACGAACCGATCACGGAGTGCGGCTCACGACCTAAAGGTTTCAGCAGCAGCTCCAATTGATTCAAGGTCGAACCGGGCAGGCAGACAACTTGTTCGTTATTATTAATCGGCTGAATGATGTTCAGACGCATGGTATTCACAATCACGATATCGCGGTCGTAATCATTGCCGTCAGGAGTCGAGCCGCCGGTTAGGCCAGTATTGGCAGCCTGCGTAATCACAATGACATCAGCCTCAACACACGCCTGCAAAATTTGCCACATTTCCAAAACCGTACCCGGACGGACAACCGCCAGCGCCTTACCCTCGCCAAAACGGTAGCCTTGTCGGTATTGTTCGGTTTTTGCCGGGTCTGTGATGATGTATTTTTCACCGACGGTTTGCGTCAGACGGCTGATTAATTGCGTAGCATTCATTGCATACTCCTTGAGAGATTAATATATTTATTAGATTGCAAACATTGTAGTAATCCCTTTTATCAAAGTAAAGGCAAACCCATTTTTAAATTCACCATTTAAATAAACAAAAGGCCGTCTGAAATTTTCAGACGGCCTTTTGTTTCAAGCTTGAATAATCAGATTATTCAGCGGCTTTCTCTTCGCGAGCAGGCGCTTCCAGCAAAGCTTTGATAGACAGACGTACGCGGCCGCGGTCGTCCACTTCCAATGCTTTTACATTCACAACCTGACCTACTTGCAGGTAGTCGCTGACGTTGCGTACGCGCTCGTGGGCGATTTGGCTGATGTGTACCAAACCGTCTTTGCCCGGCATTACGCTGACAATCGCGCCAACGTTGTTGTCGAGGATTTTAACCACAGTACCTTCGTACACTTTGCCCACTTCCACTTCGGCAGTGATTTCTTCGATGCGTTTTTTCGCTGCATCACCTGCTTCTTGAGTAGTCGCAGCGATAGTGATGGTACCGTCTTCAGCGATATTGATTTCAGTACCGGTTTCAGCAGTAATCGAACGAATGGTTTCGCCGCCTTTACCAATCACATCACGGATTTTGTCTTGGTTGATTTTCATGGTGAACAAGCGTGGCGCGTGTGCAGACAGCTCTTGTGGGCCTGCAACGGCGGCTTTCATCTGATCCAAGATGTGCAAACGTGCTTCTTTGGCCTGAGCCAAAGCGATTTGCATGATTTCTTTGGTAATACCTTGGATTTTGATGTCCATTTGCAGCGCGGTCACACCTTCGGTTGTACCGGCTACTTTAAAGTCCATATCGCCCAAATGGTCTTCGTCGCCCAAGATGTCGGTCAGGACAGCAAATTTGTTATTGTCCAAAATCAGACCCATCGCAATACCGGCAACGTGTGCTTTCAAAGGCACACCGGCAGACAGCAGGCTCAAGCAGCCGCCGCAGACGGAAGCCATAGAGGAAGAGCCGTTGGATTCGGTAATTTCAGAAACCACGCGCATGGTGTAGCTGAAATCTTCAGGTTCTGGCAATACGGCCAACAACGCACGTTTAGCCAAACGGCCGTGACCGATTTCACGACGTTTTGGCGCGCCTACGCGACCCACTTCGCCGGTAGAGTATGGCGGGAAGTTGTAGTGCAGCATGAAGCGGTCGGTGTATTCGCCGGACAGCGCATCAATGATTTGTTCGTCGCGTGAAGTACCCAAAGTTGCAACCGCCAAAGCTTGGGTTTCGCCACGGGTAAATAGTGCAGAACCATGTGTACGCGGCAATACGCCGGTTTGAATGTTCAACGGACGGACGGTGCGGGTGTCGCGGCCGTCGATGCGCGGTTGGCCGTCCAAAATTTGGCTGCGGACAACATCGGCTTCCAAGTGTTTGAAAATGCCTTTGATTTCGTTAGCTACCAAAGTGTCGGTTTCTTCGGTAATCAACGCTTCTTTTACAGCATTCCAAGCTTCGTCCAATTTGGCAGAACGCGCTTGTTTTTGACGGATTTTGAATGCTTCTTTAATGGTTTCACCGGCAATTTCGCGTACTTTGGCCACCAATTCTTCATTGGTTTCAGGTGCTTTCCAATCCCAAACTTCCGGATTGACTTCGTCGGCAAACTCATTGATGGCGTTAATGGCCACTTGCATTTGATCGTGACCGTAAACAACCGCGCCCAGCATCACTTCTTCAGACAAGATGTCGGCTTCGGATTCCACCATCAACACGGCTTTGGAAGTACCGGCAACCACCAAGTCCAATTGTGATTTCGCCAATTCGGCTTTAGTCGGGTTCAAAACGTATACGCCGTTTACATAACCCACGCGTGCAGCACCAATCGGACCGGCAAACGGTACACCGCTCAACACCAGCGCGGCAGATGCGCCCAACATTGCAGGAATGTCAGAATCAATTTCAGGGTCAACAGACACCACCATCGCTACGATTTGGATGTCGTGGTAGAAACCTTCAGGGAAGAGAGGACGAATCGGACGGTCGATCAGACGGCTGGTCAGGATTTCTTTTTCGCTTTGTTTGCCTTCGCGTTTGAAGAAACCGCCGGGGATTTTACCTGCTGCGTAAGTACGTTCGAGGTAATCGACAGTCAGAGGGAAGAAGTCTTGGCCTTCTTTCACTTCTTTGTTGGTGGTAACGGCAACCAAAACAACGGTGTCGCCCATAGATACTTTAACGGCAGCGGCGGCTTGGCGGGCAATTTCGCCGGTTTCCAAAGTAACGGTTTGATTACCGTATTGGAAGGTCTTAACGTGTTTATTGAACATCATTGTTCCTTTCAAAATACCGCACTGCTAAAACACTAATAATGCACACTAAAATCCGAATGTGCATAGTTAGGGTTTCAGACCGTGCGGCAGGTTATAAACAAGCTTTCAGACGGCCTTTTCGGACGCTGAAAACAACTTTTAATTATAAAGGCAACCATCCTTAAAATCCAGTATTGATACAATAAAAAGGCCGTCTGAAACATATCCTTTTCAGACGGCCTTCAGTCTTCAAAATCAATCTTGTGTCAGTAAAGTCAATGCTTCCTGATATTTCTCAACCGTTTTCTGAATCACATCGGCAGGCACTTTAGGCGCAGGCGCTTTTTTGTTCCAACCGCTTTGCTCCAGCCAGTCGCGGACAAACTGTTTGTCAAAAGACGGCGGATTGGTGCCGACTTTGTATTGATCGGCAGGCCAAAAACGGCTGGAGTCAGGCGTCAACACTTCGTCCATCAAAGTCAGCGTACCTTCCTCATCCAAACCAAATTCAAATTTAGTGTCGCAAATAATGATACCGCGGGATTTGGCATATTCGGCCGCTTCCGTATAAAGCTGAATAGCCTTGGCGCGTACTTCCGCCGCCAGCTCTTTGCCGATGATGCGTTCGCATTCTTCAAAGCTGATATTTTCATCATGATCGCCGACTGCAGCTTTGGTCGACGGCGTAAAAATCACTTCGGGCAACTGCTGCGCTTCCTGCATACCTTCAGGCAGTTGAATACCGCAGACAGAACCGGTTTTTTGATAATCTTTCCAACCGCTGCCTGCCAGATAACCGCGCACAATGGCCTCTACTTTCACCGGAGTGAGTTTTTTAGCCACGATGGCGCGTTTTTCTAAAACTTTGGCTTCGTTTTCAGGCAAAACATCGTAAACCGTTTGGCCGGTAAAATGGTTAGGCATGATATGAGCCAGTTTTTTAAACCAAAAATTGGAAATCTGCGTCAGAATCTCCCCTTTACCCGGAATCGGGTCATCCAAAATCACATCGAATGCAGACAGACGGTCGGAAGCAACCATCAACATACGTTTATCGTCAATTTCGTACAAATCGCGGACTTTGCCGGAGTAGATTTTTTTCAAGCTGATTTCAGACATTTCGGGTATCTCTTTGGTAAACAGAAGAATTTGGTATTTTAGCCCAATTTAGCATCTTTCGTCAGATTGTTTACAAAATAAAGGCCGTCTGAAACCTTATAGCTCGGTTTCAGACGGCCTTAGCCTTTGATTTTAGGGACAAACCCTAAAAATCATCATCCTATCAGATAGCAGGAGCCTGAGTCTGATCTTGGATTTGGTTCACAGCAGACAGAGAGTAGTAGTCGCCGTGGCCGGTTACTTGGTAAGTGCTACCGTCAGCAAACTTGAAGTTTTCAACTTTGTGATCGTTACCGGTGAACCAGTCATCGATGGTGATGCTGTCGTTAGTACCGACAGAAACAGTCAAGTTAGCACCTGATTTGCTCAGCAATACGTCAGAAGCTGCAACGCCTTTACCGAACAACAATGTGTCATTACCGCTTTCTTCACGGATAGTGTCGTGACCGTAACCTTTGTCGAAGAAGTAAGTATCGTTACCGGTACCGCCGATCAGGATGTCGTTGCCGACGCCGCCGTCGAGGTAGTCGTTACCGTCTTTACCCACCAGGCAGTCGTCACCGGCCGAACCGTACAGATGGTTGTCGCCGCCGTTGCCTTCGATGTTGTTGTTCAAAGAGTTACCGGTACCGTTCAGGTTTTGCATACCTTGCAAAATCAGGTTTTCAACGTGATCGGTCAAGGTGTAGTCGATAACGGTACGGACAGTATCGATACCGGCGTGTGCATTGCCGTACTCGATAACTTGGTCGTTAACGTTATCAACGAAGTAAACGTCGTTACCGTCGCCACCGCGCATGATGTCCGCACCGGAACCACCGTTCAGGTAGTCGTTACCGGCACCGCCTTGCAGGTAGTCTTTACCGTCTTCACCGTACAGAGAGTCGCCGTCGGCATCGCCGTAAATGGTGTCGTTACCGGCACCGGCGTAGATTACGTCTGTACCGTTGCCACCGTAGATGATGTCTTCGCAAGCAGTACCGTAAATGGTATCTTTCTCATCAGTACCGCGGATAACGTTGCCGTCTTTGCAGTCTTCGGCTCGGATGACATTACCAGGATTTTTATCTTCGTGACCGTATGAATTGTCTTGATTGTGATCGTCTTTACAATCTTTGCAATCCGGTTTGGGTTCTGGTTTAGGCTCAGGTTTTGGCTCTGGCTTAGGTTCTGGTTTCGGCTCAGGTTTTGGTTCTGGCTTAGGCTCAGGTTTTGGTTGTGGTTTTGGTTCTGGTTGCGGTTCTGGTTGTGGCTCAGGTTTAGGCTCAGGTTTTGGTTGAGGCTTAGGCTGAGGTTTAGGTTGTGGTTTTGGACATGGGATCGGTTTGATTGGATCGCAGTTGTAAGGTGGGCAAACCGGAACACATTTGTAGTTAGGCGTTTTTGCCGGTGGGCAGAAAGCCGCAATAGCAGAAACCAAACCGGTTACCGCGTTAACTACTGACACGCCGACGCTGGCAATGCTAGCGATGCTGCCGATAGAAACAGAAGATTTTGCTGCAGGAGCGCAGTAGTAAGAAGAGTAGGAAGCCTTAGGCGCAGGAGCGCAGTAAGAACTAACCAGGGGTCTAGTATAATACCCCCCGTAACAGTATGCCATAATAATTACTCCCAAAAGTTAATAAAATATTGGGTTGACGGAACGAGCAAATCCGCCCTTGCCCAATTATTATTTTAGTAATATTTTGCAAAATATTTACTCAAAAATATCAAACGGTAGAATTTACCGACAAAAGGACAGAAGCTCCCCTAATTTTAAATACCATTATCCTAATAATCATAAAAACATTAACATTGATTCACAATCTCTTAACCAATATAACTGCTTAATCCATCTAGTTAAAACCTATATTTTAACTATAGTTATAGTATATTATTAAAATATTGATAAATAGTTACATTATAGGTAGATAATATCGACTACTTACTCAAATACAGCCTTGTTTGTATTTTGTTCGATGCTAATAATGTGAATTTGCCGTACTTACACTATAATGACGCAGACACCTATTTAACAGCCATCAGAGGAGATACTCAACCATGCGTACTTTATTGACCGGAGCCAAAGGCCAGCTTGCCCGTTGTCTGCGCGACCGCCTGCCCGAAGATTGGGAACTGATTGCTACCGATTCGACTTCGCTGGACATTACCGATACTGAAGCTGTGCATCATATGATCAAAAATTTCCAACCCGATGCCATCGTTAATGCCGCAGCTTACACTGCCGTCGATAAAGCAGAAGAAAACGCTGAAGCTGCTTTTGCAGTCAACGCAAGTGCTGTTCACAACCTGGCCGCAGCCGCCCGCGCCGCACATGCCCGCTTTATCCATATTTCCACTGATTATGTATTCGACGGCGAAGGCAAACGCCCTTACCGCGAAACCGACTACACCAATCCGCGCAGTACTTACGGTCAATCCAAAGTAGCAGGCGAGCTTTTGGCTTTAGCCGCACATCCGGAAAGTACAATCGTCCGTACTTCATGGCTGTTTAGCGAATACGGCAGCAATTTCGTCAAAACCATGCTGCGCCTTGCCAAAGAACGCGATTCCCTCTCCGTTGTTCACGACCAAACCGGCTGTCCGACTTATGCAGGCGATTTAGCACACGCCATTATCGAATTATTACAACAACCCACCTCCCCGCGCGGCATCTTCCATTACTGTGGCAATAAATCGGCAACATGGTACGAATTTACCAAAGCCATCTTTCAGACGGCCCAACAATTAGACGACAGCTTCCGCATTCCGGAACTGAACTCGATTACTACCGATCAATATCCCCTGCCTGCTCCGCGTCCGGCATACAGCATCATGGATTGCTCACGCTTGGAGACCGAATTCGGTATCAAACCGTCCGACTGGCAAAAAGCCCTGCGCGAAATTCTCCGCAAAATCGACTGATAAGCTGATTCATCTATATCAAGGCCGTCTGAAAACACATTTTCAGACGGCCTTTTTGTTTCTTTTATATATATCAAAAGCTTTATCTATCCAGTCTGTCATTTGAAAAGTGCTACAATAGCCGTTTATTTTATTTTTCAGACGGCCTGACAATATGTGCAACCATCATCCCAAACATTCACACGATAATGACACCATCCGCATCCGTGGCGCGCGCACGCATAATTTGAAAAATGTCGATTTGGACATTCCGCGCCACAAGCTCGTGGTGATAACAGGATTGTCAGGCAGCGGCAAATCATCGCTGGCATTTGATACTTTATATGCCGAAGGCCAACGCCGTTATGTTGAAAGCCTTTCCGCCTATGCCCGTCAGTTTTTGCAGATGATGGACAAACCCGATGTCGATTTGATCGAAGGCCTATCACCCGCGATTTCCATCGAGCAAAAATCCACCAGCCACAATCCGCGTTCCACCGTCGGCACGGTAACGGAAATTCACGACTACCTGCGCCTTTTATACGCCCGCGTCGGCACACCGTATTGCCCCGAACACAATCTGCCGCTGTCGAGCCAAACCGTGTCGCAGATGGTCGATGCCGTGTTGAAGCTGCCGGAAGACACACGCGTGATGATTCTTGCGCCGGCTGTGCGCGAGCGTAAGGGCGAGTTTGTCGATTTCTTTGCCGACTTGCAGGCTCAGGGCTTTGCGCGTGTGCGCGTGGACGGCGAGGTCTATCAGCTTGACGAAGTGCCGAAGCTGGAAAAAAACATCAAACACAATATCGACGTCGTCATCGACCGCGTGAAAGTAAAAGCAGATATCAAACAACGGCTGGCGGAAAGTTTTGAAACCGCGCTGCGCCACGGCAACGAGCGCGCGCTGGCGATGGAAATGGACAGCGGCGAAGAACATTGGTTTTCCGCGCGTTTCGCCTGCCCCGTGTGTTCGTACAGCCTGCCCGAATTAGAACCGCGCCTCTTTTCCTTCAACAACCCGATGGGTTCCTGCCCGACTTGCGACGGCTTGGGCAACACCAATTTCTTCGACCCCGAAAAAGTGGTCGCCCATCCCGAATTATCGCTGGCAACCGGCGCGATTGACGGCTGGGACAAACGCAACCAGTTCTATTTCCAAATGATTCAATCGCTGGCGCGGCATTATAAATTTGATGTCAACGCCGCTTGGGAAACCCTACCGGAAAAAGTCAAAAAAGTCGTGTTGCACGGCTCGGGCAAAGAAGTCATCGACTTCACCTACCTGTCCGAACGCGGCACTACCTTCAACCGCAGCCACGCCTTCGAGGGCATTATCCCCAATCTCGAACGCCGCTACCGCGAAACCGACAGCGAAACCGTGCGCGAAAAATTGCGCGAATACCAAAACCACCGCGCCTGCCCAAGCTGCGGCGGCGCACGTTTGCGCAAAGAAGCCCGCTACGTTTACGTCAGCGGCGAACCGCTGCACGAAGTTTCCGCCTGGCCGCTGACCAAAACACACCAATTCTTTGAAACGCTGGATTTGGACGGCAACAAAAAACAAATCGCCGAAAAAATCCTCAAAGAAATCACCGAACGGCTCGGCTTCCTGATTAACGTCGGGCTGGATTACCTGAATTTAAGCCGCTCCGCCGAAACCCTCTCCGGCGGCGAAGCCCAGCGCATACGCCTTGCTAGCCAAATCGGCAGTGGCTTAACCGGCGTGATGTACGTTTTGGACGAGCCCTCCATCGGCCTGCACCAGCGCGACAATGACCGCCTGCTCGCCACCCTCAAACGCCTGCGCGATTTGGGCAACAGCGTGATTGTGGTCGAACACGACGAAGACGCCATCCGCGAAGCCGATTTCGTCGTCGATATGGGTCCCGGCGCGGGCGAACACGGCGGCAACGTATTGATTGCCGACACACCCGAAAACGTCGCCAAATGCGAAAAATCCGTTACCGGACAATACCTCAGCGGCAAAAAATCCATTGCCGTGCCGCCTGAACGCACGCCCGTCAATCCCGAGCGGATGCTTGTCCTCAAAGGCGCGCGCGGCAACAACCTCAAAAACGTTACCCTCGAACTGCCGCTCGGTTTGATTACCTGCATCACCGGCGTATCCGGCAGCGGCAAGTCCACCCTGATTAACGACACCCTCGCCAAAATCACCGCCCGCGAACTCAACCGCGCCCAAGAAGAACCCGCCCCATACGACGACATCCGCGGCCTCGAACACCTCGACAAAGTCATCAACGTCGACCAATCCCCCATCGGTCGCACCCCGCGCTCCAACCCAGCCACCTACACCGGCCTGTTTACCCCCATCCGCGAACTCTTTGCCGGCGTGCCCCTCTCGCGAGAACGCGGCTACAACGTCGGCCGATTCTCCTTCAACGTCAAAGGCGGCCGCTGCGAAGCCTGCCAAGGCGACGGCGTGATTAAAGTCGAAATGCACTTCCTGCCCGACGTGTACGTCCCCTGCGAAGTCTGCCACGGCAAACGCTACAACCGCGAAACCCTCGAAATCCAATACAAAGGCAAAAACATCAGCCAAGTCCTCGACATGACCGTCGAAGAAGCCCGCGAATTTTTCGACGCCGTCCCCACCGTATCGCGCAAACTGCAAACCCTCATGGACGTAGGCCTAGGCTACATCCGCCTCGGCCAATCCGCCACCACCCTCTCCGGCGGCGAAGCCCAACGCGTCAAACTCGCCCTGGAACTCTCCAAACGCGACACCGGCAGAACGCTCTACATCCTCGACGAACCCACCACGGGCCTGCACTTCGCCGACATCGCCCTGCTGCTGGAAGTCATAGGTCGTCTGAAAGGCAAAGGCAACTCGATAGTGATTATCGAGCATAATCTTGACGTTATAAAAACGGCTGATTATATTGTGGATTTAGGACCAGAAGGCGGTGATGGCGGAGGGAGGATTATTGCTTCAGGCAGCCCCGAGGAAGTGGCGAAGGTTAGGGGGAGCTATACTGGGAAGTATTTGAAGGTGGTTTTGTAAAAACATATTAAGATGCCTAATAAACAGGCTATTTTAATCAATAAACTGGAATCATTTATTAAGGTAATTATTATGCAGATTTTAGGTTCTACTAGAGATTATAAAACTGAAACGACTGTGATTTATTGTTTAGCTACGCCTGAACAATATCTCACCATTGTTGGAAAAGATTTTGAAGAATTTAATTTACAAAGAAGGAGAGAAAAACATAAAAATTATGATAGGTTAAAAGAAGATATTAAAGCAGGCACTGTTTTACCAGGTATAACTTTGGCAGTTAAACCTGAATTTTTAGATAATGTTATTGATTCATTTAACAACAACCCGGATGATTTAGTAAATCATTTATCAGCTCCTGGCAGTGCTAACATCCTTGATGGATTACAAAGAACTTATATCCTGAATGATTTAAAAACAAATGATAATTTTGATTTTAAAGAAGAACAAAAATTATTATTAGAATTTTGGCTTGAAAAAGATATCCAAAATATCATTTATAGAATGATTGTATTAAACTCAGGACAAAAAGCAATGAGTATACAACATCAAATTGATTTATTATTTATTTCTTTAAAATCAATTATTGAAAGTAAACTACCTCAAGGCATCGAATTATATTCAGAACGAGATAATTCTCGAAGAACTCAACCTAATAAATATCCATTAAGTCAACTAGCTGTTTCATATCATTGCTTTATTACAAAAAATCACGAACAAGATCAGAATAGTTTAATCGCAAAATTCCAAGATGATGGAGTGCTTGATTCTTCTAAGGAAATATTAAATCAACAATTTCAACAGTTCCTACAATATTTTTCTTTTTTTACCGAAATTGATAAGGTTGCTTGGGACAAGTACAAAAACCAATCTATTGATATTAATGAAACAGAAACTAATGGTCATAGCAACTCATACAAGGATTGGTTAGCGAATGATTCTGCAATGTTTGCTTTCTTCGCAGTTTTAGGTAGTTTACAATCAACATCTCTAGTAGGAAGAATAGAAAAAGCATTGAATGCCTTAAAAGAAATTGTTTCTGAAGAAAATGATCCCTTCGAATTAGACTTTTACCACGAAGTTATCAAACCTGAGATTAGCCGAAAACGTGCAAATATTGGTGCTAATACTAGAAAGGTAATAGCTTCCATGTTTAAAGAATTTATTAGAAACGAAGGTGAACAGCCTATTAAAGAATGTTGGAGAAATGCAATTGTTTGAAATAAAAGAAGATATATTGAGTTTATATAGAGATATTTCAGGTAACAACGAATTAACTCTCGATTTAGATGAGATACAACATGGAGACAATAAATATTTAAAAATTAATGATTATATTCTCATCCCTGTATATTCAGTTAATAGTCCCTATCTTGTTAGAACAACTGACGCCATGATGAAAAAATTTTTACTGAGTGATGCCAGTAATGATGTTATCGGGCATTTAATTGTTATTCAGAAAGAACTAGCATTCGATTACTATAAATTTTCCCAAGAAACATTTGAATGTTTTCTAGCAGAGAATTTTTATGAGCAACAAGAGACTATCACTCCAGAACAACTAAAAAATTATAAATTTAAAATAGATTTTTTATACTTTAAGAAAACTAAATTTAGTGAATATATGTCTCGATATTTTAATAGTTCTGAGATTTGGGGAGGATTTTCTCACCGAAAAACTAATTTATTACCACATACTCACAGAGAAAATAATTTTGAAATAAAACTACCTGACATAGATAATATTATAAATTATCCAACTACACAAAACGAGAATAAAATGATAAGTGCTATTTATAGTACGGATTCTTTTGACAGGTTTTTGAAAATCTATCATCAACTTGAAGTATTTTTTTATCTTTTACATATAAAAGAGATTCAAAGAATATCGATAGATGATTATTACAGAATAAATGATATATTCAAAGACATAAATAAAGGAGAAATAGATTCTATTAAATACATATTTCAAAAATATCCCCTGCCTGACTCACAAATTATTAATATTAGTACAATTTTTAACAAATCTATTCAAAATTATAAAGATTTATCTTGTGAAATTTTTTTTAAATTTGGAAAGGAAAGTAACCCTCTTAAGGATAAAATTTCTTGGGATATTTGGATAAATGATATTGCTCCTAAACTGGGAAACAATATAGATTTAGATACAGAAAGTAAAAAATATACATATGGTGATAAAAAAATTTTTAAAAGCGTTAACAGCATTGATACATTAAAAAAATTTACCACGGATCTAGCTATCTATTGGATTTACAGAATAAGGTGTTCAATTGCTCATTACAAATTTGGCGAATTCTTATTTGAAAAAGAACATGAGCCTTTTGTTTTGGAAATTGGAGAACCCATTTTACGTGAAATGATAATTGGTTTATTCTCCAATAAAGACTTTCATGCACTTTTTGAAAAAACTTCAACTTAGAACAACTAGCAAGCCGTAGCCTGCACATTCAACCGATCGCGTGCGTGGCTACGCCACATACCCTACCTGTGAATTACGCTAAACTTAAAAACCAACGTGTAGGGTGTGTGCAGTACGCACGCACGCGGTCGCTTGATTGACGGTTTGCCGTTTCAACTCTTAACTTCGTTAAAGCTAGCACTTTCAGACGACCTCCAATGTCGTCTGAAAACGTCAGCTCCAACAAAGTTAAAACCTTAAAAAACAAACCATTCCTTCTCCAACACCCAAACCACAAACAAAAATCCTATGGCGTGTTATCGCAGAAACTTCATTGCCGGCGGCACATTCTTTTTCACTGTCAAACTCGCCGACTCGAAATCACGCCTGCTTGTCGAACATATCGGCTTCGCGGGCGGCCTATATGGATGTGCAAAAACAATATCCCTTTGAAACCGTCGCCGCATGCGTACTGCCGAACCACATTCACGCCATTTGGACGCTGCCGCCCGACGATGCGGATTATTCCCTACGCTGGCGGCTGATTAAAACCAAATTCTCCGCACATTTCCCTCGTACCGAAAACCTGTCTGCCAGCAAACAGCGGCGGAACGAACGCGGTATTTGGCAACGGCGTTTTTATGAACACACCGTACGCGACGAAACGGATTTGCAACGTTGCGCGGACTACATCCATTTCAATCCCGTCAAACATGGATTGTGCGGCAATGTCCGCAACTGGGCATTTTCGTCGTTTCACCGTTATGTACGGGACGGATGGCTGCCGTTAAATTGGGGCGGCACAAAAGAAACGGCGGTAATGAGTTTCGGAGAGTGAATACTATAAAAAAAAATTACCGACCGCGTGCGTGGCTGCGCCACACCCCCCTACCTACGAATCACACGGAACTTCAAAATATTAAAGCATCAAGCATTGTTGTTTAATTTAATTAAAATCATACAGCTGAAAGAGTCAGTCTATCTAAACATCCTAAAGGCCGTCTGAAATTTCAGACGGCCTTTGCTTTTTAAGTAATCCTTTTTTCAATGATTACGCCGCTTTACGGTGATAATGTCTGAGCGCATGCTCTTTGCGACGACCGCTACTGAAGGCCGATACACGCTTCAGGTAGCCGATGACGCGGGTGCCGTAGTCGATGTCGTGGCTACCGCAGGCAGAACAGACGTGCAGGGTGCGTTTGTCGATGTGGCCGCATTCGTTGCAGATGGTGATGCGCACGTTCACGCAGAAGTAGTTGCAGCCGGTTTGCGCGGCGATGTCCAGCAGCGAGCGGTAGCCGGATTCGGGCAGGGCTTCGTCGAGGTTCAGGTGCAGCGCGGAGCCACCGTCGAGCCAGTCCACCAATTCTTTGCCATGCAGCAGGAATTTGTCGAGCGCGTTGATTTCTTCGTCTTCGACGACGTAAAAATAGGAGTTGTAGCATTCTCGGCTGACTTTGTAACCGTCGGCTTTGTCCCATTTGGCGTTTTTTACGCCGAGGTTTTCGGCGGGGACAAACTCGGTGTTGAATTTCACGCCGTAGTGTTTGCTGGCGGCTTGGTTGGCTTCGAATATGGTTTTCAGACGGCCTTGAACGAAGTGGATGTAGTCGTCGTTATAGCCGACTTTGATGCCTTGCGATTCGGCGGCTTCCGCCATGCCGTTGATGCCGATGGTAAGGAATTGCTTGTCCAGCGTGATGAAGCCTGCATCGTAAACGGGCAGCATGCCGGCAGCTTGGTATTCTTCCATCAGTTTGCGGTAGGCATATTGGTATTTGTGGATTTTGGCGACTTCGGCGGCAAGGTCGCGCCCGTCTTGCTCCAACCGGTTCATATTGATGGTGATAACGTTGATGGAACCGGTCGCCACGCCACCCGCACCAAGTGTGTAGCTGAAAGTGCGGTCTTCAATGGCGTTGCGCAGGCGGCAGCAGGAAGCCAACGAATCGGGGTTATCGGAAAGATAGACAAAGAAGGAATTGCCTTCCGCCAATTCTTTCGCCATTTCGTCGGCAAACACGGTGTCTTTGCATTTGCCGCCGTCGGTCAGCATCGCAGCGGTAACGACAGGGAAGGTCAAAACGGCCTTGGTACGCTCTTGATTGAACCATTTGAGGAAGAAGTTTTGCAGCTTCGCTACGCTCGCCCACACCGGTTTGCTGAAATCGGGGAAGACGAAATCGCCGAACATCGCGTCGAAATAGTATTGATCGTAAACGGAAATATTCCAAAACACGCTCTGATAGCCGCGCGCGGCGGCGGGCTGGTTGATGCTGTATACCACCTGCTGCATGTGGTTGGCGATTTCTTTGCCGTGGGTTTCCAAATAATCGTCGCCGTAGTCTTTGCGGGCGAAGTAGTCGAAATAAGTCAGAAATTCCACCGTCGCCACTGCGCCGGCAAACTGCGCGCTGATGGCAAACACAAGGTTGATAAACGAACCGCAAAACGAAGCCAAATGCTGCGGCGCTTTAGATTCGCCACCAAGTTTGCTTAAGCCGTCGAGCAGGAAGGGATACAGCGTAACCGACACACAGTAAGGCTTGAGGCTGGTTTCGTCGTGCACATAAATCTCATGTGCCTCAATCTGGCGGATGTATTCGTCGGCGACGGATTGGTCGAAAATTTCGGCGATTTTGCGCGACACTTGGGCGCGGTTAATCTGCACGAAAAAGTCTTTCATGATTTCCGCTTCCATCGTGGCGATGTTTTTTTGCGTTACGTTGGCATTGGCGTCCATTTTCGAGCCGTCCGCCGCGTTTTGCGCGCTGATGTAGTCACGCATGAATTGTAGTTTTCCGTTTAACTGTTCGGGATGCAGCCGAATCATGTTAATTCTCCTGTATGGTTTGGTTGATTTATTAAATAATGACGGTTGGGCCGTCTGAAACATCGCTGTCAGCGAATACAATAAATTCAATTTAAATCAGTGCAATACAACACTGGGCTAAATTGAAGCCACTGGAAAAACTTTAGGCGCAGGTTTGTCTTTGATAAACAAGCGGTTCAACACTTCGCCCGTGTGCAAATTGATAAACTTCTGATTGGTGGCCGGACTTTCCAAACCGCCCAACTCCATCTGCCAGCGGCCGGTTTTCAAATACGTCAGATAAGGCAGGATGCCGTCTGAAACCGCCTCCAGCTCTCCACGCTCCAGGCCGGTGTACAAGCAAGCTTTCAAACCCGCCTGCGTCACAATGGCCAGCATTTTCTGCAAGGCTTCCGGCTGCCATTCTCCGCCCATAAACAACACGCACGTAATCAATCCGCTATAGCGTTTCAGACGGCCTTTTAAATAATCCTCGGTCAATTCCGTGCCGATACCCTCTTTCCATGTATCGGCACTGTGACAGCCTTTGCAACGCAGCGGACAACCGGAAAACAGAAACGCCAGCGACACTTCGCCCGGCACTTCCTGCCAAACAATTTGCTCGATTGTGAATTTCAAACCGCTCATTGCAATGCCATAAAACACAAGATATGGTGTGCATTAAAACACAATACTACTAGATATGGTATTTTATTTAACAATCCATCTTTATTTTGTAATAGGTTTTTATAATCTGATAGATTTTAAATTTCAATAATTACATCTACACGGCTCCTTTGATAAAGGCCGTCTGAAAACAATTTCAGTGCATTAATATAAAAAAGAAAAGCAAACTCCGTTATAACAAAGACGGTTTTAACAAATCAAAAAAGGCCGTCTGAAATCATCTTTCAGACGGCCTTAATTTCAGGTTTTACCCCCGATTCGAACCTTTCACCATATCCATCAAAAACAATCGGCAATCCAAATTACCGTTAAACAAAGGAATTTTCCGCTTCGGAGAAAGGCGCATAAATTTCGGCATATCGCGATCACCGGTAAACATTCCTACCAGCCAGCCGGCGTAATATTGTTTCAACCATGTACCGAGTTGCGGATATAAAGCCTGCAAAGCCTGAACCTCCGCAAGGCGCACGCCATAAGGCGGATTGGAAATCATAATGCCGTGTTCGCCGTTCGGCCGCGTAGCTTGCGCATCTTGCACATCAAAACGGATGAAATTATCCACTTCGGCGGCTTGGGCATTGGCCAATGCGGCACGGATCATATAACGGTCGTTGTCGCTGCCGGAAATGGGCGCGGCAGCCGGTTTGATTTGTTTTTCAGCCTCACGGCGCAGCGTTTGCCATTTTTCTTTGTCAAAGTTTTGCAGTTTTTCAAAACCGAAACGGCGCATCAAGCCCGGCGCACGGTGTGTCGCAATCCATGCAGCCTCAATGGTAATCGTGCCGCTGCCGCAAAACGGGTCTTGGAAAGGCTGCGTACCGTCGTAGCCTGCCAAAAGCAGCAAACCGGCCGCCAAGTTCTCTCTCAATGGCGCTTCGCCGGTATCCTGACGATAGCCGCGTTTGAAGAGTGCTTCGCCGGAAGTATCGATAAAGATTTCCACATTGCGCTCATCGATAAAGGCATGAATGCGGATATCGGGGTTGATTTTGCCCACGCTCGGACGCGCATCATAAATATCGCGGAAGGCATCGCAGACGGCATCTTTGATTTTCAAACCGACAAAATCCAAGCTTTTCACATTGGCGCGCTTGCCTTCGACTTTGACTTTAAAGGTCTGCTCCAGCTTAAACCAACCTGTCCAATGCAGATTTCGTGCCAGTTTGTAGATATCGTGTTCGTTGCGATAACCGCCTTTGGTCAAGCGCAGCAAAACACGGCTGGCAACGCGCGAATGCAGGTTGATGCGATACACCTGCTCCATCGTGCCTTTACATGCCACACCACCGTCAACAGCGCGGATATCCTGACATGCCATGCTGTCGAGTTCCTGCGTCAAGGGCGCTTCCAAACCGCGAGGACAAGTGATAAAAAGTGAATAAACCGTCATATAAAACCTTTCCGGGTAGGGCTATCCGAGCCACTCGGATAACAAATAAAAACAATATTATAGCTGAAAAACCAAAAGGCCGTCTGAAACTTCAGACGGCCTTTGAATAAGGCTTGCTTAGTGATCCAAACTGTCGGTTTCCACCTTAACCGCTTTATCGGTTTTGTCTTCCGGCAAAACCAGGTTCAACAATACCGCCATAATACCGCCTGCGGAAATTGAGTTTTGGAACAATACCGGCAAGTTTTTGAACACTTCCGGCTCAAACGCCACGCCCAAACCCAAGCCGACAGAAGTCGCCGCGATAACCGCTTCACGGCGGCGAATACCGTGGCTGACCAAAATCCGCACGCCGGCAATCGCAATCAGGCCAAACATCAATACCATCGCACCACCCAAAACCGGACTCGGAATTGTGGTAAACGCGCGGCCGATAACAGGGAACAAGCCCAACAATACCAAAATCGCCGCGATATATTTGCCCACATGACGCGAAGCCACACCGGTCATTTGAATCACGCCGTTGTTTTGCGCAAACGTGGTCAAAGGTAAAGAGCCCAACGCAGTCGCAATCACAGACACCAAACCATCCGCCAACACACCGCCGCGCAGGCGTTTGGTATATTCCTCACCCTCGATCGGCTGCTCGGAGACCATCGCAGTCGCCGTCAAGTCGCCCACTGCTTCAAATACGCTCAACAGGAAAATCGCACCGGCGACAATAAACGCGTGCCAATCGAATGCGAAACCATATTTAAACGGAACCGGCAGGGTAATCAGCGGCAGGTTTTGCAGGGCGGAAAAATCCACTTTGCCCAAAAACAGCGCAACGATATAACCGACAATCAAACCCACCGCGATGCCGCTCATGCGCAGCAACGGATTTTTCAAGCAGTTGAAAACCAAAACAATCAACAACACCAGCGATGCCAGACCCAAGTTTTCCATCGAGCCGAACGTACCGTCTGCTTTCGCACCGAAGCCGCCGCCAAAGTCAGTAATGCCGACATGCACCAAGCTCAAGCCGATCAACATCACGACCACGCCGCTTACAGTCGGCGTAATCACTTTTTTCAGATAAGGCAAAAGCCAAGCGGAGAAGCACACCAAAAACGCGCCGACAAAGGACACGCCCAAAAGCGTTGAAATCATCGCATCTTCAGTCAAGCCGCCCTCTTTCATACCGGTACCGAGCGCAATCATCACGGTTACAAAAGAGAAATTGACCGACTGAATCGACAACATGCCCGAACCGACCGGCCCGAAACGGTTGACCTGCAAATAAGTACCAACCCCGGAAGCCACCATCGCCATCGACACCAAATAAGCCGTCATTTCAACCGGCAGCTCCAACGCCCCGCCGACAATCAGCGCCGGTGTAATCATCGGGACAAAAATAGCCAAAAGGTGCGTAACCGCACTCAACAACGCATTCCCAAACGGCGGCTTGTCTTCCAAACCGTAAACCAAATCAGGCGAACCGGCCTGTTTATCTGTCATTTCGGCCATAATGACCCTTTCTTAAGAATCGTTAAAAAATATTAAGATGCGCATTTTAACTAATTTAAAATGTATCAGCAAATTCAAAATCATCAGGCCGTCTGAAAGTTTTGCCTAATCATTTTCAGACGGCCTCAAACAGCCTTAACACATTTTAATCCTTGACAGTATTTTTACATCTTAAAACAAACAAACTAATGATTTAAAAATGTATTATTCATTAAGATAATGACAAATCACGATTAAACGGCCCGGCCTCATAGCGGATATGTTTCACACAAACAACAAAGTAAGCTACAATCCGATGAATAATCCACCCACATTATAAAATTAAAGGTTTCCGTATGTTAAAAGGCAGTCTGGTTGCCCTGATTACCCCGATGAATCAAGACGGCAGCATCAACTACGAACAACTTCATGACTTAATCGACTGGCACATTGAAAACGGCACCGACGGCATCGTTGCAGTCGGCACCACCGGCGAGTCAGCCACCCTGCCTGTCGAAGAACATTTGGCCGTTATTGAAGCCACTGTCAAACACGTCAACAAGCGCATTCCCGTTATCGCCGGCACAGGCGCCAACAATACTGTCGAAGCCATCGCCCTTTCCAAAGCCGCCGAGCAAGCCGGTGCGGACTACACCTTATCTGTTGTTCCCTACTACAACAAACCTTCGCAAGAAGGCATTTACCAACATTTCAAAGCCATCGCCGAAGCCACTTCGATTCCGATGATTATTTATAATGTTCCCGGCCGCACCGTCGTCAGCATGAGCAACGACACTATTTTGCGCTTGGCTGAAATTCCCAATATCGTGGGTGTCAAAGAAGCCAGCGGCAAAATCGGCAGCAACATCGAATTGATCAACAGCGTTCCCGAAGGTTTTGCCGTTTTATCCGGCGACGATCCTACCGGCCTGCCCTTCATGCTGTGTGGCGGTCATGGTGTGGTAACCGTCGCAGCCAACGTTGCACCGAAACTCTTTGCCGACATGTGCCGAGCCGCCCTTGAGGGCGATATTGCGACCGCCCGTCGTCTAAACGAGCAACTTATCCCAATTTATAACACCATGTTCTGCGAGCCCAGCCCGGCCGCGCCCAAATGGGGCCTGAGCTTATTGGGCAAATGCGAACCCCATGTTCGTCTGCCTTTGGTTGCACTGACCGAAGACGGTCAAGCCAAAGTCCGAGCCGCTCTGGAAAAATCAGGACAAATCTGATCCGGAAATAAGGCCGTCTAAATCCCAAACACCCTTTTCAGACGGCCTCCCTGTTAAGAACTTCATCCACAGGAAAACAAGATGACCTATATCAAACCCATCGTAGTAGCCCTCGCCCTGATTAGCATGACTGCCTGTTCCGGCAGCAAAAAAGAACAACCCAAATTCGACTATCAAAGTCAATCACACCGCTTGGTCAAACTGGAAGTACCACCTGATTTGAACAACCCAGACCAAGGCAACCTCTATCAATTACCGGCAGGCAGCGGCGCCGTCCGCGCCAGCGACTTCAACAAACGCCGCACCCAAGCCGTACAACAACCTGCCAATGCAGAAGTTTTGAAATCCGTTAAAGGCGTACGCCTTGAGCGTGACGGCAACCAACGCTGGTTGGTTGTCGATGGCAAATCGCCTCGCGAAATTTGGCCGTTGCTGAAAGTATTCTGGCAAGAAAACGGTTTCGACATCAAATCTGAAGAACCGGCCATTGGCCAAATGGAAACCGAGTGGGCGGAAAACCGAGCCAAAATCCCTCAAGACAGCCTGCGCCGCCTGTTGGACAAAGTCGGCTTGGGCGGCATCTACTCCACCAGCGAACGTGACAAGTTCATCATCCGCATCGAACAAGGTAAAAATGGTTCGACCGACATCTTCTTCGCCCACAAAGGCATGAAAGAAGTTTATGCCGACCGTAAAAAAGACACTACCATGTGGCAGCCAAGCGAGAGCGACCCTAACCTCGAAGCCGCATTCCTCGCCCGCTTTATGCAATACTTGGGCGTTGACGGCCAACAAGCCGAACAGGCCCTGACCCAAAGCGTTGCCGCCCGCAGCAATGCCTCCGAGTTGGCCCGTGTGGACAACGGCACCCTGCTGCTGGCAGGCGATTACGGCCGCAACTGGCGCCGCACCGCCCTTGCGCTCGACCGCATCGGCCTGACTGTTATCGGTCAAAATGCCGAACGCCGCGCTTTCTTGGTTCGACAAGCGCCAACCGAAGGCGAAGCAGTTGCCAATAAAAAACCCGGCCTGTTCAAACGCGTATTTGGCAAAGGCAAAGCAGAAGCGCCAAAAACTTATCCTGAAATCATCGTTTATGTTGAGCCAATCAACAATGGCGCACGCCTTCATCTGTTGAACAAAGACGGCAGCCCATACAAAGGCAGCGATGCCTCCACATTGTTGAGCCGCCTGCACACAGAATTGCGTTAATCCGTTATTCGACTCAAGGCCGTCTGAAATATTCAGACGGCCTTTTTAACAAATCCGACATAGTTTCAAATTCTCAATCTGACGTTATAATCAGAACATTTCCCCCCTTACCCAAGCTGCCATGACCCGACAAAAAGCCTATCTGCTTCTGACCGCTCTGTTTACCCTGATGTTTATCGTACTGATTCTGTTGGGCGCTTACCTTCTGAGTATTCACAGCAAACAATTCGCCGTTGCCGCCTTTCTGTTTGCCTTTGCCGCCGTTTTCGCCCAAATCGGCAGCCTTGCCCTTTACATCCGCCACAAAGCACGCGCACAAATGGCCCGTATGCAGCAAACCGAAACCCATTAAGGAAAAACCATGTTTGAAAAAATCGTCCTTGCCAGTGGCAACGCAGGCAAACTCAAAGAATTTTCCCGCCTCTTTACCGACTTAAACATCGAAGTCCTGCCACAATCGCAGTTCAATACGCCCGAATGTCCCGAGCCGTACCATACCTTTGTTGAAAATGCCCTGGCTAAAGCACGCCATGCCGCCAAATACAGCGGCTTACCGGCACTTGCCGACGATTCCGGCATCTGCACCAACGCCTTAAACGGCGCACCCGGCATTTTCTCCGCACGTTATGCAGGCGAAAACCCCAAATCCGATGCCGCAAACAATACCAAACTGTCTGCCGATCTTGCCGATAAAGACGACAAAAGCTGCTACTACGTCTGCGTCCTTGTCCTCGTCCGCCACGAAAACGACCCGCAACCCATCATCGCCGAAGGCATCTGGCGCGGCCAATGGCAGGCAGAAGCAGCCGGCACAAACGGCTTCGGCTACGACCCTCATTTCTATCTGGCCGAACACGGTTGCACCGCCGCCGAGCTTGACCCTGAAATCAAAAATGCCGAAAGCCACCGCGCTCAAGCATTGCGTGAATTGTTAAGAAAAATCGAATCCTTATAAATCGATAATAGGCCGTCTGAAAACCTGAAACGTTTTTTAGATGTTCCAAATCCAATAAATAATAAAAGAAATCCATGTCCCCTAAGCAAATCTTGATTGTCGCCATCCGCTTGGTCGTTTTAATCGGTATCGTACAAACGCTTGGCAGCATCGCTACCATATTCGCACAGTCAGAAAGCATGTATGACAGCAAACAAATCTCATCCGTACTGATGCTCTACGGCTTGTATTTAATTGCATGGCTGCTGCTATGGTGTTTCCCTGCCACCATTGCCAACCGCCTGTTGCCCGAACATCTGCAAACCGTACAGGAAGCCCCAAAACACCCTGCACCATGGCTGACGACCGGTATTGTATTAATAGGTATATATACTGTTTTCCAAGCTATCCCCGACCTAATTTACCAGTTCTCTCTCTATCTTTTTGTACAGTCTATTGCTATCGACACACATACATCCGTTTGGGCGGACCTCGGCGCACAAAACCAAGCCGGCATACTTGCCAACATCGCGCAGCTTTTTATCGGCATTTTCCTGCTATTCGGTGCACCCAAACTCTCATCTTGGATGCGCAAAAGACTTTAACTACATAAAAACAACAGGCCGTCTGAAACCTTCAGACGGCCTACCTCACATTCATTCCCATGCCCAAGCCCACATCTGAAGAATTAGCAGCCTTTGCAAAACACGTTGCTGCCTTCATCCCGACTACGCCTGACGAACTTCTTCAACTCATTGACAGTCAAAAAACTGCTATCGTCTTTTTAGGCAAACCAAGCTGTTCATACTGTCGCCGTTTTGTTGCAAAACTGTCTACCGTTTCCTTAAATAAGCAGCTTATCATCCGCTTTACAGACAGCAGCAACAAAGCGGCTTTAAAGACTTTTCGTGAACAACACGGCATCAAAACTGTTCCCGCATTACTCAACATCTCACAAGGCAAAATAAAATTTGTCTGCAATTCCAAATTATCAGAAGAAGAAATTGAAGCTTTTTTGAGCGCTTAGACTGCACAAATTTCCTACTGATTACTTTCCCGGCCGACATTTCAGTTAAAATAAGGCCCTAAAAATTTCAGACGGCCTCGAGCCTCAACACATATCATGACCCAAATCACCTTCCAACGCCCCGGCCAGCTAACCGCCCTACCTCCTTTATCACTCTATATTCATATTCCTTGGTGCATCAAAAAATGCCCGTATTGCGACTTCAATTCCCACAGCCTGAAAAACGGTCTGCCGGAAGAAGCCTATATCGATGCCCTATTAACCGACCTGCAGCTTGAGTTGCCGAATATTTGGGGCAGACCGGTGGAAACCATATTCTTCGGCGGCGGTACGCCCAGCCTGTTTCAAGCGGAATCGATTGACCGTTTGTTAAGCGGCGTGCGCTCGCTGTTGCGCTTGCAACCCGAAGCGGAAATTACTTTGGAAGCCAATCCGGGCACATTTGAAATTGAGAAGTTTCAAGGATTTAAAGACGCAGGCATTACGCGCCTGTCTATCGGCGTACAAAGTTTTAACGACGATATGCTGACTCGATTGGGACGCGTTCACAACGGCAAAGAAGCCCTGACAGCCATTGATACTGCCTTGAAATTATTTGAAAAAGTTAATATCGATTTGATGTATGCCCTGCCAAACCAAACGGTTCAGACGGCCTTAAACGATGTGCAAACCGCTATTGCAACAGGCGTATCGCATATCAGCGCATATCATCTGACCATGGAGCCAAACACGCCTTTTGGTCATACGCCGCCAAAAGGTTTGCCGCAAGATGAAGCAGCATTGGATATTGAAGATGCCGTACACGGCGCATTGGAAAACGCAGGCTTTATCCACTACGAAACATCGGCTTTTGCAAAACCTGGCATGCAGTGCCGCCATAATTTGAACTACTGGCAGTTCGGCGATTACTTAGGCATAGGAGCAGGCGCGCACGGCAAAATTTCCTATCCCGACCGCATCGAGCGAACTGTCCGCCGCCGTCATCCCAACGACTATCTTGCCGCCATGCAGAGTAATCCGCATGAAGCAGTTGAACGCAAAACCGTTGCTGCCGAAGACCTTCCATTCGAGTTCATGATGAACGCCCTGCGCCTGACCGACGGCGTACCTGCTGCAACGCTGCAAGAACGTACCGGCGTACCCACTGCAAAAATCATGTCACAAATCGAAACTGCCAGACAAAAAGGCCTGCTTGATTCAGACCCGACCGTATTCCGCCCGACTGAGCAAGGCCGTTTGTTCTTAAACGATTTGTTACAGTGTTTTTTATAAGTGCGGTTTTACAACAGTTGAAACATTTTTAGATTTGCTTAATTTACGACAAGAAAATACAATCAGAATAATTGTTGGGAACGACCAACCCCGGCGATTATCCACTACTTCTAATCCTACATTAAGGACAAAATCATGAAAAAAGTTCTGGTAACACTGATTGCTCTTTCCCTGCCTACATTTGCATTGGCTGATGCAACCAAAGGTTTTTATGTTCAAGCTGATGCTGGTTATGCTTCTGTTAACTTAAAAGACAACTCTGGTAGTGCTACATTCGACGAAAAAGTTAAAGGTTTTAGCCCACGTTTGTCTGTAGGTTATGACTTTGGTGATTTCCGTCTTGGTGCTGATTACACTCACTACAAATCTTTGGAAGAAAACTTCTCAAAAGGCTCTTTCCATTCAAAAAATAAAGCTAAATTCCAAAGTGTTGGCGTTTCAGCAATCTATGACTTCAATACAAATACACCTGTTAAGCCTTATGTTGGTGCTCGTTTAGGTATCAACCGCGTATCAGCTGATTTTACTGATACAGCTCCAGGTTACTACTACGAAGAAAATTATCGTAAAACTAAAACCGGTATTGGTGCAATGGCTGGCGTAAGCTACGAAGTAACACCTAATGTTGACTTGGATGCTGGTTACCGATACAACTACTGGGGTAAATTTGAAGAAACCAAATTACAATCCCACGAACTTTCTGCCGGTGTACGCGTAAAATTCTAATTTTTAAATACTTGGCATGAAGCAACGATTGCTTCATGCATCAAGTAACAAAAGGCCGTCTGAAACCTGTTTCTCAGAATTTCAGACGGCCTTTTAACTTCTTTAAATATATCTAACTTTTTGCTGCTTTTACTTTTGCTGCAAACCACAGCGCCGCAGCCGTACCTGCCATATCGGCAATACCGTCCGCGATCGAACCTTGGCGCGTAGCAGTCAGAAATGCCTGAGCCAGCTCGCTGCCTACTGCGAATAATAAAGCGGCAAACAGAATGCCTTTATAGGGAATATTCCTATTGTCTTGAATAAATATTTTTGCACACAACCATGCCTGACCGAAAAATAGCCCGAAATGGCCGACTTTATCAAAATGGGGAAATGGTGGAGCGCTATTGCCGCCCTCTTTGAAAAGTAAGGCATAAATGGCGGCGGCAAACCAGATCAATGCAGCGGCAGTAAATTTGTTTAATGGTAAGGCTTTCATTTGTCGGCCTCTTCATCCAGCCATGTTTGGCAGATACCTGCCAAGCGGACAAATTTTCCACCCCGCGCCTTCAAAATATCACGCCATTGTGCCACTTCTTCTGCATCCGGTGCATCTTCAATACTGCATTCGTAAAGGCAGAAGTCTAATGTTTCGCCAACAATGCCTGGGGCTTCGGTCTGCATCAGGCCGGTCAGTTCGTTCATATTTACTGTTTCTTTAATTGGTTTATCGCTAGCCAGACTGCGTTGTCTGTTTTCAGGCCGTCTGAATATGATGTGCAAGGCTGCCCGTTTGATTTGGGCACGCTTACTTACTGTGTAAAAAACGCGTTGCCTCTTCCCATTCGCCATTCAACACGGCCGGCAATCCTTGCAGGGATTTGGCGATGGAATCATCAATTTGCTGTCTGTGTTCCGCCGACGGTTTATTCAACACATAACCGACAACCAGATTACGGTCGCCAGGATGATCAATACCCAAGCGCAGGCGGTAGAAATTAGGCGTACCCAAACGAGCCTGAATGTCTTTGAGGCCGTTATGTCCGCCGTTGCCGCCGCCAAGTTTGAATTTGATACGGCCGCATGGGATATCCAGCTCGTCATGAACCACTAAGATTTCCTCCGGCTTGATTTTGTAAAACTGAGCCAAAGCGGCAACTGCCTGACCGGAGCGGTTCATAAAAGTCATGGGTTTGAGCAGCCAAACATCGCCGTCAGGCGTAGTGGCGCGCGCTACTTCGCCGTAAAATTTCTTTTCGTCTTTAAAATTGACTTTCCATTTCCACGCCAGTTCGTCCAACAGCCAAAAGCCGACATTGTGGCGTGTTTGTTCGTATTCTTGGCCTGGATTGCCCAAACCGACGATTAATTTAATTTTCAAGCTCATTACTGTTCTTTCAGTTTGACAGGCCGTCTGAAAAAGTTTCAGACGGCCTTGGATTTATTCTTGCCCGGCGCGTTGACGTCGCGCTTCTTTCGGATCAATCAACAATGGACGATAAACCTCAATCCGATCGCCATCGCGCAACACCGTCTCGTCTTTCACCGCCTTGCCGAAAATACCCAAAGGCGCTTGCTGCAAATCCAACTTTGGAAACTCTACCTCCAAGCCGCTTTGCAGGGCGGCTTCGCGTACGGTTGTCCCTTCGGCAACGGTCATACCCTTCAACACTTGCCTATCGGCCAGTCCGTAAACAATTTCAATCTCAAGCATAGCGGCGGTCGGCCTCTTTAATAAAAGCATCCACCAGCGTACCGGCAAGATGGCCGAACACTGGGGAAATCATGGCAGAAAGTACGGCATTGGAGAAATCGTATTCTAATCTGAATTCGACTTTACACATATCATCGCCCAAGTCGATAAATTTCCAAGTGCCGCGCAGGGTTTTAAACGGCCCTTCGAGCAAATCCATGCGGATTTCCTGTCCCGGGATATTGTGGTTGTGCGTTGCAAACGACTGTTTGACGCGCATATAGTCCATAAACAGGCGCGCTTTGAGCTCATTGCCTTTGCGTTCGATGACTTCGGTCTTGCTGTACCACGGCAAAAATTTTGGATAGTCCTCGACCTTGTCCACCAGCTCAAACATTTCCTTAGCGCTATGCAGCACCAATACATTTTTCTCGACTTTTTTCATGTTGGTTGTAGACCTTGTTTTTAAATATTCGGGGTTCAGACGGCATGATGTAGAAAAATATCTGCCCTACTTTGGGACAAAATTCCCAATTTAAACCGCTTCTCCGTTTTGTTTCGCTTCCAGCCATTCCCAGCGTTCGAGCTTTTCCAAAAGCGACATCTCGATTTCGTCAGCCCTGCTTTGCAATGCACCTGCTTTCTCGTAATCTTTAAAAATTTCAGGATCGGAAAGCTGGGTATTGATTTCAGCCTGTTCGGTTTCCAAGGCGGCGATTTCGTCAGGCAGGACATCGAGTTCACGCTGTTCCTTATAGGAAAGTTTGACTGTGCGGTTGGCTTTGGGTTTGACTTTCTCAGGCTCAGCAACCGCTTTAGGCGCAGAGGCCGTCTGAATTTTCTCTTCCCGCGATTTTGCGTCGATATAATCCTGATAGCCGCCGATGTATTCTTTCAGACGGCCTTGTCCTTCGAAAACAATGCTTTGGGTAATTACATTGTCGAGGAACATACGGTCGTGCGAGACGAGGAATACCGTGCCTTGATAATCGCGCAGCAAGTCTTCGAGCAGCTCTTGGGTGTCGATGTCCAAGTCATTGGTCGGTTCGTCCAAGACCAGGATATTGGCAGGACGGGTGAAGAGTTTTGCCAGCAGGAGGCGGTTGCGTTCGCCGCCGGAGAGCGATGAAACAGGGCTTTGCGCGCGGGCGGGGTGGAACAAGAAATCTTCCAGATAGCTCATCACATGTTTTTTCTTGCCGCCGACTTCGACGTAATCGTTGCCTTGGCCGAGCGTGTAAAACACGGTGTCGTTTTCGTTCAACGCGCTGCGGAATTGATCGAAATAGGCAACTTCCTGCTTACTGCCGATGCGGATTCTACCGTAGGTCGGCTGCAATTCGCCCAAAATCAGCTTAAGGAAAGTAGTTTTGCCAATGCCATTGGGGCCGATTAAACCGATTTTGTCGCCGCGTTGCAATATGGCGGAGAATTTGTCCATGATGACTTTGTCGCCGTAGGCAAACGAGGCATGTTCCAGTTCGGCGATGATTTTGCCGCTTTTCTCGCCGCTGTCGAGCTTGAAATTGACCTGTCCCTGTACGTTTCGGCGTTCGGCACGCTGGCGGCGCAGTTCTTCCAAACGGCGCACGCGGCCTTCGTTGCGGGTGCGGCGCGCTTCGATGCCTTTGCGTATCCATGCTTCTTCCTGAGCATGGAATTTGTCGAAGAGGCGGTTGTGTTCCGCCTCAACTGCCAATTCCTGCGCTTTTTTCTCGCTGTATTTGGAGAACGAGCCGGGATAGGAGCGCAAAATGCCGCGGTCGAGTTCGACGATGCGTGTGGCGATGTTGTCCAGAAAACGGCGGTCGTGGGTAATCACAACCAAACTGCCTTCAAACGCCTTGAGCAGGTTTTCCAGCCAGATAATCGCGTCGATGTCCAAATGGTTGGTCGGTTCGTCCAGCAGCAATACGTCGGGCTTCTGCACCCAAGCCTGCGCCAAGGCAACACGCTTTTTCTGACCGCCGGAAAGGTTGCCGATTTTTTCGTTTTCCGGCAAACCGAGTTCGCCCAAAGTCTGCTTGACTGCCGCATCCAGCTTCCAACCGTCCTTCGCTTCGATTTCAAGCTGCAATTCGTTGAGTTCTTTCAACAAAGCCTCACTCGAACTATTTTCCAACTCATGGCTGACGTGATGATAACGGCGCAATAAATCGCGAATTTCGCCCAAACCTTCGGCGACGGTATCAAATACGGTTGCGTCCTTATCAAAAAAGGACTCCTGCGGTACATAAACGATTTTGAGGTTGTTTTGAACAATAATCTGCCCGTCATCGAGCTTTTGTACGCCTGCAAGGATTTTTAAAAACGAAGACTTACCCGCACCGTTGCGGCCGATTAAACCGATTTTCTCGCCGCTGTCGAGTTGAAAAGAAGTTTTGTCGAGCAAGGCGACATGGCCGACGGCAAAGGAAGCGTTTTCTACGGATAAGATATTCATGAGGAAACTTCAAAAAAGAAAAGGGAGACATTTTAACCGATTATCGGCAGATATTTACCGACAATCATATGAAATTGAAAGTATCAGGCCGTCTGAAAGCAGTTTTCAGACGGCCTTCATTATTATTCTTGAACCTTCAAGCCGAAATGCAGATAGGCTCGTTCGGTTGCCACGCGTCCGCGCGGTGTACGCTGCAAAAAGCCCTGCTGAATCAGATAAGGTTCAATCACATCTTCGATGGTATCGGTCGATTCGCCAATCGCAGCAGCCACGTTTTCCAAACCGACAGGGCCTCCGCTGAATTTGTGTAGAATCGCTTCAAGGAATTTCCTGTCCATCACATCCAAACCCTGCCCGTCCACATCCAGCATACTCAAAGCCGCATCGGCAATTTCCGCATCAATGACGCCGTTGTTTTTCACATCGGCATAATCGCGAACTCGTCGCAAAAGGCGGTTGGCAATACGTGGGGTACCGCGGCTGCGCTTGGCCACTTCCATCGCACCCTCCTCACCCATATCCAACTGCAATAGTTGAGCAGAACGGGCAACAATAGTCGCCAAATCTTTATTCTGATAAAACTCCAATCGGGACACAATACCGAAACGGTCGCGCAACGGATTGGTCAACATACCGGCGCGGGTCGTCGCCCCCACCAATGTAAACGGCGGCAAATCGATTTTGACCGAACGCGCGGCCGGCCCCTCGCCTATCATGATGTCCAACTGATAATCTTCGAGCGCAGGATAAAGGATTTCTTCAACCACAGGGCTTAAACGGTGGATTTCATCGATAAACAGCACATCATGCGGCTCGAGGTTGGTCAATAAAGCAGCAAGGTCGCCGGCGCGCTCCAAAACCGGGCCGCTGGTTTGGCGCAAATTAACGCCCAACTCTTTAGCGATAATATGCGCCAAAGTAGTTTTACCCAAACCCGGGGGGCCAAATAGCAAAGTGTGGTCAAGCGCTTCGCCACGTTTTTTTGCCGCCTGAATAAAAATGGCCAACTGCTCTTTTGCTTTATCCTGCCCGATATAGTCGTCTAAAGTTTTCGGACGTAAAGCGCGTTCAAGCAATTCTTCCTGAGCTGAAATATTTTGAGCAGTGATAATGCGCTGAGGTTGTGCAGAAGTAAGATTATCGGTTTGTAACATAATGTTTCTAAATTCTAAGATTATTCCCGACCCGTTGTTTCAGACGGCCCGAACAATCAGATAAAGCGGTTAAATTATGATTTTGGCCATTATACCCGATAAGGCCGAGCCACTTTTCCTTCAAATTTAAATCACACAAAAATTTTCGTTTTCAGACGGCCAAAGCAACGTATAATAAACGGTTAATTCAAATACCTATCGCATTCAGGAGAACACATGAGCCTCAAGCAAAAAGTCATCGCCATCGACGGCCCCAGCGCATCCGGCAAAGGGACGGTTGCCTCACGCGTAGCCGAAGCCTTGGGGTTTCTTTACCTCGATTCCGGTGCGCTTTACCGCCTGACGGCGCTTTACGCACAAAAACAAAATGTTGCCTGGACAGATGAAGACGCCGTCAGCACACTGGCAGAAACTTTGCCCGCACAATTTGAAGGCAGCATCGTGTTATTAAACGGCGAAGATGTATCCGAACAAATCCGTACCGAAGCCATCGGCATGGGCGCATCTGCCGTCGCGCAGTTGCCTAAAGTGCGTACCGCCCTTTTGCAGCGCCAACGCGACTTCCTAACCGAAAAAGGTTTGGTCGCCGACGGCCGCGATATCGGCTCGGTTATTTTCCCTGATGCCGCATTAAAAATTTTCCTGACCGCAAGTGCCAATGTCCGCGCCCAACGTCGTGCCAAACAACTTGGCATCCCATGCGAAGGGGTTGCATTCGAGCGTATTTTATCGGACATTGAAGCGCGCGACGAAGCAGACCGCCGCCGCCCTGTTGCCCCATTGAAACAGCTGCCCGACGCCCTGCTTTTAGATACTGACAACCTTTCTATCGAAGAAGCTGTAAAAAAAGTGCTTGATTGGTATCATAAAGTTTAAAATTTGGAGTATAATCGCGAAGTTTTCATTTCAGACGGCCTGTTAACCGTATAACAAGGCCGTCTGAAAACATTTCCCAACCTGCCGCGCCAAGGACGGCAGGTCATTTCAAACCTAACCCGCACCCCTTGGCGGTGTACCGAAAAGAGTATATATGACTATGGAAAATTTTGCCCAGCTGCTGGAAGAAAGCTTTACCCTGCAAGAGATGAATCCAGGTGAAGTGATTACTGCCGAAGTAGTCGGCATCGATCAAAACTTCGTTACCGTTAACGCAGGTCTGAAATCAGAATCTCTGATTGATGTTGCTGAATTCAAAAACGCTCAGGGCGAGATTGAAGTTAAAGTTGGCGATTTCGTTACCGTTACCATCGAATCTGTTGAAAACGGCTTCGGCGAAACCAAACTGTCCCGCGAAAAAGCCAAACGCGCTGCCGACTGGATCGCGTTGGAAGAAGCTATGGAAAACGGCGACATCCTGTCCGGCGTTATCAATGGCAAAGTCAAAGGTGGCCTGACTGTTATGATCAACAGCATCCGCGCATTCCTGCCGGGTTCTTTGGTTGACGTACGTCCTGTAAAAGACACTTCTCACTTCGAAGGCAAAGAAATTGAATTCAAAGTGATCAAACTGGACAAAAAACGCAACAACGTTGTTGTGTCCCGCCGCGCTGTTCTGGAAGCTACTTTGGGCGAAGAACGCAAAGCCTTGCTGGAAAACCTGCAAGAAGGTTCAGTTATCAAAGGTATCGTTAAAAACATCACCGATTACGGTGCATTCGTTGACTTGGGCGGCATCGATGGTCTGTTGCACATCACCGACTTGGCATGGCGCCGTGTGAAACACCCAAGCGAAGTTTTGGAAGTTGGTCAAGAAGTAGAAGCCAAAGTCCTGAAATTCGACCAAGACAAACAACGCGTTTCTCTGGGCATGAAACAACTGGGCGAAGATCCTTGGAGCGGCCTGACCCGTCGTTACCCACAAGGCACCCGCCTGTTCGGTAAAGTATCCAACCTGACCGACTACGGTGCATTCGTTGAAATCGAACAAGGCATCGAAGGTTTGGTACACGTTTCCGAAATGGATTGGACCAACAAAAACGTACACCCAAGCAAAGTTGTTCAACTGGGTGACGAAGTTGAAGTCATGATTCTGGAAATCGACGAAGACCGCCGCCGTATCTCTTTGGGTATGAAACAATGCCAAGCTAACCCTTGGGAAGAGTTTGCCGCCAACCACAACAAAGGCGACAAAATCTCCGGCGCAGTTAAATCTATCACTGACTTCGGCGTATTCGTAGGTCTGCCTGGCGGTATCGACGGCCTGGTTCACTTGTCTGACCTGTCTTGGACTGAAGCCGGCGAAGAAGCTGTACGCAAATACAAAAAAGGCGAAGAAGTTGAAGCCGTTGTATTGGCCATCGACGTTGAAAAAGAACGCATCTCTTTGGGTATCAAACAACTGGAAGGCGATCCGTTCGGCAACTTCATCAGCGTAAACGACAAAGGTTCTTTGGTTAAAGGTTCTGTGAAATCTGTTGACGCCAAAGGTGCCGTAGTCGCTCTGTCTGAAGAAGTTGAAGGCTACCTGCCTGCTTCTGAATTCGCCGCTGACCGCGTTGAAGACCTGACTACCAAACTGAAAGAAGGCGACGAAGTTGAAGCCGTTATCGTTACCGTTGACCGCAAAAACCGCAGCATCCGTCTGTCTGTTAAAGCGAAAGACGCTAAAGAAAACCGCGAAGCACTGAATTCAGTTAATGCCGCTGCAACTGCCAATGCCGGTACTACCAGCTTGGGCGACTTGCTGAAAGCCAAACTGTCCGGCGACCAAGAATAAGGTTGCAGACATGACGAAGTCTGAATTGATGGTTCGCCTCGCAGAAGTGTTTGCCGAAAAAAATGGCAACCAACTGCTGGCTAAAGATATCGAATACAGTGTAAAAGTCTTGGTTGATACCATGACCCGCTCACTGGCTCGTGGACAACGTATCGAAATCCGCGGCTTCGGCAGCTTCGACTTGAACCACCGCCCTGCCCGTATCGGGCGCAACCCTAAAACCGGCGAACGTGTGGAAGTGCCTGAAAAACATGTTCCCCACTTCAAACCGGGTAAAGAGTTGCGTGAGCGTGTAGACTTGGCATTGCAAGAAAGTGCTCATTAATACTTAGTAGCAAAACGCCGCAGAAATGCGGCGTTTTTTTGTTTTTTCAAAAAATACTAAAGCCAACCCTTTTTACTTGCACCTTAATCGCACACTTTTCCAACTATATTGACAACAAAGCCTTTGCAAAAAACGCAGGCCGTCTGAAATCATTTATAATAGACCGACTATTCCATAATGAGAACATCATTCCGACTACTGTCCAAATTATTGCGGATGATGTTTCGACTATCGCCAGCAAAACATAATAAAGGTTATACATGAGCAATAGAGACCAACTATTTACGCCACCTCCATTTGAGAACCACAGCCCATTGACTTGGTATCAGGCCGCCGCCGAACAACCCAACTTCATCCGTGACGAAGCACAAGCACGAGCCATTGAGTATTTGGATCGCTTGTGGACCGAGCTGATGATGTTCAAACGCAAACGCAACCGTTTTCTCGGCCGCAGCCTGCGTTCCCCTCAAGTACCTAAAGGACTCTATTTTTATGGCGGCGTAGGACGCGGTAAAAGTTTCCTGATGGACGCTTTTTTTGGCTGCCTCCCTTATCGCCGTAAGCGCCGCGTGCATTTCCATGCCTTTATGGCCGAAATCCATCAACGGCTGAAAGCTTTAAAGAGTGAAGCGAATCCTTTAAAAGCCGTTGCAGCAGAAATTGCCAAAGAAACACGCGTATTATGCTTTGATGAATTTCACGTCAGCGACATTGCCGATGCGATGATTTTAGGCCGTTTGTTGGAAAACCTGCTGAGCGAAGGTGTTGTTTTGGTGGCCACTTCCAACTACGCTCCATCCGAACTCTATCCTCAAGGCCAAAACCGCAGCAGCTTTCTGCCAACCATCGCCCTTATCGAATCTAACCTGACCGTTTTAAATGTGGATGGCGGCGAAGATTACCGATTGCGCACATTGCGCCCTGCCGAAATTTTCTTTGTGCCCAATAATGAAGAAAACGAGCAAAAACTGGCTGCTTTATTTAAAGAAATGAGCGGAATCTCTGAATTGAATCCAGGAATCAGCATTATTCATGGACGGGAAATTCCTCATAAAGCTCAGTCGGAACGCGCCATCTGGTTTGATTTCCGTGCATTGTGTTTCGGTCCGCGCTCACAAGCCGACTATCTTTATTTGGCCGAACATTACGAGATGGTTTTTCTATCAGGATTAGAACGCCTTACCCCTCAAGAAAAAGCAGAAGCACGCCGTCTGACATGGTTGATTGACGTTTTATATGACTTCCGCGTGAAATTGTGCGCCACCAGTGCCGTTGGCGTAAACGATATTTATGTTGAAGGCGATTTTGCCGAAGAATTTACCCGTACAGCCAGCCGTATGGTCGAAATGCAGTCCGAAGTCTATTTGGAGCAACCGCACCTGACTTTAAGCAAATAATGGCTTTCCCAAAAAAGGGCGAAATTTGGTAAAATACACTCCCCTTACCTTTGGGTTACGACAACTTACCTTTCAATAAAAACAAGGACATAATATGGCCATCGAACGTACGATTTCCATCATCAAACCCGATGCGGTAGAAAAAAACGTCATCGGCAAGATTTACAGCCGCTTTGAAGAAAACGGCCTGCGCATTATTGCGGCAAAAATGAAACAGCTGTCTGAGCGCGAAGCAAAAGAGTTTTATGCCGTACATAAAGGCCGCCCTTTTTACGAAGACTTGGTTAAATTCATGACACGCAATCCCGTCATGATTCAAGTATTGGAAGGTGAAAACGCCGTTGCTAAAAATCGTGAATTGATGGGCGCAACCAATCCGGCTGATGCCGCTCCAGGCACAATCCGCGCCGACTTTGCAGAATCTGTCAGCGTCAATGCAGTGCACGGTTCTGACAGCGTGGAAAACGCTGCGATTGAAATTGCCTACTTCTTCAGCCAAAGCGAAATCTGCCCACGATAAAAGCAAAAAGCCTGTAGCCGCTTTACGGCCGTCCGATTCCATATCGGACGGCAAAAGTGCTTTGTATGCCCTGCAAATGACAGGCCGTCTGAAACCCCTAAAGGCTTTTAAAGCAAAGCTGACCGATAAGCCTCTTTACTTTAAAAGCTTTATTGAGAAACATAAAAATACATGAAAACCAATCTACTGAATTACGATTTAAACGGACTGACGCAACACTTTGCCGAAATGGGTGAAAAACCTTTCCGCGCCAAGCAAGTCATGCGTTGGATGCATCAAGCCGGTGCACAAAACTTTGAAGAAATGACTGATTTGGCCAAATCATTGCGCGCCAAGCTGAATGAACAAGCCACAATCGAAGTGCCTAAATTAATGATGGCACAAGAATCTACGGATGGCACACGTAAATGGTTGCTGGATGTCGGCACGGGCAACGGTGTAGAAACCGTCTTCATTCCCGAAGCCGAACGCGGCACTTTGTGCATCTCTTCCCAGGTAGGTTGCGCATTGGAATGCACTTTCTGCTCTACCGGACGACAAGGTTTCAACCGCAACCTGACTGCTGCCGAAATTATCGGCCAGCTTTGGTGGGCCAATAAAGCCATGGGCGTTACCCCTAAAAATGAACGCGTTATCTCCAACGTGGTGATGATGGGTATGGGCGAACCCATGGCAAACTTTGATAATGTTGTTACCGCTTTGAGCATTATGCTGGATGATCACGGCTATGGCTTGAGCCGCCGCCGCGTGACCGTTTCCACTTCGGGCATGGTTCCGCAAATGGACAGACTGCGCGACGCTATGCCTGTTGCTTTAGCCGTATCTTTACACGCCTCCAACGACGAAGTGCGCGATCAAATCGTTCCGCTGAATAAGAAATATCCGTTGAAAGAATTAATGGCGGCCTGTCAACGTTATCTGGTCAAAGCCCCCCGCGACTTTATTACCTTTGAATACGTTATGCTCGACGGCATCAACGACAAGGCCCAACACGCGCGGGAATTGATTGAATTGGTTAAAGACGTACCGTGCAAATTCAATCTGATTCCGTTCAACCCTTTCCCAAATTCCGGCTACGAACGTTCTACCAACGAGAATATCCGCATCTTCCGCGACATTCTGCAACAAGCCGGCTTTGTCGTTACTGTCCGCAAAACCCGTGGCGACGATATTGATGCCGCTTGCGGACAATTGGCCGGACAAGTACAAGATAAAACACGCCGCCAACAAAAATGGCAACAAATTTTGGTCGAACAATAAGGTTAATTATGAAAATCAAGTTCGGATTCGCTTTACTTACCGCACTGACTCTTTCTGCCTGCGCTTCCTCTTCCGGACCAAGCCCCAAAGAACGTGCCATTCAGGTTTCCAATATCAAAACCCAGCTTGCCGTGGAATATATGCGCGGCCAAAACTACCGCCAAGCTACCGAAAGTATCGAAGAGGCGCTTAAATTCAATTCAAAAAACGATATTGCTTGGTTGGTACGCGCTGAAATTTATCAATATCTGAAGGTCCGCGATAAAGCTCAGGAAAGCTTTCTTAAAGCATTGTCTTTAAAACCGGATAGTGCGGAAGTTAACAACAATTACGGTTGGTTCTTATGCAATCAAATGAATGCACCTGCCGAATCTATGGCTTATTTTGATAAAGCACTGGCCGACCCGACCTACCCAAGCCCCTTTATTGCCAATATGAATAAAGGCATTTGCAGCGCAAGGTTAGGCCAATACTCTTTGGCTCAAGCCTATTTGGAAAGGTCTTTGGCAGCCAATCCACAATTCTTCCCTGCTTTCAAAGAGCTTGCCCGAACCAAAATGATGGCAGGCAATCTGAACGATGCCGACTATTATTTCCGTCAATACCAAAGCAAAGTCGATGTCCTGCAGGCTGACGATTTGCTTTTAGGCTGGCGCTTGGCCACTGCCTTGGGCAATAAACACGCTGCATACGAATATGAAGCCCAACTTAGGGCAAACTTCCCTTATTCTGACGAACTACAAACTGTTACAACAGGCCACTAAATGGAAAATAACGATAAAATCAACTACGACACACAAGCCGCCAAAACACTGGGGGATGAATTACGAAAGCACAGAACTGATGCCAAAATCGATATTGAAGATGTTGCTTCACGTTTAAAACTGTCTGCCGAACAAATTGATGCCTTAGAAAAAGGGGAATATTCAAATTTTCCGGGCCTGGTCTTCGTCTCAGGCTATCTTCGTTCATATGCACGATTCCTCAAAATCGATGAACAAACCATCACCAAACATTTACACTCGATTACTCCGCAACTTGAAGACCATGTATATGCAGTAACACGCAGCACCAACAGCGGCTTAAGCTACGAGGATGCTGAAAAACAGGGTTTCCCAAAATGGATATTGGGTGCAGCCGCATTGGCTTTAGCAATAGGCGGTGTTTACTTTTGGCAAAGTAAATCCAGCTATGAAAACGAACAGGCAAATATTCAAAACAGCAAAGATGTTGCCGATACGATGAAAACGCCTGCTTTGAAAACGGATAATGTTGCCGTTAGCGAAATGACCGAAGACGGTAAAAAAGAAATTACCAATAAGCCTGAAGCCGTCAATGAACAAGCAGCTTCAGCAGCTTCTGCCGTTGTAGAAGAAAAACCTGCCGTCAAAGTCGAGAAAGACGAACTGTGGATTAAAGTCCAATACCGAAGCAATCTGATTATTACAGACAAAGATGGAAAAGTAGTATTCAGCCGCATTGTTCCGGCCGGAAGCGAACATCGTCTGAGAGGTGGCGCGCCTTATAATGTTTGGATCGGTATTGCAGCCGGTTCGGAAGCCAATTACGGCGGCACACCAATCGAACCTTTAAAACACCGTGTTGCCGGTGAAAAATCCGCCTCTTTTGTTGCAGGAAAAAACTAAAATGACCACACCTAAACGCCGTCTGACACATCAAGTACAAATCGATCATCTCATTGTCGGTTCGGATGCGCCCGTCGTTGTGCAATCTATGACCAATACCGACACCGCAGATGCAGAAGCAACCGCCCGACAGGTCAAAGAGTTGAGCGATGCCGGCTCGGAAATGGTACGCATCACGGTCAATACTCCGGAAGCGGCTTCCAAAGTCACCGAAATCCGCAGCCGCTTAGACGATATGGGTTACACCACGCCCCTTATCGGCGACTTCCATTTCAATGGCGAACGCTTATTGGCTGAATTTCCCGAGTGCGGCAAGGCCCTGTCTAAATACCGCATCAACCCGGGCAATGTCGGCAAAGGCGCAAAAGGCGATGAGAAATTTGCCTTTATGATTCGTACAGCGGCAGAAAACAATAAAGCCGTACGCATCGGTGTGAACTGGGGTTCGCTTGATCAAAGCCTTGCCAAACGTATGATGGATGCCAACCTAGCTTCTGCTACACCGAAGCCGCCTGAAGAAATCATGAAAGAGGCTTTGATTGTTTCGGCGCTGGAGTCGGCAGAAAAAGCCGTAGCTTTGGGTTTACCCGAAGACAAAATCATTTTGTCGTGCAAGGTCAGTGCCGTACAAGACTTGATTCAGGTTTACCGCGAATTGGGCAGCCGTTGCCGCTATCCGCTCCATCTCGGTCTGACCGAGGCTGGCATGGGCAGCAAAGGTATTGTGGCATCTACCGCTGCCTTGGCTGTATTGCTGCAAGAAGGCATCGGCGACACCATTCGAATCTCCCTAACCCCCGAGCCCGGCAGTTCGCGCACTCAGGAAGTCATTGTCGGTCAGGAAATCCTGCAAACCATGGGTTTGCGTTCCTTCACACCAATGGTTACAGCCTGCCCGGGCTGCGGCCGTACCACCAGTACCGTATTCCAAGAATTGGCGCAAGACGTACAAAACTATTTACGTCAAAAAATGACTGTTTGGCGCACTGAGTATCCAGGCGTTGAATCATTGAACGTTGCCGTAATGGGTTGCGTAGTCAATGGCCCGGGCGAGAGCAAGCTTGCCGATATCGGTATCAGCCTGCCAGGTACAGGTGAAACTCCGGTTGCGCCGGTTTATGTAGACGGCGAACGCAAAGTGACCCTCAAAGGCGACAATATCGCTGCCGAGTTTTTGCAAATCGTTGAAGATTATGTCAAAACCAACTACTGCGAAGGTGGCGCAAAACGTAAGCAAAACCGTGTCATTCCAATTCAGTCTGCCTAAAATATTATCAAGATAAAGAGGCCGTCTGAAAATATGTTGGACAAACTGGATACTTGGCTGACTGAGCATCCCAAACGCAAGGATTTGCATGGTTGGCGACGCTTTATCGTTGAATTTTGGTTTTTCGGTTTGAAAGAAGCACGAGCCTGCTTATTTGCAGGCTTGTTTTTCATTGCCATGTTTCTTATTCCGAAAACAGGTTGGCTGGGAATTTCGCGCTACGACCTGCTGCTGATTTTTGCCGTCTCCGTACAAGCAGCCATGCTGTATTTCAAGCTGGAAACTTGGGATGAAGTAAAATCGATTACGCTGTTTCACTTGGTCGGCTTTGCTTTAGAGTGGTTCAAGACATCAGGCGGTATCCAATCCTGGAGCTATCCGGAAGAAGCATATACCAAAATCGGCGGCGTACCGCTGTTTGCTGGCTTTATGTATGCCGCGGTCGGCAGCTATATTATCCAAGCATGGCGGCTGTTTGACCTCAAAATCAAAAGCCATCCGCCATATTGGTTGGGCACTTTGTGCGCGCTGGCGATTTATATCAATTTCTTTACCCATCACTATATCGGCGACTATCGCTGGTATCTCGCAGCCTTTGCTCTCGGCCTATACGCCCGGACGACAGTCTTGTACACGCCCTATGACACCACTCGCAAAATGCCGCTCCTGCTCGCTTTCGTCCTGATTGGATTTTTCATTTGGTTGGCGGAAAATTTAGGAACTTTATTCGGCGTTTGGCGCTATCCCAACCAAATCGGCGCGTGGGCATCGGTACACATCAGCAAATGGAGCTCATGGGCTTTACTGGTGATGATGACTTTTACCATCGTTGCGAATTTAAAACACATCAAGCATACCATCAGCGTATCGAAAGATTAGTTGTTTAACATTTAAAAAGGCCGTCTGAAACTTTCAGACGGCCTTTCATTTTCAACAATCAATTAAACAAACTTAAGGCTTTCACAAAAACCATAATGACGCCGTAGCCCAAAGGAATGCAGACCAAAGCCCAGCGCCACCATACGCCGATACCGCCCGCTGATACTTTTTTACTAATCAGATAGGCATCGGATACAGCGGTTTCATCATCGGGATTGCGGCTATGTGCCGCTACTTTAATGTCTTTCTCGTGATGCTTTTCATGAACCGAACGGACACTCAAGTTACACAGCAAACCGACAATCAACAAACCCGCCATAATATACATGGTAATACTATAAGCCTCGGCAGCCGGAACACCGCTTTCAATTTGACTTTGGCGGATATAGTTAACCAATACCGGGCCAATAACGGCCGCAGTTGACCATGCCAGCAAAATCCTGCCGTGGATTGCACCGACTTGATAAGTGCCGAACAAATCCTTCAAATACGCCGGAATGGCTGCAAAACCGCCGCCATACATGGAAATAATGACGCAGAAACCAATGACAAACAAAGCCTTGTTACCGCTCCCGCCAATAGACGGAATGGCAAAATACAACAGCGAGCCGAGCACAAAGAAAATGGTATAAGTGTTTTTACGGCCGATTTTATCGGACACGCTGGACCACAAAAAGCGACCGCCCATATTAAACAGGCTCAACAGGCTTACAAAACCTGCCGCCGCGCTCGCACCAATTGCCGCTTGTTTTCCTACAGATGCCTCGGAAAACAGCTCCTGAATCATGACGGAAGCCTGTCCCAACACACCAATACCGGCCGTCACATTCAAACACAACACCCAAAACAAGAGCCAAAATTGCGGCGTTTTCATGGCTTGTGAGACATTGACATGATTGCTGCTGACCAATTTGCTTTTGGTTTTCGGCGCAACATAACCTTTAGGTTTCCAGCCATCGGCAGGTACACGGATCGTAAACGCGCCGAACATCATCAACACCAAATAAAACAACCCTAAAACCACAAAAGTCTGCGCAACGCCAACCGAAGTTTCACTGGAGAAAAAACTCATCAGCGATACCGACAAAGGCGAGGCCAACATCGCGCCGCCACCAAAACCCATAATCGCCAAACCTGTTGCCATGCCCGGTTTATCGGGAAACCATTTCATCAATGTCGATACAGGCCCGATATAGCCCAAGCCCAAACCAATCCCGCCAATCACGCCGTTGCCCAAATAAAGCAAAAACAGATTGTGCGTATGGACGCCGATTGCCGACACAAAAAAGCCCAAGCTAAAGCAGCAGGCGGCAACAAACATCGCCTTACGCGGACCAACTCGCTCCATCCAAGTACCAAACATGGCCGCAGACGCGCCCAACATCGCCAAGGCGATACTGAAAATCCAGCCCACCGTAGTCAGCTTCCAATCTCCGGCAGCCGACTCAGTGATACCGATAAGCTTGGTTAAAGGCGCATTAAACACGGAATAAGCGTATATCTGCCCGATGGCAAGATGCACAGCCAAAGCGGCAGGCGGTACCAGCCAACGATTAAAGCCGGGTTGGGCAATGGTCGCCTCACGGTCTAAAAACTTCATAAAATCCTCTTATCTTATGTATGTCAAACGCTGATTCCATATCATGTGGAATCAAAAAATTGTTAACAATATTGTAACACTAATCTCCCATTTTCCTTTTTGTCCGTTCCATGATAATTTTGCGCATCAGACAGAAAAAACATTCATCTAAACCATTTTCCTCATCCAATATCAACAAAAAGGCCGTCTGAAAATTTTTCAGACGGCCTTTTCATTCATATCGTTTTATGCGGCGAAGCGTTTGGCAACTTCATCCCAGTTAACGATTTCCCAAAAACCTTTCAGGTAGTTAGGACGGCTGTTGCGGTAGTCGATGTAGTAGGCGTGTTCCCATACGTCGCAAGTCAACAGCGGAGTGTTTTCAGTAGTCAGCGGCGTACCTGCATTGGAAGTAGAAACCAGATCCAATTCACCGGCAGGCGTTTTCACCAACCATGCCCAGCCGGAGCCGAAAGTACCGGCCGCGCAAGCATTGAACGCTTCTTGGAATTTCTCGAAGCTGCCCCATTTGGCGTCGATGGCCGCAGCCAATTCGCCGGCAGGTTTGCCTTGGCCTTTAGGGGTAAAGCCCAGCCAGTAGAAAGTGTGGTTCCAAGTTTGGGCAGCGTTGTTGAACATACCGCCGGAAGATTTTTTTACGATTTCTTCCAAAGGCATTTCTTCAAACTCAGTGCCTTTAATTTGATTATTCAAATTGGTGATGTAGGTTTGATGGTGTTTGCCGTAGTGGAACTCCAAAGTTTCTTTGGTCAGATGTGGGGACAATGCGTCCAGTTCATAAGGCAGTTGTGGCAGCTTATGTTCCATTTTTGTGCTCCTGATTGTTGATATTTATATTTTGGTAGTGTGCGTCGTCATATTGACAACATGACTATTTTACCTGCTTTAGCCTAAACAAACCAATTGAACTTACACTGCGTTATAATAGCGGATTACAATTTTCCAGCCAGAGATGCCCGTCATGAGCAATTATTCCGACATACCGTCTGAAGACCGTGAAATCAGCGCATTATCACTGCCGCCGCATTCCACAGAAGCGGAGCAATCCGTTTTGGGCGGCCTGATGCTGGAAAATTCTGCTTGGGACCGTATTGCCGATGTTGTTTCCGGCGAAGATTTCTACCGCCACGAACACCGCCTGATTTTTCGTGCCATTGCCAACCTGATTAACGAAAGCCGCCCTGCCGACGTCATTACCGTTCAAGAAAGTTTGGAACGCAATGAAGAATTGGAAGCGGCAGGCGGATTCAACTATCTGATTACGCTGGCGCAAAACACGCCGTCTGCTGCCAATATCCGCCGCTACGCCGAAATTGTGCGCGAGCGTTCCATCATGCGCCAGCTTGCCGAAGTCGGTACAGAAATTGCACGCAGCGCATACAATCCGCAAGGGCGTGATGCAGGCCAGCTTTTGGACGAGGCAGAAAACAAAGTATTCCAAATCGCCGAAAGTACCGCCAAATCCAAACAAGGCTTCCTTGAGATGCCCGACCTTTTGAAAGAAGTGGTCGAGCGCATCGATATGCTTTATTCGCGCGACAATCCTGATGAGGTAACCGGCATATCGACAGGTTTTATCGACCTCGACAAAAAAACATCAGGCCTTCAACCGGGCGATTTGATTATCGTGGCGGGCCGTCCGTCTATGGGTAAAACCGCCTTTTCGATCAACATCGCAGAACACGTTGCCGTAGAGGGCAAACTGCCTGTCGCCGTATTTTCGATGGAGATGGGCGGTGCTCAGCTGGTTATGCGTATGCTGAGTTCAGTCGGACGTTTAGACCAAAGCGTTTTAAAAACCGGCAGATTGCAAGACGAACACTGGGGCCGTCTGAACGAAGCAGTTGTTAAACTCTCCGATGCACCCATGTATATCGATGAAACTCCAGGCTTGACCGCGCTCGAACTCCGCGCCCGCGCCCGTCGTCTTGCTCGCCAGTTCAACGGTAAATTGGGCTTGATCGTCATCGACTACCTGCAATTGATGTCAGGCTCCGGCCGTTCTGACAACCGTGCTTCCGAGCTTGGCGAAATTTCGCGCTCCCTCAAAGCATTGGCTAAAGAGTTGCAAGTTCCCATCATTGCCCTGTCGCAGTTGAGCCGTACAGTTGAGCAGCGTACCGACAAACGCCCGATGATGTCCGATTTGCGTGAATCCGGCGCAATCGAACAAGATGCCGACTTGATTATGTTCATGTATCGTGATGAATACTACAACTCAGAATCACCCGCAAAAGGCTTGGCGGAATGTATTATCGGTAAACACCGTAACGGCCCCGTCGGGAAAGTATTCCTCACTTGGATGGGTCAATTTACCAAATTTGATAATGCCGCCTATGTTCCAGAATCCATGTTGATGGAAGATTGAGACAGATTGTCTGAAAAACTAACCGAATTTCATATTTCATTAGTCACGTATTACAAAATCGTTTAAAATAAATCTAATAAAAGCAAAAGCATTGCCACAGGCAAGTGCAAAAGAGAAAACGTCAGTTACCCAACACATTACTACCAAAAAATCACTCATGTATCAGACACAAAAAGGCTTCACCCTAATTGAGTTGCTGATCGTCATTACTATTGCAGCAGTAATGGCCGTCATCGCACTTCCCAATATGAATCAATGGATTGCCTCCAGACGTGTAGCATCGCAAGCAGAGCAAATTGCCAATCTGCTGCGCTTCGCGCGTAATGAGGCCGTCCGTCTCAATCTTCCCGTTTACATCTGCCCGGTCAAAATTAAATCCGATGGCTCGCATAATGGTTGTATTCACAAAAAAAACAGTACCAGTACCAGTATTGGTATGTTGGCCTACGCCAATCAAAACAAAAAATCCAGCTATCGAAATGATGGAGTCGATTTATCTATCCGCTACATCATTCTCAATGGCGACACTGAAAAAGTGGAATACCGCTTCGACTATATTCCCATCGGTACTTCACGTTCCACCTTCTCCTCTTCCGCTTCAGAAGTCCGGTGGAGTTTCCTTCCCAATGGTACATTTGAATATTCAACCGATGGCAAGAATTATCAATTTTCAGACGGCCACATCAAAATCAGCCTAACGGATGAATCCGCCACCGATGCTGAAACCAAGAAAGCCCGTGCTACTGTACTTTTAATCAATGGCAATGGGCATGTCGAAATCTGTGCTAAAAACGATGAGCGCAAAATGTGCGAATACACTTCCAAAGAATAACAACGGTATCTTATGAACATTACTAATCCTACTCATCTCAGATCATTTAAAGGCCGTCTGAAAACGAGCTCAACAAGCTTTACCCCAAAACTTCAATCAGGTATGACCCTGATTGAAGTTTTGATTGCCATGTTTGTCCTTGCTATCGGTGTGCTCGCCCTTCTGGCTGTCCAACTACGTACCGTATCCAACGTGCGCGAGTCTGAAAATCAAACCACAGTCGCCCAAATTACGCAAAATCTGATTGAAGGTATGCTCATTAATCCGACGCTCTCTGAAAAAAAAGAAGTCGATAAGATTACAGGTGAAGAAACCTCGCGTTATAAAAAATCCTATGATGCTTACATCAATAAAGACACCAAACGAGGAATCTGTGGACTAAATAGTAAAGAACCGGAGTTTAAAGACAACGATATACTAAATATATCAAAAGCGGATCTTGCAAAAGCCCAAATTGACCAGTTTCAACACGATTTAGCCAAAGCCCTTCCCGAATCTAAAATAGTCTGTTTCGCTATCTGCAAAGATTCTTCAGGCGCAGAGCCTACTTACGAAGAAAATGGGATTAATGCAAAATGCGATGACGAAGGCGACACAACCATCGTAAGAGTTTTATGGTTGCAAGATGTTGAAGATGAAAATGATACAAAAAATCTCAATAAATCGGGGCATCACGTTGTCTATACCTACCAATCACGCGTAAGAGACTATCAATGAACAATAAACGCTTACTCAACCATATTCCCAATAAAACCGCCATTCGCGGTTTCAGCATCCTTGAATTTCTGGTTGCCAGCCTGCTCAGTATGATCGTCTTAATGGCTGTCAGCTCCACTTACTTTACTGCACGCGGATTAAACAAGTCTGCCAACGCCCGTATCGGTATCCAACAAGATTTGCGCAACGCCGCCAACATGATTGTCCGCGATGCGCGTATGGCAGGCAATTTCGGCTGCTTCAATATGGCGAATTTTCCTGCCTCGGCAGTGATAGAAGACAAAAGCTCGGATGAATATACCTTGAAAACAGCCGGTGTGAATAATCTGTTGCCGGTTAAAGAAATCAAATTAAGCTATCCCGGCTTTGTTCAAGATAACAATGACAATGACAAAGCCCTGCTGTTCCAATACGGTATCGACTACGGTATCGACAAGAAAAAACCTACTGCAAAAACTGCCATTGTCAGCAGCTGCTCCCGTATTGCCAAACCTCACACAGAAATTAAAGATTTGGCTGCGGCAAAATTGGCTTTAAAAATTACCGACTCTGATCAAGACGGCAGTATCGCCATTATGAAACATGAAATGATTGCCTACGCTGTCGGTAAACTTGGTGAAGAGAGCGGTTTGTTCCGTTTCCAATTATCTGATGATGGCTCATGGAGCAGGCCGCAACTGTTGATTAAAGGCATCACTGCTATGGATATTCACTATATCTATGCAGAATGTCCTCATTCTGAAAATGCCTCTGCCAGCGGAGTCAATACAGAATCCTTTGATTACAAAACCGCATTGGATAGCTCAGCTGAAGCCAAGTCTCCCGCCTCAATCCAAATCGTACTGAATAACGGCAGTATCGACCCATCGAAAGAACAAGACAATAAAGTCGATATCTACAATATTAATGCCACCATCCGCGGAGGAAATGTATGCGCCGACCGATCACTCTAAACAAACCCGAACGGCAGCAGGGCTATGCTTTGTTTATCGTCTTAATGATGATGGTCGTTATCGCCCTGCTTGTAGTTACAGCCACCCAGTCCTACAACACCGAGCAGCGTATCAGTACAAATGACGCCGACCATAAATTTGCTACCACGCTTGCGGAAGCGGCATTGCGTGAAGGTGAGAACTATATTTATTCTATTGAAGATGGAACAACAACCTTTGATGATGATTGTACAAATGGCCTTTGTAAAGCGAAATCACTCCCCGCGTCGAAGCCCAATGAACCATATACCACCACCACAGGAAAAGTAATAGTAGAAGGGAATTCCACTGAAGAGGCTTGGCATAGAGAATGTGGCAAAGATAAAGTTAAGTGCATTGATATTAACGGCATCCCCTATCCTGGTAAAAATAGCGGAGCTAAAAAAAATTGCAGACCTAAAAAAGATGCGTGTTACATCATCGAATACCTAAGCACCAATTCTACCGACAACCGTACCATTTACCGCGTTACCGCCAAAGCATGGGGGAAAAACGAAAATACGGTGGTTATACTACAATCTTATGTAGCCAACGAATAAAATAAATAGATAAAATCATGAATACGTCTATCACTAAATCTCAAGGGTTTACGCTGGTTGAGATGCTGATTGTCGTTGCTATCATCGGCATCCTCAGTACCATCGCTTACCCTTCCTATATCCATTACATCGAACGTGGCTATCAATCTCAAGCGCATACGGAACTGCTTGCTATTAACAATGCCTTAAAAACCAAATTAGTCAAAAATCCTACCCTCAAAATAGAAGATGAAATTGAGGGAGATACGGGATTGGTTAAGACCTACAAAGCTGCGCCCGAGGTCGCTGCCAAATATGACTTCAGCGGTAAAATGAAAAATAGCGGTGAAATGAAAAATAAGGACGCTAAAAACAGCAGGGCCTATTATCTTTTCGCCACTCCGAAAACCGGTACTGATTACAAACTTTCCGTTTGGATGGATAGCTTGGGCAATGCTTACAAATGCACTGATATTGATTCCGCCAAATATCCCCCCAAAACCACAATGACCAATGGAAAAGGTTGCGAATCGGTTTCCAAAAAGAAATCTTCTTAGTCTGACAACCATAAAAAAGCAGTGCCATCTTACTGACACTGCTTTTTTATTTTACTGCTTCCAATCATCGTCTCGGCGTTGACGCTTCAACAAAATCCTGACTGCGCCATCATTGCCTTGTCGGGGCTCGACATAAGCCAATACATCAGGATGTTGCATCAACCAGCGGCGCGTCATATTTTTCAAAACCGGTTTATAGCCTGCTGAACCTAAGCCGCTGCCGTGGACAATTTCGCCACAAACGCCGCGTTTTTTCGTAAACTCAATAAATTCGTTCAATACCTGCTGCGCCTCTTCCTGCGTATAGCCGTGCAAATCTACATCTGCCACCACGGGATAATGGCCGTTTCGCAAGCGCATCAAATCATTTTTCCCCTGTCCGTTTTTACTGAACGAAGCCGGCGGTTCTTCCCAGCCGCCGCTGCCCACATAAAAATAATCTTCCTGCTCCAAAGTCGCCATTTCTTTAGGTCGCGGTTTGATAGGCGATTTATCGCGGGGCTGTTCATAATAGTTGCCGGCATTTTTCAACGGCATAACCTTGCCAACCGCCTTGCTGAAATCCACATCTTCCGCCTGCTTTTTAACCTTCGCTTCCGCTTCCCGCTCTGCAGCTTCCTTTTTCGCCTGTTTGCCCAAAGCCTTCAGCGTTTCTTGAAAGTTTGCCGTCATGGTTTGTCCTTTTCAAAAAATTGATTGCATACATTATAGCAAACCCGATTGCAAGGCCGTCTGAAAGACTCTTATCATCGCACCTTGTTTAGGGTATAGTATTGTCGCCTTGTCAGTCTTACAAAGAGAAAAATTATGTTTAAACGCCCGGAAGAAATTATTGTTTTGGTACTTGCCCTATTATGGGTCGCACTCAGCTACTACTTCGCCGCCATCCTGATTTCAGATGCCTACACCATCCTCCTGATTACCGTATTGACCTTTATTTGGGCGATTGCATGCTTCCTCTTGTGGCAACGCAACTTAAGCCGTCATATTTGGCCGCTGTTTCTCGGCAGCCTGGTTGCCTGCTGGTGGCCCTACTTCACTTGGCTTGCAAGCGACGTTCCCGAAGGCACATGGTATTCAGGCTGGACATTCAAATCCATTATTGCCCTGATTCCCGTTATTGCCGCTTATGTCTTCAAGTGGAAACGAAGCCGGAAAAACAAAATTTCCAATACCCTTGCCTGATACCTCACGCCGTCTTTTCAGACGGCGTTTTCCATATCTGACATAGCGCTCAGACTGTCAACAATTCCAATAAAATGCTATACTCTTCACACGATTTAACACCCTAAAACAGGCCGTCTGAAAGACTTATCAAGATGATCAGCAAACAAGAATACCAAGCACAAGCCGCACAAGGTTACAACCGCATTCCACTCGTTCAAGAGCTGCTTGCCGATTTGGATACACCGCTCTCAATCTACCTCAAACTTGCCAACAAGCCTTTCACCTACCTGCTCGAATCCGTTGTCGGTGGAGAACGCTTCGGCCGCTATTCCTTCATCGGCCTGCCTTGCAGCCACTATCTCAAAACCAGCGGCAAACATGTCGATGTGTATCAAAACGGAAAAATCATCGAACAACACGACGGCAATCCCCTGCCCTTTATCGAAGCCTTCCACAACCGCTTCAAAACGCCCGAAATCCCAAGCCTGCCGCGCTTTACCGGCGGCCTGGTCGGCTACTTCGGTTATGAAACCATCTATAATTTCGAACATTTTGCCCACCGCCTGAAACATACGGCCAAAGCCGATCCCCTCGGTACGCCCGACATCCTCCTGATGCTCTCGCAAGAGCTTGCCGTAGTGGATAACCTAAGCGGCAAAATCCACCTCATCGTTTATGCCGATCCGTCTCAAGCCAACGGCTACGAACGCGCACGCGAACGTCTTGAAGACATCCGTACCCAGTTGCGCCAAAGTTGCGCCATCCCACTTTCCCTCGGCAGCAAACAAACCCAAGCGGTCAGCGAATTTGGAGAAGAACCTTTCAAAGCCTGTGTCAACAAAATCAAAGACTACATCTTTGCAGGCGACTGCATGCAGGTTGTCCCCAGCCAACGCATGAGCATGGAATTTACCGACAATCCGCTTGCCCTCTACCGCGCCCTGCGTACGCTGAACCCATCGCCATATATGTTCTACTACGATTTCGGCGATTTCCATATTGTCGGCTCTTCGCCCGAAATCCTCGTCCGCCGCGAACGCGACGATGTTATCGTCCGCCCTATCGCCGGTACGCGCCTGCGCGGCAAGACACCAGCCGAAGATCTTGCCAACGAACAAGACCTGCTGAGCGATGCCAAAGAAATTGCCGAACACGTCATGTTGATTGACTTAGGGCGCAACGATGTCGGCCGCATCAGCAAAACCGGCGAAGTCAAAGTCACCGACAAAATGGTGATTGAAAAATACTCCCATGTGATGCACATCGTCTCCAACGTCGAAGGCCGTCTGAAAGACGGCATGACCAACATGGACATCCTCGCCGCCACGTTCCCCGCCGGCACACTCTCCGGCGCCCCCAAAGTCCGCGCCATGGAGATCATCGAAGAAGTCGAACCGAGCAAACGCGGCATCTACGGCGGCGCAGTCGGCGTATGGAGTTTCAACAACGACATGGACTTAGCCATTGCCATCCGCACTGCCGTGATTAAAAACAATACCCTCTTCGTCCAAAGCGGCGCAGGCGTAGTTGCCGACTCCGACCCAACCTCCGAATGGCAGGAAACCCAAAACAAAGCCCGGGCAGTAATCCGCGCAGCGCAAATGGTGCAAGAAGGGTTGGATAAATAATTTTCAGACGGCCTGCGCTCTGAAATGACTAAACAACAAGATTATGATACTCAACGAAAAACAACTAAAATCCATCAGCAAATTTCTCAGCTTTATCTTACGCCATCATCCCGAGCAAATCGGTATTACTTTGGATAAAGACGGTTGGGTGGATATTGATGCCCTACTGACGCAGGTAAACCATCCTGAGCGCGGCTTTACGGGCAATCCGCTGACCTACGAAATATTGTTGGAAGTGGTCGAAAACAACGATAAAAAACGGTTTACCGTATCAGAAGACGGCAAACGCATCCGCGCGGCGCAAGGTCATTCGACGGCACAAGTTCAAGTAGAACACAAAGTGGCAACGCCTCCTCAGATTTTGTATCACGGTACGGCTGAACGCTCTGTTCCGTCTATTTTGGAGCAAGGCCTGCATTCTGCCTCGCGCCATTTTGTCCATCTGTCTGCCGATGCTGAAACAGCCGTTAAAGTCGGTTCCCGACACGGCAAGCCGGTCGTATTGACCATCGACACTGTCGCCATGCTTGCGGCAGGACATCAATTTTATTTGGCGGACAACGGCGTATGGTTAACTGAAAACGTTCCGCCGCAATTTATCGGCAAACTTTAAAACATCAGGCCGTCTGAAGCCATAAACTATGTTCAGACGGCCTGCAAACACCCTACCCAATTTATTCATAAAGCGATTATCCATGAACACATCCCCCATCCTCCCTCCTGCCATGCTCGGCATCCTCGGCGGCGGGCAATTAGGCAGAATGTTTACTGTTGCTGCCAAAACCATGGGCTACAAAGTAACCGTACTCGATCCTGACCCGAATGCGCCGGCAGCGGAATTTGCCGACCGCCATTTGTGCGCGCCGTTTGATGATCCGGCCGCTTTGGAAGAGTTGGCAAAATGCGCGGCGGTTACGACCGAGTTTGAAAACGTCAATGCCGACGCGATGCGTTTTCTCGCCAAACACACCAATGTTTCCCCCAGCGGCGACTGCGTTGCCATCGCGCAAAACCGCATTCAGGAAAAGGCATGGATACGCAAAGCAGGCCTGCAAACCGCGCCGTATCAAGCAGTTTGCAAAGCCGAAGACATCACTGAAGAAAGCGTACAATTTCTGCCCGGCATCTTGAAAACCGCTACTCTGGGCTACGATGGCAAAGGCCAAATCCGCGTCAAAACGGTGGATGAACTCAAAGCCGCATTTGCTGAACACGGCGGCGTGGATTGCGTTTTGGAAAAAATGGTGGACTTGCGCGGTGAGATTTCCGTTATCGTATGCCGTCTGAACAATGACAACGTGCAAACTTTCGACCCTGCCGAAAACATTCACGAAAACGGCATCCTCGCCTACTCCATCGTCCCAGCCCGACTGAGTGCCGACATTCAGCAACAGGCGCGGCAGATGGCACAACGTTTGGCCGATGAATTAAACTACGTCGGCGTATTGGCGGTAGAAATGTTTGTTGTCGGCGACACACATGAATTGGTCGTCAACGAAATCGCGCCGCGTCCGCACAATTCCGGCCATCACACCATCGACGCCTGCGCGGCAGACCAATTCCAGCAACAGGTCCGCCTGATGTGCAACCTGCCTCCGGCTGACACTAAATTGCTGAGTTCTTGCTGTATGGCGAATATTTTGGGCGACGTTTGGAAAGAAGACGGCGGCGAACCCGAATGGCTGCCGCTGCAAAGCAACCCGAATGCACATCTGCATCTTTACGGTAAAAAAGCCGCACGCAAAGGCCGAAAAATGGGCCACTTTACCGTCTTGGCCAACGATGCGGACAACGCATTCCAAACCGCACAAACCTTGCATCAAAGCCTGTAACCTTACCCACTTTTTTCAGACGGCCTTTGATTGCCAAAGGCCGTCTGAAATCAATTTTTCCGACCATCCGCCATGAGCCTTCTGACCATCCTCCGTCCGGCAACCGAAAAAGACTGCCAAGCCATACACAATGCCCATCTGCATGCCGTTCAATACGCCTGCATCCGCAGTTACGACGAAACCATTATGCACGCATGGGAAAGTCTGCTCGACATCAACAGCTATTTGGAAACCATCTCCGATAAAAACAAAGCCTTGTGGGTGGTCGAATACAAGGGGCTGATTCAAGGCTTCTTCCAAGTCGATTTCAAAGAAGCGCAACTGGACGCCTTATACGTCCATCCGCTCTTCCACAATCTCGGCTTGGGTACGGCCCTGCTCAGCCGCGCCGAAGAAATGGCCCGAAATGCAGGCCTCAGCTTTCTCAAACTGTATGCCTCGCTCAATTCCGTGCCTTTCTATCGGCTCAACCGTTATGAATCGCTCGGCACTGCCGTGTTGCAGCTGAACAAAACCGTCCGCGTCGAATGCGAATTGATGCGCAAATACCTGTAATTTTCCCTTCCGCCGTTGCTTTTTTGAAAGAAACCGATGTCCCGAATTGCCACCCTGCCCGACCATCTTGTTAACCAAATCGCCGCCGGCGAAGTGGTCGAACGCCCTGCCAACGCCTTGAAAGAAATTGTTGAAAACAGTATCGATGCAGGCGCGACGGCGATTGATGTCGAGCTGGCCGGCGGCGGCATCCGCCTGATCCGCGTCAGTGACAACGGCAGCGGTATCCATCCGGACGACATCGAACTTGCGCTCCACCGCCACGCCACCAGCAAAATCAAAACCTTAAACGATTTGGAACACGTTGCCAGCATGGGCTTTCGCGGCGAAGGCTTGGCCAGTATCGCCTCAGTCAGCCGCCTGACCCTGACCAGCCGTCAAGAAGACTGTTCGCACGCAACCCAAGTCAAAGCCGAAGACGGCAAACTCAGCAGCCCTACGGCAGCCGCCCACCCCGTCGGCACCACCATCGAAGCTGCCGAACTCTTCTTCAATACCCCCGCGCGGCGCAAGTTCCTCAAATCTGAAAACACCGAATACGCCCACTGCGCCACCATGCTCGAACGCCTCGCGCTGGCGCATCCGCACATTGCCTTCTCACTCAAACGCGACGGCAAACCAGTATTCAAACTGCCTGCACAAAGCCTGCACGAACGTATTGCCGCCATCGTCGGCGAAGACTTTCAGGCAGCATCCTTAGAAATCGACAGCGGCAACGGCGCGCTGCGGCTCTACGGCGCCATCGCCAAACCCACCTTCGCCAAAGGCAAAACCGACAAACAATACTGCTTCGTCAACCACCGCTTCGTGCGCGACAAAGTCATGCTCCACGCCGTCAAACAAGCATACCGCGACGTATTGCACAACGCCCTCACCCCCGCCTTCGTCCTCTTCCTCGACCTGCCGCCCGAAGCCGTGGACGTCAACGTCCACCCCACCAAAACCGAAATCCGCTTCCGCGACAGCCAGCAGGTGCACCAACTCGTGTTCCACACCCTCAACAAAGCCCTCGCCGACACCCGCGCCGACTTGACCGAAAGCGTCGGCAACGCAGGCGAAGTGTTGCACGAAATCACAGGCATCCGTCCCGCGGCAACGTCGTCTGAAAACGAGCATAGCGAGCTTAGCCCACACCCGACCGCGTCGTCTGAAAACATTTTCGCCACCGCACCCAGCGCACACACTTCCGAACCGCGCAACGCCTTCGGTTCAGGCAAAACCGCCCCCATGCCCTATCAGGCAGCACGCGCGCCGCAGCAACGCAGCCTGTCCCTGCGCGAAAGCCGCGCCGCCCTCAACACCTACGCCGAACTCTTCAAAAACACCGCAGCCGATGAAGCAGACATAGAGTTGGCACAATTCGAACAAGCCCGCTTCGGCAGCACATCCGCCACGTCGTCTGAAATCCCTGCACCCAGCTTTTCAGACGACCCCAAACCCGAACTGCCGCCGCTGGGCTTCGCCATCGCCCAATTATTGGGCATCTACATCCTCGCCCAAGCCGAAGACAGCCTGTTGCTCATCGATATGCACGCTGCCGCCGAACGCGTCAACTACGAGAAAATGAAACGCCAACGTCAGGAAAATGGCAACCTGCAAAGCCAACGCCTGCTTATTCCCGTAACCTTTGCCGCGTCCCACGAAGAATGCGCCGCCCTTGCCGATCATGCCGAAACGCTGGCAGGCTTCGGGCTAGAACTGTCCGACATGGGCGGCAATACCCTTGCCGTCCGTGCCGTCCCCGCCATGCTCGGCAAAGCCGACGTCGTTTCGCTCGCCAAAGACGTATTGGGCGAACTCGCCCAAGTCGGCAGCAGCCAAACCATCGAAGAACACGAAAACCACATCCTCGCCACCATGTCCTGCCACGGCTCAGTCCGCGCCGGCCGCCAACTTACCCTGCCGGAAATGAATGCGCTCCTGCGCGATATGGAAAATACACCGCGCAGCAACCAGTGTAATCACGGCCGTCCGACTTGGGTCAAACTGACATTAAAAGAATTGGATGCGTTGTTTTTACGCGGACAGTAGCACCAATAAAAAGGCCGTCTGAAAATGCTTTCAGACGGCCTTTTAACTTATTTGCCCTTAACGAATATCCATAGGAGCAAACGATTTCACGGTTTCATCAATCGCTTTAACACGGGTCAGGAAATCTTCCAATTGCGCAAGCGGCAATGCACTTGGGCCATCGCATTTGGCTTGGTCGGGATTGGCATGGGATTCAAGGAACAAACCGGCCAATCGGGTTGCCATACCGGCAAGTGCCAAGTCCAATACTTGGGCGCGACGGCCACCTGATGCGGCGGCACCGGATTCGCGCGTTTGCAGGGAATGGGTTACGTCAAAAATAACGGGCAGGTTGTGACACGTTTTTTTCATCACGCCAAAGCCGAGCATATCGACCACCAAGTTGTCGTAGCCGAAGTTTGCGCCGCGTTCGCACAAAATGATTTGCTCGTTGTCTGCTTCTTGGAATTTCTCGACAATGTTTTTCATTTGAGACGGGCTGAGGAATTGCGGCTTTTTGATGTTGATGACATTGCCGGTTTTCGCCATTGCTACCACCAAATCGGTTTGTCGTGCCAAGAAGGCTGGCAGCTGGATGACATCGCAGACTTCGGCGACCGGTTGGCATTGGTAAGGCTCGTGAACGTCGGTAATCACGGGAACGTTAAACTCGCGTTTCACCGCTTGAAAAATCTTCATGCCTTCGTCCAAACCCACACCGCGGAAAGAGTGGATGGAAGAGCGGTTTGCCTTGTCAAAAGAGGCTTTGAACACGTAAGGGATGCCGAGTTTATCAGTTACTTTAACGTATTGCTCACAGGCTTTCAGCGTAGAGTCAAGGTCTTCAAGGACATTGATGCCGCCGAAAAGGGTAAAGGGCGCATCGTTGCTGACGGTGATGTTGTTGATTTGGATATTCACGGCAAAGCCTTTCAGATAAGTTGAATTTGGGAAACAGGCCGTCTGAAATGTTTCAGACGGCCTTTATTTGAATATTACAACACGGTGTGCGGCGGCTCATAAGAAATCACGTCGCGGATTTTATTGTTCTCATCGACGAGGACGACTTTCGGCTCATGCGCTGCAATTTCAGGTTCGGACAACATAACGTAAGACATGATAATCACGATATCGCCTTTTTGAACCAAACGTGCGGCCGCGCCATTGAGGCAAACGACGCCGCTGCCGCGTTCGCCGGGGATAGTATAAGTTTCAAGACGTTCGCCGTTGTTATTGTTGACGATGGCGACTTTTTCGTTAACGCAAATACCTGCCGCATCCAGCAGGTCTTGGTCAACGGTAATGCTGCCGACGTAGTTGAGGTCGGCTTCGGTAACGGTGGCACGGTGGATTTTGCCGCCGAGCATGGTACGGAACATGGGTTTCCTTTTTGATTGTGGGTTGATTTGCGGTTTTAACTTCAGAGAAGTTAAAACCGCTGTTTGTGTGATTGAGGATTAGTTATTGGGAAAGTCTGATTCGTCGAACTCGGGTTCCGGGTCGCTTTGAAGGACTTTTCCGTTTAATTTCAACTCGCTGTTTTGCAGAGTCAGATGGGTTTTGACATTATCGTTTTCTAAGGTCAGATATTTCTCACTTGCCATGCTTTTAATGGTGCTGTCTACCATCAGGCGCAAGGTCTCGTTGATATCGTCGATGCTGGCACGACCTGCGGCTTCATCTTCGGCATTGACGCTAAACAGGCTACTTGCTTGGTTGACGGCGAGTTGTTCCAACAATTTTTGCGGTACGCTCATATTGAAGTCGGCTTCGGTTTTTTTCAGCATATCGCCCAAGCTGTTGAGGTCTTTGGCCGTCAAACCTTTAAAGGCAAGCTTGCCGCTGACATCGACATCACCATTAGGCATGGTAAATTTGAAAGTTTTGACGTTCAAAACCGGATTGTTGGTAAACAGGCCTGAAGCCTCGTTTTTGGCCGTCTGAATCAAGGAAGCCTGAATTTCTTCTTCGCTCATTTTCTTCACGGACACTTCGGCAATTTTGTTTTTCAATGCCAGAAGTGATGCGGCGTCCAAATGCTCGGCAGCAACATTGATATCCAGAGGACCGTATTTGTCTTCGCCATAAGTCAGGCTTTCAAATTGGAAGCGGCCTTCACTGTTGATGAATTTATCGACTTCGCTGGTCTGGGTATCGAAACGCAGTTTGTTGACTTCGATTTTAGACGGAGCAATCGTGCCGGTCGGATTGATGAATGCACCGATTTGCAGGTTAGTCACAAGGTTGACCAATTCGTTCAACTTAACGTTGTAATCGATATTTTCTTTCCATTGCAGCAGGAATTTATCCAGCGTAATGCTGCTCTTACCCAAAGCAAGTTTGGTCAGGCCGTCTTCCGTTTCGGATTGGAAGCGCAGGTTTTCCAAAGACACATCACCTTTGTCGGCCAATTTGACTTGCAAAGACGGCGCAAGATAATCGTGACGATAGCTTTTGAAGCCTTGGCTGTAATCGGTATTGCCGCTAAAGCCTTTCCAGTTGAGCTTGATACCGGAAAGCTCTTCATAATCAAAGGCGGGAATATTGAGGCTGAGTTTGCCGTCGCCGGAAAGGTAAACCGTATTGGTCATGGTCAACGGCGTTTGCTGGCCGAAGAAGCGGTCCAAAACTTTTTTGGTTTCCGGATGGTATTGGAACTCGGTTTCCACGTGGGCGCGCGTACCGAAGCCGCCGGCAAACGGGCCGTGGGTTACGTGGTTGATGACCGTAATCGGCTCTTGCAGGACGGTTTTCAAATTGTCCGGCAGGTATTTTTGCGTATTTTGAAGCAGGGTCGGCTTGAGGCGGATGACGGTCGTCTCGGTTGAACTGAACCAGCCGCGATCGTATTGGTGGGATTCAACGGTCAGGAAACCGGACTCCTGCAACAGCTTTTGTTGCTCGGTCAGGCTTTCTTCCGCTTTGACACCGAGATAGTAAGGCGTGCCGAGCGCAGCGGCGATAACGACGGCGGCAGTCGGGATAAGATACTTTTTCATCACTTCAAACAGATTAGGTTCAAAGCGTAAAGCATAGCATTTTTTAGCTGTTTTGTCTTATCCGTCGTTTCAGACGGCCTTTAGGGGAAGATTGTGATATTATGCAAATATAAACGGTTTTTACACTTTTGGCAGGCCTTACCCTGTCTGCCGAAATGTCATTAAAGGTTTGCAAATGCTTTTATTCATTGATAACTACGACAGCTTCACCTACAACATCGTTCAATACTTTGCCGAATTGGGGCAGGAAGTTTTGGTACGCTGCAACGATGAAATCACCCTCGAAGAAATCGAAGCCCTGAAACCGCAATATCTGGTCATCGGCCCCGGCCCTTGCTCACCGAAAGAAGCAGGCATTTCTGTTGCGGCCATGCAGCACTTTGCCGGCAGGCTGCCCGTCATGGGCGTGTGCCTCGGCCATCAAACCATGGGCGAAGCGTTCGGCGGCAATGTCGTGCGCGCGCAAACGATGATGCACGGCAAAGTCTCCCCCGTTTTCCATCACGGCACAGGCATGTTTAAAGACCTGCCCAATCCGGTCAACTGCACGCGCTACCACAGCCTCGCCATCGACCGCGCCACCCTGCCCGACTGCCTCGAAATTACCGCATGGACGGAAGACGGCGAAATCATGGGCGTGCGCCATAAAGAATATGCCGTCGAAGGCGTACAGTTCCACCCCGAAGCTCTGCTGACCGAACACGGCCACGATATGCTGAAAAACTTCTTGGAAGAATTCAAAGACTACCGCCCGCAAAAATCTTAATGAAAGGCCGTCTGAAATGTGTTTGACAGTGTTCAAACCGCATTTTCAGACGGCCTGAATCACATCGGACACAAACAAAGGAACAATCATGATTACCCCTCAACAAGCGATTGAACGCCTCATCAGCAACAACGAACTTTTCTACGATGAAATGACCGACCTCATGCGCCAAATCATGAGTGGCCAAGTTCCGCCCGAGCAAATCGCCGCCATCCTGACCGGCCTGCGGATTAAAGTTGAAACCGTTTCCGAGATTACCGCCGCAGCCAGCGTAATGCGCGAATTTGCCACCAAAGTACCGCTGGAAAATGCCGATGATTTGGTCGATATTGTCGGTACAGGCGGCGACGGTGCCAAAACCTTCAATATTTCCACAACTTCCATGTTTGTCGCGGCTGCGGCAGGCGCGAAAGTCGCCAAACACGGCGGCCGCTCCGTTTCTTCATCCAGCGGCGCTGCCGATGTCATGGAACAAATGGGCGCCAACCTCAATCTCAACCCCGAACAGGTTGCCCAAAGCATTCAGCAAACCGGCATCGGCTTTATGTTCGCGCCCAACCACCACAGCGCTATGCGCTATGTTGCCCCAGTCCGCCGTTCGCTCGGCTTCCGCAGCATCTTCAATATCTTGGGCCCACTGACCAATCCTGCCGGCGCGGCAAACCAACTCTTGGGCGTGTTCCACATCGACTTGTGCGGCATTCTTTCCCGCGTATTGCAACAGCTTGGTTCCAAGCATGTTTTGGTTGTGTGCGGCGAAGGCGGTTTGGATGAAATCACGCTGACCGGCAAAACCCGCGTTGCCGAACTGAAAGACGGCAAAATCACCGAATACGATATCAGCCCGGCCGATTTCGGCATGGAAATCCGCCGCAATTTGGACGAAATCAAAGTCGAAAACGCGCAAGAATCCCTGCAAAAAATGAACGAAGTGCTGGATGGCAAAGTCGGTGCCGCACGCGACATCGTCGTCCTCAATGCAGCCGCCGCGCTCTACGCAGGAAATGTGGTCGCATCGCTGGCGGACGGTGTCAAAGCCGCGCAAGAAGCCATCGACTCCGGCAAAGCCAAAGCCAAAAAAGACGAGTTTATCGAATTTGGCAAACAGTTTGCCTAAACTTTAAAACCATAAACAAAGGCCGTCTGAAAAATCTTTCAGACGGCCTTTTATTCTTTAAATATTAAAATTTGCTTTTAATATCATTAATCAAGCCTTCAGCTTTTTCTTTGGCTTCTTCAGCCAAGTGTGCTACTTTCTCTTTGGCTTCACCGGCTAAATGAGCTGCTTTTTCTTTAGCTTCACCTGCAAAGTTTTCTACTTTTTCTTTAGCCTCGCCTGCGAAGTGCGCCGCTTTTTCTTTGGCTTCACCTGCAAAGTTTTCTGCTTTTTCTTTAGCATCCGCAGCAACTTCTTTTGTCTTACCGACGCCTTGTTGAACTACGCCTTCAGCTTTGAGTTTGGAATCGTCAAGAACTTCGCCGGCTTTCTCTTTTACTTCACCGCTGATTTGATCTAATTTGCCAGTCATCATTTATTCCTTCTTAGTTTCATGTTGATAAGAGTAATCACTATATCCCAAAAGATATTGGGTTGCAACTTAAAGTCTGTCTCAATATTAAAAACATAATAAAAATGGATTACGTCAAGTTAGCACAACTGTTTCAATATCGCTTCGGCTACTGCCTTGCCTATCATCTTACTGCCAAACTCATTGAAATGAAGCCCGTCGCACAGCATCACATCAGTCAAATCCTGCTCAAACATCAGGCTGTATAAATCATTGATGGCAAAGCCATATTGCCTTGCCAAATCCTCCGCCACACGGTTATAGGCCTTCAAATCAGCCAGATAGCGGCGCGAGGGTTTGACGATATTGTGTACGCTTTCCAAAAACGGCGTACTGCACGCCCAAATAATTTTTGCACCTGTCTGTTTCAAATAATCAAAAATTTGAATCAGGTTGCTGCGATAGGTTTTTATATCGGCCACCGGCTCATTACAGCCTTGATTATGGCGGATGTCGTGCAAACCGCAATTGATGTGGATAATGTCTCCCACAGTCGCGCCCTCTGTCCATTGCCTGATATGCTCTAACACATCATGCGACGAACGGCAGTTTTCCGATGGAGAAACAATATCCACCTCAGGCAAAGCGGCGCGCGTGTAAGGCTCCGAAGCAAGCCGAACGGAGTCGCCGATTAAGTAAACGGTCATTTTTGTTCTCCTCCCTTTATTTGAATCAACAGCAAGGCCGTCTGAAATATCACTTATATTATTATAAGAGTGCTATTTCAGACGGCCTTAACTTCAGTCAAGTTCTATCGTTAAATCATCAATTAGAGCTGACTGTTTTTATAAAAATCAATTAATTGCTTGGCCTGCAACATGGGCAGCCCAAAACGGTCGCTCACGGCTTTCAAATCCTTCCATTCCTGACCGGTCAGATTCTGCCCAACCCATTTGAGGTTTTCCGGATTGCTTTTGATTTTCTCAAAATACGCCTGCTTGCGTTTCCAGTTACGCGACCACACCAGCAACATGGTAAAAATACATAAAACAATCAATACAATATTGGTAAACAACATCATGTCCATACGACATACTCCCGCTTGGATCTCAAAATCAGAAAATATGGATTAAAGGCCGTCTGAAAAAACAATGTTTCAGACGGCCCCAGTATGGTGCTCAACGTTGCATTTCCAGCATCAATGCCTGACAAGCGGATTCGTTTTCCAAAGCACAAGATTCGCTCAGTTGGTTTAAACGGCTGTCGCGGTCTGGTGTATTGCCTTGCGCCATCTCTGCTTTAGTTTCTTCAAAATTGGTACAGGCATTTTCATAACCGCCTTTACAGGCTCGCTCGTAGAGCTTGACCGCTGCGGCATAATCCATGCCCAAACCGCTGGACGGATTGAGATACAGATTGCCCAAAACATTGCAGCCGCGCATATTGCCGCCATCGCAGGCTTTTTTCAGAAACGGATAAGCATGAGCAGGCGCTTCAAGATAATCGCGCGTCCAAATGGCCGCAGTGACACAACTTTCCAGATTGTTCCTATTGCATTCTCGTATCAGCTTATCGTGCTGCTTCTCGCTGTAATCCCCAGCCTGCACGCTAAACCCAGTAGCAACCAATGCCAAGCCAAACAATAAACGAAGTGTTTTCATCTGATTATTCCTTCAAAAATACTTAAATGACAGGCCGTCTGAAAAAACAATCTTCAGACGGCCTTTATATTATCACTCAATCTTCACCCGTTTCAGGCGCAAGGCGTTGCTCAACACGGAAACCGAGCTTGCTGCCATTGCCGCGCCTGCGATAACAGGGTTTAGGAAGCCGAGCGCGGCAAGCGGGATGCCCAAGATATTGTAGAAGAAGGCGAAAAACAGGTTTTGCTTGATGTTTTTCAACGTTGCCTGCGATACCAGCAGGGCATCGGCGAGCTGGTTGACCGAATGCTGCATCAGCGTGGCGGACGCGGTGTGTTCGGCAACGTCCGCACCGCCTTTCATGGCGAAGCTGACGTTGGCGGCGGCGAGCGCAGGCGCGTCGTTGATGCCGTCGCCGACCATCGCCACGGTTTTGCCGGCGGCTTTGAGTTTTTGCACTTCGGCGGCTTTGTCGCGCGGACTCATATTGCCGAAAGCGTGTGCGATGCCCAGTTGTTTGGCGACGTATTCGACCGTGCCTTGGTTGTCGCCGCTCATGATGTAAACGTCGATGCCGTGTTTTTTCAGACGGCCTATGGCTTCGGCGGTGTCGGCTTTCAGCGCGTCGGCGAGCGCGAATGCGCCGATGGGTTTGTTATCAACCGAGACTGCGACAATACTTGCGATGTCCCAAACGCCGTCTGAAAACTTCGGCAAGGTCAATTCGGCAAATTCGGCTTTGCCCGCTTTCACCAAACCCACGCCTTCGACTTCGGCGGTAATGCCTGCGCCGACAACGGTTTGCGCGTCTTGTGCGGTGGGAATATCCAAACCGCGCGCTTGGGCGGCGGAGACGATAGCACGGGCGAGTGGGTGGGCGGCGTTTTGTTCGACGGCGGCGGCGATGCGGTACAAAGCGTCTTCGTCAAAACCACTGTCGGGAACGCAATAAACGGCAGCAACCTGCGGCTTGCCTTCGGTCAGCGTGCCGGTTTTGTCCAATACGACGGCATCGACGTGGGCGGCTTCTTCCATCGCCGCCGCGTCTTTGAACCAAATGCCGTGTTTCACCGCCTTGCCCATGCCGACCATAATCGCGGCGGGCGTTGCCAAACCGAGTGCGCACGGACAGGCAATCACCAAAACGGCAACGGCGTGCATCAGCGCAACCGTCCAATCGCCTTTAACCAGCCAAGTGGCGATAAAGGTCAGAAGCGCGATGCCCACGACGGCAGGCACGAACACCGCCGCCGCCTTGTCCGCCACGCGCGCAATCGGCGCCTTGCTGCCCTGCGCTTCGGACAGCGCGTTCATCATATCACCGAGCAGGGTTTGGCTGCCGAGCTGCGTAGCGCGGTAAACCACGCTGCCCTCGGTCATCAGCGCGCCCGCCAACACTTTGCCGCCTGCCTTTTTCTCTTCGGGATTGGACTCGCCGGTAAGGTGGCTCTCATCCGCCCAACCGCTGCCGCTCTCGATGATGCCGTCGGCGGCAATGCGTTCGCCGTGGTTGGCGCGGATTAGGTCGCCGATTTGCACTTGGTCGATGGGCAGTTGTTTCCATTCGCCATCGCGTTGCACGTTGACTTGGGTCGGCGTGAGTTTGAGCAGCAAGCCCAAGCTGTTCAGGCTGGATTTTTTGGTGCGGTGTTCCAAAAATTTTCCCAGCGACACAAAACCAATCACCATCACGCCTACTTCAAAATACACGTGTGCCATGCCGTGCGCCGCGTGCGGGCTGAAAAACAGCATATAGACGGAATACAGGTAAATCGACACCGTACCGATGGTAACCAACACGTCCATATTCGCCAGTCCGCCCTTAATGCTCGCCCACGCGCTTTTGTAAAACGGGATTGCCAGCCAAAGCTGCACCACGCTCGCCAGCGCGAACTGCCACATCGGCGGAATCATCCAATCGTGCCGCCCGATCATCATGCCTGCCATGCCGATTAAAAACGGAATATTAATGGCCAGCAAAAGCCACAGCCGCCAGCTTACATGCGCAGTTTCTTCGGGCTGTGGCAGCGCATCTTCCGTTTTTTCCTTCGCGCCGTAACCGGTTTTCTCAATGATTTTGGCAATGTCGGCAGCGGAAGTTTTGCTGTCGTCAAACGTAACCTGCGCCTCCTCGCTGGCGAAGTTCACCCCTGCCGATTCGACAAAATCTTTTTTGTTCAACACTTTTTCAATACGCGAAGCGCAGGCCTGACAGGTCATGCCTTCGATTTGAAAACGGACTTTTTGTTGCATGGTTTCTTCCTTCTGAATGTGGTTGGGCTACCTGAAAAAAGCGGAGCAGGGTTTTCAGGTAGCCTTTGGGGTGTTGCAGTCGATTTGTTGCGATTCGATTTACAAAGCCACATCAAAGCCGCCGTCTTCCACCGCTTCTATCAGCGCGGCGGGGTTAGTTTGGGCGGGGTCGAATTCCACGACGGCATTCTTGTTTTCCAGGCTCACTTCGGCCTTGTCCACGCCGTTTACGCCTTCGAGGATGCTGGTAACGCTTTTCACGCAGCCGCCGCAGGTCATGCCTTCGATGTTTAATGTGATGGTTTGCATAGGGTTTCCTTTCTGTTGGAATGAGGCTGAGGTTTTAAAGCCCGTTGCAGCCAAAGCTTTCAGGTAACCTGAAATGATGGGTCTGCTCTTGCTTTCCCGCTAAGTGCCGCCACTATAAAGCTTTACCCGAAGTAAAGGTCAAGCATCATGATGAACATCAGCCAGGCCGCGGCCGAGAGCGGCCTTTCCGCCAAACAAATCCGCGACTACGAAAAGCACGGCCTAATCGCCCCGGCCGCGCGCAGCGAAGCGGGCTACCGCCGCTACGGACAGGCCGACCTTGTCCGGCTGCGCTTTATCCGCCATGCGCGGGAAGTGGGCTTTTCGCTGCCGCAGATCGGGCAGCTTTTGAGCCTGCAACACAACCCGCAGCGTACCAGCCGCGAAGTGAAAACGCTCACCGCGCGGCACATCGCCGAGCTGGAAGCCAAAATCGAACGCTTGCAGGGCATGGTGGCCGAGCTGCAACGTTGGCACGATGACTGCGCGGGAGACGACTGCCCGGATTGTGCGATTTTGGCCGGGCTGGAGGAGCGTTAGGCGGCTTGGGCAGAATAGAAACAGGCTACCTGAAAAGTTTCAGGTAGCCTTAGTCGGCCGCTAACGGTTTGGTACAGGCCTCGTCGTAATACGGCAGCCACTTGCCGCCGCTTTGCTTCAGATATGCGCGAAAACTTTTGTTTACCCATGTGGCGGTGTAATCCAAATAATGGCAAAAAGTAAGTTATCAAGAGACAAAGGCCGTCTGAAGCGTTTCAGACGGCCTTTTCAAAATACGCTTATCGGTTACAAAGCCACGTCGTAGCCGCCATCTTCTACGGCATTAATCAGCACGTCGGTATCTGTCTTGCTTTCATCAAAAGTAATCACTGCATTTTTGTTTTCCAAGCTGACTTCTGCTTTTTCCACGCCTTCTACGCCTTCCAAAAGACGGGTTACGCTTTTCACACAGCCGCCGCAGGTCATGCCGTCGATGTTGAGGGTAACAGTTTGCATTTGTATTTCCTTTCATTCAAACAAAGATAATTGCCAAACACTTTACTCCTTACGCAAACAGCTTGCAAATTCTTCATTAAGGCCGTCTGAAAAATGCAGATAGGCGTACAATAACGCCTTTTGCTTCATCAAACGGACATAATAATGACTTCAACATTCAAACAATGGGTTAGCGTATGCGCGCTGGCGGTGGGGGCGTTTATTTTCAATACCACCGAATACATTCCGATTGCGCTTTTGAGCGACATCGGTCAGAGCTTTGGCAAACCGGCAACGGAAGTGGGCATGATGATTACGGTGTATGCGTGGATTGTTGCGCTCCTATCGCTGCCGCTGATGCTGATGACGAAAAACATCGAACGGCGCAAATTATTGCTGGCTTTGTTTGCATTGTTCGTTGTGTTTCACGCGCTGTCGTTCTTTTCTTGGAACTTCAACATCCTCTTGGTCAGCCGTATCGGGATTGCGCTGACACACGCGGTATTTTGGTCGATTACGGCCTCTTTGGCAGTACGGCTTGCCCCCGCTGGCAAAACCAATCAGGCTTTGGGCTTGCTCAGTACGGGTACGGTTTTGGCGATGGTGTTGGGTATTCCGCTCGGACGTATGGTCGGGCAATATTTTAGCTGGCAGCTCAGTTTTCTGCTGATTGGTGTCTGCGCCTCCGGCGTAATGCTGGTGTTGGCCAAAAACCTGCCTGCTTTACCCAGCCAAAATACCGGTTCTTTAAGCAGCCTGCCGAGTTTGTTCAAACGCCGCAACCTGATGCTGCTTTATGCCATGACGGTGTTGATTATTACAGCCCATTTCACAGCATACAGCTATATCGAGCCTTTCGTTTTGCAAATCGGCCACTTTAAAGCCGAACAAGTAACAATAGTCTTGAGCCTGTACGGTTTGGCAGGATTTGCCGCGTCTTATCTGTTCGGCAAATGGTTTGCCAAAGCGCAACGTTTGTTTATGCTCGGCGCAGTGGCGGTCATCCTACTTTCCGCCCTGCTGCTTCTGCCGCTTGCCTCTTTCCCGTATGCAGTATATGCGCTGGTGTTTATTTGGGGCGTGGCCATCGTCATCGTCAGCTTGGGCATGGTGTCGAAAGTTTTGGCATTTGCCTCGGATGCGACAGATGTAGCCAACTCGATTTATTCAGGTTTGTACAATGTCGGTATCGGCGGCGGTGCGCTTTTGGGGCATTATGTAACCGTTTGGTTCGGCCTTTCCAATATCGGCATTGCCGGAGCCTTGCTGGCGGCGGCAGGTCTGGCCGTTTGCGGTTTGTTGTTTAAGGAACAAGACAATCTGACGCAAAATGTTTAAATCCATATAAATCAGGATGGTATTACTGACTCGGCAGTAATTTTGGCAATTTTACCGATTTGTCCTGATTCTTATTAGCTCACAATGGGTTTTCATTCCACAGGATAAGCAGTTTTCTTGCTGCTTATCCGGTTTTCATTTCATTTTTAAAAAATAATTTACAATTTGTTTACACTACATCAAATTACAAATATACTGTCGCCTATTAGGCCGTCTGAACGTACGGCTGAAAAGAAAAACCAATCATGTTTCAGAGGAATACATCATGGACTTAAACGCCAAGGATAAAACTCAGCATCCTGAGAACGTTGAGCTTCTCAGTGCGCAGAAGCCGATTACCGACTTTAAAGGACTGCTGACGACCATTATCTCTGCTGTTGTCTGCTTCGGCATTTATTACATCCTTCCCTACAGCACCGATGCCAACAAAGGTATTGCGCTGTTGATTTTCGTTGCGGCACTTTGGTTTACCGAAGCCGTACACATCACGGTAACCGCATTGATGGTGCCGATTCTCGCCGTCGTACTCGGCTTCCCCGACATGGACATCAAAAAAGCGATGGCGGGCTTTGCCGATCCGACGATTTACATCTTCTTCGGCGGCTTCGCGCTTGCCACCGCCCTGCACATGCAGCGCCTCGACCGTAAAATCGCTGTCAGCCTGTTGCGCCTGTCGCGCGGCAATATGAAAGTGGCCGTGTTGATGCTGTTTGCCGTTACCGCCTTCCTGTCCATGTGGATCAGCAATACTGCGACCGCCGCCATGATGCTGCCTTTGGCCATGGGTATGATGAGCCACCTCGATCAAGAAAAAGAACGCAAAACCTACGTTTTCGTCCTGCTCGGCATCGCCTACTGCGCCAGTATCGGCGGTTTGGGTACCGTGGTCGGTTCTCCGCCAAACATGATTGCCGCCAAAGCGCTTAACTTGGACTTCGTCGGCTGGATGAAGCTCGGCCTGCCGATGATGCTGTTGATTCTGCCATTGATGCTCTTCTCCATGTACGTCATCCTCAAACCTAATTTGAACGAGCGCGTGGAAGTTAAAGAGGAGTCTATCCCTTGGACGCTGCACCGCGTGATCGCGCTGTTGATTTTCTTGGCCGCCGCTATCGCTTGGGTATTCAGCTCCAAAATCAAAGCCGCATTCGGTATTTCCAACCCCGATACCGTCATCGCCCTGATTGCCGCCGTTGCCGTCGTCGTATTCGGCGTGGCGCAATGGAAAGAAGTTGCGCGCAATACCGACTGGGGTGTATTGATGCTCTTCGGCGGCGGTATCAGCTTGAGCGCGTTGCTGCAATCTTCCGGCGCGTCCGAAGCATTGGGTCAACAGGTTGCTTCCACCTTCTCCCACTCTCCTGCGTTGCTGGTGATTTTCGTGGTTGCCGCCTTCATCATTTTCCTGACCGAATTTACCAGTAACACCGCCTCCGCCGCGCTGCTCGTACCCATTTTCGCCAGCATCGCCACGCAAATGGGGCTGCCCGAACAAGTCTTGGTATTCGTCATCGGCATCGGCGCATCTTGCGCGTTCATGCTGCCGGTTGCCACGCCGCCTAACGCGATTGTGTTCGGTACGGGCTTGATTAAACAACGCGAAATGATGAACGTCGGCTTATTGCTGAACGTCCTCTGTATCGTATTGGTTGCGCTGTGGGCTTATTTCGTCCTGATGCCGTAAACCCGTAAACATAGTACAGGCCGTCTGAAAGAATATTTTTCAGACGGCCTTGAAGTTTGTCGTTCAGACACAATTTAACGAATGATTAAAACCGGATTCTAACGAAAGGAAACCCATGATTATCCTGCACACCAACAAAGGCGACATCAAAATCGAACTCGATTTCGACAAAGCCCCCGTTACTGCTAAAAATTTCGAGCAATACGTTAAAGACGGCTTCTACGACGGCGTAATCTTCCACCGTGTCATCAAAGGCTTCATGATTCAAGGTGGCGGCATGGATGAAAACATGAACGAAAAAGAAACCCGCGATCCGATTCAAAACGAAGCGTCCAACGGTTTGCCTAACGAAAAATACACCATCGCCATGGCGCGTACTTCCGATCCGCACTCTGCCAGCGCGCAATTCTTCATCAACACTGCCGACAACGCCTTCCTGAACTTCCGTTCTAAAGAATTGTACGGCAAAACCGTCGTCCAAGACTGGGGCTATGCCGTATTTGGTAAAGTCGTTGACGGTTTTGACGTGGTCGATGCCATCGAAGGCGTTTCTACCAAACGCCACGGCTACCACGACGATGTACCAACCGAGCCTGTCATCATCACCAAAGCCGAAGTGGTTTAATTGATTTGATTTCCCATAAAAACAGCCTGTCCGAATTCAAAACGGACAGGCTGTTTTTCAATCGTTAATGACGCATACCTTCACACATCATAAGTACCGACCACGCATGCCGAATCCAACACATGGCCCTGCATGGCAAAATGCAGCTCATTAAAGCGGAAACCGCGCGGCAAATCCAAAACGGTATCCAGCGCGTACACAATCAGCTCGTAACGATGGCGGTTGTTCGGTGGCGCCATACCGCCGTAAAACGAAGCCTCTTCGATTTCAAATTTACCCAACGCGCTCGCCCAAGTGTTCGCACCCTGCGTGAAATCCGTTGCAGAAATGCTTTCATTTTCTGCCACGGAAGTACGTTTCAAATCCGAAATCAACCAATGCGTCCATACGAAGCCCGATGCTGAAATGGCATCTTTGTCTTCCAACACCACGGCAAACGATTTTGTTCCCTCCGGCGCATCTTCAATTTCAAAAGGAATCGAATAAGTAGGCATACCGCTAGGGCTGAACTGGCTGCCGCGCTTGCCGTATTTGTCTTCAAATTCGCCGTTGATAATAGCTTTACTGCTGACTTTCATCTTATATCTCCCAATAGTAGGTTTGTTCATTCTAACAAACCCCAAGGCCGTCTGAAAGATACTGCCGTTTTCACTTTCCCGATGTCGCATTTTCAGACGGCCTCCAGCAATATTCACAATTCGATCAAACACATTTGACATTCCATAGTATAATCCGCCGCATGAAAACTACACAGGATACGCATTATGGATTGGAAAGGTCGTGAACAAAGCCAAAACGTCGAAGACCGCCGCGGAAGCCGTGGCGGCGGTGGCGGCAAAACGCCGGGCATACTCGGCATTATCGTGGTTTTGGTCGGCGCATATTACGGCGTGGATTTGAGCGGTTTGGTTGGCGGCTCATCTTCGATGGGCATTTCTACCCAGCAAGCCTCCCGACTCGACAGCCAACAAGAAGCCGAATTGAACGAACTGTCCCGTGTCGTCCTTGCCGATACGGAAAAAGCATGGAGCAAATATTTCCAACAACACGGCCAACGCTACACACCGACAACCATGGTGTTGTATGAAGGCGGTACGTCCACCGCCTGCGGTACGGGTCAATCTGCCATGGGCCCGTTTTACTGTCCGGGCGACCAAAGAGTTTATTTGGATTTGAGTTTCTACGAAGACATGCGCACCAAGCTCGAATCCGCCAGCGATGCCGCGTTTGCCTACGTTATTGCCCATGAAGTCGGCCATCACGTTCAAAACCTGCTCGGCATTCTGCCTAAAGTCCACAAAATGCAACAGCAAGTCGGCAAAAAAGAGGCCAATGCCCTTTCCGTCAAACTCGAATTGCAGGCCGACTGTTTCGCTGGTATTTGGGGACACTACGCCGTCAACAACAATATCTTCAAAACAGAAGACATTCAAAAAGCCATGCTTGCCGCCGAATCCGTCGGCGATGACCGCTTGCAGAAACAGGCTCAGGGCTATGTCGTTCCCGACAGCTTTACCCACGGCTCGTCCGAAGAACGCATGACTTGGCTCAAGCGCGGTTTGGAAAGCGGCGACATCAACCAGTGCAACACTTTCAACAATTGATTCGTCCAAGCAACACTGTTCTTTGATGTAACGACAAAAGGCCGTCTGAATTTTTCAGACGGCCTTTTAGCCGTGTTAGAATAAGCCCCATTATTTCCCCTTAAATTTAAAGGAAATCCACATGGCAAACATCGCTCGCGACATTTTCAAAGCCTACGACATCCGAGGCATCGTCGGTAAAACCCTGACTGACGAAGCTGCCTACTTAATCGGCAAAGCCATTGCCACCAAAGCCTCCGAAAAAGGCATTACCCGCATCGCACTCGGTCGAGACGGCCGTTTGAGCGGCCCCGGCCTGATGGCACAAATTCAACGCGGTTTTACAGACAGCGGCATCAACGTCCTCAACGTCGGCATGGTTGCCACCCCTATGCTCTACTTCGCAGCCATCAATGAATGTGGCGGCAGCGGCGTAATGATTACCGGCAGCCACAATCCGCCCGATTACAATGGTTTCAAAATGATGCTCGGCGGCGACACGCTCGCAGGCGAAGCCATTCAAGAACTTTTAGCCATTGTTGAGAAGGACGGTTTTATTGCCGCCGACAAACAAGGCAGCGTAACCGAAAAAGACATCTCCGGCGAATACCACAACAACATCATCGGCCACATCAAGCTCAAACGCCCGATGAAAATAGCCATCGACGCGGGCAACGGTGTCGGCGGCGCATTCGCGGGCAAACTCTACAAAGGCTTGGGCAACGAAGTAACCGAACTTTTCTGCGAAGTAGACGGCAACTTCCCTAATCACCACCCCGACCCTTCCAAACCGAAAAACCTGCAAAACCTCATCGTCGAGCTTAAAAACAGCGATGCCGAAATCGGCTTGGCATTTGACGGCGATGCCGACCGCTTGGGCGTGGTCACCAAAGACGGCAACATCATCTATCCAGACCGCCAATTAATGCTTTTCGCGCAAGATGTGTTGAGCCGCAATCCTAAAGCCAAAGTGATTTTCGACGTCAAATCCACCCGTCTGCTCGCGCCTTGGATTAAAGAACACGGCGGCGAACCTGTGATGGAAAAAACCGGCCACAGCTTCATCAAATCCACCATGAAAAAAACCGGCGCACTGGTTGCCGGCGAAATGAGCGGACACGTTTTCTTTAAAGAACGCTGGTTCGGCTTCGACGACGGTATGTATGCCGGCGCACGCCTCTTGGAAATCCTGTCTGCCTTCGACAATCCGTCCGAAGTGTTGAACAAGCTGCCGCAAAGCATTTCCACTCCGGAACTCAACATTGACCTGCCGGAAGGCAGCAACGGCCACAAAGTGATTGAAGAGCTGGCTGCCAATGCCAAGTTTGAAGGTGCGACCGAAATCATCACCATCGACGGCTTGCGCGTTGAATTCCCTGACGGCTTCGGCCTGATGCGTGCTTCCAATACCACGCCGATTTTGGTATTGCGTTTTGAAGCGGATACGCAAGAAGCGATTGATCGTATCCAAAACCAATTCAAAGCAGTCATTGAAAGCAATCCTGCATTGAAATGGCCGCTGTAAGGGTTTAGATTAAAACAAAAGGCCGTCTGAAAATCATTTCAGACGGCCTTTTATATTCAATATTGTTATTCCAAAGTTAGAAAACCAAGAATATCCCGGCTTAATTATCCGACTTGCACCAACTGTTGACGCATTTCATCGATAACGGCTTTGTAATCCGGTTTGCCAAAAATCGCCGAACCGGCAACAAACGTATCCGCACCTGCCGCCGCAATTTCAGCAATATTGTCTGTTTTCACGCCGCCATCGACTTCCAATGCGATATGGCGGCCGCTTTGCCGTTCATACTCGTCCAACATCTCGCGCACTTTGCGGATTTTCACCAGCGTATTCGGGATAAAGCTTTGTCCGCCAAAGCCAGGGTTGACCGACATCAGCAACACCATATCCAGTTTGTCCAAAACGTTTTCCAGAATATTGACCGGCGTAGCAGGATTCAATACCAAGCCTGCCTGACAGCCGTATTCTTTAATCAAACCCAAGCTGCGGTCGATGTGGCGGCTGGCTTCAGGATGAAAGGTAATGATATTGGCACCGGCTTTGGCAAACGCATGAATCAAATCATCCACCGGCTCAACCATCAAATGCACATCGACCGGTACGGTTGCATACGGTTTCAAAGCCGCACAAACCATAGGGCCGAAAGTCAGATTCGGTACATAATGATTGTCCATCACGTCAAAATGAATCAAATCCGCACCCGCGCGGATAACTTCGGCAACCTCTTCGCCCAAACGGGCAAAATCGGCAGACAAAATACTGGGGGCGATACGGTAGTCGGTCATGTTTATTCTCCTAAAGTGTGTTCCTTTGTCATTATCGCATTTTTGCCCCTATGTTGTATGCTGCCGACAACGTCTCTACTGTCATTTTTATGAATTTACATTTCACATACATTAATGAAACTTAAAATCAAATTGTAAGGCTTTGAAAATAAATTATTTGAATACATACATGTGCAGAAAAATCTAACATCATTAACAAAAGTTAACTGCTTTGATACTGCCTTTCACACGCTAATCGGTTATATTTCCAAACCTGATGAAACATTAGGAAAACACCGTGTCTGTCGCACTTTCCCGCTATCCGACTTTTACTTTCTTAGCACTCGCCCTACTCTGTTCCAGCCTGCCTGCCCATGCCGGTCCGTTTCTGGCCACTTTAGACGACTTCCATCCAAATTGCGACATCCGACAGCTTAATCTATCCGCCGACCAACACGCTGCCCTGCGCCGCCTGCGTACCGACTTCAAACAAATCAACGATAAAGCCTACCGCAAAACCGTACGCTCCGACCGCAACCGCCGTCAAACCATCATCAAAATCCTCTCCGGCGACTCATTCGATTCAAACGCCGCACGCGACTATGTTGAAAGCCGCTACCTCTCCAGCATGGACTATGCAGTGGATGAAATGGAAATCCAATACCGCCTCTATCATCTGCTCAATCCGCGCCAACGCCAACAATGGTTGTCTTCATGCTTGCGCTGATGGATAAATAAAAATACAAAAGGCCGTCTGAAACCATATTCAGACGGCCTTTACTTTTTCAGCCTTAATCCAATACTCTTTCTTCCGGCAAGCGTCCTGCCCAGTCGCAGGCAAACTGCCATGCCGAGCGGCCTGAACGGCTGCCGCGCATTTGCGCCCATTGCAACGCGGCTTTGCGCGCGGTATCGTCAAAAGGCACATTGAAATCGTCCAACCAGTTGGCTACGGCGGTCAAATAATCGTTTTGGTCGAAAGGGTAAAAACTCAGCCATAAGCCGAAGCGGTCGGAAAGGGAAATTTTTTCCTCGACGGCTTCCTTCTGATAGATTTCACCGCGAATCCCTGTAGTACCAATGTTTTCATCCATATATTCGGGAATCAGATGGCGGCGGTTGGAAGTGGCATAAACCAAAACATTAGAGCAACGTTGCGACAGTCCGCCATCCAAAGCGGTTTTCAAGGCTTTATAGGTTTCATCGCCGGTTTCAAACGACAAATCATCGCAGAAGACGATAAATTTCTCGGGGCGCTCAGACAACAGTGTCAACAAAGCCGGCAAGCTGACCAAATCACTTTTATCCACTTCAATCAGACGCAGGCCGCGCTCGGCGTATTCGTGCAACAACGCTTTAACCAAGGAAGATTTACCCGTACCGCGCGCGCCGGTCATCAAGACATTATTGGCCGGACGGCCTGCCAAAAATTGCTCGGTATTGCGTTTCAGCCTGTCGGTTTGCGAACCGACTGCCGCCAATCGGCTCAAAGGAAACGTATGCGGACGCGGCAGGCTTTCCAAAATGCCTTTTTTGCCCACACTGTGCCAACGGTAGGCAAGTGCCTGCCAGTCGGTTTTTCCCGGCTCGTCAGGCAGGATTAAATCCAAACGGTTTAAAACGGAATAGGCTTTTTTTAAAAATTCGGATAATTTCATTTTTACTTTCTTCTTTCAGACGGCCTTTTGCGCCAACACACGCATCACGGTATCGACAACGGCTTGGGTTTGCGGATCGATTTCAATATTGATGAGGTCGCCTTCTTTGCGGCTGCCAAACAGGGTGCGCTCCAAAGTCTCAGGAATCAGGTGTACGCAAAATTCGCTGTCGCCGACTTCGCCTATGGTCAGGCTGCAACCGTCCAAACCGACAAAGCCTTTGGTCAGGATATAAGGCTTGAGGTTTTCCGGCAGCTCAAACCAAACGGTGCGGTTGAACTCGCTGGATTCGATACGGGAAATTCGGGTAACCGCCATCACATGTCCGCTCATCACATGGCCGCCGATTTCGTCGCCAAACCGCGCCGCGCGTTCCAAATTGACACGGTCGCCGACTTTCAAGCTGCCGAGATTGGTTTTGCGTAAGGTTTCGTCCATCAAATCAAAGCTGACTTTGTTGCCGTCGATTCGGGTAATGGTCAGGCAGCAGCCGTTGTTGGCGACAGAGGCGCCGGTTTGCAGATTGTCGGCGATTTCGGGGGGCAGCTCGACAGTATGAGTGCGAAAGTCGGGCGAAGGTTGGGCGATGTCTGTAATTTTGCCCATGCCTTGTACGATGCCTGTAAACATGATGTCTTCTTTCCGATGGTACGATAAGGCGGATATTGTAGCATTTTCCAGGCACAAAGGCCGTCTGAAAGCGGTGGTGGCGATGGTTTGGGGTATAATCGGATTTTTATTTCCGCCGCCCGATCATGCTCAGCTACCGCCACGCCTTCCATGCCGGCAACCATGCCGATATGCTCAAGCACTTTACCCTCTTCCTCGTCCTCGAATATTTCAACCGCAAAGACAAGCCTTATTGGTATATCGATACGCACAGTGGTGCCGGTTTGTATGATTTGAGCGGCGATGAAGCACAAAAAGTCGGCGAATACAAACAAGGCATTGCGCTCTTGGAACAAGCTGACAAGCTGCCTGCCGAATTGGCCGAATTTATAGGCCGTCTGAAACAAATCCTGCCGCAAGACAACCTTTACTGCGGCTCGCCTTGGCTGGCACAGGCGCTCACGCGCGACAGCGACAAAATGCGCCTCTTTGAGCTGCACCCTGCCGATTTTGTCCATTTGCAAAACAATATGCGCGAAGTCCGTCCGCCGCGCAAAGTGCAGGTCAGCCAAGCAGACGGTTATCAAGGCCTGATTTCGCTCTTGCCTCCCCCGCCCCGCCGCGCCGCCGTCTTGATTGATCCGCCCTACGAAGAAAAACAAGACTACCGCCGTGTCATCCAAGTCCTAAAAGATGCTTTAAAACGCTTTGAAACCGGCTGCTACATGGTTTGGTATCCTTGCTTGAGCCGCGAAGAAAGCCGCAAACTGCCGGATGAACTCAAAAAAATCGCTCCCGACAATTATCTGCATGCCGAGCTTCATGTCCATACACCGCGCAGCGACGGCTTCGGTATGCACGGCAGCGGCATGTTCGTCATCAACCCGCCCTATATGCTTGCCGAACAGTTGCAAAACAATCTGCCCGAGCTTTCCAAAATTTTGGCGCAAGATGCAGGCGCGCATTATGTATTGGAAAGCAAAACGAAATAAACGCTGCCGTCTGAACGTATACCAAGCGCTTCGATTTTGCCGCTATACCTGTTCGGACGGCCTTAACCCTTTATACTTAAGCCTTTTTCCACTACAATTCACAACATAACAATTAATGGCCGTCCACTCATGAATATACGCACACTCCTAGCCTGCACGCTCCTGCTCTGCGCGTGCAGCGAATCAGCAAAAAACGAATTTAAAGAAGAATTTACCCAAAGTTTCCGCACCGAGTTTGTCCGCTCGGCAACCGAAGCCTGCGTAGAAAAAGCCGCAGGAAAAAGCCCGTTTGATTCCGCGACCACTGAAAAAATCTGCCGCTGCATCGGCGAAAAAACAGTTGATAAAATCAGCCCCGAAGAAGCGACCTCACTTTTGGGCGGCAGCAACACCATGAGTGACGAGCTGAAAAAACGCATCAAAGACACCAGCATCGCCTGCACTAAAGAAGTTTTAGGCATGGCCGAGAGCAAAACCAAATAAACACGCCGTTTTCAGACGGCCTGAAATTGAAAAATATTTGATTCAAACTTAGGAAAAGAGTGAAACCATGAAGACATTGAACCAATTCTTAGCCCAACATCTGCCCGAACACAAACTGCCGCAAGAGCTGGCCGGCGTACTGGAATCCGTAGCCGCCGCCTGTTTGGACATCAACGCCAAAGTCCGCCTCGGCGCGCTTTCCGGCGTTTTGGGCATGGCCGGTACCGGCAACATCCAAGGCGAAGACCAAAAGAAACTCGATGTCATCGCCAACAACATCATGATTGATGTTTTAAAAGCCAATGCCAACATCGCAGGCCTTGCCAGCGAAGAAGAAGACACCTATGTCGCCACACACGAAAACGGCGGCTATTTAGTATTGTTTGACCCGTTGGACGGCTCTTCCAATATCGACGTCAACATCTCCGTCGGCACCATCTTCTCCGTCTTGGCGAAACCAGAAGGCGCATTGACTACCGAGTCCTTCCTGCAAAAAGGCCGCGACCAAGTGGCTGCAGGTTATGTTTTATACGGTCCGCAAACCCAACTGGTACTGACTGTCGGTCACGGCGTATTCGTCTTCACTCTGGACGATGCCAACCAATTCCTGCTGACCAAAGAAAATCCGCGCGTTCCCGATTCCACTAAAGAATTCGCCATCAATATGTCCAACCAAAGACATTGGTTCGCCCCTGTTCAACAATACATTGATGAATTACTGGCAGGCGAAACCGGCGTACACGGCAAAAACTACAATATGCGCTGGGTAGCCAGCATGGTTGCTGAAATCCACCGCATCCTGATGCGCGGCGGCGTATTCATGTATCCGCAAGACAAACGCGATCCATCCAAACCGGGCAAACTGCGCCTGATGTACGAAGCCAACCCGATGAGCCTG
>FLSH01000101.1_pt4 | contig 91516 bp, 78 predicted proteins | sample 1550441 | NCBI WGS metagenome assembly FLSH01 (sample SAMEA4031756, study PRJEB14383) | metagenome | biome: human; feature: oral; material: saliva | place: Philippines | collected 2014 | reverse complement strand
TTGTGCGGTTTGCTGGAAGAAGGTGCTCATGGAAAATCCCCTAAATGTCTTGATGGGAATTTAGGGGATTTTGGGGAGTTTTGCAAAGGTCTCAATCTGTCTATGGTTGTCCTGCGCGGAACGGTGACGTTTAATGGCAAAGAACAGGCGACAGCCGGAGAATTGGTCAATTTTGAGCAAACCGGCGGTAAAGTGCGCGCGAAAGCCGGTAGCGAAGAAGCCAAAATCTTGCTGCTTTCCGGCGTTCCGATTGATGAACCCGTAGTCGGCTACGGCCCATTTGTGATGAATACTGCCGAAGAAATCCGACAAGCCATCAGCGATTTCAAAAGCGGCAAATTCGGCCGTATTGATTAAGGCATTTGCTTAAAGCTGATTGATTTCATTGTATGCGTTAACCAAGCTCATCAGTGCAAAAAGGCCGTCTGAACAATATCCGTTCAGACGGCCTTTATTATTTAGGGATTATTCCCACTCAATCGTGGCAGGCGGTTTGCCGCTGACATCATAAACCACGCGGTTGATGCCTTTGACTTCATTGATGATGCGGTTGGACACGCGGCCAAGCAGCGAGTAAGGCAACTCAGCCCAGTGCGCAGTCATAAAGTCGCTGGTAATCACGGCACGCAAAGCAACGACGTAATCGTAAGTACGGCCGTCGCCCATTACGCCGACGGATTTTACGGGCAGGAACACGGCAAAGGCTTGGCTGGTCAGGTCGTACCAAGATGTACCGTTTTCATCGGTAGTATTGCGCAATTCTTGGATGAAAATATCGTCTGCTTGACGGAGCAAGTCGGCGTATTCTTTTTTCACTTCGCCCAAGATACGCACGCCCAAACCCGGGCCCGGGAACGGATGACGGTACACCATTTCACGAGGCAGACCCAAAGCGACGCCCAATTCGCGTACTTCGTCTTTGAACAAGTCGCGCAACGGCTCAAGCAGCTTGAGTTTCATGTTTTCAGGCAGGCCGCCGACGTTATGGTGGGATTTGATGGCGTGGGCTTTTTTGGTTTTCGCGCCTGCGGATTCGATTACGTCAGGGTAAATCGTACCTTGCGCCAACCATTTGGCGTTGGTGAGTTTTTTCTCTTCAGCATCAAATACTTCGATAAATTCCGCACCGATAATTTTGCGTTTTTTCTCCGGATCGGTCACGCCGGCAAGTTTCGCCAAAAACTGCTCTTCGGCATCAACGTGAATCACACGTACGCCCAAGTTGCGGGCAAACATATCCATCACCATTTTGCCTTCGTTCAGGCGCAACAGGCCGTGGTCAACAAACACGCAGGTCAGTTGGTCGCCGATGGCGCGGTGAATCAGTGCCGCCGCTACGGAAGAGTCCACGCCGCCGGACAAACCTAAAATCACTTCGTCGCTGCCGACCTGTTCGCGGATCTTGGCAACGGCTTCTTCAATGTAGTTCGGCATGGTCCAGCTGGGTTGTGCGCCGCAAATATCCAAGACAAAGCGGTTTAACAACGCGCGGCCTTGTTTGGTGTGGGTCACTTCAGGGTGGAATTGGATGCCGTAGAATTGTTTCTCAGCGTTTTCCATCATGGCAATCGGGCAAGACGGCGTATCGCCGATGACAGAGAAGCCGGTAGGCAGTTTGGAAACTTTATCGCCATGGCTCATCCATACGTCGAGCGTATTAGGCGCATCGTCTTGAATGCCGCGTGTCAGCTCGCTGTCGATGGTTTTCACTTGCGCATAACCGAATTCGCGTTGGTTGCCCGGGGTAACTTCGCCGCCCAAGTGGTGCGCCATAAATTGCATGCCGTAGCAAATGCCCAAAACCGGAATGCCCAAATCAAAAATACCGGTATCAGCTTGATAATCGGATTCGTAAACAGAATTAGGACCGCCGGAGAGGATGATGCCTTTCGGGTTGAAGGCTTTGATTTCTTCCAAAGGCATGTCGAAAGAATGCAGTTCGCAGTAAACGTGGGCTTCGCGCACGCGGCGGGCGATCAGCTGGGTAACTTGCGAGCCGAAGTCGAGGATGAGGATTTTGTCTTGGGTCATGGCGGAAACTTTGCAAAATGTAAGAAAACGGTGCGGCCGGGAGGGTAAATTTCAAATTTAAACCACAATAAAAAAGGCCGTCTGAATCGGCGGATTATACCATTGTTCAGACGGCCTTTATAGGGCAAAACCCAAATCTCTCATCTTTCTATTTTGTGTGTTTATCAGGAATCATATCGCTGCGCGAGAGCAACAGCAGACAACCCAACACGACCATGCCGATGGCCAGCAACGGCGAGAGGTAAATCCAGTAGCTCATGTGCAGATAAATGGCTGTACCGATATAAACCAGCATCGGGCCGGAGACGATGGACTGTTTGTTGATGCCGTCCATAATCAACACGGCAATGCCTAAAATAATTAATGCGCCGGCAATCATTGTCGATGTCGCAGGCAAAATATCCGTAGCGCGTAAAAACCAAACTGCGCCAAAGATAATCAAAAATAAAGGCAGAAAAAGTGAAGGACGGGACATAACAACGCTCCGTAAAGGTTTCAGACGGCCTGTATTATTGGGTGCGTCGGTCATACAGACAAGATATAAAAATGCAATCTTATGTGTGATTATGCAAAGGTTGGCACAACAAAAAGGCCGTCTGAACAACGGCAAACCGAAATCAAATATTTCCAATTTATCCTGTTTCAGACGGCCTTTCAAATCATCAGGCTTTGCCGGTGCTGCCGAATCCGCCTTCACCGCGCTCGCTGGCGGCAAACTCGTCCACAACCTTAAATGCAGCTTGGACAACCGGCACAATCATCATTTGCGCGATGCGCTCCATCGGCTCGATGGTAAACGCTTCTTTACCACGGTTCCACAAAGAAACCTTCAATTCGCCTTGATAATCCGAGTCAATCAAACCGACCAAATTGCCCAAAACAATACCGTGTTTATGGCCCAAGCCCGAACGCGGTAACAAAACGGCTGCATACGCAGGGTTGGCCAAATGCACAGCCAAACCGGTCGGCACGAGATACACATCGCCCGGCTGCAATACAACAGCTTCATCCAAGCAAGCACGCAAGTCCAAACCGGCAGAACCGGGCGTTGCATATGCAGGCAGGGAATCGGCCATTTTCGGATTTAAGATTTTCAGTTCGACTTCAGTTTGCATGACAGGACTCCGTATTGTTCTATATTGGAAAGGGCTACGATTATACACAATGCCCTTGAGGCCGTCTGAAAAAACGGAGTATGATTCAATCAAACCAAAGGAGAAAATCATGGATTTACACAATATCCGCGAAGATTACAGCAAACGCGAGCTTTCTGAAGCCGAGTGCCATGCCAACCCGATTGTCCAATTCGAGCAATGGCTGAACGAAGCGATTCACGCCGAAGTCAACGAGCCGACTGCGGTCAACGTTGCCGCCGTAGGCGAAGACGGCAGACCCAACAGCCGCATGGTGCTGCTGAAAGAAGTCAACCCAAAAGGCTTTGTTTTCTTTACCAATTACCACAGCCGCAAAGGCCGCTCCTATACGGCACACCCCTTTGCCGCCATGACTTTTTTCTGGCCGGAACTCGAACGCCAAGTGCGCATTGAAGGACGCATTGAAAAACTCGACGCCGCCGCTTCGGACGAATATTTTGAAAGCCGCCCCTACACCAGCCGTATCGGCGCATGGGCAAGCGAACAAAGCGAAGTGATTTCCAGCAAAGCCGTTTTGGTGGCCAAAGCCGCAGCCGTCGGTGTCAAACATCCCCTGCATGTTCCCCGCCCGCCGCATTGGGGCGGATACCTCGTCATCCCCGACCGCATCGAATTCTGGCAAGGCCGCCCCAGTCGTCTGCACGACCGCATCCAATACCGCCTGGTTGACGGCAACTGGATACGCGAACGCCTTTCGCCATAATTTTCGGATTTTCAAACAAAAATTTACTGGTTGAGTTACAATACAGCCTTTCATCAGCAGGCCGTCTGAATCTGATTTTCAGACGGCCTTTTCCCCCAATCCAACCCCTGCCGCAACTGCCGCAGAAGAACCGCTTTTTCAAGCGAGTTAGGAAAAATCATGTCCAAACAGCCTTCCAGCAAACGCCAATGGCGCGACGGCGTATCATCTGCCGCCAAGAAACCTTCCAAACCGGCCAAATCCTTCGCCAATAAAAAACGTCCAGACAACGAACGCAAAACATCAGGCAAACCTTACGGCCAAAAAGTTTCAGACGGCCCCAAAGCTCAAAATACCACGCCCAAACAACGTGCCGCCAAAGCCAAAAAACTGGTTGTCCGCAATCCCAACCAAAAAATCATGGAACACGCCCGCGATTTGAAAGAACGCCGTAGCGACCTTTCACGCTTTGAACCCGAGCGTCTGCAAAAAGTCCTGGCCGCTTCCGGCGTCGGCTCTCGTCGCGAAATGGAAGAATGGATCAGCAACGGCTGGGTAACGGTCAACGGCCGCGTCGCCCAACTGGGCGACAAAGTTACCCCCGACGACCACGTTACCGTCAAAGGCAGCATCATCAAACTCAAATGGGCAGACCGCCTGCCACGCATCATCCTCTACTACAAACAAGAAGGCGAAATCGTTTCCCGCGACGATCCGCAAGGCCGCGTCAGCATCTTCGACCGCCTGCCGCAAGCAGCCAGCAGCCGCTGGGTAGCCATCGGCCGATTGGACATCAATACCAGCGGCCTGTTGATCCTGACCACTTCAGGCGAACTGGTTCAACGCTTTGCCCACCCCAGCTTTGAAGTCGAACGCGAATACGCCGTGCGCGTATTGGGCGAGTTGACCACCGAACAAATGCGCGTCCTGACCGAAGAAGGCGTTATACTCGAAGACGGTTTGGCAAAAGTCGAACGCATCTACGAACAAGGCGGCGAAGGCGCAAACAAATGGTACAACGTCGTCATCAAAGAAGGCCGCAACCGCGAAGTACGCCGCATTTTTGAAAGCCAAGGCCTCACCGTCAGCCGCCTCGTGCGCGTCGGCTTCGGCCCTATCGGCCTACCCAACCGCCTCAAACGCGGACAGTTCTACGAACTCAATCCGGCAGAAGTCGCCAACATCATCAAATGGGCGGACATGCTGCTGCCGGGCGAACGTCGCCGGAAGAAAAGTTAATGTAAAATAAATCGGGGCTGAGACTTTTGCAAAATCGTCTCAGCCTTATAAAATCTTGCTTTAGTCATAAAAATCGAGAGAATTAAAACACTTAATACTCAAATCTCTTAGCACAAAACATCTCATTACAAATTCATTCCATTTATTTTAACTATTTGAATGATTCATAGTTTTTTCTACTTTAAAGCAGACCTGCTCCAATCTTCACAAGACTGTACTTAATAATAGCCTATCCCTTCATCTCATCCAATCGGTATATTCACTACTTCCCAATACATTCAAATTCCCAAATGATTTGGCATAAATTTCTTATTTATAAGATAATGCTATTTCCTTAACCATTATAAAAAGGGGAAACTATGTTTGATTTTATAAAACGGAAATTTCGTGAAGCCATCATTGATCCGATTTCCGACAGTGTTCGAGAAAAACAGGAACAATTGGCAGAAACGGCTTCTGAATATGCTGCACCAAGCGTTTTCTACCTACTCTTCGCCATTACAGGAGCAGTAGCCGTCATTTTGGTTTTACTTAGCCTTTCACTCTATATAGGCCAGCTTTTAGGCAGCTACCTATACGGACTATTCATCTTTACCTCATTTTTTATCGTATTGTTTTTATTCGTATGGGCAATGCGTTCTCGTATTGAAACAGCCGTTAAAAAAACCGTATATGAGCTTTTAAAACCATCAACAGATGCTGATGTTACTATTCCTTTGGTGGAGGCGGAAGTTTTAGAAGAAACGGAAATCAAACGTTTGGAACAACATTAAAATTTTAAAAGGTAATCTGGAAAATATTCAGATGGCTATTTACCTTAGTTATACCTAGGACACACCCTAAAGAAAAATTTAAATAAAAATACCTTCAAATTGCCAATACACTGCTCTTTAACTCATAACAGCATATCCTTAGGAGCTTCAATCATGCCCCGTTTCTTCCTAAAAACCGTTTCCATACTCACTTTGGCAGCTTTGACTGCGTGTTCCGGCCCGCTCGACCGATCAGACTCGTCAATCGAAAATCTTCATGGCGCACCGGACTCAGCATTGCCTGCTACTGCCGTTGCTGAAGAAAATCTGTCTCTTACAGAAAACACCGAACGCTACCAAGACCAACCCGACCAACCGGTCAAATCCGTTGCTCAAGAACCTGTTTCCACATTCAGCATCGATGTCGATACCGGCAGCTACGCCAACGTCCGCCGATTTCTGAATAGCGGCAAACAGCCGCCCAAAGATGCCGTGCGCATTGAGGAAATCATCAATTATTTCCCTTACAACTACCCACTACCTACTGACGGCCGCCCATTTGCCGTTCACACCGAAACCATTGATTCTCCATGGCAACCGGAAGCCAAGCTGATCAAAATCGGCATTCAAGCACAAGACACGGCAAAGAAAGACCTTCCGCCCGCCAATCTTGTGTTCCTCGTGGACGTATCCGGCAGTATGGATGAAGAAAATAAACTTCCGTTGGTTCAAAAAACGTTGCGTATCTTGACCCAACAATTACGCCCGCAGGACAAGGTTACACTGATTACCTATTCATCAGGCGAAGAGCTGGTGCTTCCGCCCACATCAGGTTCAGATAAAGAAACCATCCTGAAGGCCATCGACAAGCTGAAAGCCGAAGGCTCGACTTCGGGCGAATCCGCTTTACGCATGGCATACGAAGAAGCGCAAAAAGCCTTTGTACCTAACGGCATCAACCGTATCCTGTTGGCGACCGATGGCGACTTTAACGTTGGCGTATCTGATACCGAAACGCTCAAATCCATGGTTGCTGAAAAACGTAAAACCGGTATTTCACTCAGTACGCTAGGCTTCGGTACGGACAATTACAACGAAGACATGATGGAACAAATTGCCGATGCAGGCGACGGCAATTACAGCTATATCGACAACGAAAAAGAAGCGAAAAAAGTCCTACAGCAACAACTGACTTCCACACTCGCCACCGTTGCGCAAGATGTCAAAATCCAAGTCGAATTCAATCCTGCCACCATCAAAGAATACCGCTTGGTCGGCTACACCAACCGCACCCTGCGCAATGAAGACTTCAATAATGACAAAGTAGATGCGGGCGATATCGGCTCAGGCCACAGCGTGACCGCCATTTATGAAATCATTCCGGCAGGCAAAAACGGCTGGCTGAACGAATCACGCTATCAAAAAGCCCCGGCCGCCAAAGGCAGTAAAAACGAATACGCCTTTGTCAAAGTACGCTACAAACTGCCTGGGGAAAAAGACAGCAAGCTGATGGAACACGCAATTCCCGTTGGTAGCAAACCGCTGGAGCAAGCCGATAAAGACACCCTGCTCGCCCTTGCCGCAGCTTCCTATGCCCAAGCCCTGCGCGGCGGCGAATACAACGGCAAACTCAGTTGGAGAGACATCGAAAACATGGCACAGCAAGTCCAAGGCGACGATCCGTTTGAACTGAAATCGGAATTTCTCCAATTGGTTCGCATTGCCGCCGGTAGCGAAAAGCAATCAGGTCCTTTGGTTAAAGAATAAACCTGAAAAAGGCCGTCTGAAAAACATTCAGACGGCCTTTTAATTAAACTTTTTATTTTTCCGATTTCAACACGCGTTGACGGCGGGTTTCGCTCAATACCATGCCTGCACTGACGGAAACGTTCATGCTTTCAACTGTGCCAAACATCGGAATCGATACCAGCATATCGCAATGTTCGCGCGTCAGACGGCGCATGCCTTCGCCTTCGTTGCCCATTACCCAGGCCACACTGTCGGGCAAGTCGCAGTGGTAAAGGTCGGAGTCGCCGCCCATGTCCGTACCGACAATCCAAATGCCGTATTCTTTCAGCTCACGCAAAGTACGGGCAAGATTGGTTACAGTAATATACGGCACAGTTTCCGCTGCGCCACAGGCAACTTTGCTGACAGTCGCATTCAGGCCGGCACTTTTGTCTTTAGGTGCAATCACGGCATGTACACCCATCGCATCGGCAGTACGCAGACACGCGCCGAGGTTGTGCGGATCGGTAATGCCGTCCAATACCAGCAAAAACGGTGGTTCGCTCAGGTTTTCCAACACATCTTCCAAGTGAACATGGTTTTTGGAAGCATCGATAAACCCGACCACGCCCTGATGACGCGCGCCTTTGCTGATGGCATTCAGGCGGTCGGCATCGGCAAAATGCACGCGTACGTTTTCAGAGGCTGCTTTATCCAATACATCGCGGGTGCGCGCATCGGATTTGCCCTCTTGGATATAGAGTTCGGTAATCGATTTCGGGTTTTGCCACAAACGGGCATTGACGGCATGAAAGCCATAGATGAGTCGTTGGTTTGCCATGTTTTTGCTTTATCAAAAAATTCAGACGGCCATTATAACAAGTAAGGCCGTCTGAAAATTTTTTATTTCATCAAATAACCGAGTATGCCCGAAGTACCAACGCCGATTAATACCGTCACCAACATCGAAAACCGGCTGGCCGCCAATACCGTCAAAGCAATGGCAATCAGCTCATGTGGTTTGTCCGACACAAAATAAGGCGCAATCACGGAAATCAACACGCAACCCGGTGCGGCCTCCATCACCACTTGCGCACGACGGCTCAACGTACGGTTGCGCAATGCAAAAAAGCCGATTAATCGGGTTGAATAGGTAACGGCCAACATACTTAAAAACAGCAGAAACGATTGCAGCGACAACAAATCCTTCATTTTTGCTCTCCCCACAAATACGCCGCCAACAATCCCGACAATGCTCCGACCGGAACATACCATGCGCCATCCACGGTCAAATAGGTTACGCACGCCACAATCAGGCTGACAAACCAAGGGCGCGAAGCCGCAAAGCTCTTCCACATACCGCGCAGCAACACCAAAAACACCGCAGGAAACGCCATGCCGAAGCCCCATGCCGCCACATCGCCGAACATCGGACCGACTGCCGCGCCAAACGCCGCAAAACCAATCCAAGTTACATACAAAATAAAGCACACGCCGGCATAAAAAGGCATATTGAACGCAGGCAAGCCTGCCGCCTTACGCTTTTGAATTTCAGCAAACGCCATTGCCCAGCTTTCATCACACATCACAAACAGCGCAGGCATCGCCTTTTTCAACGGCATATCCCTCATATACGGCGCAATCGCCGCACCCATCAGAATATGGCGCGAATTGATCATAAACGTTACCGTTGCAATCAGCAAAATCGGCAAAGGATTTGCCCACAAATTGACTGCGGCGAATTCCGAACCTCCGGCAAAATTCATGCCCGTCATCAGCAGCATTTCCAGCCAACTCATGCCCTTCTGCCCGCCCTGCATACCCAAAATCAGCGCCCACGGCAACAAGCCGATCAGCATGGGGGAACATTCTTTAATGCCGCGCAGAAACTCAGACTGCGGGGAAATAGTATGACTCATTTTAATTGAAACGGTTTATCAAAAAGAAGCGACGTATTATAAAGCATGCCGTCTGAACAAGGGTATAATACGGAAAAATAGATTTATTTACGGAAACCTACATGACCCACACCGTCCATCTGCAGTTTGAAGAAATTGACAATACCGTGTTGCAACGCCTGTGCGGCGCGCTCGACAGCAATCTCGAAGCCTTAGGCAAAGCCCTTGATATCCAAATCAGCCGCCGCTTCGAACATTTCACCTTCATGGGTGAACTGGCACACGCCGGCCGCCGTGCCTTGCTGTCGCTTGCCGAAGCCGCAGAAAAAGGCGACTTGGACGACAACGCCATCAGCCTCGCGGCCGTCGAAGCCAAAACAGCAGATGAAAAACACGAAGAAAAACACCACGACCAACAATACTATTTCCGCACCAAACGCGGCAGCATCGGTGGCCGCACCCCGCGCCAAAACGGCTATATCCGCGCCTTGCTCAACCACGATGTCGTGTTCGGCTTAGGCCCTGCCGGTACGGGTAAGACCTATCTTGCCGTTGCCGCCGCAGTCGATGCCATGGAAAAACATCAAATCGAACGCATTGTTTTGGTGCGTCCCGCGGTCGAAGCAGGCGAAAAATTAGGCTTCCTGCCGGGCGATTTAGCGCAAAAAGTCGACCCCTACCTGCGACCCCTTTACGATGCACTTTATGATTTGATGGGCTTCGACCGCGTAACCAAACTGATGGAAAAAGGTTTGATTGAAATTGCGCCGCTGGCCTATATGCGCGGTCGTACCTTAAATGGCGCATATGTCATTTTGGACGAAGCACAAAACACCACGCCCGAACAAATGAAAATGTTCCTGACCCGTATCGGCTTCGGTGCCAAAGCAGTCATTACCGGCGACATCAGCCAAATCGACCTGCCGCGCAACATCAAATCCGGCTTGAAAGATGCACGTGAAAAACTGCGCGACGTAGAAGGCCTGTATTTCCACACCTTCACCAGCGAAGACGTCGTCCGCCATCCATTGGTGCAAAAAATCGTCGAAGCCTATGAAGCTGCCGAAGAACAAGCTGAAAAGAAAAACGGCGAATAATCTTTTCAAACACTGAAGGCCGTCTGAAAATCAAATTTCAGACGGCCTTACTACATCATTCTCCCTATAATACTGCTATAATCCGAAAATCAAGTAAAACAACGACTTCAAAAGGAAAAATATGACCCTCAAGCCACCCGTCCGAATCGCCGTTACCGGCGCGGCAGGCCAAATCGCCTACGCCACCCTCTTCCGTATCGCCGGCGGCATCATGCTCGGACGCGACCAACCCGTTATCCTGCAACTGCTCGACCTGCCACAGGCGCAACAAGCATTGCGCGGCGTGATTATGGAAATGCAGGATTGCGCCTTCCCCCTCCTAGCCGACATCTTCGCCACAGACGATCCCGAAGTCGCCTTCAAAGATGCCGACATCGCCCTCTTGATTGGTGCGCGCCCGCGTACGCAAGGCATGGAACGCGCCGACCTGCTGCATGCCAATGCCGAAATTTTCAAAATACAAGGCGCGGCGTTGAACAAAGTTGCCCATCGCAACGTCAAAGTCCTTGTCGTCGGCAACCCGGCCAATACCAACGCCTACATCGCCATGAAGTCCGCACCCGACATCCCGCCGGAAAACTTCACCGCCCTGATGCGACTCGACCACCACCGCGCCGTCAGCCAAATTGCCGAAAAAATCAACCGCCCGATTACTTCCATCGAGCAAATGTGCGTCTGGGGCAACCACAGCCCGACCATGTACGCCGACTACCGCTACGCCACCAGCAACGGCGAGTCCGTCCAAGACATGATTACCGAACCCGACTGGAACACCGAAGTCTTCATGCCGAAAATCGCCGGACGCGGTGCCGCCATTATCGCCGCACGCGGCTCATCATCCGCAGCCTCCGCCGCCAATGCCGCCATCTACCACCTGCGCGACTGGCTGCTCGGCAGCAGCGGCAAATGGGTAACGATGGGTGTTCCATCAGACGGCTCTTACGGCATTCCCGAAGGTTTGATATTCGGTTTCCCCGTCATTTGCGACGCAAGCAGCTACCGCATCGTTCAAGGCTTAGATTTATCGGACGAATTCAGCCAAAACCGTATTGCCGCCACGCTGGCCGAATTAGAAGAAGAGCGTTCAGCCATCCAGGATCTACTCTAAAACAAAGGCCGTCTGAAAACCAAATTTCAGACGGCCTGAGACCTTTGCAAAATTTCCCAAAATCCCCTAAATTCCCATCAAGACATTTAGGGGATTTTCCATGAGTACCTTCTTCCAGCAAACCGCACAAGCCATGATTGCCAAACACATCGACCACTTCCCACTATTGAAGTTGGATCAAGTGATTGATTGGCAGCCGATCGAACAATACCTGAATCGTCAAAGAACCCGTTACCTCCGAGACCACCGCGGCCGTATCGCCACCATCGCCGACGGTTTTATCGCCACCCGCAACGAGGCGGGCGAAATCGTCGGCCCGGTGGTAGGCAGCCGCTATATTACCGACGATTTGTTCAAAACCACCGTGCCGAACCCCACTACGGGCGGTTTCCAAACCGTATTGAGCCTGGCGGTGCACCCCGATTATCGCGGCAAAGGCATTTCTACCTTGCTGCTTAACGAATTGGCACGGGTCAGCCGCGCCGCTACAGGCAGGGAAAATCCCTTATGACAAGTTTGAACAGTTTTTTAAAGCGAATCTGAAATAAGTACAGGCCAGCGGATTCGCATTTGAAGTGCAACTTTCCATAACAGAAAAAGACCAGTATGCCGTAGCATACGACCTTTCCTGCAAGAAAGATTGCCATGAGCTACACGCAACTGACCCAAGACGAACGATACCACATCCAATACCTGTCCCGCCACTGCACCATCGCCGAAATCTCCAAACAGCTTAACCGCCACAAAAGCACCATCAGCCGCGAAATCAAACGGCACCGTACCCAAGGGCAGCAATACAGCGCCGAAAAAGCACAACGGCAAAGCCGGCTTACCAAATAGCACCAGCGAAAACCCTATAAGCTCGATTCGCAGCTGATTCAGCACATCGACACCCTTATCCGCCGCAAACTCAGCCCCGAACAAGTATGCGCCTACCTGCATAAACACCACCAGATCACACTCCATCACAGCACTGTTTACCGCTACCTTCGCCAAGACAAAAGCAACGGCGGAACTTTGTGGCAACATCTCAGAATATGCAACAAACCCTACCGCAAGCGCTACGGCAGCACATGGACCAGAGGCAAAGTACCCAACCGCGTCGGTATAAAAAACCGACCCGCCGTCGTCGACCAAAAATCCCGCATCGGCGATTGGGAAGCCGACACCATCGTCGGCAAAGGACAGAAAAGTGCATTACTGACCTTGGTTGAACGCGTTACCCGCTACACCATCATCTGCAAATTGAATAGCCTCAAAGCCGAAGACACTGTCCTGGCGGCCATTAGAGTATTAAAGGCACATAAAGCTAGAGTGCACACCATCACCTGGACAATGGCAAAGAATTTTACCAACACACCAAAATAGTCAAAGCACTGAAAGCGGAGACTTATTTTTGCCGCCCCTACCATTCTTGGGAGAAAGGGCTGAATGAGAACACCAACGGACTCATCCGACAATATTTCCCCAAACAAACCGATCTCCGAAACATCAGCAATCGGAAGATACGTAGGGTTCAAGATGAGTTGAACCACCGGCCAAGAAAAACACTTGGCTACAAAACGCCAAGTGTTTTATTCTTGGATCTGGTCCAACCGCCGGTACCTTAGTGTTGCACTTGAAATCCGAATCCAAGGTCGTCTGAAAACTTTTCAGACAACTTTTGCCGGCATTTACAATTGTAATGATACGTTTGTTTGAATTAAATCCGTTTATCTGAAATGGATTGTAGATTTATAGATATAATGGTATTTTACTCAAAATTACAAGTTGAGTATCTGTTTAGTATTTTGTTATTGTTATGAAAGATTATTGGAAAACAGATATTGCTTTAGACTACTTTTGAATATTGGGTTTGCAACCCATTCTATATTTATTAAATTAATAAAAGATATTTCGGTTGAAATTTTAAAATATGGTAAAGATTTTTATATGTATTTTTTATTTTATATTTATGATATGTTATTTTTTATTAGGTGGAATTTTATATGTATACAGGAGAGAATATTATGATATTTTTATTATTTTTGTAAAAATTAATAAGTATATATTCTATGGTGGGGGGATCACTCTTTTTTTTCTTTCCTCTAGTGTAAAGTTTATTATTGGTAATATTACAGAGTCAAGTAAATTTTTTAAACAAATTAATATGATTTTTTATATTGTTCAATATATTAATTTATTTATATTTTTTGCAATTTGTATTTCCGTTTTTTGGGTTGTGGTTTTTAGTTTAAAATTTGGAGTATGAGAATGCCAAACGCTGGATTTAGTTTTTGGGGCTGTACTAGATTAGCCCTAAATTTCACACCACTCCCGCAGGATTTTAAGCTGCCGGGACGGTGTGCCGAAGTTAAACCGAAATTCGCATTCTTTCAAGAACAGCGGGAAGGATTTGCGATCGATTCCGTTGTATTTGCGTAAGACGCGTTTTGCCTGATTCCAAAAGTTCTCAATGCCGTTAATGTGGTTCTGACGGTCTGCAAATTCCTTGGAATGGTTAATACGGTAATGGATAAAACCACTCACGTCCAACTTGTCGTAACTGCTCAGACTATCGGTATAAACAATACTGTCCGGCATAATTTTCTGTTTGATAACAGGCATCAAAGTATCGGACTTAGCATTATCTACGACAACGGTATAGACCCGTCTGTTGCGTTTCAGGATGCCAAAGACAACTACTTTTCCTGCTGCACCGCGACCACGTCTGCCTTTACGCCGTCCGCCGAAATAGCTTTCGTCCAGCTCAACAGAGCCCTCAAAAACCTCATCGGCAGCCAAGGCCAAATGATGGCTGATAACCGTGCGGATTTTACGGTAGAACAATGCTGCCGAATTGGGATGGATGCCCAAAATATCGGCGGCAGAACGGGCGGTAACTTCCAGTACAAAAAACAGAGCAGTTCTTTCTGTACTTTTTTCTTTAATAATTTGCAGTGCGTTATCTTCATATTTCGAGGGTAACATATCTGCTAATCTAGTACAGCCCCATAATTAAATGCCAATTCTACAATCATTTTTAAAAGCTAGAATGACACTCTTTGTCCTTGCTTATCTTTAAGATGCCATTGACCTGCTGGTGTACAACCGCCGCCACTACCGTCGACAGCATAATGATCACAATTCGGATCAAGCCGTTTCCCTTGAGAATATGAGCCATTTGTCAAACCGTCCCCATCAAATGAACTGCATGAACCGGTGAAAACTACGCAAAACAGGATTAAAAATTTCTTCAACATTCACATCACCTTTTTTATAAAAGTCACACCACAAAATTGCAGCCTGAATAAAGTTCCCATGCTATCGATATGAGCTACACTGTGTGAGCAAAAAGAACCAATTCTGCCTTGCCCACATTTGTATATATAACTAATTGTGCCGCCGATATATGTACCAAAATTTTCGCTGCCATCGCTTAAAGAAAAACTAACTCCAGAAATTTGGAATACGCATCTAATGAAATTAAAAATATAAAAATAGTTATCAAGCTAATTTTATAAACATGTGACAAAATTTTTGCAACTTTGTTGCTTACTCACAATATGAAAATTATCCAATACCTTTTCTGCGTTTAAAAAAGGCCGTCTGAAAACCGAATTTCAGACGGCCTTTACTGTGTAAGCCTTATTCCGCTACATCAATACATAAATATTTCAATTCCAAATATTCGTCCGCACCGTATTTGCTGCCTTCACGTCCCAAACCGCTGCGTTTTACGCCGCCAAACGGTGCCACTTCATTACTGATTAGGCCCGTATTGATGCCGACCATGCCGTATTCCAAGGCTTCTCCGACGCGCCACTGACGGGCGGTATCGGCCGTATAAAGGTAAGCTGCCAAACCGTATTCTGTATCGTTGGCGGCCGCGATGACTTCGGCTTCGGTTTCAAAGCGGAACACTGGACACAACGGCCCGAAGGTTTCTTCGCGCGCCACCGCCATTTGCGCCGTAACGCCGCTTAAAACGGTCGGTTCGAAAAACGTTCCGCCCAACGCGCTGCGTTTGCCGCCGGTCAGACAAACCGCGCCTTTAGCGAGCGCGTCGGCGATGTGCTGCTCGACTTTCTCTACCGCTTTTTCCTCAATCAGCGGTCCTTGGTTTACGCCATCCTCCAAGCCGTTGCCCAATTTGAGCGCGGCTACTTTTTCGCTTAATTTGCGGCAAAATTCGTCGTAAATGCCGGATTGAGCGTAAACGCGGTTGGTGCAGACGCAGGTCTGGCCGCTGTTGCGGAACTTGCTGGCAAGTGCGCCTTCGACGGCTTTGTCCAAATCGGCATCGTCAAACACGATAAACGGCGCGTTGCCGCCCAGTTCCAAGCTGAGTTTTTTAATATCCGCCGCGCTGTCGGCAAAAATTTTCGCGCCGACTTCGGTCGAGCCAGTAAAGCTGATTTTACGTACGGTCGGGTTTGTGGCTAATTCATGGCTGATTTCCGAAGCACGACCACTGACAACAGGCAATAAATCCTGAGGCACACCCGCTTCATAAGCCAGTACGGCCAACGCATACGCACTCAAAGGCGTGAGCGATGCAGGTTTGACGATCATCGCGCAACCCACCGCCAAAGCAGGCGCAGCCTTACGTGCAATCATCGCCGACGGGAAGTTCCACGGCGTAATCGCAGCGGTAACGCCGACAGGCTGTTTCAATACAACTAGTTTTTGCGACGCTTTCACACTCGTCAACACATCGCCTTCAATCCGCCTCGCCTCTTCGGCAAACCAGCGCACAAACGAAGCCGCATAATCAATTTCGCCGCGCGCCTCGGTCAGGCTTTTACCCTGCTCCATCGTCATAATGCGCGCCAGTTCTTCTTTGTTTTCTTTAATCAGAAAATACCAGCGCCACAACACATCGGCGCGCTCCAACGCAGTTTTTGCCGCCCACAATTTTTGTGCCGCCTCCGCCTTTTGAATCAAAAGCTTCAGGCCGTCTGAATCAGTCTTACGGACAAACGCCAAAGCCTCACCTGTTGCAGGATTATCAACTTTAATAGCATTTGGAATCGGAGAAAAGGAAATATCGGGATGGTTGAGCAAGCGGGCAAAATCTTTCATGAGAAACTAGCTTTCTAAAATCAGGAATATGTGTTCATTATCATATTCATGCCATGAAAGCGCAACTGAATCGCAAAATAAGATAACGGCAAAGGCCGTCTGAATATCTTACAGACGGCCTTTCTTATTCGGGTTTCTCTAAACTACATACTTATCTCAATTTATGTGTTCGAAGATAAAAATATATATTGCTTAACAAAAGTATCACATATAGGAAAAATGTAATGATTAATCCATAATTACCTGCTTTTATTGTACTGAAGACAATGATAAAAAATAGTTCTAATCCTACTAATTTATGGATAAAATATAAAAATACAGCTAAGAATATTAATCCAATTATTTTCCTATTGAGTAGAAAAAGTAAAATAAGAATATTATTCAAAATAAAAAATAATTTAATAAAAACTTCATTACCCTCTATCTCGCCCTGTAGCTCAGATAGCTTATAGATATCTCCGTAAACAATATAATCTGAAATATAGAAATTTTGCTTACTAATAAAAAAAGAGAATACACATAGTAATAAAAAAATTATGCATCTAAAAAAATTATAAAACTTCATAAATAATATAATCAAACCATTCCCACCTAATCATCCCAACTGCAAATAAAATTCAGCTTAATCGCTTGTTATGCTCGAATTATTTATATTTGAAGATTATAAACTCAATCTCATATTTGCTAAATAGGTTATGGTTTATATAGATATAAAACGCCGTCTGAAACAGATAAAGCTAATAAAGGATAATTTCTTTTACTATATTTTTCCCTTTTTACCCCACTAAAACCGACGTCATGCTGAGCGAGCCTGCAATCAGCTTGTCGTTGAAAAACGTAATATTATCTTGCGGTTCGCGCAATGCCATGATGTACAGCAAGGGCAAGTAATGATCCGGTGTTGGCACGGAAAGCTCGGCTTTTTCGCCTAGTTGCTGATAATGCACCAAGGTTTCATCATCTCGTGCCGCAATCGCTTGATTGACCGTTTCTCGGAATGCAAACGCCCATTCATACCCTGCACCGATTTGATCCATATGTTCCCAGCTTATTGCCCTCAGGTTATGCACAATATTGCCGCTGCCGATAATCAACACGCCTTGTTCGCGCAAGGCAGATAATTTTTTCGCCAAATTGAAATGCCATTCTGCCGATTGCAAACGGTTAAGGCTAAGTTGCACCACAGGAATATCGGCATTGGGATAGAGATATTTCAGCACTGCCCAAGCGCCATGATCAAAGCCTCGTGTTGGGTTCAACTCAACATGTTCCGGCTGGAATAACGACCGCACTTGCTCCGCCAATTCAGGCGAGCCGGGCGCGGGATATTGCACTTGGCTGAGTTCATCTGGAAAGCCGTAGAAATCATAAATCATTTCAGGATGTTCACCAGACGTAACCTGCAAACGGCTGCTGTACCAATGCGCTGAAATCATCAAAATCGCTTTTGGTTTGGCAAACTTTTGCGTAATTAGGCTGAAATTCTGATTGAACGGGTTTTCTTTATCTAACGCATTCATCGGGCTGCCATGCCCGACAAACAATACAGGCATTTTTTTCATGATTTACTCCTCGCTATCTAATACGGCAGATTGTACGGATAAATTCTTATTTAAAAAATACCGGTTTACGAACAACATCTTTTCCTCATAAGAAACCATGATTGATAAGGTCTAGAGATGTTGAGAGAATATATAGAAGAAGGGGGGATTCAAAAGGCCGTCTGAACATTTTTCTTCATACGCTAAAATTTCTTTATTTCTGTATTGACAGAAATAATAGATACAAATAGAATACCATTACTATGAAACTGAATCCGACCACTGAAAAATTTATCCTCCATTGGGGCGAAATGGGTACCAAATGGGGGGTCAACCGTACTGTTGCGCAAATCCATGCCCTGCTCTATATCTTGGGCAGGCCGATGAATGCCGAGGAAATTACCGAAACGCTCGGCGTGGCACGCTCCAATGTCAGCAACAGTATTAAAGAGCTGCAAAATCTGAGACTGGTGCATACCGTGCATATCTTGGGCGATAGGCGCGATCATTTTGAAACTTCGGATGATGTCTGGACTTTATTCCGCACCATTGCTGAAGTGCGTATGCAGCGCGAAATCGAACCGACGCGGCAATTTTTGCAAAGCCTGATCGACAGCCCTGAATTTAGCCAGGAAAATGAAACCGCCAAGCAACGAATCCAACAAACCCATGATTTCATCAGTACGCTGACTATATGGGCAAATGAAATGCTGAAGCTATCCACTTCAACCATGGTAAAAATCTTGAAAGTCGGCGCAGGAATACAAAAATTTTTCCGTTAATGGCAATGGGCATTTGTTCAATAAATGCAGCCGATGTTATTTAGAAATATGAAAACATGCTCATGTTAGTTTTACATGGGCATGTAAAACCAAAATTTTTTTACCCTATAATTTCTCTATTAACAGAAATTTTAGAAATTAAAGATTAAATAGGCTTAACTGGTGAAATAGGAACTCGGTATGCTCGATAACATTAAACGCCCTCCTCCCGCCTACTTGTCTTACTCGATGGGGCTGCTATGGCTTTGGAGTGGTACCCAGCCTCTGTTTTTCATGCCTGAAATGTCATTGGATTTACTGCATTCGGTCGGCATTCCCGATCCGTTGCAATGGCCGACATTAATCGCTGCTTCACTGTTGGACATCGGTTTTGCCCTTTTATGCTTCAGCCGCTTTCGCTTCCGTTCCGCAATATGGCTGCTGCAATTGATAACCGTCGCGGCATACAGCCTGATTATTGCCTTCAGGCTGCCTGAAATGTGGGCGCATCCGTTTGCGCCTTTGGTAAAAAACCTGCCGATTATGGCTACTTTATTTTTCCTGTATCAATCCGTAGGAGATAAAAAATGAACACCTATTTAATCGTTAAAACCCTGCACATCATCTCGGCTACCTTAATGGTCGGCACCGGTTTTGGTACAGCGTTTTACCTCTTTTGGGCAAACCGCAGCGGTTCGGTCGCCGCGCAGTCGGTGGTCTCGCATTGGGTCATCAAAGCAGATTGGTGGTTTACGACACCTGCCGTCATTTTCCAACCCTTGTCCGGTTTATGGATGCTTTACGAACGTGGCTATACCGTTTCCACCATGCTGGAACAAAATTGGGTATGGATGACGCTCGGTTTATACATCCTTGCAGGCATTTGCTGGCTGCCCGTTGTCTGGCTGCAAATCCGTATGGCAAAGATTGCCGAAAAAGCGCATAAAGAAAACGCAGACACCATTCCTGAGCCCTATTGGCGTTATGCCAGACGTTGGGAATTGCTGGGCTATCCCGCCTTTTGCGCCACTATCGTGATTTACTTCCTGATGGTGATGAAACCGGTTTAAAGGTTTTCAGACGGCCTCAACAATATAAAGAAAAAACCATGAACATCATCATTTTCGGAGGCAGCGGCTTCATCGGCAGCCGTACCGTTCAAATCCTCAAAGAACAAGGTCACCAAGTTTGCACGCCCAACCGCCGCGCCTTCGACTTTCTTCATCCCAATGAAACAGCCGCACGCCGTTTATTAGAGGGGCAAGACGTCCTTATCAACTGCATCGGCATTATGAGCCGTCATGCCGAAATACTCGAAACCGTACACCACCGCACGCCCAAACAGCTCGCCGTATGGGCGAAAGCAGCAGGCATCAAACGCTGGGTGCAACTATCCGCACTGGGTGCCGACCCATCTCAATCCATCAACTTTGTCGGCAGCAAAGGACGTGGAGATGATGCTGTCGCCCAAAGCGGCATACCGATTGCCATAGCCAGACCATCCGTCGTTTACGGACGAGGGGGAACCAGCTGTGAATTGTTCATCAAATTAGCCCGCTTCCCTTTGCTTCCCCTGCCGGAAGGCGGCTGCTTTCATTTACAGCCCGTACACCTTGCCGATGTTGCCGAAGGTTTGGCAAGACTTGCCGTCCAAACCGACACCTACCATAGCATCATCAATATGACCGGCAGCCAAACGCTAACCTTGGCGGAATACCTGACCACCATCCGTCAAACCCTGCACCATAAACCGCCACAACGTATTCTGCCTATTCCCCTGCAACTGATTGATCCAGCGCTGCCGTTGGCAAACATCCTCAGCAACGGCATTATCAGCCGAAACAGCTTTTCCCTACTCAAGCAAGGCTCATGCGCCGATTATTCTGATTTTGCAGCTTTATTGGGAAGAGAACCTTTGGCGGCTGAAAACTTTGCTGGCTGAGGCTTTTGCAAAAAGCCCTTTTACCCGACATCCGAAATCCAAGTTCAGATTTTCAGCTGTTTCCGTTCCAAATCCCCCATTAATCCTCCCCGGATACCCGATAATCAGTTATCCGGGCTGTTTTTAGGTATAAACGGGCGTACTTAACCTGTTTGCGGCTTTCAATAAATTCAAGCACATAACATTCAAATGGCTTTACTCACAAGCCGTCTGGAAGATTTTCAGACAGTTTTTTCATTATATACACATAGAATTTAAAATTTGCAGTAGAACAAAAAATGAGTTGACATAAAGTCAGATTGAATATATTATTCGATTAAATTTCATTTTTTCACCTACTGCAAGATGAAATGATTTTTAGAAACAAGAAATAGTCAAGGGGAATTTAATCTGCTTATTTCTTGTTTATTCAACTATATTTTTAGAAAGGATATTTTTATATGAAAGCCATAGCACTAAAATATTTGGCTCAGTTGAGTTCTGGCTTTACCATAAGAGAATCATTGGATTTTCTCGATGTTGGTGAGGTTAAAGCTGTTCAAATAAAAGATTTACCTAAGCATAGCCACCAAATCAACACTGATTTACTCACAGATATTGAGTGGAGATATGACTCCAAACCACAATATTTATCGCATAATGCAATTCTATTTGTGTCTCGTGGCGAACCTGCCGCTTATCTTTTTACAGGCGATATAAATGAAAAAGTGGTAGCAAGTAATCCTTTTATTATTATTTACTTGAACGATAAGACAATTTTGCCCGAATTCATGGTTTGGTATCTTAATAATGCGATAACGGCTAAAAATTATTTGAACTCAGTCTCCCGAGGAAGCTCGTTGCCTATTACCACGATCGGAGCTTTGAAAGAGCTTCCTGTAATAGTACCTCCATTAGCCCAGCAACAAGAGATTATTTATCGCCACTTGCACATGCAGAAAGAAAAACAACACTTAGAGCAATTGATTCAACTTCGTCATGAATACAACAATGCTTTAGCCGAACAACTTTTAATAAAAAACTAAATTAAGGAATTATCATGAATACTGAAAATATCCAACAACACCCTCATCACAGTACTCTTGTTTCAATTATCTGGAACATCGCTAATGGTCTTCGCGGGACTTACCGTCCGCCGCAATATCGACGCGTGATGTTGCCTTTGATTGTGCTTGCCCGCTTTGATGCGATTTTGAGCAAGCATACAGATGCGATGAAGGCTTTATTTGATGAAAACCAGCAGAAAACCGAAACAGTTAAGCTCCCACAGACGTTATTAGATAAAAAACTTACCGCAATTATTGGTTCAAACCGCAATCAAACGCTGTATAACGTCAGCGGTTTTAATCTTGCTCGTTTATTGGATGACCCGGACCACATCCGTACCAATTTAATTCAATACATCAACGGTTTTTCTTACAAAGCCAAAGATATTTTTGACAAATTTGAGTTTGAAAAAGAAATCGACAAGCTCGATGAGGCCAATCGTTTGTATAAAGTCCTGCAAACCTTTATCGGCGATTTGCAATCACACGGATTAACACTATCGCCGGATGTCATTTCAAATACGCAAATGGGCTATTTGTTTGAAGAATTAATTCGTAAATTTAACGAGCAGGCAAATGAAGAGGCTGGGGATCACTTCACCCCGCGTGAAGTCATCCGCCTGATGGTCAATATCGCGTTTGAAGAAGATCATCAAGAATTGTCCAAACCCAGTGTGTACCGCGAAATCTACGACCCGACCTGCGGTACCGGCGGCATGCTTTCCGAATCTGAAAAAGCCCTAAAAGGATTCAATCAAGAAATTAAACTCAGCTTATACGGGCAGGAATATAACAACGAATCTTATGCCATCTGTTGTGCTGATTTGTTGATTAAAGACGAGCCTGCAGAGAACATTATTTACGGCGACACTTTAGGGGTAAAAAATGCCAAAGATAAAGGAAACGGCTTTACCCCGCATGATGGACACCCTAGCAAACGCTTTGATTATATGTTTGCCAACCCGCCTTTTGGTGTGGAATGGAAAATCCAAGAAGATTACGTCAAAGAAGAATACGCAGATAAAGGCTTTAACGGGCGTTTCGGCGCTGGTCTGCCGCGTATCAACGATGGCTCGCTCCTCTTTTTGCAACACATGATGAGCAAAATGAAGCAGCCTGAAAAAGACGGTCAAGGCTCGCGCATTGCCGTGGTATTTAACGGCTCGCCGCTGTTTACCGGCGATGCCGGCAGTGGTGAAAGCAATATCCGTCGCTATGTGATTGAAAACGACCTACTTGAAGCCGTTATCGCGCTGCCGGATCAAATGTTTTACAACACCGGCATTTATACCTACATTTGGATTTTATCGAATAAGAAAAGCGCCAAACGACAAGGCAAAGTACAGCTGATTAACGCCACGCAGTATTTCCAAAAAATGCAAAAATCGCTCGGCAATAAACGCAACGAATTGTCTGAACAGCATATCGCAGAGATTACCAAACTGTATGCCAATTTTGCCGAAACCAAAGACAGCAAGATTTTCAACAACCAAGATTTTGCTTATTTGAAAATCACGGTAGAACGTCCATTGCGACTCAATTTCCAAGCCAGCGCAGAACGCATTGAAAAACTGTGGGAACAAACCACCTTTGTGAATTTAGCCAAAAGCAAAAAACTCAAAGACGAAGCGCAGATTAAAGCTGATGAAGCCATCGGTGTAGCGCAGCAACAAGCTATTATTGCCGCATTAAATGGCTTGGGCGATGAATTATATAAAAATCGTGAGGCATTTTTAAAAGTGTTGAATCCAGCTTTAAAAGCCTTGGATTTCACCATTGGCGCACCGCTGAAAAAAGCGATTTTAGAAGCCTTAAGCGAACGTGACCAAACCGCTGATATTTGCACAGACAGCAAAGGCAATAAAGAAGCCGATTCACAACTGCGCGATAGCGAACTTGTACCGATGCCGTCTGAAATACCCTTCCCATTAAGCTTGGGCTATGACAACGAAACGAATTTGGACGAATTATTGACCGCACTTCGTCCGACGGTGCAAGAGTATATGAAAGCAGAAGTCTTGCCGCATGTACCGGATGCATGGGTAGATGAAAGCAAAACCAAACTGGGGTTTGAAATTCCGATTAACCGTCATTTTTATGAATACCAGCCGCCGCGTGATTTAGCGGTTATCAAAGCCGAAATCAACGCTTTGGAACATGAAATCATGCAAATGCTGGGTAACTTGCAATAACAAGCGGTCGGAAATTTTCCGGATTTTGCAAACTATCATCGTGGGGAACGTTGAAACCTCCCTGCGATGATATCGACAACGAGATATAAAAATGAACAGATACGAAAGATATAAAGACAGCGGGATTCCTTGGTTGGGAGAAGTACCGGAGCATTGGGAAATAAAACACATTAACCAAATCTTTAAAATTCATAACGGGGCAACACCAAAAACATCAGAGCCTGACTATTGGGGAGATGAAATTGCATGGTTTACTCCAAAGGATTTAGGAGATAACAAGAATAAAGAAATTGCTGCAAGCCTAAAAATGATAACGAAAGAAGGCTATGAAAACTGTGGCGTTTCATTAGCTCCTGCAAAAAGTATTGCCTTATCCAAACGTGCGCCAATCGGGCATTTGGCAATCACCTTGCTTCCTGCCGTGGTCAACCAAGGCTGCTTTTTATTGGAAGTGCTATTTCCCAATGACGTGAATTATTTATATTATTGGTTATATGCAAATAAATCGACTTTAAATAGCTTTGGGCAAGGTTCTACATTTATGGAATTACCGAGAGAAAAATTTGCAATGTTAAAAATCTCTATTCCGCCTGAAAAAGAACAAACCGCCATCGCCCACTACCTAGACACCAAACTCGGTGAAATTGATGCGCTGATTGATAAGCAGCAAACCCTGCTCGAAAAGCTCGCAGAACAGCGCACCGCCGTGATTACCCATGCCGTAACCAAAGGCTTAAACCCTGCAGCTCCGATGAAAAATAGTGGCGTAGAATGGTTGGGGGATGTGCCGGCTCATTGGGAAGTTTTATCAATTAAACGGTTAAGTCAAGTAAAAAGAGGGGCGTCACCAAGACCGATTGATAATCCTGATTATTTTGATGATGATGGCGAATATGCTTGGGTAAGAATTGCAGATGTAACAGCAAGTAATATGTATTTGTTAGAAACAACACAAAGATTATCTGATTTAGGTAAATCTTTTAGTGTTCCTTTACAGCCCAATAGCCTATTTTTAAGTATTGCTGGAAGTGTAGGCAAACCAATTATTACAAAAATAAAGGCTTGTATTCATGATGGTTTTGTTTATTTTCCAGAATATAAAAATAATATTAAGTTTTTGTATTATATTTTCTGCTCAGGACAACCCTATCTAGGTTTAGGGAAAATGGGGACTCAATTAAATCTGAATACAGATACAGTTGGCGCTATAAAAATTGCTTTACCTCCTAAAGAAGAGCAAGCCAATATTGCAGAGTACCTTGACCAAGAAACTGCCAAAATCGACCGCTTGTGTGAAACTGTCAATCAAACCATAGGCCGTCTGAAAGAGTACCGCACGGCGTTAATTACCCAGGCGGTAACTGGGAAAATTAAAGTCACCGATGAATAAAGGGCATAGGTAGATTCAAGCCTACTTTACAATCAATAAATGGAAGCAAACAGATGCACACCGAAGAAAACTTTGAAAATGAAATTGAGCATAGCTTGTTAACAGAAGGCGGTTATCAACAAGGCTTGGCAAAAGATTATGAAAAATCGACCGCACTTTTCCCGGCTGATGTAGTGGTCTTTATTCAGACGACACAACCAAAATTGTGGGAACGTTTGGAAACGCTATTCAAAGACAAAGCGCAAGAAGAGCTTATCAAGGCGTTAAATCAAGAATTAAATATTAAAGGCAGCCTGAATGTGCTGCGTAATGGTTTCCGTGTGGTAAACCGCACGGCGAAAATGGCTTATTTCGCGCCTAACTCCACTTTAAATGAAACCTCACAGCAGCAATACGATGCGAATATCGTCAAAATTACCCGCCAAGTCATCACAGAATATAATGAGCGGATTGATATGGTGATTTCGGTAAACGGTATTCCTGTAAGCACGATTGAGCTGAAAAACGAGATGTCGGCAACCGGCTGGACGGTGGAAGATGCGAAGTATCAATACCGAAAAGAGCGCAATCCTCAAGGCAAGTTATTTGAATTTAAAAAACGCGCATTGGTGCATTTTGCGGTAGATACGCAAGAAGTGTATATGACCACCAAGCTAGAGGGCGAGAATACGCGCTTCTTGCCGTTTAACCGTGGTTTTAACGATGGCAAAGGGAATCCACCGGTTGAAAACGATGTACGAACCGCTTATTTGTGGCGCGATGTGTTGCGTAAAGATAGCTTAATGGAATTGATTGGACGTTTTTTACATTTGAGCCGTGAAGAACGAAAAATCCGCACGGATTCAGGCTTTCGCTATATTACCAGTGAAAGCATGATTTTTCCGCGTTTCCATCAGCTTGATGCGGTAAGAAAATTGATTGCTCATACTAAAACGCATGGTGCAGGGAAAAACTATCTAATTCAGCATTCGGCAGGTTCCGGCAAATCCAATACGATTGCATGGCTGGCGCATCATTTGGCTTCTTTACATAATGCTGAAGATGAAAAGATTTTTAATTCGGTGATTATTGTTACCGACCGCGTGGTATTGGACAGACAGTTGCAAGAAACCGTCGCGCAATTTGAGCAAACAGATGGCGTGGTGCAAAAAATTGATAAGGATACCCATCAGCTTACGGCAGCCCTTGCGGCAAATGTACCGATTATCATCACGACGATTCAAAAATTCCCTTATGTGATGCACAGTATCCAAACCAAGGCAAAACATGGCGAACATATTTCGCTTGATACCGAAGGTAAACGCTTTGCCGTCATTGTGGATGAGGCACATAGTTCACAAACGGGTGAAACCGCCGGCGAATTGCGTCAAGTCTTGAATAAAAGCGGGATTGAAGCTGCGATTGCCGCTGAGTTTTTAGATTTGGATGAAGATGAACAAGCCGATATTGAAGTGCAAAAAAATATCCTGCGCGAACAATTCAAACGCAGCCGCCAAGATAATTTAAGCTTTTTTGCCTTTACCGCTACGCCAAAATGGAAAACCTTGGCGTTGTTTGATGAGCCGAACGAGCAAGGTGAAACCCCATTCCATAGCTACAGCATGAAACAGGCGATCGAAGAAGGTTTTATTCTGGATGTATTGGCAAATTATGCAACCTATAAACAATATTTCCGTTTATTGCGGACTGCTGATAGCGATATCGAATTGCCGAAGCATAAAGCGAAAAAAGAGCTGATGCGTTTTGTGAATTTGCATCCGAGCGTGATCAGTCAGAAGGTGGAAATTATTATTGAGCATTTCCAATCTGTAACCCGTCATAAAATTGGTGGCTATGCTAAAGCCATGGTGGTCACGAGTTCGCGTGAAGCTGCCGTTCGCTATAAATTGGCATTTGATGAGTATATTGCTGAAAAAGGTTATGAAGGGATCAAATCACTGGTGGCGTTCTCCGGCAAAGTGATTCTGCCGGAACAAACCGAAAAAGAATATTCTGAACCAAGCATGAATGGCGGCATTAAAGAAACGGAGTTGCCGGAACAGTTTGACAGCGATAATTATCAGGTGCTTTTGGTTGCCGATAAATATCAAACAGGCTTTGACCAACCCTTATTGCACACCATGTTTGTCGATAAAGTGTTGTCTGGCGTACAGGCAGTACAAACGCTTTCTCGTTTAAACCGTACGGCAAAAGGTAAGGAAGATACGTTTGTACTGGATTTTGTCAACGATCATGAAGCAATCTATGACGCCTTTAAACCTTATTATCAACGTACAGCATTAGGCGATATCCCGAGTGATGAGAAGCTGGCCAGTTTAGGCAACACGTTGGATGAATGGAAAATTTATACGCAAAGTGATATCGATGAGTTTGCGAATATTTGGTTTAGCGGACGAACAACGCCTACCAATAACGAGCATAAAAGGCTTAATGCGATCATTGATAAGGCAATTGAGAAATATCAGCATATTTCAGACGACCCCGAGCATAATGAAGAGCAACAAAAGCTCTTTAAAAGCCAGCTTCAAAGTTATTTGAATCTCTATTTGTTTGTTTCGCAGATTCTGCCCTATGCTGATTCTATTCATGAAAAACGCTATGTCTATCTCAAAGCCTTAATGATGAAACTCCCGCGAGGCAAGCAAAGCGAAAAATTAGATTTATCCAAAATGGCGATTTTGCAATACTACCGCTTGCAACAAATCGGCGAAGGTTCAATCAAGCTGAACGAAGGCGAAGCAGAGCCGCAAAAAGGCTCTACTGATGTAGGTACAGGCCAAGTGAGTCTTACTGAAGAATTAGATAAACTCATCAAAGAACTGAACGAAGCCTTTACAACTGAGTTTACATTAGCAGATCAACTATTTTTTGAGTCTGTCGAAAAATTTGCCCGCGAGAATCCGGATATTGTCGATGCCGCCAACAACAATCCACTGTCATCCTTTATGGATTATTTCAATACAAGGATTGATGATTTACTGGTTGGACTATTCGAGCAATTTGGTGAAAGTGTAGCTAAAGTACTGAATAACCCACAAATTAAACATAAAGTCTGTCGCCGCTTGGCAAAACAGATTTATGAGAATGTTCATTTAGAAAAGTAGAATATTGATATTTACAAGGCCGTCTGAAATTCAATTTTCAGACGGCCTATTATTTAATAGAAATATAAATAAGCTAATGAAATCAATTACTATCAGTCATTCAACACCAGCACTATTCAATAAAAAATAAAACCTGAAGCGTTTATCCCTCAGGTTTTATTTTCAAGCCTTATGCTTTTTCTTGCTGACGTTTTCTTTCTGCCATCATCTCATGCAATGTTTTCTTGGCAGGTTTCATCGGAACGCGGTTGTCCGTCCAGCCCAGTTGCTTGCTTGGCGTCAATGCACGGAATTTGGTGGCAGCCCAGCCGAATGCTCGATAAGCCTTACTACCGCTGAAAATGCCGTTAAAGGTTCGCCATGCCATTTGCTCGCCGAAGGTATGTGATGCACCTTGACCGCGGATGGGATGAGGAACAGCTTCTGTTGGCGAACGTTGTGCTTCAACGCGCAGACGTTGCATTTGTTCGGTAATCGGAATGCGTACCGGGCAAACTTCGACACACGCGCCGCACATGGTACACGCGGTCGGCAGATCGCGTGTCGCATCCAAGCCCAACAAATGCGGAGAGATAATCTCGCCAATCGGGCCGGGATAAGTCGTGCCGTAAGCCGCGCCACCGATACGGGTGTAAACCGGACAGTGGTTCATACACGCGCCACAACGGATACATTGCAAGGTACGGCGCATTTGATCTTCTGTATACGCTTGGCTACGGCCGTTGTCGAGCAGAACCAAGTGCATTTCTTGAGGACCGTCCAGTTCTTCGCTACGGCGAGGACCGGTAATCATATTGAAATAAGTGGTAATGTTCTGACCAATGGCGGAGCGTGGCAACAGGCTGTACAAAGGCGGCACATCCGACAGTTTCGCAACCACTTTTTCAATACCGGTAATGGCGATGTGCACAGGCGGTACAGTGGTACTCAAGCGGCCGTTGCCTTCGTTTTCAACCAGACACAAAGTGCCTGTTTCTGCAACGGCAAAGTTCACACCGCTCAAACCGACATCGGCAGTGCTGTAAATATCACGCAAGGCTTTACGCGCGAATCCGGTCAGTTGGTCCACGTCGTCAGTTAACGGCGTGCCGAGGTTTTGATGGAAAAGCTCGCTTACCTGCTCTTTAGTCTTGTGAATGGCAGGCATCACGATATGGGTTGGTTTCTCGCCGGCCATTTGAACGATAAACTCGCCCAAGTCGCTTTCAATCGCTTTGATGCCTCGGTCTTGCAGATAATGGTTCAACTCAATTTCTTCGCTGACCATAGATTTGCCTTTCACCATCAGCTTACCGTTTTTATCGGTAATGATATTGTGAATGATTTGGCAGGCTTCGGCCGGTGTTTCCGCCCAGTGGACTTTAACGCCCAACTTGGTCAGTTTTGCTTCCAATTGCTCCAACAATGCAGGCAATTTGGACAACGAACGTTGACGGACGTGCTCACACAAGTCACGCAGGCTTTGCAGCTCTTCTTCATCTGTCAAAACGGCTTTGCGCTTGGTCATCAGCATATCCATCGCTGTGCGCAAGCTTTTACGCAAAGGCTTGTCTTGCAAAGAAATCGCAGCGTTTTGCTTGAACGTTTCCGGCTTCATATGGAATTTAATGGTTTGGGAACTCATGCTTTTTCCTCCAAATCGGCAGGGGAAATATGATCAGGCAGAACGGCCAAAACCACCAAATCACGCGGGCCGTGTGCACCATAGGCCAAAGTCAATTGAATATCGGCAGTCTTAGACGGGCCGGAAATCAAAATAACGTTGGTAGGCATGCCTTTTTCTACCAGTTTTTCGCCTTCAACAGCATTATGGAATTCGTTGTACATTTTGCTGGTGTCAAACAGGCAGAAATGCACAGGCGGTACCAAACTCAAACTGCGTGGCTCCAAAGGACTGGACTCCAGCATAATCGTGCCAGTACGGGCAATACCGCATTTAGAGCCGCTAAATCCGGCCTCAATATCGGCAAAAAATTCGTTTTTCCAGTCGTCGATTTTTCGCTCAAAACCGCGCGGTTCGATATCGGTATCGGCCAAAGCTGCACGAGCCAGCTGGCCGTGTTCTGTTTCCAATGGCAGCAGAATGTTTTTCAAACCTTTGCCTTTGGCTGCTTGGCGAAATACTTGCGGCCAATTGGTTTTGGTAACCCAATAGATTTCTGTTTTGACGGCACGCATGGCAGCCGCCCAATGTTTCAAGCGTTCAACATCGTTAGCCCAAAAAACACCCATTTCACGGTAATAATCGAAAACCGGCGGCTCTTCCATTGGTAAGGCATCGGCTTTTTTCAATTTCGCCAAAATATTTTCGCGCGCGCTCATGCTTTACCTCCGGTGCGTTCCAACAGGAAAGATGCAATATGTTTCGGACGTGGCATATTGGGTTCGTCTTTGGCAATTTTGCCGCCGATATTCATCATACAGCCACAATCCGCGCTGATGATTTCAGTTGCGCCTGTTTCTTTCAGGGCTGCGACTTTGTCGGTTACCATCGCGCCGGAAATATCAGCCTGTTTCACAGAGAATGTACCGCCAAAACCGCAGCACTCGCTTTCATGGTCATGAACGATACGTTCAACATTTTCCATGCCGTCAATCAGCTGCCAGCCTGACAAATGGACATTCATCTCACGACGTGCCGCGCAGGAAGTATGGACAGCCACTTTAACCGGCTCGCCTTTATCTTCAGGTTTGTAACCAATCGCCAGCAGGAAGTGGGTAAATTCAATGATACGATTGGCGCAATCAATGGCTTTTTGTTCGTACTCGGTGCCTTTGAACAAAGTCGGCCAGTGGTGTTTCATCATGCCGCCGCAAGAACCAGAAGGCACGACAATCGGCCAATTTTCAGGGAATAAATCCAGTTGCGCTTTGGCAACATCAAAGGCTTCTTTAGGATGACCTGACGAATAGGCCGGTTGACCGCAGCAGCTTTGCTCCATCGGATAATGGATACGGATGCCCTGTTGTTCGATTAAAGTGATGGCATCCATGCCTGCTTCGGGCATGAAAAGGTCGAGAACGCAAGTACCGAAGAAATAAGCATCGGTTGGCTTGCTATCGAATACGGTGATTTGTGGTGGTTTGATTGCGCTCATTTTTTTGGAACGGGACAACCCGTTTTCTTGTGTAAAAATAAGATGGGTACTTTAAGTAATTGCTTGTAATGGGTCAAGTCTAATTTTAAAAAATAATATTAAAAAAGCATGACAAACCAGACAAACACCTTTCCCTTATTAACTTGATAATCTACATAATAACCACTATCAACAAGAAAACTGATGGATTCATTTTTTAATAAATGAAACTTGTACATCCCCTCTCTCTTCAAAACACAATAACTGCCTCTTTATAGAATCTTGATTTACATCAGAAGTCATGAACTTAATCTCTGTGACACGTTTTTAGACGAAACAAGCAATCCGCTATGCTGTAAATATGTTTCAGACGGCCATATCTGAATAAAAAGATGTCTAAGATAATAAAAATAAAAGTTTTTCTCACAAGACTCAGGCCGTCTGAAAGATAAGTTCGTCAAAAGGCTACTTTCCGTATACTCAACCCTACTTTTAATCAAAATCAAACACTTGAAAAAACCTTTTCCAGAGCCGCGAAAACCCTATGCACACTCAAGCACTTCCAGTATCATTGAGGCAGTTTCTTGACGCAAAATTACAGTCTTAGCCGCCCACGATCGGCATGGATTTGCAAAAGAAGTGAAACCAAGCTTCAAAACAATTTCACCTTAACTTCGGAGTAGGCATTATGTTGACCCAGACTCAACAGGTTGATTTGACCTTGCATCACCTTAAAGAACGCACCCTATCGATTTATACTCCCGAACAGCGTGCTAGTATCGAGACATCTGAAGACTGGAAACAGTTTGACAGACGGCTTGAAGAACACTTTCCCAAACTGATGCACGAGCTGGACAACGTCTACAACAACAACGAAGCCGTCCTCCCCATGCTGGAGCAACTGATTGCCCAAGCATGGCAAAGCTATTCCCAACGCAACGTATCTTTAAAAGATATCGATATCGCGCGCGAAAACGATCCTGACTGGATTTTGTCCAACAAACAGGTTGGCGGCGCGTGCTATGTCGATTTGTTTGCAGGCGATCTGCAAGGCTTGAAAGCCAAAATCCCTTATTTCCAAGAGTTGGGCCTGACCTATCTGCACCTGATGCCCCTGTTTAAATGCCCTGAAGGCAAAAGCGACGGTGGCTATGCAGTCAGCAGCTACCGCGATGTCAATCCGGCACTGGGTACAATAGATGACTTGCGCGATGTTATTGCCGCGCTGCACGAAGCAGGCATTTCCGCCGTTGTCGATTTCATCTTCAATCACACTTCTAACGAACACGAATGGGCAAAAGGTTGCGCCGCCGGTGATCCGCTCTACGACAACTTCTACTACATCTTCCCTGACCGCTGGATGCCCGACCAATACGACCGCACCCTGCGTGAAATCTTCCCCGACCAACATCCGGGCGGCTTCTCCCAACTGGAAGACGGACGCTGGGTATGGACAACGTTCAACTCCTTCCAATGGGACTTGAATTACAGCAACCCATGGGTATTCCGTGCCATGGCAGGCGAAATGATGTTCCTTGCCAACTTGGGCGTTGATATTCTGCGCATGGATGCCGTTGCCTTTATTTGGAAACAAATGGGCACAAGCTGCGAAAACCTGCCGCAAGCCCATGCCTTAATTCGCGCGTTTAACTCCGTCATGCGTATTGCCGCCCCGGCCGTATTCTTCAAATCCGAAGCCATCGTCCACCCCGACCAAGTTGTCCAATACATCAGCCAAGACGAATGCCAAATCGGCTACAACCCTCTGCAAATGGCATTATTGTGGAACACACTTGCCACACGTGAAGTCAACCTGCTCCATCAGGCATTGACCTACCGCCACAACCTGCCCGACCACACAGCATGGGTCAACTACGTTCGCAGCCATGACGACATCGGCTGGACCTTTGCCGATGAGGACGCATGGCAGTTCGGCATCCACGGCTACGACCATCGACAATTCCTCAACCGCTTCTTCGTCAACCATTTTGACGGCAGCTTCGCGCGCGGCGTCCCCTTCCAATACAACCCCAACACTGGCGACTGCCGTGTCAGTGGTACAGCCGCAGCATTGGTTGGTTTGGCTCAAAATGACCCGTACGCCGTTGACCGCATCAAACTCTTGTACAGCATTGCTTTGAGTACTGGCGGCCTGCCACTGATTTACCTAGGTGACGAAGTGGGTACGCTCAATGACGACGACTGGTCGCAAGACAGCAATAAGAGCGACGACAGCCGCTGGGCACACCGTCCTCGTTACAATGAGGAGTTGTACAAGCAACGTCATGACAGCTCGACCACTGCTGGTCAAATCTTCCAAGGTTTACGCCATATGATTTCCATCCGCCAAAGCAATCCGCGCTTTGACGGCGGCAAGTTGGTTACCTTCAATACCAACAACAAACACATCATCGGCTATATGCGCAACAACGCGCTTTTGGCATTCGGCAACTTCAGCGAACATGCGCAAACCATCAGTGCGCACACCCTGCAGGCCATGCCGTTTAAAGCACACGATTTGATCAGCAGCCAAACCGTTTCTCTAAATCAGGACTTGGTACTGCAACCCTATCAAGTCATGTGGCTTGAAATTGCATAAGCTGAATTTTTTATACATCATTCAAGGCCGTCTGAACAAATCAGCGTTCAGACGGCCTTTTAAGGCATAAGATGTATTTTGTATTTTGGGCAGTTTCGCTTAGAATGCACGCTTTAATACCAAATGACACACTTAAAGTCAGGAGTAAAAATCCATGTTGAAAAAATTCGTACTCGGCACCATCGCTGCAGTAGTTTTGGCTGCTTGTGGCGGTGAAGGCAGCAACTCAGCTTCTTCTGCTCCGGCACAATCCGGTGCGGCCTCCGGTTCACTGATTGAGCGTATCAACAACAAAGGTACCATCACTGTCGGTACGGAAGGCACTTACGCACCCTTCACCTACCATGATAAAGACGGCAAATTGACCGGCTACGATGTTGAAGTTACCCGCGCCGTTGCCGACAAACTGGGCGTAAAAGTCGAATTTAAAGAAACACAATGGGACTCCATGATGGCGGGTTTGAAAGCCGGCCGTTTCGACGTGGTTGCCAACCAAGTCGGCCTGACCAGCCCTGAACGTCAAGCAACTTTTGACAAATCCGAGCCTTACAGCTGGAGCGGTGCCGTTTTGGTTGCGCGCAAAGACAGCAACATCAAATCCATCGACGACATCAAAGGCGTGAAAACCGCACAATCCCTGACCAGCAACTATGGCGAAAAAGCCAAAGCGGCAGGCGCAGAACTCGTACCGGTAGACGGCTTGGCGCAATCCCTGACCTTGATTGAACAAAAACGTGCCGATGCAACCCTGAACGACGAATTGGCGGTATTGGACTACCTGAAGAAAAACCCAAATGCCGGCGTACAAATCGTTTGGTCTGCACCGGCTGACGAAAAAGTCGGCTCCGGCTTGATTGTCAATAAAGGCAATGATGAAGCATTGGCCAAATTCAGCACAGCCATGACTGAGCTGAAAGCCGACGGCACGCTGAAAAAACTGGGCGAACAATTCTTCGGAAAAGACATCAGTGTTAAATAATTTCCTTGCCTCTCTGCCGTTTATGACGGAAACACGCGCTGATATGCTCATCAGCGCGTTTTGGCCTATGGTCAAAGCCGGCTTCGCAGTATCTTTGCCTTTAGCGATCACTTCTTTCGTTATCGGCATGATTATTGCCGTAGCCGTTGCTTTGGTACGGATCATGCCCTCCGGCGGCATTTTCCAAAAATGCTTGCTGAAGCTGGTTGAATTTTATATTTCCGTCATTCGCGGTACGCCACTGTTGGTACAGTTGGTCATCGTATTCTATGGCTTGCCTTCCGTCGGCATCTATATTGACCCGATTCCTGCCGCCATCATCGGCTTTTCGCTCAATGTCGGCGCATATGCTTCCGAAACCATACGCGCGGCAATCTTGTCCGTACCTAAAGGCCAATGGGAAGCCGGCTTCTCCATCGGTATGACCTATATGCAGACGTTCCGCCGTATTATCGCGCCACAGGCATTCCGCGTTGCCGTACCGCCTTTGAGCAATGAATTTATCGGCTTGTTCAAAAATACCTCGCTTGCCGCCGTGGTAACAGTAACGGAGCTTTTCCGTGTTGCCCAAGAAACAGCAAACCGTACTTATGACTTTTTGCCCGTTTATATCGAAGCCGCATTGGTTTATTGGTGTTTCTGCAAAGTACTGTTTTTGATTCAGGCGCGCTTGGAAAAACGCTTTGACCGCTATGTTGCCAAATAAGGAGTTGTCATGATTAAAATCCGCAATATCCATAAGACCTTTGGCGAAAATACCATTTTGCGCGGCATCGATTTGGATGTCGGCAAAGGACAAGTGGTCGTTATCCTAGGCCCTTCCGGCTCGGGCAAAACCACGTTTTTACGCTGTTTAAACGCTTTGGAAATGCCCGAACAAGGTCGAATCGAATTTGACAACGCGCAGCCGTTAAGCATCGATTTTTCCAAAAAACCAAGCAAACACGATATTTTGGCACTGCGCCGCAAGTCCGGCATGGTGTTCCAACAATACAACCTCTTTCCGCACAAAACTGCGTTGGAAAACGTCATGGAAGGACCGGTTGCCGTACAAGGCAAACCTGTCGCCCAAGCGCGTGAAGAGGCTGTCAAATTGCTTAAAAAAGTCGGTTTGGGCGACAAGATCGACCTCTACCCCTACCAGCTTTCCGGCGGTCAACAGCAGCGTGTCGGCATTGCCCGAGCATTGGCGATTCAGCCTGAACTGATGCTGTTTGACGAACCGACTTCCGCGCTTGACCCCGAATTGGTGCAAGATGTTTTGGATACCATGAAGGAATTGGCACAAGAAGGCTGGACCATGGTTGTCGTTACTCATGAAATCAAATTCGCCTTGGAAGTGGCAACCACTGTTGTCGTGATGGACGGCGGCGTTATTGTCGAACAAGGCAGCCCGCAAGATTTGTTCAATCATCCCAAACATGAACGGACACAAAAATTCCTGCGCCAAATCCGTGCGGACAATGGCGATCTTCAAATTTAATTGAAACAACAGACAATTTGAAAGTATTTCCGATTGTCATTTCATAAAGGCCATCTGAATAAGTGAAATAGAAATCGTTGATTTCGTTTTCATACTTGTTCAGACGGCCTTTTATATGTCTTTTCAGGTAAAATAACGCCTTTCGTTTTACTCATCCCCTTGCCTGCCATCATGATAGAAATCAAAAAACTCACCCTGCAACGCGGTTTGAAAGTCCTGCTCGACAAAGCCGATGCCGTAATCAACCCCGGCCAACGCGTTGGTTTAATCGGTAAAAACGGTACGGGAAAATCCAGCCTGTTTGCGCTGATAAAAGGTGAAATCACACAAGATGGCGGCGAAATCCTGATTCCCAAAACATGGCGTCTTGCTTCCGTCTCTCAAGAAACGCCCGATTTAGATATTTCCGCTTTAGACTACGTTTTGCAAGGCGATGCCGAATTGCAGGCTTTTCAGACGGCCTTGGCCCAAGCAGAAGCGCAAAACGACGGCATGAAACAAGCCGAATATCACGCCAAGCTTGAAGAAATCGATGCCTATACCGCTCCGGCACGCGCGGCGAAATTGTTGAGCGGCTTGGGTTTTGCACAAGAAGAACATACCCATCCCGTCAAATCCTTCTCCGGCGGCTGGCGTATGCGCCTCAACCTTGCCCAAGCACTGATTTGCCGTGCCGATTTGCTGCTTTTGGACGAACCGACCAACCACTTGGATTTAGAAACCGTATTGTGGCTGGAAAACCATCTCGCCTCCCTGCCCTGTACGCAAATCATCATTTCCCATGACCGCGACTTCTTAAATGCCACCACCACGCACACCATCGAGCTGTCGCAACAAAAACTGACCCAATACGGCGGTAATTACGATTTCTATCAAGCGGAACGCGCCCAACGTCTGGCGCAACAACAAGCCGCCTATGTCAAACAGCAGGCGCAAATCAAACATCTGCAATCCTTTATCGACCGTTTCAAAGCCAAAGCCACAAAGGCCGTACAAGCCCAAAGCCGCATGAAGGCATTAGCCAAACTCGAGCGCATCGCCCCTGCGCATTTGGATAGCGAGTTTTCCTTTGAGTTTGCCAATCCGACCCACCTGCCCAATCCATTATTGAAACTCGACCATGCTGACTTGGGCTATGGCGACAAAACCGTTTTGCACGATATTACCTTGTCTCTGGAAAGCGGCGCACGTTACGGCCTGCTGGGTGTTAACGGCAGTGGTAAATCCACATTTATCAAAGCATTGGCTGGGAAAATCGATTTACTTTCCGGCAGTATTGTCCGCTCCGAAAAGCTCAATATCGGCTATTTTGCCCAGCACCAACTGGATACCTTGCGCGCAGACCAAAGTCCGGTTTGGCATATCCAGCAGCTTTCGCCCGAAGTCCGCGAACAGGAAATCCGCAATTTTTTAGGCGGCTTCAACTTTGTCGGCGATATGGCGGTCCAAAAGACCGAGCCGTTCTCCGGCGGCGAAAAAGCGCGGCTCGCCCTTGCCATGATTATCTGGCAAAAACCCAATCTGCTGCTGCTTGACGAGCCGACCAACCATTTGGACTTGGATATGCGCCACGCCCTGACACTTGCCCTGCAAAGTTTCCAAGGCGCATTGATTGTCGTATCACACGACCGCAGCCTGCTTGAAGCGACTACCGACAGCTTCCTATTGATTGACAAAGGCCGTCTGAACAACTTTGACGGCGATTTGAACGACTACCGTCAATGGCGGTTGGCACAAGAAAACGCAACAGCAGCCCCCGCCGCATCTGCACAAAGCCAAAGCCGCAAGGACACCAAGCGTATCGAGGCACAAATCCGTCAGGAAAAAGCCAAACGCAGCAAACCGATTCAGCAGAAAATCGACAAAGCCGAAAAAGAAATCGCACGATTGACTGATATTCAGACGGCCTGTGAAGCATTTTTGGCACAAGAATCTGCTTATTCAGAAGAAAATAAACCCAAATTGCAAGAGACACTCGCACAATTAACAGAAACTAAAGTAAAATTAACGCAACTGGAAGAAAACTGGCTGCAATGGCAGGAAGAGCTTGAGCAAATCCAAGTTGATGTCGAAGCCGAGTTTTCCCAATAAAAATAGAGCCATCAGGCCGTCTGAAATAAAACACAATACGGAAAAACATGACTTCAACCATCAAACAAGCCGGATACTTCCTCGTATCCTCTTTCGTCTTGGGCATTTCTCTTCACGCAGCCGCCGCAGTTTATTCCTGCGGCAACGGCAGCTATACTTCCGAACCCAAATCCTCCTGCGCACAGGCCGAGTTGCCTAAAATCAGCGGCCATCAAGGCAGCGGTTACCACCTAAACATCCGCAGCCTCAATGCCTCTGATGAACGCGCAAGTGCAAAGCCTAAGAAAAAGGCACGCGCGGAAAAATCGAATAAACAAGAGAAAAAAGCCGACAAACCGAGCAAAAACAAAAACGGTGCAAAAGCTAAAAAACAGCAGCCCATGTCGTCTGAACAAGAATAAAATGTTCAACTGCAACGAATCAGCCCTACCTGAATCATGAAAAAATATCTGCTTACCCTATCCCTGCTGCCGCTTGTCGTTTTCAACAGTCAAGCCCACGCCGCAAAAATCTACACCTGTGAAGTCAACGGCTCGATTGTCTATACATCGCGCCCAAGCGGCAACTGCCAAGCCGTCAACGATTTGCCGATTGTCGGCAAATACAGCAGCAGCCGATACGATGCCCCGGTCAGCGATGCCCCTACACTCAACGCACCGACATCACAAACGGCTCCGGCAAAAAGCAAAAATACGGCGGCAAAATCCAATCATAAAGCAACGCCCAAACCTGCTCCTGTTCGCACCGCTTCTGAAGCGGCTCCTCCTCCGGTTCCCAAATCCTCCGGCGTCAACAGCCGCCGTTCTATTTTGGAAACCGAGTTATCGAATGAACGCGCAGCTTTGGCCGATGCCAAAAAGCAACTGAGCCAAGCGCGGACAGCCAAAGGCGGCAGCGTCAATCAACAGGCCATCAGTACGCTGCAAGGTGCGGTTTTGGATAGGGAGAAAAACATTCAAGCCCTCCAGCGCGAACTGGGCAGAATGTAAGTCCAAATCAATCAAAACATCAGGCCGTCTGAACAGGCAGAAACGAAATCCAAAATTTTCGTCACGCCATACAGACGGCCTGAATCCCATAATGATTACGCCCGTTTCAATTTCTCGCGTCTGGTAAATACGGTATAATTTGCCCTTTACGCACATTACCTCCGGTCTTTTCAGACGGCCTTTATCTCATGACTGCAAAATCTTCTAAAACCCAAACAAAAAAACGTGCTTCCACCAAACCGGCTGCCAAACCGACCACACGCAAATCCGCCAAAACACAAACTCAAGCCGACAATAAAGTCTCCCAACGCCTGAAAGCCGCCAAAGAGCTGCAAAAAAACGAAGAAAAAAAAGCGCGCCCCGAACATGTCGTCAACTTGATTAATGATGCCTTATGGCTGTTTGGTTTGGTTATCACCATTTATCTGGCCATTTCCCTGGCCAGTTTCAGCATGGACGACCCTGCATGGTCGCGCAGCGTTCCCAAAAGCCATGATGTTGCCAACCTCGGCGGCCTCTTTGGCTCCTATCTTTCCGATGTCGGGTATTATTTGTTCGGCCTGTCATTTTGGTGGTGGATTGTCGCCTCTTGCGTTTTCCTCTACAAAAACTTCCGTCCCATGAAAAAGCAGGAAAACCATAAGCCCTACAATCACGGTGTAGCCGCTTTAGCATTATTCCTCCTGCTGGTGTGCAGCCCGATTATCGAGCACTTCCTGTTTGACAACGCATTGAGCGAATCCCTTCCCGTCGGTGCAGGCGGCTTGGTCGGCTTACTTGCCGGCTCAGGCTTGGCTTGGCTGCTAGGCAAATCGGGCAGCCTGTTGATTATGCTGGTGATGCTGCTGTTGTCCATTTCCCTGTTGGCTCAGGTGTCATGGCTGGAAGTCATAGCCAAATCCGGCAGCCATGTGGGCGACCTGTTTGGCAGCTTGATGAAAAAACTGTCGCAATATCAAAATAAAAAAGAAGATGTCAGCGCCGAAGCTTTGGAAACCCAAAATACGCGCCGCATGGTTAAAGAAGCCAAAACCATTACCGCTACTCCGGTTGCTCCGTTGGCCGGCAGCAGCAGCAACCGTAAAACCGTTGCTGTATCCGTTGCGCCGCCCCCTAAAATCCAAACTTCCCTGTTTGACGATACCGAGCCTAAAAACAACGGCGAATACCACAAACCCAATATGAACCTGTTGCGTATGCCGTCTGAAGAACCGGTTACCGTCAATCCGGATGAATTGCAACAGACTGCAGAATTGATTGAAACCAAACTGGCTGAATTCGGCATCGGCGTACAGGTTGTTTCCGCCACTTCCGGCCCTGTGATTACCCGCTACGAAATCGAACCGGCACAAGGTGTCAAAGGTAGCCAAATTGTCGCCTTGTCAAAAGATTTGGCACGCTCAATGTCCCTGCAAGCGGTACGCATTGTTGAGACTATTGCCGGTAAAAACACCATGGGGATTGAATTGCCCAATGAGAAACGCCAAGACGTCATGTTGAGCGAAATCCTATCTTCTCCCGTATTTACCGATGCCAAGTCCAAACTGACCGTTGCCTTGGGTAAAGATATTGCAGGTACGCCCGTGGTCGGCGACTTGGCAAAAATGCCGCATCTTTTGGTCGCAGGCATGACCGGATCGGGTAAATCTGTCGGTGTGAACGGCATGATTATGTCCATGCTCTTCAAAGCCACGCCCGACGAAGTCCGATTCATCATGATTGACCCGAAAATGCTGGAATTGAGCATTTACGACGGCATTCCGCACCTGCTCTGCCCGGTTGTAACCGATATGCGCGAGGCAGGACAAGCGTTAAACTGGTGCGTTGCCGAAATGGAAAAACGCTATCGCCTGCTCTCACACGCCGGCGTGCGTAATCTGGACGGCTTCAACCAAAAAATTGAGCAGGCCAAAGCAGCAGGCAAGCCATTACTCAATCCGTTCAGCTTAAATCCTGACGATCCTGAGCCTCTGGAAAAACTGCCGTTGATTGTGGTCGTCATCGACGAGTTGGCAGACTTGATGATGACCGAACGCAAATCCGTCGAGCAGCAAATCGCACGCCTTGCCCAAAAAGCGCGTGCGGCAGGCATCCACATGATTGTTGCCACCCAACGCCCAAGCGTTGATGTGGTTACCGGCCTGATTAAAGCCAATATCCCGACACGCATGGCCTTTACCGTACAAAGCAAAATCGACAGCCGCACCATTCTTGACCAAATGGGTGCAGACGAATTGCTCAAATACGGCGACTCATTGTTCCTGCAACCGGGCAGCGCAGAACCGACACGCCTGCAAGGTGCGTTTGTTTCCGATGATGAAGTGCATCAAGTCGTCAATTTCATTAAAGAACAAGCGCCGACCAATTATGTGGAAGGCTTGCTCAGCGGTGAAGCGGCCATCGAAACCACCAATATTGTCAATCCGAACGCCAACAGCGACGAGCTATTCGATCAAGCCGTTGCCTTCGTATTGGAAAGCCGGAAGACTTCCATCTCCTCCCTGCAACGCCAATTGCGCATCGGCTACAACCGCGCCGCCAATTTGGTAGATGCGCTTGAAAATGCCGGTGTTCTCTCTCCTGCAGACATCAACGGCAGCCGACGGATTCTGGCTCAAAAAGACCAGCTTTAAAAAAACAATGTCAAGGCAAAAAGTCCGTCTGAAAAGAATTTCCCACTTTTCAGACGGCCTTTTTATGTTATTCGTGAAACATTGTGTTATACTAAGCAGCTAAATTTTGACCTTATGCATATTCCCGGAATCCTTCGGGGGATTAAGCAGAAGGATAACCGTTTAACACAACAAATTTAAGGGCTTACGATGAGCGTAACTGTTGAAACTTTAGAAAATCTGGAACGCAAAGTAGTATTGTCTCTGCCTTGGTCCAAAATCAACGCAGAAACTGAGAAAAAACTGAAACAAACCCAACGCCGCGCAAAAATTGACGGCTTCCGTCCGGGTAAAGCACCGTTCAAAATGATTGCCCAAATGTACGGCGCAAGTGCACAAAACGACGTTATCAACGAATTGGTACAACGCGAATTCTACGATGTTGCCGTTGCTCAAGAATTGAAAGTTGCCGGTTACCCACGCTTTGAAGCCGTTGAAGAACAAGACGATCAAGAGTCTTTCAAAGTTGCCGCTATTTTTGAAGTCTTCCCCGAAGTAACCATCGGTGACCTGTCTGCCCAAGAAGTAGAAAAAGTAACTGCAACCGTTGGCGATGCCGAAGTTGACCAAACCGTAGAAATCCTGCGCAAACAACGCACCCGTTTCAACCATGTTGACCGCGAAGCCCAAAACGGCGACCGCGTCATCATCGACTTCGAAGGCAAAATCGACGGCGAACCTTTTGCCGGCGGCGCGTCTAAAAACTACGCTTTCGTATTGGGCGCAGGTCAAATGTTGCCTGAATTCGAAGCCGGTGTTGTCGGCATGAAAGCCGGTGAAAGCAAAGACGTTACCGTAAACTTCCCTGAAGACTACCACGGTAAAGATGTTGCCGGTAAATCTGCCGTGTTCACCATCACTCTGAACAACGTTTCTGAAGCTACTTTGCCTGAAGTTAACGCTGACTTTGCTAAAGCTCTGGGCATTGAAGACGGCGACGTTGCCAAAATGCGTGAAGAAGTGAAGAAAAATGTCGGCCGCGAAGTTGAACGCCGCATTGGTGAACAAACCAAAGAATCTGTCATGAACGCCCTGCTCAAAGCGACTGACTTGCAAGTTCCTGTTGCTTTGGTCAACGAAGAAGCGGCCCGCCTGGCAAACGAAATGAAACAAAACTTCGTTAACCAAGGTATGGCTGACGCTGCCAACTTGGATCTGCCTTTGGATATGTTCAAAGAACAAGCAGAACGCCGCGTTGCTTTGGGTCTGATTTTGGCTAAATTGGTTGAAGAAAACAAACTTGAGCCAACTGAAGACCAAATCAAAGCCGTTGTTGCCAACTTCGCTGAAAGCTACGAAGATCCTCAAGAAGTTATCGACTGGTACTACGCAGAGCCTTCCCGCCTGCAAGGCCCAACTTCTTTGGCAGTAGAAAGCAACGTTGTTGATTTCGTTCTGAGCAAAGCTAAAGTAACTGAAAAAGCGCTGTCTTTTGACGAAGTAATGGGCGCACAAGCTTAATTGCTCTAAGGCCGTCTGAAACAGACAATCAAAAGCACCGAAGCGCTTTAAATGCTTTGGTGCTTTTCCATCATTAACAGGAGACAAAAATGTCCTTCGATTTCAATAATTACCTTGTCCCTACCGTTATCGAACAAAGCGGTCGCGGCGAGCGCGCATTCGACATCTACTCACGCCTTTTGAAAGAGCGCATCGTTTTCTTGGTCGGCCCGGTAACAGACGAATCTGCCAATCTGGTTGTCGCGCAACTGCTGTTTTTGGAAAGTGAAAATCCAGATAAAGACATCTTCTTCTATATCAACTCGCCGGGTGGTTCGGTTACTGCCGGGATGTCGATTTATGACACCATGAACTTCATCAAGCCTCATGTTTCTACCTTATGCTTGGGCCAAGCAGCAAGCATGGGCGCATTCTTGTTGTCTGCCGGTGAAAAAGGCAAACGCTTTGCCCTGCCCAACAGCCGCATCATGATTCACCAACCGCTCATCAGCGGCGGCTTGGCCGGTCAGGCTTCCGATATTGAAATTCACGCTAAAGAGCTGCTGAAAATCAAAGAGAAACTGAACCGCTTGCTTGCCAAACATTGTGATCGCGATTTGGCTGATTTGGAACGCGATACCGACCGCGACAACTATATGTCTGCCGATGAAGCCAAAGAATACGGTTTGATTGACCAAGTTTTGGAAAACCGCAAATCTCTACAAGCCTAATCTTTATCGGTCTAAATCAAAGGCCGTCTGAATGTATATATTCAGACGGCCTTTCTTCAATCCTACTTCGTATTGTCTTTATTATTCACTTGAACCGGATACAGCAAAATCAAAGGGTTGGCTTTTACTTGGTTCCAAAAGCTTTTCAGCAGATTGCGTATACTGCCCAAACGCGTACCGCGGGAGCGGAGCGCAACAGCCAAAGCCAAAGAAAAGCTGACCACTAAATTTACCATACCGATTGCCAATACGCTTGCCAAGCCGAGTATAAACGTGAATACATCTGCATGGCCGCTGATCGCGGCATAACCCAAGTTTGCCGAAGAAAACGCCACATGTCGAATATCCAGCGGCAAGCCGAAAAGATGGCCAAAATAGCCTGTCATGCCTAAAAGCATACCGAAAATAAAATTACCCATAAGCGAACCATAATGCTTATGAATATAAGCGGCCAACCGACGGCGCGGCTCCGGAGGCATGATTTTTCGTAATAACGGATTAAACGGCAGGCGCTGACGCAGGTTCAGATAATCGGAACGATTGTCAAAAAAGCCGGCAATAATACCCGAACAAAACAACCATACGCCGGCAATAGCAGCGTACCATAAGGTCGGTTGGGTAAAAATCTCAATAGATTTGAACTGATAGGCCGTAACTGCCTCATTCAGCAAAGGCTGACCATGCGTATGGGCATAGCCCAAAGCAATCCCTGCCGCCAACAATATCGCAATCGATACATTGCCAAACACAGCGACACTTTGCGAACGGCACACGTCAATCAGCAGTTTAGCCAATTTATTGTCCACCGCTTTGCTGCCTTCATTCGAGTCCACCTGTTCGGCAAAGCTCGCTGCCGTCATGGCAGGCTGCTTAGTTGCAACAGTGCAATGCAGCATATGAATCAGCATAAAGCCCAAACCATAATTGAGCCCAGCCAAGAATGCAGTAGTAAATTCGCCGAACCCCAAAGATGCAATATGGATTTTATTCAATGCCATCAAAGCAATAATTACGCCGCCGCCTGCTGCGGAATAAAACATTTTGAAATATTCGCTACGGTTGCGCGTAATGTAATGCTCGCCATGATGACTTTTGTTTTCCGTAATACTGCGTGCCAGCATTCGGATACTGCTTTTACGCAAGTGGCTGGTGCTGTATTGCTCCACCGCCGCATAAATCATCGCATTCATCAGATTGACGGTTAAGCGGGTGCGGCTGGTTTCGATTTGAATATTGGTCAACAATTTCAGGCGGTCTATGGTTTGTTGCAGGCGTTCTAGCAAGTGGGCAACTTTTACTGACGAACCAGACCCAGCTCCGGTACCACGACGGCGCAAATAGTCAATTTGCTTTTCACACTGGTCAAACATAACCTCCAAATGCGCCGTGTCATAAGTTTCTTCACTATGGCGATAGTGTTCAACCATCTTCGCAACTTCGCGCTGTAAAGCGACAAATGCAGAATCCGCTTCCAACAAACGGGGGGCAATCCGTATTAAATCCGGCTCAATCGCTTCGGAAGCAATCCAGATGGACAACATTTCTACCGCACGCAAACGTGCATCTGTCAATTGTCGGCTGGCCGTCTGAAGCAAAGCGGGATCCGCCTTAGCCAACAACAATTCATACATACCCAGCCATTGTCGCAAACTCAGTGTTTGCAACCATTTATCATCGTTTTCAGAATGAAAAAGATATAAAAATACTTCGCGCAAGTTGGAAAAATCTTTATAAGACGGGCTGAACCGCTCATAGATCCGTATGCCCATTTCCCGGGTAAAACTATGGCGCGAGAAAATACCCAGCTTAATCAGCGCAGGATAAATGTGAACTTTAGACAGCCAAGTATAAAAGCGCAGGCTGAATTGACGGCATAAAGCATCGTCTTGTTTTAACGTAGATAAAATCAAATCAAAACGTTCGGAGGCCTTCTTTTTGCCTCCTCGGCGCAAAAATTTGATTAAGGCATTGAGGATAAGAACAAAGTCGGTATCGTTTAAGCGCTCCGACAAAATAATGTGAAGATTTTGATTAGTCAGTTTTTGCATTGTAGTATTATTACATTAAATTAGGTATTTAGCAAGAACCTTGGTAAACAAGTCGGATTATAGCGCATTCTTTATCAAACTAAGGCATAAGAATTTGATCAATTTCCCTAAAATTCAAAGAATAATCAAATTACATAACAATTATATAATATGAATCAATAATCAAGAAAGGCCGTCTGAATTCTTTCAGACGGCCTGTTACAACAATATACTACATCAATTTAATCCTATGCAAACAAGAGCTTACCATCCTCTTCTTTAACATGGATTGTGCTATCGGGCGCATATTTGCCTTCAAGCAAGGCTTTTGCCAGCGGGTTTTCGATTTCCGACTGGATGGCGCGTTTGAGCGGACGGGCACCATACACAGGGTCGAAACCGGCTTTGGCAATCAGATCCAAGGCAGCATCATCGACTTTCAGATGCAGATGTTGCGCTTCCAAACGTTTTTCCAAACCTTTAAGCTGGATTTTCGCAATGCTGCGGATATTAGCCTGATCCAAACCGTGGAACACGACGACTTCGTCAATACGGTTGATCATTTCTGGACGGAAATGTTCTTTCACATCCTCCATCACGACTTCTTTTACTGCTTCGTAGTCTTGAGTACCCATTTGTTGGATATGTTGGCTACCGATATTGGAAGTCATGACGATAACAGTATTTTTAAAGTCCACTGTACGACCTTGTCCGTCGGTCAAACGACCGTCATCCAATACTTGCAGCAGGATGTTGAACACGTCGGGATGGGCTTTTTCCACTTCGTCCAAAAGAATCACGCTGTACGGTTTGCGGCGGACTTGTTCGGTCAGGTAGCCGCCCTCTTCGTAGCCGACATAGCCCGGAGGCGCGCCGATTAAGCGGGCGACGGCGTGTTTTTCCATGTATTCGGACATGTCGATGCGGATGAGGTGGTCTTCGCTGTCGAACAGGAAGCCTGCCAAGGCTTTACACAACTCGGTTTTACCCACGCCAGTCGGGCCTAGGAACAGGAAGCTGCCGTAAGGTTTATTCGGATCGGCAAGGCCGGAGCGGCTGCGGCGGATGGCATCGGACACGGCGCGCACGGCTTCGTCTTGACCAACCACACGGCGGTGCAACACTTCTTCCATTTTCAGCAACTTGTCACGTTCGCCTTCCATCATTTTGGACACAGGGATACCGGTCATGCGCGATACGATTTCGGCTACTTCGTCCGCGCCAACTTCGGTGCGGAAGAGTTTGTTTTGTTTTTTGCCCTCAGGATTGCTTTCTGCTGCTTGCAATTGCGCACCCAATTTAGGCAACTCGCCGTATTCGAGTTCGGACGCGCGGGCAAAATCGCCTTGACGTTTGGCCTGTTCGATTTTGACTTTGATGTCGTCCATCTGTTTCTTAATGTCGGCGGTGCTGGAAGACGCGGCTTTTTCGGCTTTCCAGATTTCGTCCAAATCGGCGTATTCTTTTTGCAGACCGTCGATTTCTTCGTCTATCAACTCCAAACGTTTTTTGCTGGCCTCGTCGCTTTCTTTGGCAACGTGCATTTTTTCCATTTTGAGCTGGATGATGCGGCGGTCAAGTTTATCCATCTGCTCGGGTTTGCTGTCCAGCTCCATTTTGATGCGGCTGGCGGCTTCGTCAATCAAATCAATCGCCTTGTCAGGCAGGAAGCGGTCGGTAATGTAACGGTCGCTCAACTCCGCTGCGGCAACGATAGCAGGGTCGGTGATGTCGATGCCGTGGTGGATTTCGTAACGCTCCTGCAAACCGCGCAAGATGGCGATGGTGTCTTCCACGCTGGGCTCACCGACCAATACTTTTTGGAAGCGGCGTTCGAGTGCCGCATCTTTTTCGATGTATTGACGGTATTCGTCCAAAGTGGTCGCACCGATACAGTGCAGTTCGCCGCGTGCCAAAGCCGGTTTCAACATATTGCCCGCGTCCATCGCGCCGTCAGTTTTACCCGCGCCGACCAAAGTATGGATTTCGTCGATGAAAATCAGGGTGTTACCATCGTCTTTCGCCAAATCGTTCAACACGCCTTTCAAGCGTTCTTCAAATTCGCCGCGGTATTTCGCACCGGCAATCAAAGCCGCCAAGTCCAGAACCAAAAGGCGTTTGTTGCGCAGGGATTCAGGTACTTCGCCGTTGACGATACGCTGTGCCAAGCCTTCAACAATAGCGGTTTTACCCACACCCGGCTCACCAATCAACACTGGATTGTTTTTAGTACGGCGTTGCAGCACCTGAATCGCACGGCGGATTTCATCATCACGGCCGATAACAGGGTCAAGCTTACCGTCACGGGCGCGTTGAGTCAGGTCGAGTGTGTATTTTTTCAAAGCATCGCGTTGGTCTTCAGCATTCGCATCGTTCACGTTTTGTCCTCCTCGTACCGCGTCAATTGCGGCATTGATGTTTTGTTCGGTTGCACCGGCTTCTTTCAAAATTTTGCCGGTAGCGTCATTCTGCTGCACCAAAGCCAACAGGAAAAGTTCGCTGGCGATATAGGCATCGCCGCGTTTGGTTGCAGCCTTGTCCATCAAGTTCAATACAGCTTGCAGCTCACGGCTGGGCATAATATCGCCACCCTGGCCGGATACTTTTGGCAAGCTGCTCAAATGTTGCTGCAAACGTTGTTTGACTTGAGGCACATTTACACCTGCATGGGCCAGTAACGCAGCAGCTCCACTGTTTTGATCATCAAGCAATGCTTTTAAGATAAAGCCAGCCTCGAGATAGCTGCTGTCCGCAGCCAAAGCTAGGCTTTGACCTTCTTGCAGAGCTTGCTGAAATTTAGCAGTCAATTTATCAAATCTCATTTTACGTTCCTCTACAAATATATTTCCGTTGAAGCCTATATAAGCGCAAATGTGGATAACTCAAGAGTTATTTTTTCATTAAATAGTAAATTTAATTTATATTGTTGTTTTATAATGATTAATTTTTATTATTTTATGTGTATAACTTTTCTTTTCCATTTACCCCATACGTAAAAGGCCGTCTGAAAAATCAAGAAGAATCAGGTATAATCGGCAACATATTAATTTTCAGACGGCCTTTGTGCCGAAGGATACTTTCATGAGCAAAAAACGAGTTTTAACAGGCGTTACCACAACAGGTATTCCACACTTGGGCAACTATGTCGGTGCCATCCGCCCGGCTATCCGCGCAGCGCAAGATTCCAATACCGAATCATTCCTCTTTTTGGCCGACTATCATGGCATCATCAAATGTCATGAGCCGGAAATGATTCATCAATCTACTCAAGCTGTTGCCGCCACATGGCTCGCCTGCGGACTCAATCCGGAACAGACTACTTTCTACCGTCAAAGCGATATTCCCGAAGTGATGGAGTTGAACTGGATTCTGACCTGTATCACCGCAAAAGGTCTGATGAACCGCGCACACGCTTACAAAGCCGCAGTACAGGCAAACACCGAAAACGGTCAGGAAGATCCGGATCACGGCGTAGAAATGGGCCTGTACAGCTACCCTATCCTCATGACTGCCGACATCCTTATGTTCAATGCCCATGAAGTTCCAGTCGGTCGCGACCAAATCCAACATGTCGAAATGGCGCGCGATATTGCCGGACGCTTCAACCACCGCTTCCAAGAGCTCTTTACCCTGCCCGAAGTAAAAATCGATGAAAACGTCGAACTTTTGGTCGGCTTGGACGGGCGCAAAATGTCCAAATCCTACGGCAATACCATTCCGCTTTGGGAAAACGACAAGAAAACCCAAAAATCGGTTAACAAGATCATCACCAACATGAAAGAGCCCGGCGAACCGAAACAGCCTGATGAAAGTCCTCTGTTTGAAATCTACAAAGCCTTCTCTACGCCGTCTGAAACTGCCGAGTTCACACAAATGCTGGCCGAAGGCCTTGCTTGGGGCGAAGCCAAGAAACTCTTGGGCGCAAAAATCAATGCCGAACTCGCAGAACCTCGCGAGCGTTACAATGAGTTGACAGCCAAACCCTCTCAAATTGAAGATATTTTGCAGGCCGGCGCACAAAAAGCGCGTAAAGAAGCACGCGAATTGTTGGATAAAGTCCGCGATGCAGTAGGTATTCGTCCGTTGAAATAATAGCAAGGCCGTCTGAAAATTTCAGACGGCCATAATATCGTTTATTATTTGAAATATAATCGTTTTTCTAGGGTTTCTCATATGAAAAAAACCTTTCCCCTTATCTTGCTCAGCCTTTCATTGGCTGCCTGCGGCGGCAAATCTGAAGATGCTGTGGCCAACGATGCTGCTTCAGACAAAGCACCTAAACCTACCTTCAAAGTTAAATATATCGATGAACAAGCCATAGCCGGTTTGAATTTAGGTACAGCTCAAGAAGGCGAAACTAAAGAAGGTAAAAAACAACGCACCTATCCGATTAACGGCATAGAGGGCGGCGTCATCAATCTGATTGGCAAGCACCCTAACGACTTAGAAGTCATCAGCGGCCAATGCATGGAAAAAAATGAAAAAGGCGTTTCAGCCGGCTGGTCAGCCAACGGCGTCTGCCACACTGCCTTTGCAAAAATGGTGGACAATATTGCCCAAGACGGCGGCAAACTGACCGACTATCTGATTTCACACGCTGCTTTACAGCCTTATACCGAAGGCAAAAGCGGCTATGCCGCCGTCCAAAACGGCCGCTATATTTTAGAAATTGACAGCGAAGGCATGTTCTATTTCCGCCGCCGTCATTACTAAAACCCTGCCCACCCTATTTTCCCCTGACACAAGGACTGAATCATGGCTCAAGTTACTTTCCAAGGCTCTCCTATTTCCACAAACGGCAATTTGCCTGCCATCGGCCAAGTTGCACCTGATTTCACATTGGTAGCAGCAGACCTATCTGAGAAATCATTGGCTGACTTTGCAGGCAAACGCAAAGTGCTGAATATTTTCCCCAGCATTGACACCGGCGTATGCGCCCAGTCCGTCCGTACTTTCAACAAACGTGCTTCATCTTTGGATAATACCGTCGTCTTGTGCATTTCTGCCGATTTACCGTTTGCACAAGCCCGCTTCTGCGGTGCAGAAGGTTTGGAAAACGTGGTGACACTTTCTACATTCCGCAGCAGCTTTTCTAACGATTACGGTGTTACACTGACAGAAAGCCCATTGCGCGGCCTGACTGCCCGCGCAGTTGTGGTTTTAAACGAACAAAACCAAGTTCTCCACGCTGAGCTGGTTTCTGAAATTGCGAATGAACCTGACTACGAAGCAGCTTTAGCTGTTTTGTAATTGATCAAATAAAATCAGGCCGTCTGAAATTTTTCAGACGGCCTTTAACTTATCCTGAAATAAAAACGGTAGCTTAAAAGCTACCGTTTTCTGTTTCAAGCCTCATACAGATTTATCTGTTTTGTCTGCTTCTACTGACTCAGTATTCTGAACCTCATTTTGCTCAACAGGTTTGGCAGCTTCAGCAACAGGCGCTTCAGGCTCTTCTACTTTGTCATCACGGACATTGTGGCTGTAATCTTTAGGCGGGCTAGGTTGTTTACCGGCCATAATTTCCAAAACTTGGTCTCGATCGATAGTTTCCCAATCCATCAGTGCTTTGCACATGGTTTCCATCTTATCGCGATTTTCATCCAAGATTTTGTAAGCCACTTGGTATTGCTCATCCAAAATACGGCGGATTTCCGCATCGATATCTTGTTGGGTTTTCTCGGAAATATTTTGAGAACGGGTTACGCTGCGACCCAAGAATACTTCACCTTCGTTCTCAGCATAAACCATCACACCCATTTTATCGCTCATACCATAACGCGTTACCATCTCGCGTGCCATTTGAGTTGCACGCTCAAAGTCGTTAGAGGCACCGGTAGAAATACGGCCGACAAAAATATCTTCAGCAATTCGTCCGCCGAACAAAATTGAGATCTGGCTCAACATTTGATCTTTGTACATACTGATGCGGTCACGCTCAGGCAGCTGCCAAGTCAAACCTAAGGCACGGCCGCGCGGCATAATGGTTACCTTGTGAACCGGATCGGTAAACGGAAGGCTTTCCGCTACGATTGCATGGCCTGCCTCATGATAGGCTGTCGCACGTTTTTCATCTTCATGCATCACCATGCTGCGGCGTTCAGGACCCATGTAGATTTTATCTTTAGCATCTTCAAAGTCGCTTTGATCGACTTTAACTTTATTGCGACGGCCGGCAAACAAAGCAGCTTCATTGACCAAGTTTGCCAAATCTGCACCTGAAAAACCAGGTGTACCTCGAGCCAAAGAAGTCAAATCTACAGATGCATCCAAAGGCACTTTTTTAGCGTGGACTTTCAAGATTTGCTCACGGCCACGAATATCAGGCAATGGAACAACGACTTGTCGGTCAAAACGGCCCGGACGCTGCAATGCAGGGTCAAGTACATCCGGACGGTTGGTTGCTGCAATCACAATAACGGTTTGATTACTTTCAAAACCATCCATTTCAACCAATAATTGGTTCAATGTTTGCTCACGCTCATCATTGCCACCGCCCAAACCGGCACCGCGCTGACGGCCGACCGCATCAATTTCATCAATAAAGATGATACATGGTGCGTTTTTCTTGGCCTGCTCGAACATATCGCGGACACGGCTCGCACCGACACCGACAAACATTTCTACGAAGTCAGAACCTGAAATACTGAAGAATGGCACACCTGCCTCACCGGCAATCGCTTTGGCCAGCAATGTTTTACCCGTACCGGGGCTGCCTGCCAACAAAATACCGCGCGGCACACGACCGCCTAAGCTTTGATAACGATTGGGGGCTTTTAAATAATCTACGATTTCTTGTACTTCTTCTTTTGCCTCATCACAACCGGCAACATCGGCAAAAGTCACTTTATTGGAATCTTTATCCAACAAACGCGCACGGCTTTTACCAAAAGAGAAGGCACCGCCTTTACCGCCACCGCCGCTTTGCATGCGCATGAAGTAGAACCATGCACCAATCAACAACAAAACAGGCAGCAGGCTGTAAAACAGACTGGCCAACATGCTTGGTTTTTCTTCCGGAGTTACTTTGACGCGTACTTTGTTGTCCAACAGTGTTTTAACCAAGTTGTCATCCAAAGGCGCATTGGTATAGAAGGCAGTTTTATCGGTGCGCTCACCTTTAATCAGATAGCCGCTGACAACAGATCCTTCGATATTGACATTGGATACTTCGCCACTATTAACTTGCTGAATAAATTGAGAATATTCGATTTGCTGTTTATCTTCCTGCTTATCGCTGAGTGCATTGAATGCTGCTAAAAGCATAGCACCACCCACTACCCAGACTAATATGTTTTTAATGGTATTCCCCACTGAACAGGCTCCATGGTTACAAAATAAATAAAATCAAGGGAAAGAATTTTAAAGCACCCACCCTACATTGTCAGCGTTTATTTTTGCCTAATAGGTAAATCTCACTGGAACGATTGCGGGAAGCATCCGGCTTTCGAGTTTGCACACTGGCAAAAATTTCGCGCATTGCCGCCGTATATTCCTGATAGCCCGTGCCTTGAAACACCTTCACCAAAAAACTGCCTCCGGGTTTCAAATGCTGCGAGGCAAAATCCAAAGCCAGTTCACACAGGTAAAAACTGCGTGCCTGGTCTGTTACGGCATTGCCTGACATATTGGGTGCCATATCACAGATTACAAGGTCTAACGGGCGATTATCCAATAAGGCTTCAAACTGCTCCAAAACAGCATCTTCCCGAAAATCGCCCTGAATAAACGACACACCATCAATCGCATCCATCGGTAAAATATCCAAAGCAAACACTGCCCCTGTTTTACCGACCAGCTTGGCCGCCACCTGCGACCAACTACCCGGCGCACTACCCAAATCCGCCAAGACCGTACCCGGCTTGATCAATTTATCTTTCTGATTGATTTCTAATAATTTATAAGCCGCTCGGGCACGATATCCATCCTTTTGTGCCATATGGACATAATGATCGTTGACATGCTCATGCAGCCATGCTTTTGAAGATTTTGAGCGTACAGCCATCTTGGTTTGAAATGCTTAAGTTAAAAACCAGTATTGTACGTTATTTCCCCCGTAAATGTTCTAAATCGCGTACAATATAGCCATTATTCTTTTTAATTGGATACTTATCAAAATGAGCGACAACAAACTAAGCACCAAAGAAATTTTGGCCTTGAAAGCCCAAGCACACCACCTCCATCCCGTTGTTATGGTTGGCCAACAAGGTTTGACCGACTCCGTCATTAAAGAAACCGACGCCGCATTGACAGCACACGAATTGATTAAAGTCCGCGTTTTTGGCGATGACCGTGCCGAACGTATTGAAATTTGCAATGCCTTGTGTGAGACACTGGGTGCCCAACTGGTTCAACACATTGGTAAATTACTTGTTTTATGGCGTAAAAAACCGGACGAAGAGTAATTCGAACTGAACAAACAGCAGAAGTATTTTCTCAACCCACTTTATTCCATCTTCTGTTGTATTTATGCAGCATAAAACAATTTATTCCATCATTCTAAGTATAAAAATACAAATACGGTTGCCTGTTTTTGTAAATAACCCCAAAATTACAAAATCATAACGGCCGCACCCTGTCGGCCGATTATTTTATCCTTGAATCCTTCATAAATATAAAAAACGATGAATGCTCAACAATATGAAGAATCTTTTCTTCTGGCAAAAAAATTAATTACTCAAGACCCACCTGACTTTGCGCAAGCTATTCCATTGCTCTGCGAGGCAGCAGAGGCGGGACATATCGAGGCTGCATTTCAGCTGGCAGGATGCCTGTTCGAAAACTACGAAAACGAACAAGATTTGGCAATTGCAGTTGAATATTTAAAACAAGCGGCAAGAGCCGGTCATCCCTATGCCCGCTACAATCTTCTCCAATTACAAGAAAATAACGGCGCAGAATTAGAAACGCTTATTTCAGCCTATCAAGAACTTGCCGAAGAAGGCTTGGTCCCGGCCCAGCTACGCCTGATGCGTTTATATGCGGATAGCGGCAATGAACAGCAAGCAGTCAAATGGGCATTGAAAGCTGCCGAGCAACAAAACCCTCAGGCGCAATATTTCTTAGCCCAATACTACCAATACTCAAGCACCCCCGATTTAGAATATTCCCATAAACTCTACCAGCAATCTGCCGCACAGGGATTTATTGCAGCACACTGGCAACTTGGTCTTCAATATAAATTGGGGCAAGGTGTCGCACAAAATCCTGAAAAAGCAATCGAACATTTACGCATTGCCGCCCATTACGACATTGTTCCGGCTCAAACTTCTCTTGCAGAACTCTTATCGGCCTCAAACCCTGCCGAGGCATTAGAATGGTTTGAAAAAGCGGCAGGACAAGGAGACAGCAATGCGCATGTAGCGCTTGCCGAAATCTATCTTTTGGGAAAAAACACCGAGCGAGACCCTCAAAAAGCCTATCAACACGCTAAGTCTGCTGCGGATCAAAATGACCCGGAAGGCTTGCGCCTTTTGGGAGATATCCATCGCTACGGATTGGGACGAGCAGTTGATGCAGACACCGCCCGTCAGTATTATCAACGCGCAGCCGACTTAGGCAATCTTGTCGCTTACCAAAAACTTCTATCTGACAGCGCGTTGAATAACCAGCAAAACTACGAGCTGACCAAAGAAATCGCCCTCCAACGCCAAGAGGCCGAGCGCCTATACAAACTGGCATTTGCGGCCCACTATGGTTTAAAACGCCAACAAAATTATGCCGAAGCACTAGAGCTATACCTTCAGTCTGCAGAACGAGGACACAGCAAATCACAAACCAATCTTGGCATGATGTATTACAGCGGACAAGGCGTACCTGTCGATTATGCCCAAGCGGCGAAATGGTTTGAAGCGGCAGCCAAACAAAGGGATACAATGGCTCAATATAATCTTGCCTGTCTGTATTACCACGGCCTGGGTGTAGAGAAAGACATCAATAACGCATGTTTTTGGCTGCAAGAAGCCATCCAACATGGACATGAGCAGCAAGATGTTCTCAAAGAGCTTTTAGCTCAATGGAAGCAATTTGCTTAAAAATCCTCTGCAGTTTAAAGGCCGTCTGAAATTCTCAGACTACTAATAAATGACATGCCCAGCTATTCAACTAGCCTGTGCGTGTCATTTTTTAATTTTCCCTTCCTCAATCATCGTCCTCTTAGAATTTCACTCTTTCTTAACCTCTTTCAAAATCTTCAGACGGTCCATTCGCTTGTAAAAAACAACACAGTCTGAATTTTCTTTTCCAAACTCAAAATCTAAATTTAATTTTCGATTTTAGACAAATTTTAAGAATTAATTTTCGTATTCGAATTTATTCATCTAAACAACAGAGACTTTTACCGTGTCTGTTTAATATTCCAATTTAAAAACCATCATAACAGTACTCTCAAAAAATCATCAATTCAACCTCTACCCTCCTATTAATATCAACAGCGCGATTTGCCAGTTTGCCCAATTACTGATAGCATTTGCAGGTTAGCCAGTTTGCAAAAAATTTTAATTTTTCAGAATTTTCATTGCTTCATATAACGTATTGAAAATATTTAAATAATTAAAATTTTTTCGAATTTGACTCTTGGAATTTTCGTTTATAAGCCGTATTTGTTCACAAACGAAAATATCGGGGTACTACTCCGTCATTGAAAAACACTCAACACAAGGATAGATATTATGTCCACCCAATTACACGATGTTGACCCAATTGAAACCAAAGAATGGTTAGACGCGTTAAGCTCTGTTTTAGAATATGAAGGCAGCGAACGCGCCCAATACCTGCTGGAAAGTTTGGTCAAATACAGCCGTGACAAAGGCATCCGCATGCCTCACGGCACCACTACTCCATATTTGAATACTGTTTCCGTTGAAAACGAAAAAGGCATTCCCGGCGACCAAAACATCGAGCACCGCATTCGTGCTTTCGTACGTTGGAATGCCGCGGCCATCGTATTGCGCGCAGGTAAAAAAGATTTGGAATTGGGTGGACACATTGCATCTTTCCAATCTGCTGCGACCATGTACGAAGTCGGCTTTAACCACTTCTGGAAAGCCAAAGGCGAAGGCGAAGAAGGCGACTTGGTATTCTTCCAAGGTCATGCTGCTCCTGGCATTTATGCACGTGCTTTCGTTGAAGGCCGTCTAACTGAAGACCAATTGAACAACTTCCGTCAAGAAGTTAACGGTAAAGGTCTGCCTTCTTACCCTCACCCTCACCTGTTGCCTGATTTCTGGCAATTCCCAACCGTATCTATGGGTCTTGGCCCATTGATGGCGATTTACCAAGCACGCTTCCTGAAATACTTGGAATCTCGCGGCCTGGCTAAAACCAAAGGCCGTAAAGTATGGGTATTCTGCGGTGACGGCGAAATGGACGAACCTGAAAGCCAAGGTGCTATTGCTCTGGCTTCACGCGAAGGCTTGGACAACTTGGTATTCGTCATCAACTGCAACCTGCAACGTTTGGACGGCCCAGTACGCGGTAACGGCAAAATCATTCAAGAGCTGGAAGGCAACTTTGCCGGCGCCGGCTGGAATGTTGTGAAAGTCATCTGGGGTCGTCGTTGGGACCGCCTCTTGGCAAAAGACAAAGATGGCATTCTGCGCAAACGCATGGAAGAATGCTTGGACGGTGACTACCAAACTTACAAATCCAAAGACGGCGCATACGTCCGTGAACACTTCTTCAATACCCCTGAACTGAAAGCATTGGTTGCCGATATGACCGATGATGAAATTTGGGCATTGAACCGCGGCGGCCACGACCCTCAAAAAGTGTACAACGCTTACGACCGCGCAGTGAACCACGCTGACGGCAAACCTACTGTCATTTTGGCTAAAACCATTAAAGGTTACGGCATGGGCGCATCCGGCGAAGGCCAAAACGTTGCCCACCAAGCCAAAAAAATGGACAAAGCTTCTCTGAAACAATTCCGTGACCGCTTTGACATTCCTGTTACCGACGAGCAAATCGACAGCGGCGACCTGCCTTACCTGACTTTTGCTCCCGACAGCGAAGAATACAAATACCTGCATGCACGCCGTGAAGCTTTGGGTGGCTACCTGCCTCAACGCAAACCTACCCAAGAAGTTCTGGAAGTGCCTGAACTGTCAGCATTTGAGACTCAACTGAAATCCAGCGGCGACCGTGAATTCTCAACCACCATGGCTTTCGTCCGCATCCTGTCTACTTTGCTGAAAGACAAAAAAATCGGCAAACGCGTGGTGCCTATCGTTCCTGATGAAAGCCGTACGTTCGGTATGGAAGGTATGTTCCGCCAATACGGTATTTGGAACCCTAAAGGCCAACAATACACTCCTCAAGATAAAGACCAACTGATGTTCTATAAAGAATCTGTTGACGGTCAAATCTTGCAAGAAGGTATTAACGAACCAGGTGCCATGGCTGACTGGATTGCTGCTGCGACCAGCTACGCAAACAACGACTTTGCCATGATTCCTTTCTACATCTACTACTCTATGTTCGGTTTCCAACGCGTTGGCGACTTGGCATGGGCAGCAGGCGATATGCATGCACGCGGTTTCCTGTTGGGTGGTACTGCCGGCCGTACAACACTGAATGGCGAAGGTTTGCAACACGAAGACGGCCACAGCCACATTCAAGCAGACTTGATTCCAAACTGTGTAACTTACGATCCGACATTCCAATATGAAGTAGCCGTTATCGTACACGATGGCTTGCGCCGTATGTATGTTAACCACGAAGACGTGTTCTACTACATCACCCTGATGAATGAAAACTACACCCATCCGGACATGCCTGAAGGCGTAGAACAAGACATCCTGAAAGGTATGTACTTGCTGAAAGCCGGCGGCAAAGGCGACAAAAAAGTCCAATTGATGGGTTCCGGTACCATCCTGCAAGAAGTGATTGCCGGTGCTGAATTGTTGAAAGCCGACTTCGGCGTAGAAGCAGACATCTGGTCCTGCCCATCATTCAACCAGCTGCACCGCGATGCCATCGAAGTTGAACGCTTCAATCGTCTGAACCCATTGGAAACTGCAAAAGTACCGTTTGTTACTTCTCAACTGCAAGGTCATGACGGTCCGGTTATTGCCGCTACCGACTACATCCGCAGCTATGCCGACCGTATCCGCGCCTACATCCCTAACGACTACCACGTCTTGGGTACCGATGGCTTCGGTCGCTCCGACAGCCGTGCCAACCTGCGCAGCTTCTTCGAAGTTGACCGCTACAACGTTGCCGTTGCTGCATTGAGCGCTTTGGCCGAACAAGGCAAAGTCAGCAAAGAAACCGTTCAACAAGCCATTGAAAAATATGGCATCAAAGCCGATGCAGCTCCTAGCTGGAAACGCTAATTGATGTTTCAGACGGCCTGTTTGCTTCACGACATTAGGCCGTCTGAAAACCAAACGCTTGAATGGTTTGAACAGACAAACTGTACCGATGCCGTGTGAAACAGTTTTCAGACTGCATCAAACTGAAAATATTAAAGGAACTCAAATGAGTATCGTAGAAATCAAAGTCCCTGATATCGGCGGTCATGAAAACGTCGACATCATCGCTGTAGAAGTTAAAGCAGGCGACACCATTGCCGTTGACGACACCCTGATTACTTTAGAAACCGACAAAGCCACTATGGACGTACCTGCCGATGCAGCAGGTGTAGTAAAAGAAGTGAAAGTTAAAGTCGGTGATAAAATTTCCGAAGGCGGTGTGATTCTGACCGTTGAAACCGATGCCGCCGCTGCCGATGCAGCTCCGGCTCCTGCAGCTCCGTCTGCCGCTCCTGCCGCAGCCCCTGCAGGCGGTGCAACTGTAAAAGTCGTTGTACCGGATATTGGCGGTCATACAGATGTAGACATTATTGCCGTTGAAATCAAAGTTGGCGACACTGTTGCCGTTGACGACACTCTGATTACTCTGGAAACCGACAAAGCCACTATGGACGTACCATGTACAGAAGCCGGTGTGGTTAAAGCCGTATTTGTAAAAGTTGGCGACAAAGTATCTGAAGGTTCTGCCATTATCGAAGTAGAAACCGCCGGTTCTGCCGCAGCTGCTCCTGCCGCTCAAGCTGCCGCACCTGCACCAGCCGCTGCTCCGGCTCCTGCTGCCGCTCCAGCACCAGCCGCTGCGCCTGCTCCGGCTGCACCTGCAGCTGCCGAAATTGACGAAGCTGCATTTGCCAAAGCACATGCCGGTCCTTCCGCACGCAAACTGGCACGCGAATTGGGCGTAGATCTGGGTCAAGTCAAAGGTACCGGTCTGAAAGGCCGTATCATGGGCGAAGACGTTAAAGCCTTCGTTAAATCCGTTATGCAAAGCGGTGCTGGCAAACCTGCCGCTGCCTCTTTGGGCGGCGGTCTGGACTTGTTGCCATGGCCTAAAGTCGACTTCTCTAAATTCGGCAGCGTCGAAGTTAAAGAGTTGTCTCGCATTAAGAAAATTTCCGGTCAAAACCTGTCCCGCAACTGGGTTGTGATTCCTCACGTTACCGTACACGAAGAAGCGGATATGACCGAATTGGAAGAATTCCGCAAACAGCTGAACAAAGAATGGGAACGCGAAGGCGTGAAACTGTCTCCGTTAGCGTTCATCATTAAAGCCTCTGTTTCTGCGCTGAAAGCCTTCCCTGAATTCAACGCCTCTCTGGATGGCGACAACCTGGTGCTGAAAAACTACTTCAACATTGGTTTCGCAGCCGACACGCCAAACGGCTTGGTTGTTCCAGTGATCAAAGACGTGGATCAAAAAGGTTTGAAACAAATCAGCCAAGAGCTGACCGAATTGTCTAAAAAAGCCCGCGAAGGCAAGCTCAAACCGCAAGAAATGCAAGGCGCATGCTTTACCATTTCCAGCTTGGGCGGTATCGGCGGCACAGGCTTCACTCCGATCGTGAATGCTCCTGAAGTTGCCATCTTGGGCGTGTGCAAGTCCCAAATCAAACCGGTTTGGAACGGCAAAGAATTCGCTCCTCGCCTGATGTGCCCATTGAGCCTGTCCTTCGACCACCGCGTCATCGACGGTGCCGCCGGTATGCGCTTTACCGTATTCCTGGCTAACCTGTTGAAAGACTTCCGCCGCATTACTCTGTAATCCGAGCATTTTCAGACGGCCTTTTTACTCAGGCCGTCTGAAAAAAAAAGAAGTCCGAACATCATTCAGAAAGATTAGACATGAGCTTAGTTGAATTAAAAGTGCCCGACATTGGCGGTCACGAAAATGTAGATATTATTGCGGTTGAAGTAAATGTAGGCGATACCATTGCCGTGGACGATACCCTGATTACTTTGGAAACCGATAAAGCGACTATGGATGTACCTGCAGAAGTTGCTGGTGTCGTTAAAGAAGTTAAGGTTAAAGTCGGCGATAAAATCTCCGAAGGCGGCTTGATTGCAGTCGTTGAAGCCGAAGGTGCGGCTGCCGCTCCTAAAGCTGAAGCACCAGCTGCTCCTGCACAAGAAGCCCCTAAAGCTGCTGCTCCTGCTCCTCAAGCTGCACAATTCGGCGGTTCTGCCGATGCCGAATACGACGTAGTCGTATTGGGTGGCGGCCCCGGCGGTTATTCCGCTGCATTTGCCGCTGCTGACGAAGGTTTGAAAGTTGCTATCGTCGAGCGTTACAAAACTTTGGGCGGCGTTTGCTTGAACGTCGGCTGTATCCCTTCTAAAGCCTTGTTGCACAACGCTGCCGTTATCGATGAAGTACGTCACTTGGCTGCCAACGGTATCAAATACCCAGAGCCTGAACTCGACATCGACATGCTTCGCGCTTACAAAGACGGCGTGGTTTCCCGCCTGACTACCGGCTTGGCAGGTATGGCCAAAGGCCGTAAAGTGGACGTTATCCAAGGTGACGGTCAATTCTTGGATCCTCACCACTTGGAAGTGTCACTGACCACCGGCGACGTGTACGAGCAAGCGACTCCTACCGGCGAGAAAAAAATCGTTGCCTTTAAAAACTGTATCATTGCAGCAGGTAGCCGCGTAACCAAACTGCCTTTCATTCCTGAAGATCCACGCATCATCGATTCTAGCGGTGCACTGGCTCTGAAAGAAGTACCGGGCAAACTGCTGATCATCGGCGGCGGTATCATCGGCCTCGAAATGGGTACAGTTTACAGCACGCTGGGTGCTCGCCTCGACGTCGTTGAGATGATGGACGGCCTGATGCAAGGCGCTGACCGCGACTTGGTGAAAGTATGGCAAAAACAAAACGAATACCGTTTTGACAACATCATGATCAACACCAAAACTGTCGCTGTCGAACCTAAAGAAGACGGCGTTTACGTTACCTTCGAAGGTGCAAATGCACCTAAAGAACCACAACGTTACGATGCCGTACTGGTGGCTGCCGGTCGTGCGCCTAACGGTAAACTCATCAGCGCTGAAAAAGCCGGTGTTGCCGTAACTGACCGCGGCTTCATCGAAGTGGACAAACAAATGCGCACCAACGTGCCGCACATCTACGCCATCGGCGACATCGTCGGTCAACCGATGTTGGCGCATAAAGCCGTTCACGAAGGCCACGTTGCCGCTGAAAACTGTGCCGGCCACAAAGCCTACTTTGACGCGCGCGTTATTCCGGGCGTAGCCTACACTTCTCCTGAAGTGGCATGGGTGGGCGAAACCGAATTGTCTGCCAAAGCTTCCGGCCGCAAAATTACCAAAGCCAACTTCCCATGGGCTGCTTCCGGCCGTGCGATTGCCAACGGTTGCGACAATGGTTTCACTAAGCTGATTTTTGATGCTGAAACCGGCCGCATCATCGGCGGCGGTATCGTTGGCCCTAACGGCGGCGATATGATCGGCGAAGTCTGCTTGGCCATCGAAATGGGCTGTGATGCAACCGACATCGGCAAAACCATCCACCCACACCCAACCTTGGGCGAATCCATCGGTATGGCTGCGGAAGTAGCATTGGGTGTATGTACCGACCTGCCGGCTCAGAAAAAGAAATAAGTTCACTCAAATAAAGTTTGAACGAACTTAATGGAACAAAGGCCGTCTGAATGTTTCAGACGGCCTTTTCTCAAATAAGGAGAATTAATATGAAAAAAATCGAAGCCATTATCAAACCTTTCAAACTCGACGATGTACGCGAAGTCTTGACCGAAATCGGCATTACCGGCATGACCGTCAGCGAAGTCAAAGGCTTCGGCCGCCAAAAAGGCCATACGGAAATTTATCGCGGCGCAGAATACGCGGTTGATTTCCTGCCCAAAGTAAAAATCGAATTGGTATTGGCTGACGACAAAGTCGATCAGGCTGTTGATGCCATTTTAGAAACCGCACATTCCGGCAAAATCGGTGACGGTAAAATCTTCATTTATCCAGTTGAAGAAGCCATCCGCATCCGAACCGGCGAACGTTCGGATGCTGCGCTTTAATAGAAATCACAAGATACAGAATACAAATGCCGTCTGGAAAAAGTCATGTCTTGTTTTAATCAGGAATTATTTTTCAGACGGCATTATTGAATGACACCCCCCCATTTTCTAAAGTCTATCCAAGCAAATCTATTACTGAAAACCTCACGCTATCAAGCACGGATGAATTCAAGGCAATGCTTCACCTGACCTTCATGAATGACTTTACCGTATCAAATAACTCTTTTCAAAGTAATACTTACCCAATCAAAACCTCAACGCCCTCCTTTTAAAATCAAATCCCTCGTATTTTTTTCCTATTCTTATTGTTGTCTAACTTTTCAGACGACCCCTTTATCCAAACTCCGTTATAATGACGGCTTTACAATTAATTTATCCAAAGACAGTCTTATCATGAAACACATCCACATTATCGGTATCGGCGGCACATTTATGGGCGGCGTAGCAGCTATTGCCAAAGAAGCAGGTTTTAAAGTCAGCGGTTGCGACGCAAAGATGTATCCGCCGATGAGCACCCAGCTTGAAGCCTTGGGCATTGACGTACACGAAGGTTTTGATGCCGCTCAATTGGACGAATTTAAAGCCGATATTTATGTTATCGGTAATGTTGCCAAACGCGGCATGGATGTGATCGAAGCCATTTTGAACAAAGGCCTGCCTTATACTTCCGGCCCACAATGGCTTGCTGAAAACGTATTGCACCGGCACTGGGTGCTCGGCGTAGCCGGAACACACGGCAAAACGACCACAGCCTCCATGCTTGCCTGGGTCTTAGAATATGCCGGACTCGCACCAGGCTTCCTAATTGGCGGCGTACCGGAAAACTTCAGCGTTTCCGCCCGCCTGCCGCAAACGCCGCGCCAAGACCCTAACTCAAAATCCCCATTCTTCGTTATCGAAGCCGACGAATACGATACCGCCTTTTTTGACAAACGCTCCAAATTCGTACATTACCGTCCGCGTACCGCCATTTTGAACAATCTGGAATTCGACCACGCCGACATTTTTGCCGATTTGGCTGCCATTCAAACCCAATTCCATCATTTGGTACGCACCGTGCCGTCTGAAGGCCTCATCGTCTGCAACGGCCAACAGCAAAGCCTGCAAGATACTTTGGACAAAGGCTGCTGGACACCCGTAGAAAAATTTGGTACCGAACAAGGCTGGCAGGTTGGTACCGTCCGTGCCGACGGCTCGTTTGACGTATGCCATCACGGCGAAACGGTCGGACACGTCGCTTGGGAATTGATGGGTGAACACAACCGCATGAACGCGATCGCCGTCATCGCCGCCGCACGCCATGCCGGAGTCGATATTCAGACGGCCTGCGAAGCCTTGAGCGCGTTTAAAAACGTCAAACGCCGCATGGAAATCAAAGGCACGGTGAACGGCATCACCGTTTACGACGACTTCGCCCACCATCCGACCGCCATCGAAACCACCATCGAAGGCCTGCGCCAGCGCGTCGGAAACGCACGCATCCTCGCCGTCCTCGAGCCGCGTTCCAACACCATGAAACTCGGCACCATGAAAGCCGCGCTGCCCGAAAGCCTCAAAAGTGCCGACCAAGTGTTCTGCTACGCCGGCGACGTGGACTGGGACGTCGCCGAAGCCCTCGCACCTTTGGGTGGCAAGCTGCACGTCGGCAAAGACTTCGATGCCTTTGTTGCCGAAATCGTGAAAAATGCCGAGGCAGGCGACCAGATTTTGGTCATGAGCAACGGCGGTTTTGGCGGAATACACGGAAAGCTGCTGGAAGCGTTGAAATAAGGTTTATTTAAAGTTTTGAATGATTGAGGCCGTCTGAAAACCGGAATTTGGTTTTCAGACGGCCTTTTTGTTATGGTTTGAGGAAAGATAGATTGGGTTGTTATCTCTGATATTTTGGATAATTTGAAGGATTCATTGGATATAATCTATCCTACGCTTACTGAAAGTATCGAAATAAAATAAGGTCTCTTGAATTTTGAAATAGCCTGAAGGCTTTAGATGACAGATGATGAATAGTATAGGAAGATTTTTATATGGAAAAATTTGGTGTAAACATTTTGTATCATGGAACAAACTTAAAATTTCAGAAATGGAAAGTAGGTCATCAAGCACATAACAAAGGATATAAAGCACATTCCGCTTTATTTTTTACAACAGACAAAGAATATGCTAAGGGTGCAGGTAAAAATAAATATTTAGCTAGTTTTAAATATAAAAATGGAGCATGTAAAAGAATATTAGATTTAAGAAATTGTTCTGATGATGTTTATGAAAACTTCAGGAACCATGTGATTGAAAAATACCCTGTGATTAATGAGTATTTTGGCTTGATATTCGATTCATCTCAATGGAAAAAGTTCTGGCAAGAAGGAAAAACTTTTAAATTAGTTAGTCCATCTTCTGATCAGATTAAGTACCATCATTCCATTTTCCAGAGTACAAATAATCCATGCTCTTGGGATTTTTTGCAGGAAAAAACTAGAGAATTAATAGAGTATTGGATTTTGGCTGCAAGAGATTTGGGATATAACATTCTTATTTGTAACGAATGGAATTCGTTTGGACTTAAAGAGCCTAAAACTTCTTTATGTATCGCTATTTTAGATTTAAATATTATTGAAGATAAACCAGATTGGCTAAATTAAATAACAGTTTCCTAAGCATCTGATATGCGTATCTGAAGTACATTGATGTTCCAAATTAGAAAGGCCGTCTGAAACAGTTTCAGACGGCCTTTTACTTTTACCTAACCCTCTTTATTTAACCGCAACCACCGCATTTGCCACAGCCGCTGCTGCAGTCACGTTTTTTCGGTTTGAACACGAATTTTCGCAAGAGGAAGAATACGCAGGTGAGCATAATCAAGCCGACGATAATATATTGAGTCATGACGATAGTATCCTTGAAGAAAGTTGGTAAACCACGAATGCGGCAAAATAAGCCATCAGGAACAAATAGCCTGTAATCATAAGCATATTTTTCGTGGATTTGGTTTCGCGTCTAATCACGGTCAAAGTCGCGGCACACATCGGAGCATACACATACCAAGCCAAGAAGGCAAAGGCAGTCGGCAGGCCCCAGTTGTTGTGTACGATAGGAATCAGTGCGTTTTGTACCGCATCTTCAGACGACGCGCTGACGGCGTAAACGGTACCCAAAGCGGCAACGACTACTTCACGTGCGGCGATACCTGGAATCATGGCAATACACATTTCCCACGTAAAGCCTAAAGGTGCAAACAATGGCTGAATTGCATGACCAAGCGTACCCGCCAAGCTGTAATCGATGGCTGCCCCGGTCGCACCAGCAGGCGGTTGCGGCCAGCTTACCAAGCCCCACAAGACCACGGCCAACGCAAAAATGATGGTACCGGCGCGTTTCAGGAAGGCTTTAACCCTATCCCACAGGCTGGTCATAATGTGTTTGAAGTTAGGAGTACGGAAAGTCGGCAATTCCATCAAAAGTGGGAATTGTTGCACATTGCCTTTCATGCGCGCCAAGCGTTTCATGATATACGCCGCCAATGCAGCCGACAGGATGCCTGCGATATAAAGAATAAACAATGTCAGGCCTTGCAGGTTGAAAATACCGCCCACCGTACGGTCAGGAATGACGGCGGCGATAATCAGCGCATACACCGGCAAACGTGCGGAGCAAGTCAGCAACGGTGCAACCGCAATGGTAACAAGGCGTTCACGCGGGTCTTGAATGGTACGCGTAGACATCACGGCAGGAACGGCACAGGCAAAGCTGGATAAAAGTGGAATAAACGAACGGCCGGACAAACCGCTTTTCGCCATGATGTTATCCAACAGGAAGGCTGCACGCGGCAGATAGCCTGAGTCTTCCAATAGCAGGATAAAGGCAAACAAAATCGTAATCTGCGGCACGAACACCAACACGCTGCCCATACCGGCAATCACACCGTTGACCAGCAAGTCGCTGAGGATGCCCGGCTCCATGTTCGTACTTACCCATTCACCCAACGCGGTAAAGCCGCCTTCGATGGCGTCCATAATCGGCGCCGCCCATGTGTAAACCGCTTGGAACACCATAAACAGGATGACCAGCAGCATAATCATGCCCCAGACGGGGTGCAGCACGATGTCGTCGAGTTTTTTGTGCCATGCCGGCAGTGTCATCTGCGTACGTACCACCTGATTCAAAATAGATTCTACCTCTTGGTAGAGTACCTCACTGTCAAGCGATTCCAGCTTGCGCTCGGATGCGCTGGGATTGGCAGGGAAAGAACGCTTACGGGGCAGCTTGGCTACCGCCTCACGCACTGCGCGTACGCCTGATGCGCTGACGGCAACGGTTTCCAATACGGGCACGCCTAACAGCTCGCTCAGTTTATCCGCATCAATATTCAAACCCCGATTGCGCGCAACGTCGCTCAGGTTTAGCGAAACGACCATCGGCAAGCCCAAGGTTTTCAGTTCTAAAACCATGCGCAGGGTCATACGCAAGTTGGTCGCATCGGCAACGGCAATCACGGCATCAGGCGGAATGCCCATTTTACCCACGACCACATCTCTCGCCACTGCCTCGTCAGGGCTGGTCGTACGCAAACTGTATGTACCCGGCAGGTCAACGATGCGGACATTAGCATCGTCAAGGAATGCACCCTCGCGCTTATCGACTGTTACACCGGGATAGTTGGCCACTTTGGCATGTGCACCTGTCAAGCCGTTGAACAAAACGGTTTTGCCACAGTTGGGCGCGCCAACTAAAGCGTAGTAGCTCAGTTCCATTATTTTTCCTTATCTTTCAGACGGCCTCAAACGGCTTCAATGATACGACACATAATCTTCCCGGCCTCATCCAAGCGCAGGGAAAATTGGGATTGATTGCCCAAGCGTACTGCAAACGGTCCTCTTCCAAAACCGCCGACTGCAATCACTTGCAACGGCATTCCGCTGGAAAAACCCAAATCCGCAAGACGACGGGTTACCAAGGTATCCAAATCACCAAAAACAGGATTGGGAGCAATGGAATCAATATGTACGACTGCGCCTTTTTTCAGACGCGACAAAGGAATGGCAGACATAAGCCTCTCTTTTCATTTGTTTTAAAAGTAGATTATTAAAAAAACGTGAGAAGAATGACGAATGTGCGGCACATTTGAAAGATTGGTTATGAGTGGCTATTTGCCCCTTCTTTCGATAAGTGCGGTTTGTTTTAAGTATTGTTATTTTCTTTGCTAATGATAAATCTTATTAATGTAAAAATCAAATGTAACAAGATAAACTAAAAAGGCTGAAATCCTTTTATCATTAGGATTTCAGCCTTTTTATACACTCAACAAACTAAAGGCCGTCTGAAAACTTTCAGACGGCCTTCAAAATAAAAAACCGAATCAAATCGGTTTTTTATTCCCATTCAGGGAAAGACTCTAAATTACAGAGCGTCTTTCAATGCTTTACCGGCACGGAATTTAGGAGTTTTAGCAGCAGCAATAGTCAAAGGCTCGCCAGTTTTAGGGTTACGGCCTTGACGTTCGGCGCGTTCGCCGACGTAGAAAGTACCGAAACCGACCAGAGTAACAGTGTCGCCGTTTTTCAACGCGTTGGTTACGGCATTAGTAGTAGCATCCAAAGCTTTTTGCGCAGCAGATTTGGAAATGCCGGCTTCTTGAGCAATTGCTTCGATCAATTCAGACTTGTTCACAATTAGTCCCTTCCTATCGTAAAAAATGATGAAATGCCCGAATACTCGGGGCTTAAGCACTTTTAAAGCACATACGCACTTTATAGCAATTCTGAAATTATCATGTCAAGTAAAAGATGTGGAATTGCCCTATTTTTGTGGCATTCAGGGCAAAACCACATTTTTTGCAACATCAGACGGCCAACTTAATGCTTGGTTGCTTTTGTTCTTGACTTCGTCTTAGAAGTTTGCGGGGTCTCGGCAACCGCCAATTCAGCCGCCCATTGCTCAGGCTGAGCTTCCAAACCCAAAGCCAACACTTCATCAATCCATTTGACCGGATGAATAGTCAGACCGGTTTTGACATTTTCAGGGATTTCTTCCAAATCTTTGACGTTGTCTTTTGGAATCAATACATGCTTGATACCGCCGCGCAAAGCAGCCAGCAGTTTTTCTTTCAAACCGCCAATCGGCAAGACTTCGCCACGCAAAGTGATTTCGCCGGTCATCGCCACGTCTGCACGCACCGGAATTTTGGTGAAGGCAGAAACCATCGCCAAAGTCATGGCGATACCTGCGCTCGGACCGTCTTTCGGCGTCGCACCTTCAGGTACATGGACGTGAATGTCTTTCTTCTCATAAAAATCAGGAGCCAGACCCACTGATTCAGCACGAGAACGGACAACCGACCATGCGGCCGATACCGATTCTTTCATGACATCGCCCAGTTGGCCGGTACATTGAATCGTACCTTTGCCCGGCAAGGCAACTGCCTCAACAGTCAACAACTCGCCACCGACTTCGGTCCAAGCCAGACCGGTTACCTGACCGATGCGGTTTTCGCTTTCGGCCACACCATAGTCGAAACGGCGCACGCCCAGATAATCATGCAGATTTTTCTCAGTAACTTTAATTGCTTTAGGCTTGGCCTTGCTTACTGTTTTGGATTTGGACGCTTTTTTCTTGTCCTCATTCAAAGTAACCTGCATTACTACTTTGCGGCAGATTTTGGCAATTTCGCGATCCAACGAACGTACGCCGGCCTCGCGGGTGTAATAACGGATAATATCGCGCACCGCACTTTCATCAACCACCAACTCACCCTCTTTTACACCATTGCGCTTCATTTGTTTCGGCACAAGGTATTGCATGGCAATATTGATTTTTTCATCTTCCGTATAACCGGACAGACGGATGATTTCCATACGGTCAAGCAGCGGAGTCGGGATATTCAAGCTGTTTGAAGTGGCAATAAACATCACATCGCTCAAATCGTAATCGACTTCGGCATAGTGGTCGGCGAACTTGTTGTTTTGCTCAGGATCAAGCACCTCGAGCAATGCACTGGCCGGATCGCCACGGAAATCGCTGCCCATTTTGTCGATTTCATCAAGCAGGAACAATGGGTTTTTCACACCCGCTTTTGCCATGTTTTGCAGGATTTTGCCCGGCATAGAGCCGATATAGGTACGGCGGTGGCCGCGGATTTCGCTTTCATCACGCACGCCGCCTAATGCCATACGCACATATTGACGGCCTGTGGCTTTGGCAATCGATTCGCCCAAGGAGGTTTTACCTACCCCCGGAGGGCCGACCAAACACAAAATCGGGCCTTTGAGCTTGTCCATACGTTTTTGAACAGCCAAATATTCCAAAATGCGCTCTTTGACTTTTTCCAAACCATAATGGTCGGCATTCAAAATCAAATCAGCCTTGGCAATATCTTTGCTGACACGGGATTTTTTCTTCCACGGCAACTCAAGCAAAGTATCGATGTAGTTGCGCACGACGGTAGATTCCGCAGACATCGGCGGCATCATTTTCAGTTTTTTCAATTCAGACAGACATTTTTCTTCAGCCTCTTTGCTCATGCCTGCTTCTTTGATTTTTGCTTCCAACGCGTCCAGCTCGCCGCGCTCGTCTTCTTCGCCCAATTCTTTCTGAATCGCTTTCACTTGCTCATTCAGGTAATACTCGCGTTGGGATTTTTCCATTTGACGTTTTACACGGCCACGGATGCGTTTCTCGACCTGCATGATGTCGAGTTCGGCTTCCAACTGAGCCAGCAGAAATTCCAAACGCTCAACAATGCCGGCGGTCTCCAGCACATATTGACGCTGCTCCAATTTCAGCTGCAAATGCGCGGCAATAGTATCGGCAAGACGGCTGTTGTCATCGATACTGCTGATGGTACTGATGACTTCGGCAGGGATTTTTTTGTTCAATTTCGCATATTGCTCAAATTGAGTCAGCAAGGTACGGCGCAAGGCCTCAATTTCGGGATTGTCCTTGTCGCTGTTTTCATCAATCGCCTCAACATGGGACAAAAACAATCCGCCTGTTTCGTCAACCGTCAACGCGCGCGCACGACGGATACCTTCTACCAATACTTTAACGGTGCCATCAGGCAGCTTCAAAACCTGTAAAACTTGGGCAACCGTACCGGTTTGGTGCAAATCTTCAGCTTTAGGGTCTTCTGTATTAGGGTCAAGCTGGGCCAACAGGAAAACCGGATCATCATTAGCCATTGCCGCCTCAAGGGCTGCAATCGATTTAGGACGACCGACGAACAGCGGCAATACCATATGCGGATACACCACGACATCGCGTAAAGGCAAAGTAGCCAGCGCACTGTATTCCTCGAAATATTTGTCTTTTGTCGGCATAGTTAATAATCTCAATCATTGTTAAATCAGAATGTAGCTCAAAATTGGGCTGAAGCGCTCCATTTCAAGACTTGAAAACAGCTTATCCGCACCTATTTTCGAAAACATCATTTTTAATAGCCCGATATGGACGTTTACGATAAAATATATCGGATTTTGGGCCGTCTGAAAACTTTTCAGACGGCCCAGGCAAACCAAACAAGGTAGTAAACCATGACAGACTCAACTGAAAAAAAATCATTAATTGAATTCCCTTGCACCTTTCCTGTAAAAGTCATGGGCGCGGTTCATCCGGAATTTGAATCCGCCATCTTGGAAACCGTGCGCAAACATGCTCCCGATACTGAGCCGCACCATATCACTACGCGCCCAAGCAGCAAAGGCAACTATACTGGCGCGACAGTCCATGTAAATGTTGAAAATCAAGAGCAGTTGGACAATATCTACCGCGACCTGACTTCCCACGAATTGGTTAAAGTGGTGTTGTAATGAAAATCGTGCACAAAGGCTTGGTCGATTACCTGCCGACTTTCGAAGCCATGAAGGCATTCAATGCCTCGCGTGACGAAAATACCGAAGACGAATTATGGGTGGTCGAACATCCGCCCGTATTTACCCAAGGCTTGGCCGGCAAACCCGAACACCTCCTCATCCGCGACGATATACCCGTTGTCCAAATTGATAGAGGCGGTCAAATTACTTATCACGGTCCCGGCCAATTAGTCGTCTATACGATGATCAATTTTAAACGCCGTAAGACCAGCGTCCGCCATATCGTTTCCGCACTTGAAAACAGCATTATCGCCACATTGGCAGAATACAGCATCGAAGCAGCCGCTGATCCCAAACGTCCCGGCGTTTATGTCGGCGAGCGTAAAATCGCTTCCCTGGGCCTGCGTATTAAAGACGGCTCTGTTTACCACGGCTTGGCGCTTAACGTGAACATGGATTTGAGTCCGTTTACCCACATCAACCCCTGCGGTTATGCCGGTATGGAAATGACCCAAATTGCCGACTACGTCTCTCCGGCACCCAGTTTGGCAGAAGTTGCAGACAAGCTGACCAAGCATTTACAAAAAGAGCTGGCATAAGGCCGTCTGAAAAAATCCAGTCACACTGCCATCTTTTAACCGCCCTCTGAACTCACAAGCCCTTAGGCCATAAAGGCCGCAATAAGCTTTTCAGACGGCCTTTATAACGACAGAAAGAACACATCACCATGAGTGAAGAAGTGAAAAACGACCCCAAACGCGGCATCAAACTAAAAGGCGCAGACAAAACTGCACGCATTCCGATTAAAGTGGTTCCATTGGAACAAAAATTGAAAAAGCCCGAATGGATCCGCGCCAAACTACCGGGCAAGAAATTCTTTGAAATCAAAAATATTCTTCGTGAACAAAAAATGCATACCGTATGCGAAGAAGCATCTTGTCCAAATATCAGCGAATGCTTTACCAAGGGTACGGCCACATTCATGATCATGGGTGATATTTGTACCCGCCGCTGCCCATTCTGCGACGTTGGCCATGGCCGCCCCAATATGCTGGATCCTGATGAGCCTAAGCACTTGGCCGAATCCGTCAAAGCCATGAACCTGCGCTATGTCGTCATTACATCTGTCGACCGCGACGATTTGCGCGATGGCGGCGCACAACACTTCGCCGACTGCATCAAAGCCATCCGCGAAACCAGCCCGAATACCAAAATCGAAATCCTCGTTCCCGACTTCCGCGGCCGCTTGGACATCGCATTGAAAATCTTGGCAGAAACACCGCCTGACGTGATGAACCACAACTTGGAAACCCATCCGCGCCTGTATAAAAAAGCCCGTCCGGGTGCCAACTACCAGCACTCCCTCGACCTCCTGCGCCGCTACAAAGAAATGATGCCGCATATCCCGACCAAATCCGGCATCATGGTCGGACTGGGCGAAACAGACGAGGACGTGCGCGAAATCATGCGCGATATGCGTGCCAACAATATCGAGATGATTACCATCGGCCAATATCTGCAACCTTCAGACGGCCACCTGCCCGTCCTACGCTATGTAACGCCCGACCAATTCAAAGTTTTTGAAAAAGAAGCATACGAATTAGGCTTTACCAATGCCGCCATCGGTGCAATGGTCCGCTCCAGCTACCATGCAGACGAACAAGCAGCCGAAGCATTGCGTGAAACCCACGGCGGTTGCAGCTGTGAATTCTGACGCTATTTGAGACTGAACTACGCTATTTGCGACTTTATAACGCTAAGTTCGACTGGGCAAATATGGATCAACAACCAGTTATTGAAATTGCTGTGAATTCTGACGCTATTTGAGACTGAACTACGCTATTTGCGACTTTATAACGCTAAGTTCGACTGGGCAAATATGGATCAACAACCAGTTATTGAAATTGCCGAATTCCCACATGATAATAAATTGTGGCGAATTGATGGGTTAGGGAAGATTTTTTCCCAATTGAAAAATAACAATAACCTGTTTATTGAAGTCTATTTACGCCCAGTTAACTTTCACGATAATTCTGTATATAACTTTGCTAGATTTGATAGCTCTGGTAGAGAAATTCCAGAATATAATCAATTGAAAAAGATTCCTGTTAATATAGGCTTGCTTCCTATTTTAAGAGTGGGATCTCTTTGGATAAAAGGAAAACTTCAAAACAATAATGCAGTTACAGATATAGCCACTCTTAAAAATATTGAAATAAATGCAAATACAGTAGAAATAATTAATAGCAATTACAAAATAAAATATTTAGATTCAAGCGGAAGAGAACAAGAGTGCAAACTATTGTTGCAGAAAAATTTTGCAACAGATGCAAAAGTACCTTTTTCTTGCTTCAAAATTCAAAATGAGAATTACAAAAATGGAATAATTATTCCAGTAATAGAAATTATCCGTTTTTATTATGCCTGCTCAACTAGACTAGCTCATTTAACATTTTCTAATCCAGAAGAAATTACAAAAATTTCATATGCGATAGATAATGAAACAGATAAGGTAGTCATTAAATTACCACAACAATATACAGATCAAGAGGCCTTTATTTTAGCAAGAATATTGACTTCAGATATTGCATTGTCTGGATTCTTTCAGATTAAAAACTCCCTAATAAAAATAGGAGTTAACGAACAACCAACTACATTATTATCTACTAATTTCCCATTTATTAATTCAACCAATTTAATGGTTCGCGGTATTAAAATTGTTGATAGATTCTTAGTTACGGAGATTTGTTCTTGTTCGGCTCCTTTTCTCGATATTTCTGTTGATAGGAGTAATGACAATCGAAAGGGAGATAAAAAAACAGATATACCTGATGATAAAAAGAAAGAGTATCGAAGAGAGGGACGAACTCCCAGTCTCAAGGGAAATTCTATTATTCAAAATCAATATGAATCAGTCAATTGCGTATCAACATTACAATTTAACTTAAACATAAATTGCTTTTCAGATTTAATCGGTAAAAAGATTGAAAAACCCAAAAAGCCCTTTAATGAATACAAAGCACAGAAACTTGCCATAAATGAAAAAATTAATGTAACTAGCTTAGGAGTGGATTTAGGTACATGGAGCCAAACTACAATTGCACCTGCGTCCATTAGCACTTTTTATACCCAATCTGAAAAACAAAATAGGGCTGCCTTAGCTGCGACTTTTGATAATTCCGTACGGGCTATCGAACATTTGAATAAAGAATATTCAGATATTAAGGCAACTATCTATATGTCTAGCTCTCCAGCTTGTGAGTTTGTTCCATTAACTGACTCAGCCCATAAAGCCCAATGGTCGTATCTTGTTTCCAAAACCAAAACAAGGCGTAAGGTATTATTAGGAAAAATTGAGTACAAAGATAAAACATTTTGGTTGATTGAAATTCAAGCTCGAAAAAGTGAACATTTTGTTACGGCGATTATTTATTTTCAGGCAATTGACGAGACAAAGTATCTGACTCAATTATTATATGTCTTAGCAAAACAGCGAGGAATTTGGGATAAAGTTCCGAAAAACTCCAGTTTACAAATTAATACTCTAAAGCATACACATAAAGATATCAAAAACTACGCTCAAAAAATACACAAAAAAATATTAAATTTTATTTTAAAATAAATTAGTCAGTAATTTATAAATTACCAACTCTCTTGTTGATAAGGCTGAGGGTATCGTAACTACTATATAGGGGTAATTATTACCATCTGCATTACCATCTGCTAACATAAATGTTAAGTAAATTCTAAAGACACAAAAGAAAAGGGTTCTTTTGATATTTCAAGGTTATGGTTTTTAATCTAAGACATAATATTAACAATTTCTATTTTTAGGTATTCAAAATGAAAAATCGAGATACTCCGCATAAAAAATTTATTAACCCTACAGGATATAGTCTATTTGCAGAAGAAGAACAACATGATTTTGAATTAATGATTGAAAATCAGATAAAAGAACATGAAAAAGAAATTGATTACTATGTAACTGATTACCCAATAGAAACACTAGTTGCTAAATTAGATCGGCAAGAATTGTTTATTCCAGGCTACCAGAGAAAAAACATTTGGGAAAAACATCGTAAAAGTAGGTTCATTGAGTCTGTTTTAATTGGCCTACCCATCCCATTTTTATTTTTTTGGCAGGATCCTTCAACTGGAAATATGGAAGTGGTAGATGGTGCACAACGACTAACAGCATTGTCTGAATTTATTCATGGTAATTTAAAATTATCCGATTTGGAAAAGCTTATTTATCTTAACGGCCAAACTTATCACCAACTCCTAGAAAGTCGTCAAAAGATTTTCAAAAATAAACCTATCCGAGGCGTAGTACTTAGTAATAAAACAGACAAAGAAGCTCGACTTGACTTATTTGAACGTCTTAATACAGGTAGCAAAAATGCTACACCTGCAGAAATTCGTCGAGGTCTGCTTCAAGGAGCATTTTACGATATGGTTGAGACTTTATCTGAAGATAAAACATTTAATGAATTAGCAAAAATTAGCAAGAATATGCAGGATATGGGGGAGCGAGAAGAATTCATTACTCGCTTTTTTGCCTATGGTGAGTATTTACACCATTATTCTGCTAATGTTCGTAAATTTATCTTTGATTATACAGAAATCATGAATGAAGAATTTGCTAAAAATCCTAACATGCGTGCGACTTACGAACAAAAATTCCATGAAATTATGGCTTTTTTCAAAGAAAAATATCCAATTGGTTTTAAAAGAGATGGAAAGGGTCAGTCTTCTCGTACTCGTTTCGAAGGCATGGCTGTTTCAGCTTATCTCGCTGAAAAGGAAAATCCAGGCATTTTAGCTCAAGTTACCCCAAAGGAGTGCGTTGATATTTTTGACAGTAAAGAATTCATTGAAGTAACTGGTAGTGATGGTGCAAATGCCACTAAAAAGCTACATGCTAGATTATTTTTTGCTAAAAATGCCTTTAAACGGAATCATCCATGAACTCAGTAAAATCTATGATGGAAAGTCGTGAAGAGGAAATAAACCTATATATGGATCTGCTAAAGTATATCCATGATAGTACTCAACATGGTTTACCAGCTTTACAAAATAGAAATGGTGTTGAATATCAATTGGAAAATACTCATCTCCATATCCTTACCGCTAGTATCTATATGTTACTATATAACTACATTGAGGCTGTTGTTACCCAAAGCCTAAATACTTTAATTTGCTATATTCAAAATGAAAGGATGCCTATTACCCAATTTTCAGAACCCATCCAAAAAGAATGGCTAATAGGAGGGTTAAACCTTAATGATGCAAAAGCTAGTGTAGAAACACGATTAGGTAATGGACTCAAAATGCTTAAACATTTCGGTGATACACAAAAAATAGATATTAAGATTTCTAAAGGAGGAGGAGGAAATTTTAATGATGACGAAATATTTAAGCTTGCAAAGAAACTTCAAGTTAATATGTGTATCGATGACGAAACTCACCGCCAATTACGGCAAGCAGGAAATATTACCTATGAAAGTACGCGCAAATTTCAAGATACTTGTATGAAAGAAATAACCCGTGAACGAAATAAACTTGCTCATGGAGAAATCACCTTTCAAGAATGTGGTAGAAACCGAACAATATCTGATTTAATGGCAATAAAAGACACTACTTTCCGCTATATGCATTTATTTACTGATGCATTTACTGAATATCTAATGCAGAAGAAATATCTCAAACCAACAGTTTAAAACTATTTCCGATTGCCTCACCTAGCAATACAGGAACAGCATTACCAATCATTCGACTAATTTGGCGAATTGGAGTATCAGTTTCTTGAGTGAACTGGTAATCTAGAGGAAAACTTTGGAATAAGGCTGCCTCCCTTAAAGAAATTGCACGGTCTTGTTCCGGATGCCCAAAGCGTCCATTGCCGAAGCCAATACATAAAGTTGTCATTGTTGGGGCGGGCTTGTCCCATTCCATACGACCATAAATTCGTTTATAAGACTGTCCTTTTTTTTTGCGATGACATGCGGCTCGTAAATCTTCTGGCCAATCCATCCATGTTCCTCCTGGACGAGAAGCACGAATCCGTTCTAGATTACGAGCTGACATTGATGAACACCGATGTAATACATCTATAGTATCTTGTTTGCCTGCTGCCAGTGGCGGCAAGTGTCCAATAGCCTGACGAACTGTTACATGGCAATTTGAATGCGTTGGAGGAACCATCTGAATATTACCGATACGTGATGCAAGTAATACGTGTCTACGTCGTGATTGAGGGACTCCATAATCTGCACATAATACTTTTTCAGCCCAAACTTGGTATCCCTGTTGTTTTAAATTATTTACAAAATCTTGGTATACCTCATGTTTTACAACATCTGGCACATTCTCCATAGTCACAAGCTCTGGTTGCACTTCATGAATCAAGCGAGAAAAAGCGTATAGTAATGGCCATTTTTTGTCATTACGAACATCACGACCTTGATTGTAAGTAGAAAATGGCTGACAAGGAGCACAACCAGCTAATAATCTAACTGCATCTTTTGAATAGTGCGCCTGAATCTGATCTCCAGTAACTGTTTCCACATCTTGTAATATAAATTTTGCACCTTTATTGTTATACTCGTACGCATATGCACAAGCTGCATCAATATCATATCCAGCTTTCACTTTAATTCCTGCTCGAAGTAAACCTGCTGTCAACCCACCTGCTCCACAAAATAAATCTACTGCTTCAATTTTCATTTTTCAACTCATATTTTTGATATAAGGATTATATCCTTAACTTTGATTGGAGTCGAGCTTTTAATAGTATATAAGCTCTGAATAGTACAGTTCCTTATGAACGTTTCTATTCATTTTTAAAATTATTTCCTGAAAACTTTGGGGGCAATCATTAAAATCCTTCAATAAATGGTTATAACGGACGGCTTTATCTTGCCATGCTTTAAATAGATTTTTTGGAAAATTTTGTATTAACCACAAACAAGCATGAATAGTACTGTGTCGTTCCGCCAAACTGCGACTTTCCCAACTCAGTCGACGAGAACGTTCTAATTGAACTGGAATCTGATGTATTTGCTTGCACAAATAAGAGTACAAATCCGGTGCAAGCTTCTTTGATGTAGTAATCGCCAAAAAGTGATGCAGAATTTTTAGTTGTTCTTTTTCAGATTGGTTAAAAAGATAATCAAGATTAGCAATTTGGTTTAACCAATTTTGCCATTGCAGCCTGATTTCATCATTAAAGAAAATAACATTCTCACAAGGACTGTTGCTCAAGTCATATTGACAATTCCAACAATATTTCAACTCTGTAAAGCGCTGCAAATTAGGTTTACCTAAATCTTGTCGGTGAAAAGCAATATATATACCACATTTAGGACAGCAATCATGCATCATGATTTGATGTATTGGACAAAATGTATATAGGGCTATGCGCCATGATTTTCGGAAATATGTTTCATGGTCAGTAGCTAGACATAGCGGGCAATAAACAATAGCATTATTATCGCGTTTACGGTGATTGGCTTTAAGGCTGTTTATCCACGTCAATTGTCCTGAAAAATTGTTTTTGTCAAATAATCGACCTTGTAGGCTATCTAATGTGGTTGTTTTGATTCGAATGGTTGAACAGCCTGTTTTTTCAGCCAATGTATTGACCAACCAGTCAGGAGTATGGCGATCTATATCCCTATTCCATATCTCATAATTAGGAAATAGCAAATGACAGAAGGTTTGTACTTTCAACCCGTTTGCATGTGCTAAGCGAACCAACCATGATGTAAACAATTCATCAGGATAAGGTTTCGGATGAGCGGGTAAAATCATCTGAGTTTATCCAATTGACGTTTACGTTGGCTTGGGCTAATCCAGTTGATTGAATTTAAGATTGTTTCGTTAATACATTCAGTTTGTTGTTGAATAGCGGCTACAGCAGCTTGTGTCAGCAAACGAGAAAGCTCTCCAATATATCCTTCACTCATGGCATATAACTTTGTAGCCAACGAAATTTCATGTAAATCCGACGGCTGACTAAGCGGCAGCATCCGTTCAAAGCTCATCAATAAACGCATAAAATCCTTATTTAATTCCCAACGAGGAAGCACCGCAGGTTCAAAACGGTTGGCCAACTGTGCATCAGTTTGAATGGCTCGATATGCGTCTTTAATACCTACACCTACAATCGGAATTTGTAATTCATTTCCTAAGTATTTAATTACATTTAAAAACGTTTTCTGCTTATTCAAACTCCCGGAAAGGATATGGTGGATTTCATCAATAATCAACATTTTAGTATTAACGTATTTGAGCAAATGAAGCACTTGGGCAAGTTTTTTATCTGTCCTGTCATGAGTTTTATAGGGGGCAAACAGTAAGTCTAAAATAGCATTGTAAAAACGGCTTTCATCAGGTATAGGCGGTGCTTGAATAATCACTACTGGTGCGATAATACCATTTCCATGTGGATTATCATGGGCTGGATGTTGCCGCAAAAAATGTTTAATCAACATGGTCTTACCGTTATTAGTATCACCAACCAACAACATATTAGGCATACGGTTTTGTTTCGGGAAACTTAGCAAATCTTCCAGTTTTACCAAAACCTGTTGAGCCTGCGGATAACCTATCCAACGAGGGGAACGTATGTATTCGATGCGCTCAATATCGCTATACTTTAGTTGTTCTTTTGCTTTGGGAGAAAGGTGAGGATAATTCATGATAAATCGTCCAAATCATCAAAAGGCTGAATATCATCAAACATATTTTCCTCATTTTCAGACGATATAATATTCCTCGAATCAATTTGAGGCATAGGTAAAGATGCTCGAGTACGTTGATCTAATTGGCGACGTTGTTGAGCGCGACGGATAGCTTTAGTCTTACCTTGAGCTTGCTGTTCCAATTCTCGCATTCGTCCGTATGCTGTAAAAATCATGTTCTCATCAATATTCTGTTTCTGCTCATTTTTTAATTGTCTCTGAATCTCTCGTAACTCCCAAATGCTGATAACTGGATTCAAACTGTTCCGATAAGGTATTGGAAAATACATCGATAAATCTGGGTCATAAAACCAAATCACGCTTAAATCACGTGGATCTATGCGAAAAATGAACTGGCGAGCCTGTCTAGGATTAGTCGGATTAGTTGCTGCAATCCACGGTCGTAAAACGTCATGCCAATAAGTGATTTTATGGATAACTACCCCATATTGCTGCACCGTTCGCATTTCAAACGGCATAAAGGTCAAGCGCAATAGTGTCTCATCAACCACTTTATCAGGTAATCCTGTTCCTAAAGAAACATCATCTCCTAATACACCTGATTTCCATTTGGCTAACGGTGAGATTCCCAATCCAGAATGAGTACGCTGATGATAAACATCACAAATAAATAGTGTTAACCACGTTTCAAATTCAGTTAGCGTTAATGCCGCCTTACTTTCGGAAGCATAATCTTTTCTTTGTTGTGTATTTGCAAAAGTAGTACCAGTTAAACCGTGGACTTCATCCAAAATCGTACCCAGTAAACGCTCAATGTGTCCTCCGAAATGAGGACGTGCCACAGGCCTCCACTCAATTTCAATACCGTATTGTTTACACGCCTTTTCCAGCACTTTGCCACGGAATTCTTTTGCATTATCCAAATGAATTTTGCGTGGCAAACCCCACACAGGCCACCGCCCTTTCACTCCATGTTTTGCCAACCAGCTTTCCTTAGACAAAATACTATGTGCTAAACACAAACCTGTAGATAATGCACTTGGTGGATCGAATGACACATAAAATCCCGTAACCATTCGACTGAACACATCAATCGCCAGCGTAATCCACGGCCTACCAATAGGCTTACGATATATATCGTCAACTAAAATAATGTCTAACTTTGTATGATCTATTTGTACCACTGAAAGCGGATAATCGGCATTTGGAAAGCTACCTTGTAAAGGAGAAAATTTCATTTCTGCTGCTTTATGGCTTAGCCGTTTAGCAATTTTAATTTGAGGCGCAATATTTTTGATTCGAGAACGAATGGTATTAGCATGAGGAGCTGGTAAATTTTGTTTATGGCAACGCCGTGTAATTTCTCTAATGATTTTCTGTATTGATTTACGTTGTGTGCTTAAATAATCCACTTCCAATACTTGCCTGATAAGCTGTTCTACATCATCAGAAAGCTGTGTTTTACCACTATCACTACGCTGCTTACGTGTTAAAGCAGTCAGAACGCCGCTTTCCTTATAACTTTTTAACCAGCGATAAACCGTACTGATATGTACACCGCATTCGGCAGCTCTCGCTTGAACATCAGATTTACTACGTTTTGGATTTCGGATAAGTGGCTCAATTACATCGAAATGTTGTTGAGCTAATTGCCATTTTTGCTCAGGAATACTATCTAAGTGGGTTAATTCAGCACTCTGGACTGTTGATAGATCCGCTAATTTTGCTTGGTAATCTGCACCGGTTACACTATCGCGTAACTGATATGTTTCTAAATCCAGGACTGCTGTAATTACACAGATTTTGTTTTGAAACAAAACCATTGCACCGACATTCACATTTAAAGTTGCTTTCATTTTTTAAACCATATAGCGGATTGCATAGTGAGTGGTTGATTTAAATCTGCGCCAATTTTTCGTTCTGCAATTAAGTACCACAATACAGGCAATAATTTTGCTTGATTGTATTCATCCTGAAAAGTCTGTTGAATAAGCTGTTTAGGTGTGGATTTTTTCAATTCGCGTAACGATTCATCCAATAAAGTCATATATGCTTCGCTGTATTCGCCAGATAAGCCATTTTGTTGATATGGCAATAAAAAGCGTACATTGCATAAATAATCAGTATGAATCTCTAACTCTGTAATCAGTTTAAAATGCCAACCGTGTAATTTGCAAAAATGTAAGGCAGCCTGAAATTTAGGTTTGAGTTCACACCAGTTTTTACGTAAATCGCTACGATATTTTACTTCGTAAATAATTACATCATTTTGATAATGAACCAAAACATCAGGGGTATAGATATGCTTCTTTCCTGCTGGGTCAAACCACTCAATCGTGATAGGCTGTACTTCGAAATGCTGCACATTAGAATCAAATTCCAGCAGAGTTAAAAAATCACGCTCCAAAGATGACTCATAAGCTGCAATGCCTATAGCTTTGTTATATGGAGCGATGCCTGTAATATTTCGATAGTTTTTAGGAATTTTACGGATTGGCATAGTTTTATATGTGTAGTAGAAAAAGGATTAAAAGGAAGACAATCTTAATGAGTTAATGCCCTTTATCAATAACCCAAACTCAATTAGCTTTCTTATAATTTAGTCTCAAATAACAATATTATTTTCAAATCTTAATGCAAAATTTTTGTTTTCAGTCGCAAATAACGTTATTAGAAGTATAAGATTTTGCATATTCTAATCGCAAACAACGTTGGAATTCACAGCAGCCATCACTAAACAACTGGAAAAATCATAATGAAAAAAATGATTGTTATTTTTTTAGGCTTGCTAAGCTTTAATGCTTATTCCTATGATGCCACAAGAGGCGCCCTGCAAAACGACCCTACTTTGTGCCAGTATGGATATAATCCAAACTGTGTTTCTAATACCAGATCTGCTCCATCTACAGAAATCATTTATTATAATGTTGATGTGAAAGTTCCCCCCTTATTTGCAGCCTTAGCTTTCAGTAGTCAAGCAAGCCATATTGCAGGAGCTGCAAATCAAGACTCTTTAGAGATGGCTAAAAAGAAAGCGATTAAAAAGTGTCAAGAAGGTAGCCGTAATACTCCTTGTAAAGTGGTTATATGGGTTAAAAATGCTTGTCTTGCCGCTGCAGTAGGAAAAATAAAAGAGAAATATATTCTATCTACTGGAGGAGGTGATCCAGGAGAAGCTGAAGAAAATGCTTTGCGAGATTGTAGGAAGCAAGGGGCAAAAGAATGCAGAATCATTCAACCCGAAGTATGCTCGATTCCTGAACTTAACTAAAACATTATGATTATCCAATAGTAGAAAAATTTATTACGTATTCTGAAATAATCAATAAGTTAGTTCGCAAATTTATTAGTATATAATTTAAAGGCCGTCTACAGCAGTTTTCAGACGGCCTTTATATTGAGCCAATCTTAAGTAATACAAAAAAGCGGCTAAACAGGATAAACACTGTTTGCCGCTTTTTGATTTATTTCTTTATTTTATTTCTTCAACAATTTTGCCGCTTCAATCGCATAGTAAGTCAAAATACCATCGGCGCCAGCACGTTTGAATGCCAACAGGCTTTCCAAAATGGTTTTTTCGCCATCCAGCCAACCGTTTTGAATGGCAGCCTGAAGCATGGCATATTCGCCGGAAACTTGGTAAGCATAAGTCGGTACACCGAACTCATCTTTGACTCGGCGGACGACATCCAGATACGGCAGACCCGGTTTTACCATGACCATATCTGCGCCCTCTTGAATATCCAATGCGACTTCGTGCAAGGCTTCGTTAGTGTTTGCAGGGTCCATTTGGTAGGTTTTCTTGTCTGCCTTACCCAAATTGCCGGAGCTGCCGACAGCATCGCGGAACGGGCCGTAGAATGCTGACGCATATTTTGCCGAATACGCCATAATGCGTGTATGGATATGTCCGGCATCTTCCAAGGCTTCACGGATGGCAAGAATGCGTCCGTCCATCATGTCTGACGGGGCAATGACTTGTGCGCCTGCATCGGCATGACACAAAGCCTGTTTTACCAAAACTTCAATGGTTTCATCGTTGAGGACATAGCCATTTTCATCGGTCAAACCGTCTTGGCCGTGAATGGTATAAGGGTCCAAGGCAACGTCGGTCATAATCCCCAGCTCTGGGAATTTCTCGCGCAGGGTTCGCACTACTGTCGGTACCAAGCCTTCCGGGTTATAAGCCTCCTCCGCAAATTCGGTTTTGTTTTGTGTTACTACGGGAAACAAAGCCAGCATAGGAATACCGAGATTCAGTGCTTCTTCAGCGGTAAACAACAATTTATCCAAACTTTGGCGTTTGACGCCGGGCATAGACGGCACTACCTCTTCCTGATTCTGACCTTCCAATACAAAAACCGGATAGATTAAATCATCTGCCGTCAAAGTATGCTCGCGCATCAGACGGCGTGAAAAATCGTCTTTACGCATACGGCGCATACGGGTGTTTGAGACATAACGCGGAGGGAAATTCATAACAATTGCCTTTCAATAATGAAGTCTTAAAATCAATCTTCGACTTGACGTATGGCTTTGACCGAACGTTTGATTTCGCTGAGCGTACCGGTTTTATAACTATTACGTTCCTGCTCGGTCATACCGTTTTGATCCAATTTGGCGATATTTTTCAATGCCTCGGCATATTGGCTGTCTGAAAGTTTTTCCTGTTTGATGTGCCAACGGTTTTTCACTTCGGAAGCCGTCCACAAGCCTACTTTGTTGTAGTAGAACAAAATGCTTGCCGCCAGCGTCTTCATATCGCTGTCGGGTTTGGCACTGCCGATACTGCGGCCGATACGGTTGTTACGTTGATCGACTGCCTGGTCGGCAAGGTAACGGCTGAAGTAGTCGTCTTTACCTTCTCGCAACTCCATATCCGTCAGGCGCGCATTACCTGCTTTTTCGGCAATAATGCTGTCGAATTTAGAAGCAATCGCCGCCTGCCATAATGCTTGGCGTACGGCATTGACCTGTGTTCCCCTGCTGTCGCCGTTTGCTTTGTCATCCAAACCTGTACGCTCGGCAAAACGTGTGGCATTACTGGTCATATTGATTAAGCCTTCATCCTCCATCCCGATGACTTGGGCGGCCACGGGATGGTTAAGCGCAAATTGTGCCATTTTACTGCGGCGGCTTTGATCTTCCTGATACGATTGGCAACCGGACAATACCAGCATGCCGAGAACGGCGCATTGAATGTGTTTTTTAATATGTTTCATGATGTAACTATCGATATTATTGTGTGAGTTCAACTTATTGTTTAACATAGAAACGCCCGTAAGCGCAAAATAATTCCCATACGGCCAAATCGGCGCATGAATGACTATTTTATAATAAAAATAAGGCCGTCTGAAATTTTTCAGACGGCATAAGTATTTTTAACCCACCAAGCTTCGAATTTGCGGCCAATAAAACAAACAGGCTATCGAGCAAATAGCAATACTGATACCGGCTGCATTAATGCTGCTGATTTTTTCTTTAAACATTGCCGCACCAATCAGCGTACCCAAAACAATTACGCCGATGTTCATACCGGCAAACACCAAGGTCGGATTATCCTTCATGATTTGGTGTGCCGAGATGTAGGTAACAATATTCAAAAAGTTCAGGCAGCCTAAAATCATACCGCCCACTATACCTTCTTTGGTCCATTTGCTTCCTTTGGCAAACAGGTAGCCAAACATCAAGATACCGGCCAAACAAAATGCCACCAGCAAATTGCCGGCAAACGCGGTACCGCTTTTTGCCACTTGTTTGAACAAAATATCAATGACGCCATAGCCACACCAAACGCCCAAAAGCAGCATCACTTGCGTGCTGAGACCGCCGGATTTCTTACCGCCATCGCTTTTCCAAAGCAAGAAAAACAATGCTGTAAATGCCAATACCAAACCAATCAGACGGCCTTCGGTCAGTTGTTCATGAAAAAGCGTGAATGAAGCGATAATGGGCAAAAACAGCGATAAGCGTTGTGCTGCGTCCGATTTGACGATACCTGCCGCATCGACGGATTTGCCCATAATGACAAACACGCTTGGCAACAAGATACCCAAAGCTGCAAAGAGCCACCAAGTCGGTAAAAACACCTGCGGATTACTCAAATCGGGTTTTAACACCAGCATGGTCAAAGTAACGGCAACGATATAGTTCACCGCCACCGCCTGCTCAATATTGATTTTTTGCTTGCGCGCCACTTTCAGCAATACAGAAACCAACACGCTGCAAACGATACTTGCCAATAAATATGCCATGCTTTAAAACCATCCTTGAGTAGGAACAGGCTTATCTTCATTCAGTTTGATCAGTCCGACGACTACGCGATAAATGAGCCAAATACCGGTTGCCACCAAAATCAGCCAGCCGATTAAGATAAGTATGGTCAACATTCCGAAAAGCATACCCACCAACGACACCCAAAATGTCTTGGTCAGATAGTCAATATGGCTGGCATAAATACTGCCTTGCGCCTCATTGCGTTTGACATATGCCAAAATCACACCGACAACGGGTGCAAACCAGATAAACAGGCCCAAAGCATAGGTAACATAAGCGATAAAAACATAGTTTTTCACTTCAGAATTAGACGTATTGACCATATTGGCCTCCGTATTATTGTTCCCTGTATTATGGTTTTCCGTATGATTGACTACCGTATTATTGAAGCCGTTGTCTTGAGCTTCCTGAGGCTCGTACTGCATCGCCGCATCATAAGCCAGACGTTTTTCCGGATGGGACAATACTTCAAACGCCTGTCCGATGGCTTTGAAACGCTCCTCATCTTTCTGAATATCCGGATTGGCAACCAATTTGCCGTAAGCCTCGCGGATAACGTTAATATCCGCATCCTGAGACACACCCAAAATTTCGTATAAATTTAATTGTTCCATCTTTATTCCCCTCCTTTACGCGTCCACTGCAACATGAACATCTTGCGGATTAAGCGTCCGCAGGTTTTCAGGCTTCATGCCTACGATAAACCCACGTTTGCCGCCATTAATAAAAATCTCGTCCAAAGCCCAAATGCTTTCTTCCACATAAACCGGCAACGCGGTTTTCATACCGAACGGCGACGTACCGCCGACCAAATAGCCCGTCCATTTCGCCGCCTGATCCGCCGTTGCCGGCTCGATGTGTTTCAAGCCCAGCTCGCGTGCCAGATTGCGGGTGGAAATATGTTTGTCGCCGTGCATTAACACAACCAAGCCTTTTTTGTGTTCATCCTGCAAGACGATTGTTTTGATGACTTGATGCTCAGGCTTGCCCGCGCACTCGGCAAAACGCGCTGTACCGCCATGTTCTTCATACGCGTAAACATAAGGGACAAAATCGATTTTCTTACTGCGTAAAAAGCGCACTGCCTGTGTAACCGGATATTCTGCTTTACTCATGGTTGTTTTCCGCCACCCTGTTCAGACGGCCCCTCTTAAATGTGGAACGTAAACAACTGCAATGTTACCATACCTTCTTTTTGAAATCAGGAGACAACATGGACATCCGCTATCTTGGCACAAGCAAACGCTATTCGGAAGCCGTCGTGGCCAACGGCTTGGTTTTCCTCTCCGGCATGGTTCCCGAAAATCCTGAAGCCGATGCCAAAGCGCAAACTGAAAATGTTTTGGCACAAATCGATTCATGGCTCGCCCAATGCCAATCCGACAAAGCCCACATTTTAGAAGCCACCATTTATCTGCCCGATATGAACGACTACGCCGCCATGAACGAAGCCTGGGATGCATGGACAGCCCCCGAGCGCGCTCCGGCCCGCGCCTGCGTGGAAACAAAACTGGCCTCACCCGACTGGAAGGTTGAAATCAAAATTACCGCCCTTCAAATCAAATAAAACACAATCCTCAGGCCGTCTGAAAATATCGCATTGACCAAGCAAGCGCAGTTTTTCAGACGGCCTTTATTCTTTTGCGGTACAATACCGCCCTTAAATTTTTCTATTATTTCAAAGCACAAACAGCCATGTCCAAAAAAACCAAGCAAGAATTAGAAAACAACAAACTCAGCAAACGCCTGCGCCACGCCGTCGGCGATGCCATTAACGATTTCAACATGATCGAGCCGGGCGACAAAATCATGGTCTGCCTCTCCGGCGGCAAAGACAGCTACGCCCTATTAGACATTCTGCGCCAGCTTCAAGCTAGCGCGCCGATTGATTTCGAACTGGTCGCCGTCAATCTCGACCAAAAGCAGCCGGGTTTCCCCGAAGAAGTATTGCCGACCTATCTCGAAAGCATCGGCGTTCCCTACAAAATCGTTGAAGAAGACACCTACTCCACCGTTAAACGCGTGTTGGACGAAGGCAAAACGACTTGTTCACTGTGCAGCCGCCTGCGCCGCGGCATTCTTTATCGAACCGCAAAAGAATTGGGCTGCACCAAAATCGCCTTGGGACATCACCGCGACGACATCCTTGCCACCATGTTCCTGAATATGTTTTACGGCGGCAAACTCAAAGCCATGCCGCCCAAGCTGGTGAGTGACAACGGCGAACACATCGTCATCCGCCCGCTGGCGTATGTAAAAGAAAAAGATTTGATTAAATATGCCGAGCTGAAACAATTCCCAATCATCCCGTGTAACCTCTGCGGCTCGCAGCCCAACCTGCAACGCCAAGTCATCGGCGACATGCTGCGCGATTGGGACAAACGCTTCCCCGGCCGTATCGAGTCCATGTTCTCCGCCCTGCAAAACGTCGTTCCATCACATTTGGCCGATACCGAACTCTTCGACTTTGTCGGCTTGGAACGCGGTCAAAACCTGAAACATGGTGGCGACTTGGCGTTTGACAGTGAAAAAATGCCGGAACGTTTCTCCGACGGCAGCGAAGAAGACGAAAGCGAAATCAAAATCGAGCCGCAAAAAGCCGAACGCAAAGTCATCAATATTCTGGCAAACAAACCTAAAACCTGCGGTTTATAATTCCATTTAATATTCAGACGGCCTTTCGGTAGCTATTTACCGAAAGGCCGTCTGAATATTCATATTTGAAATTTTTCTATTCTTTTTTATCTATTCTTTTCCTGACAAACCGTGCAACAGCAATCCCAATACGTCTTGCGGCAGCTTTTGCGGCGCAGCGGCATAAAGTGCGGTCAGTTGAGGATGGCGCATCAATATATCTGCCTGACGGATGAACAGGTCAATGAGTTCCACCGGCAAATCGGGCTGAATCAGGCGGCGTTGTTGCAGGGTGTGGAAGAATCCGCGCATAAAGGCGTATTTTTCTTCGTTCAATTCGTGGAAAAACCGTTCCAGTTCCAAATCGGTGTTCTCTTCAATGTCGCGCAGGAAGGCGGCAGAATAAAGCTCGTCGAACGACCGCCGTTGCAGGGCAAAAACGGCTTCAGCGGCTTCGCGCAGGCTGCATTGCCGTGCAAGCAGATTTTCAAATTCGGCACGGACGCAGTTTTTCTGCTCGGTAACAATTTCCTGCAAGAGTGCGTTTTTACCGCTGTAATATTTGTAAAAAGTAACGCGGCTGACGGCGGCCTCGGTGCAGATACTGCCTACGGATACGGCGGAAAAGCCGTGTTCGCGGAACAGGCGGCGGGCGGTGTCGATGATGGTTTGTTGTTTACTGGCAGTCATGACGGTAGGAAGGTTTTGATTTTGTTTATAAAGGAGGTTCATTAAAGTTATCCGCAAGTCGGATACCCATCATATAGTGGATTAACTTTAAACCAGTACGGCGTTGCCTCGCCTTAGCTCAAAGAGAACGATTCTCTAAGGTGCTGAAGCACCAAGTGAATCGGTTCCGTACTATCTGTACTGTCTGCGGCTTCGTCGCCTTGTCCTGATTTTTGTTAATCCACTATA